>ENA-OSEO01000825-OSEO01000825.1-sediment-metagenome-genome-assembly--contig:-NODE-825-length-69038-cov-6.583765_pt1 | contig 69038 bp, 66 predicted proteins | sample MGYA00237883_ERZ534232 | MGnify/ENA metagenome assembly ERZ534232
TTAACTGACGAGCAACGCCGCCAGGCGTGATGGATCGGCGCATCAAAATGGGAAGTTATTTTTGCACGAGCCCTAAGGGGCAGGGGGAGTCCCATGACCATCGGCGGTGTCCGCGCGAACCCGTGCGCCCCACCATGAGGGTAAGTGGACAAGGAGGTAACCGATGCCGAGGATAGAGTATGTGGACAATCTCAACAAGATGTACCAGGGGCAGGGATTTCCGCCTTATCAATGGTCCAAGTTCGACACGAGCCCCTGGACGCCCTTCGAAAAAAGCCTCCACGAGGCATGCATCGCCCTGGTGAGCTCCGCGGGCATTTTCCGTGACGACCAGGATCCTTACGACCCCTGGGCGGTCAACGACCTGAGCTACCGCGAGATTCCCAGGGACACCCCCTACGAACGGCTCAGGCTCCGCCACAACTATTTCGACCACAGGGACGCGGTGAAAGACCTCAACTGCGTCTTGCCCCTGCACAGGCTCGCCGAACTGGAGAGCGAGGGGTTCATCGGCCGCTTCGCCCCCACCGCCATAACTCTCGGGATGGGGAGGCTCTACAAACGCACGGCGCTTGCCAATGTCACCGTGCCCAAGATCGTGGAGGTGCTCCAGGCCCAGAAAACGGATGCGGTCCTGTTGGTGGCGGCCTGACCGCTGGACCATCAGTCGGTCGGACTGATCGCACGCAAAATGGAAGAATCCGGTATCCCCACCGTATACCTGGGCTCCTGCCGGGACATCATGGTTCAGGTCCATGCACCGCGTAGCGTCTTCCTCGATTTTCCCCTGGGCCGTCAGTGCGGCGCCCCCCATGATGCGGATCTGCAAAAGAGAGTCCTCAGGGACGCCATCCGGGTATTGACCACGGCCACCGACCCGGGAACCATGGTCGATCTTGACTATGATTGGGGTGAACCGTTCAACTGGGAAACCTATCGCAAGGACATGGCAGCGATGCTCCAGGAAGAGGGGGCGACGGACCAGCAGTGGGCCCCGAAAACATAGTGCCCCGTCCGGGGACGTCGGATCCCCACCTGACCCGTGTCCGCACGGGATCCGTGGTGCCGCACGGCAATCCATCTCGCCATGAAAAAGAAACCCACTCATGATGAGCTGGAGCACCGAATCGAAGAGCTGGAAGCCGCCCTCGGTGACCGGGAGGGGAGCCGGGGGCCGATAGAAAGGCCCCTTTGGGCCTTCGCCGACGACGTGGGCCACATCGCTTACGAGACCGATGCCGCCGGCTGCATGACCAGGGCGAGCAGGCAGGAGAGCCTCCGCTTCCTCCGGTCCACCCCGCCAACTCCCATTGAAGTGCGCTCCACCGTGAACTGCCGCTCCGATAGGGTCCTTGCCGAGGGTACCCAAATCAACCAGGTGCTTCTCAGCCCTTGCACAAACGCGGCCCATGCCATGGGACAGCAGGGGGGCTTGCTCGATGTGACCCTCGCAGACGCACTCATTGGAGACTGACCGTGCCTTCCGACCGGAAATGTGAAGTTGATGTTTTTCGGTGCGGAAGCTGCCGGGGAAGTGGTTGCAGCGCCTGTGGCTATGTGGACGCGTTTGTGGGTGGGACACCTCCCGTAAGGCAGGGCAAAGGAATTAGTGATCAAACCCATCGTGCTTCGGGATGTGGCCTCCAAGATCCGGGGCGTTCTGGACCCGAAACCCCGGGAGCTTGTCTGACGGCTTCCAGCCCCCGCAGTCCCACCATGGCCCGCGTCCCGGAGGCGCGATACCGATTGAGAGGTCGGCAGCCTGGTCCCATTCACATTGGATATGCCTTGCAACGCGGCAAAACAGAGTGTATGAGGTAGCTAATGCTCCCAGTAAAGGAAAGGGGCGATATGGGGGAAACAGGGACCACCACTCAAAAGCGTGAGGGAATGGAGACACTGAGAATACATCTGTACGAACCGGGAAAGTCGGATCCTGTGAAGAAGATAGCCATCCCGCTCGCCGCACTTCATGTCTCGTATCAGCTCCTGCCGAAGAAAACCAAAGATTCTTTGGTGCGGGAGGGCATCGACTTGACGGGGCTTGCGGAACTGGTCGGCAAGAAAGGGCCCAGAGGCCCATTGATCGAAATAGAGAGGGCAGAGGAAAGGCTGGTCATCCTGGTCGAGTAGACCGCCAACGCCTCGCCGCCCGACCGCTGTTTCACAGGCGCGCCAACTCTCCCAGGACGTGAGGCTTTTCCATGGACGAACGATCACGATGGGTGAAGCGGACGTTGGAATGCCCCGAGGCAAGGGGCACGTGCCACCTCCTTGTGCAATGGCGCCGGGAGGGTGGCGCCGAGGTCCTGAGCGGAATTCACTGCAGCGATCCCCATCTGCTGGACCTCAGCGGCGGTGAATGTGACTGGGCGTGCTGGGAGACCATGGTTCAGGAAATGGGTCAGGAAAAGGGCTTCTGAGACGCGCTCTCAGGGAATTCCGCTTCCCCTGCGTTCCTCCACGACGTCCCTGAGCACCCTGAGAGCGGTGTTGACCACAGGGATCCCCCCGTAGGTCCCCACCTGAAAGATGACTTCGGCTATTTCCTCGGTCGTGCAGCCCACGTTGAGTCCTGCCCAGATGTGGGCCCTCAGCTCGTCGGTTCGCTCGAGCACCGTCAGGGCGGCAATCGCCGCGAATTGGCGCAGACGGTGGGGGATCTTTTCCCGTGCATACAGTTTGCCGGTGTAGAACATGGACAGGTCCTTGGCCAGATCCTTGTCGAAGGACCTCCAGAGTTCGAAGGCACCCTCACCGGGCAACCCCTTGAAGTAAAGCTGCGCCGTTTTTCTGGTTTTTTCTTTCAACTGCTCGACTTGGTCGTTCATTGGCTACGTCCTCTCGTTGCCGACACGCGCGGCCGCCGCCATGGCCTTGCGGAAAAAAATTGCTTTGCGGGTTTCTTCCCTTCGGGCGGAGCAGTTCGGGGCAGGCCTCTCACCTCCCGCGGGCCGATGACGCCCTCTGGAGCAACGCTTCCCCGAAGGCGTCCAGCCGTGTAAACGCCTGCGATTGCGCGAAAATCCTTTCATCCACCAGGTCGCATTCCAAGCGGACCGTGGGGATCCCCAGCGCGTCTTCCAGGGCCTTGGCTATCTCCACCACAGGGAAAACCACGGGTCTGCATGTGATGAGATAGGAAAAGACCACTCCGTCGATCTTGTACTGCCGGGTCTGCTCGATCATGCCCGCCACGCCCGCGCCTATTCCGCCGCCGTTCACGCACTTAACCGCGACTTCCTTGATGGGGTCCTCGGGGGTTCTCGGTCGGAGCAGGGGGGTGTTGTAGGCGCCCTCATAGACAAAGACCCCCCCGAACTTCTCGAAGTAATTGAAAATCCCCAGGTTGAACCACAGGGGGAGGCCAAACCAGCTCAGGCGGAACCTCTCGTTGGCAAACGCCCCTTGTCCCTTTGCCACCTTGTCCTTCAGCTCGTTGCGAAGGGTGAGGAAGTAGTCATGGCCCCTCTTGGTGCCCATGAGGTAGAGCCTTGGGTAGGCCGAGGCAAAACCGTCGGTGCAGGGCATGGGGGCGGGAACCGCCCTGCGCAGCTCGTTGATCTGTCTGTTGAGCTCGCAGGTCCTGTACGACCACTCCAGGGACTCGTTGAGCTTGTCCAGGTCGGGTTTGTGGCCCGTCACATTCTGCACGAAGGCGAAGTAGTCCTTGACCTGGGACACCATGTAGTCGATGTCGTAGTCTGCGGCCCCTATGGCAAGGGGGGGCTCGAGAGCACCCCTTTTGATGTCTCTCTCGGTCATGGACCTAAGGGACAGGGCCGGGGCCCGCAGACCGTACGGATTGGCCGGAACATCGGAGGCCAGCTCGGGAACGTCCAGCGTGTAGAGGGGTACCTTGAGCATCTGGGCCATTGCCTCGAACCATTTCATGCGCACGTCGCACCCATAGCTTGTGGTGACCATGAAATCGGGCAAAGGGGGGCCTCCGAGGGGCACGTTCGTCCAGTTTCCCGTCTTCAATCCCTCGATGACGTAGCCCAGTCCCGTTCGGGCGTATCCGCAGAGATAGTCCGGATACCCTTGGGCCTCGGCGATCTGGCAAAAGTGGGTCGAATAGGTGGGTACGGCGGGATCCCTGCTGTTGTTCAACCTCCTGGTGGAAAAAAGAGCGCTGAACTGTTCCGGAAAAAAGGGGAAAACATCCTGGGCCCAGTAGAGCTCCTTGGGAAACAGGGCACACGACCACACCACGGGCTTGCCCTCTTTCTTCCATTGCTGGCCGGCCGCGTATTCCGCCTTCTGCAGTTCCCATGCCTGGCGCGTGGCCGAAAGGGCCTTGGTGGAGGCCTTAATGGATTGCTGTTCTTTTGTGACCATGATTTCACCTTTCTTATATGGGTCTTTAACGCCCGCTCACTTTCTTTGTTGCTTCCGCCACCGCACGCAGGGGCTCCGTTGTGGACTCCTTCTCAAGGGGGGACCGGCCGGATCTTCCTGCTGCCGGGCGACGGGTGCGTACGTTACATCAATTGGGCCTGGTGCGCCAGTGCAAAGCGCTGTGTGCAGGTCAACGCCCACCCCCACAAAAGCCGGCGGCGCGACAAAACGGTTGTGCCAAGCACCGTGAAGGTGTAATAGATTCGACTCGTGAATAGGATCTACCGATCAAGGAGGGCACCATGAGCCCGACGGAGGGGCGGCACGTGCGCTTTCTGTTCGATCCCTTATGCCCGTGGGCGTGGAACACCTCGCTGTGGATACGGGAGGTGGCCAGGGTGCGGCCCTTGACCATAGAATGGGGTCTACTGTCCCTCGAATATGTGAACCGAAAAAGCGCAGACCCGGGTTTTCTGGAACGGCTGGCAAGAAACCGTCATGGGTTGCGCCTGTTGGCCCGGGCCGGGCAGGTGGCAGGAGACGAAGGGATGGGGCGGCTTTACCTTTACCTGGGAAGGGCGCGCCACGAGCAGGGCCGCCCGCTGAGCGACGAAACGGTGCTCGCGCTGGCCCTTGACCAAGCAGGGCTTTCCGCAGACCTCTTGGACGCAACCAGGTCTGATCCCGACCTCGACGCCAGGCTGCGTGCAGGCTATGAAAGGGAGGAAGAAAGCGGGGCCTTCGGAGTCCCCACCCTGTACATTGACCAAATAGATCGCCCCTATTACGGTCCCATCATCGACAAGGTCCCCGAAGGCCGGGAGGCGGCCCATTTGTGGGACCTGGTAACGGGGCTTGCCGAGAGGCGGTATTTCTATGAACTCAAGAGGCCCCGGGACTGACACCGCCCGGGGCCTCCGTTTTGCGCGCCGACCCGCAGCGGACGTTTGCAAAGGGCGCAGGCGGGACGCGAAAGCAGGAACTCCAGGTGAAGCCATGGAATATACGGACATCATCTTTACCAAGGAAGAGCACATTGCCACCGTGCGGTTCAACCGTCCGGAAGCGATGAATGCCTTCGGTCCTCGCATGATGAGCGAGATATTCGCGGCACTGGAAGATGCCGGGAACGATCCGGAAGTCAGGGTCCTCATTCTTGCCGGCAGCGGCAGGGCTTTTTCAACGGGCGCCGACGTGAAGGCCATGGCCGAGGGTCAGGTGCGCGAATCCGTGGCCCAGCGGGGGCAGGACGGCGCGGAGCAGATTCCACCGAACATGGCCCTGGCCCTGCGGAACATGGACAAGCCGGTCATCGCCGCGATCAACGGGTTTGCTGTGGGCGGGGGGCTGGACCTTTGTCTTGCCTGCGACATCAGGATCGCTTCGGACAAGGCCAAATTCGCCGAGGTGTTCATTCGGCGCGGTCTGATACCCGCACTGGGCGGCACCTATTTCCTTCCCCGCCTGGTGGGGCTGGACAAGGCGTGCGAACTGATCTGGACGGGCGACATGGTCGATGCCCAGGAAGCCTTGAAACTGGGGCTGGTCACCAAGGTGGTGCCCCACGACGAGCTGGACGACGCCGCTTACGATATGGCGGCCAAACTGGCAAAGGGACCTCCCCTGGCCATCCAGGCCGCCAAGAGAGCGATCTACGACGGCCTGACCCTGAATCTGGAACAGACGCTGCAGTACGTCCTGGCGGTGGTGGCCCGGCTCTCCCAAACCGAGGACCACAAAGAGGGAGCCAGGGCGTTCGTGGAGAAGAGAGAGCCGCGTTTCATCGGGAAGTGAAAAACGGACCCCGGCCCATGGAGTAAGACAAGGTGCACAGGAGTTTTGCAAGAGTCGATTTTCACATCCACACGCCTATTTCCAAATGCTACAGCGACGGCGCGGCATCCTTCCGACAGATTGCGGAGGCCGCCGTCAAAGCAGGCCTGCATGCCATCGCCGTGACCGACCACAACTCCTGCGAGGCGGTCGAGTACGTGCAACGACACACGGGAAACGGGTGTGGTGATCTGGTGGTCTTTCCCGGAGTGGAGCTTTCCACCGAGCAAGGGCATGTGCTCGCCGTTTTCGACGTGGGCACCCCGAAGGCCCGCCTTGAGGGGCTGCTCGATGCGGTGGGCCTGCCCCCCGAAGCTCGGGGGGACGGGACGGTGCTGACGCAGTCGTCCATGGAAGAGGTCCTTCACGAGATCGATACAAGGGGGGGGCTGGCCATAGCGGCCCACATCGAGAGATGGCCCAGCGGCTTTCTCGAGACAAACGCCAGCCGAAAGACCAAGATGCGCATCCACTGCAGCCGACACCTCACGGCACTCGAAATCACACAGCCCGCCAACAAGGGGCTGTGGACCGAAGGCAAGATGCGGTACTTTCCCAAGAAATACCCCTGCGTACAGGGTTCCGACGCCCACACACCGCAGGACATAGGCCGGCGGCCCACGCTTATCAGGCTGCACCGACTCGATCTCGACGGGTTGCGAGAGGCCTTTGACCGGCCCGCCTCGTGGATACGATTTCCCCAGGAACTCGAATAGACGAAATCCGGCTCAAAGCTTCAGTAGGCTTTTTCAAGACGGGAGGCACCTCCTGCGCCCGGCGAGGGGGTGTGTCGAAAGGAGCGGGCATGGATCTTTACAGACTCTTTTACCCACAGAGCATTGCGGTGGTGGGTGCATCGCCCAATGTGCTGGACGGCAAGCTGCCGTTCTTCCAGTTGTTGCAGGACACCGGATACAAGGGGGCCGTCCACCCGGTAAACCCTTCCCACAAGGAGCTCGACGGAGCCAGGGTCTATCCGTCCCTGGAGGCGGTTCCAGGCCCCATCGACCTGGCGATCGTGGCGGTTCCGGCAAGGGCGGTGCTGGCCACCCTGGAGGCCGCGGTGAAAAGGCAGGTGAAATTTGTTCACTTCTTCACTTCCGGTTTTTCGGAAACCGGCAACGCCGAACTGGAAAAGGCCATGATCGCGGCGATCCGGGGCAGCGGTACCAGGATCGTCGGCCCCAACTGCATCGGCGTCTATTGCACCGAGTCGCGGATGACCTTCAACGTCACCCACCCGCCTTTCGACACCCTGAAGACACCGGGGAAAGTGGCCTTTCTGGGACAGTCGGGAGGCGTGAGCCAGAATTTTGTCAGCATGGCCCAATCACGCGGCATAGAGCTCAACAAGGCCGTCTCCTACGGCAACCAGATAGACCTTCGGGCCGAAGACTATATCCGCTACTTCGGAGAGGACGACAATGTCGCTGCGGTGGCCGGCTACATCGAGGACGTGAAAGACGGGCGGGCTTTTGCGGACGCCCTGCGCCGCGCCGGTGCCCGGAAACCGGTCATTCTCCTCAAGGGCGGGGTGACCGATCAGGGCGCCAGGGCCGCGGCCAGCCACACGGGCGCCATGGCGGGTCACAGCCGCATATTCTCCGCGATCGTGAGACAGTGTGGCTGTTTGCAGGTGGACACCTTCGAACAGCTCCTCGACACCGTCATGCTCGCCACTTCTCCAAGGATCCCCCAGGGGCCGAAGGTGGGGTTTCTCGGCGCGGGTGGGGGCACATCGGTGCTTTTCACCGACCTTGCCGCCCTGCACGGGCTGTTTCTCCCCGAGTTGAAGGAAGCGACGCGTCGGAGCATCGGCGAGCAAATAGCCGACGTGAACACAAGCGTCGCCAACCCGGTGGACCTGGGCGCCTTCGGTCTCGATCTGAGGATCATGGCTAACGCCATGAAGGCCATGGCCCAGGACGATATAGACGTGCTCATCCCGTATATTTCCGCGGACTTTGCCGGCAACCTCCCGCCCAGGCTCATAGAGAGGGTGCCCCTGAAGATCATCGAGGCGGCCAGGGACCTGGAAAAGCCTGTGATACCCGTGGTCTCCAAGTTCAGCGACAACGATATCCGGGTCGAGCATATCCGCATCACCTTTTACACCATGTTCCGGGATGCCGGTCTTCCTGTGTACCACACCATTCAGGACGCCGTTTACGCCATACGCGCTGTGCTTCCTTGGGCCGCGGGTCGAAAGGAGGCTTTGGAGGGGCGCTGAGGCGGCGCGGTCGGCCGGAAAGGATGATGGAGGGCGATGCAAACAAGGTGCCGGCCGAGGATGCAGAGACTCCGAGAGGACGAGGCAGGATCGGACCGTTGGCGGGGGCAAGGCAGCTCCCGCCAACGGCCGTCTTTCAGGCTATCGTGCCATCTTGCCTGCTATTTTACAGGCTCGATCTGGACCCTGCGGTTCTTCGCCCTGCCTTCTTCGGTGTCGTTCGAGTCCACCGGGTCCGAGAAACCGAGACCCTTTGCAGAGAGTCGATCCCGGGCAATGCCCTTTTTCACGAAGTACTCCATGACTTCGCGGGCACGTCTTTCCGACAGGGCTTGATTGTACTTCTCGGTGCCCACCTTGTCCGTATGACCCTGGATCTGCACCTTCAGGGAAGGATTGCGTTTCAGGACATCCACGGCCGTGCTCAGATTTCCGTAATACCGGGGTTTGATGTCCCACTTGTCGAAATCAAAGCGAATATCCTCGACCACCCAGCACCCCGCCGAATTGACCGGGGCGCCCTTCGGCGTGCCGGGGCACTTGTCGAGGTGGTCGGACACCCCGTCGCCGTCCGTATCGGGGGGACATCCGTCCTCGCCCACCTTCAGGCCCTTGGGTGTGTCGGGGCATTTGTCGAGATAATCGGGCACCCCGTCGCCGTCGGAATCGATGGGGCACCCTTCCTTGTCGACCTTCACACCCGGGGGCGTACCGGGGCAACGGTCCACGGGATCCGGCACCCCGTCGCCATCGCTGTCCGTGCTCTTTGCCAGGAAGACCCTCCTCACGAAATCGGCCATGGCCGCCGGGGATGCGAGCTGCTGCTCCGTCACAGCGGACCCGCAGGCGCCTGTCGCGGCGAGCTGCGTCATGAGGGCCTTGCCCGCGGGATCATCGCCCACGAGCACCGTATGGATACAGATCCTGTCTCCCAGTGCGTCCTTCAGTTCCCGGGCGGCGGCAGACGGCGTTGCGTCCGTCGGTATGCCGTCGCTCACAAGGATGAGGGCCACCTTTCCCGTCACGTGCTTCAGGTCGTCCTTGGCCGCTGTCAGTGCCGCGCCCAGAGGAGTCGTTCCCCCCGCACACCCGAGCGTTTCCAGTGCCTTGATCATCTCTGGCCCCGAGTAGGCCGTCATGCCGTACAGAAGCAGGGTCGTCTTGCGGGGCAGGCAGTCCCCATGGCCGAAGCTTCTCAAGCCTGCCTGAAGGTCGAGCTCCGGAACGGTCCGCAGCATGTTGCCCACCATCGCCTTTGCCGAGGAGAGCTTGACTTCCTGGTTGTATTTTTTCCCCATGGAGCTCGAGGCGTCCACCACAACCAGCACAGTTTCCACACCCGGCACATACGCCCCGCTCGCCAGATCTGGGTTCAAATCCACAGGAACGAACAGGCCCCTGACGAGGGGTTCACGCCCCGCACAGCCTGTGAGCAGCATCCCGGCAAGGATGCTTACCATAACCGTCAGTCCAAACCTCTTCATCACCGTACCTCCTTTCGCGGTTTGCCCGGTGCAGCTTTTCGGATATCGATTCCGCTGCGCCGTCGCTTGAAATATCCTGGAAGCGAAGATAGCAATTTTCGTTCCGGCACTCAATAAGAGAAGGAGAGCGATCAGTGTAAACGGGCTCTTGCGGCGATTCCATGAAATAGCGGCCTGTTGGACTCCTCCTTGGCGCTCCCTGCTCGTGATCGCCGTCTTGATCGGTATCGCAGCAGGGAAGCCAATTATTTTTGGGTCATCCGGTGTCGCCGGGTGCTACTGGGCGATGGTTCATGGCTTTCCTGGGAGCGCGGATACCCTTCTCCTGTCACCCCAAATCAACGCCAATGCTGCCCGGGCCGGAACCATGACCAAGGGCGGCTATCCCACGGACATCTTCAGGCTGCGAAACCGACAGATCAGGGCGGCGCGGGTTTTGGGCGCAGGAAAGTTGTTGGCGATACTCGGCGGGCAAAAATTCCCCATCCGTGCATTCCAGCACCGCAGACAGGGTTTGCAGCTCAATTTCATCGTTCGCTTCGGGTGGGATGAACTGTTCAAACGCTTCCCGCAAATGGGCGGTCGCCACCTCTTGCGTGCCGGCCAGCAATGCCTTTCTCCTGGCCCGCGTGATGACGCCCTCGATCTCGGCGCCGCTCAGTCGGCATTGCTGCGGAATCGCCAAGTCAGCATCCGGCGCCAGGAGGACTTTGTTCTTGCGGGCCATGGCTCTGACTTCTTCAGGGGTTTCGGGTTTGGTCAGGGGAATGTGCACCTCGCAACGGCCCTGGCGTTTCAAATCGACCGGCAACAGATCAGGCCGGCAGGTGAGCAAGAATCAGATGATCTTGCCCCGGAAGGTCACATCGCCCATTTGGGCGGCGAACTTGCCGAAGACCCTGCCCGAGGTAAGGTCTGGGAAGCTCCGCCTTCGTAGCCAGCGAAAAGGTCTCTTGCCCAGGCGGGAAAGGCGTGCTCAGTTTCCTGGGGGACGGGTGCCGACACGTTTGAACCTGCTCACACCCCTTCACCGTTCCAACAGAATCGGCGGCTGTTCGTCCTGCTGGGCAAAGCCCACGAGAAAATCAAGCTCTCTCAAGGCTTTCTCGGTCTGCTGGACGGATTGGGCAATAACGTCGATTTCGCTGGTGATTACATTGTGGTCCTTCCGGCTGATACCTATTTCGGCCAGGCTCGCGATCTTGGAGTGGAGACGCTCCAGTTCAAGGCCGATCAGTTCATGGTTATCGACCGCTACGCGGTGGTTTTTCAGCCGCAGTTCCGATGTGGCGATGGTATCCGAGAGCGATTTGCGGCGGGCAACCTTTGCGGGTTCGTCCTCTTCCGCGGGCCCAAGAGCGTGAAGCCTGGCACTGGCGCTGGCAATAAAGGCCTGGATTTCATCCACGTCGATCGTCCTGAAATAGGCCTCCAATGCGCTCTTGGAGTAGAGGAGCTTGAGGTATATCCATAGCAGACGGTTGATGCTCGTCATCTGCATATCCGTGATCGCCGAGGGATCGGGCTCGTCGCACATCTGGGCGACAATCCGGCGCATGCTCAGGCAAAGAGATTTCAGTTTGTCGTAGCGTACCCGGTCTTCACGGCTCAGGGCCTGGAGGATCCGGCTGACCTGCTGCATGGGGATGTGCGTGAGTTGAGCGTCGCTGTCAGTCACATTGCGCCCGTCCACGGCGGCCTGGAAACGCGGACGGGTGGCAAGTGCAGCCAGATAGATCACCTCAAGGGCGACAGCCACCGGCACAATGATATCCGCCCGGTTGGCGAGAAGCCCGAGCGCTATTACAGTGCCGAAGATCAGAAGGTTCCAGTGGAACAAAAAGGCTTGTTTTACGTAACCAAGAAACGATTCGTTCATAAGCCAAATGATCTTAGAAATTGGCGGTCAGCTCTTTATAGGTGCGCACGATTTCCTCGGCCGAACTTACAAATTTGCGGCCGTTGGTGCGGTTGGCGATCTCGGTCAGCAGCGCCTTATCCGCCTCGGGGCCGTAAGCGATCGAATAGATCTTCGGAGCATCGAAATCCTCGCCCTTGGGAAGCGCGTCAAGAAAATCGTATTGGCGGGTCTTGCTGCTCGTATCCTTGCCGTCGGAAAGGATCAGGAGGGCGTAGCGGCGCCTGGGGTTTTGTTTCTTGAGGGCGATCAGGGCGGCGTAATTTTCGTGCAACACGTCGTACAACGAGGTTTGACCCTCGGCAAAGACCCCTTCAAGCCTGGATATGGCGGTTTCACCGCACCGCCCGATCGGGCATACATCTGCCAGGGTGGTGATAAGATTGTGGAAGACCACAAGCTTGAGTTCATCCCGGGGTTTCATGCTCTTGATGAAATCAACCGCGCCCTTCTTGGCGTTGTCCAGGGGCTCACCTTTCATGCTGCCGGACCGATCCAGAATGAGGAAAACCGTGGCCGGTATCTTGGCCTCTTCCCACAGATCACGTACCCTTTTCAAGATGGTCTCGTCGGGCACTTGGAACGCTTTGTCTCCGGTCAATTCCCTAAGGACCCCATGATCCTCGTCAATCGGAGCGCTCATGGGGATATCCTTGCTGATGGGCCGCAGCCCCATTTCCATGGCCCGCTGTTGGGCCTGCCTGCTGAGCAAGAAATCGAGAAACACCCGACAAGCTTCTTGCTTTTCAGGGGACACCCACTCTTCCTTGAGAATAACCACTGGATGCCGGGTCCAGAAATTGCCCTCGGTCGGATAGATCGCCACGATCTTGAAGGGCTTGTTACGGTACTTGGCGTTGCTTTCGATGATGGTGTTTTCGTACTGAACCGTGGCGGAAAGGTAGGCCGGGCCCCTGAGGCGCATCAGGTCGTCGATCCAGGTATTGGAAAGGCCGTAGTGCTCCACCGCGCCCTCGAATTCCTTCAGGAAGGAAAGGACGGACTGATCTTTCAGGTCGTCGACCGTAATGCCTTCGGTCTTTCCCAGGGCCGCATAAACCTCGGAGAGGATCGTCAAGAAGCCGGAATTGGCGTCTGGATGGGCATGGCCCCAACGGAATTTGCCCCATTCCGGGTGACCCCAAGCTGTCCACCCCTCGCTGGAGGCCGCCAGCTTGGCGATATCTTTCCATCCGATAGGCCCAGGATATCCCAGCACACGGGCCATGGGCTCCCACATGGCAATGACCAGAGGGATGTTGACCAGCGGCTCGTATCCATCGTAGAGGGTTTTTTGTTTGACATCCCGCCAGTGGGCGGCGGCAAGCTGGAGCCAGGATTCATCGCCGGGGGACCACATATCCGGCTTGATTTTGCCGGATTTCAGGTCTTCCATGCTGTCCCCCGAGTTCACGTGGAAAGCCTTGACCTGGGCTGTCTTGCCGTCGATCTGGATCGCCTTGTCGTTGAACTCCTTGACCATCGCTTCCACCCAGGTCTTCTTGGCGCTTGAGGAATAAAAGGTGACGGGGAGCGAGCCACCCGACGCAGGCGCACTGGCTCCATCCGTCCTTGCCCCTGGTTGCTGTGCGCTTTTCTTGAAAGGAAGGACATCGGCCCGGTAAAGGGCAAAGGCGAGGAGACCGCAAACAACCAGTCCCACACAGACCCAGAAAGCGGGCTTTGGCTTGCTGTTCATGTCTTGCTCCCGCGGCGTACGGGGGTTAACCACTCGCTCCATTCTTGACCGTTTGCTCGGTTCCGAATCCTTCCACCTTTGCCTTGATCTCGGTTGTCTCAGGGGTCTTCAGCCCGAGCTCCACTTCGAACTTATTGAGCAGCTCTTCCGCCACGACGGCTTCCATGGCCTGTTGGGCCTTGATCTGGTCTATGCCTTCCTCCGAGAGGTCAGCCGCGACCCGAACCTTGCCCCGGTTCCCATCGATCTTATATTGGATGACCTCTTCGATCTGACCAAAATCCGTACTGATCGACCTGGTTCTTTGTGGTTGAGATGTTTCTCATAGTCCTCTTATCGTCAAGTGATCTGTTTTTCTTGCCCCCGTGCCCCAAGGCCATTGAAGCGGGTCTCGCGAATTTGTTTGATCGTATCCCATGTTCTGTTGGTGACTCTGCCTATCTGTCTGAGCAAAACCGGCTGGAGTCCTCAGGCAACAAGGTCCCGCAACGATCGGCGGTTCTGCCTTGCCGCTGCACTTGGCCCGGGTGTTGCGGGTCACCTCCCGGACCGCCACCCCCTTTCGTGCACGGTTCTATCCAGATGAAACGAATACCTCGCGCGTCTACAAACTCCGGTTTTAATACCCTCACCCCGGCCCGCGCTTAGAGGGCGAGGGGGATGTCCGCACTGGCAATTTGCAGCCGTGTCCCGTATACAAACACCGTGTAGCAATGCTGGATGAGGCGACAATCGCAGAGTGTGGGTGGTGTGTCAAGGTGGAATCTGGCATGGGAGGGGGGCAAGATAAAGGCATCCAATATGGTGATCGGGATAACCAAAAGGTCCTTTTGTCCTAAGGCCCGGTGGCCGGCCAAATGATGCGTTGCAGCCCCGGAAACAGGGTATTCGGCACGTGGTCAAGGGAGCCTTGAGGCAGTCCCGGTGGCGATGGGTCGTCAAGAGTAATTGGGAAGGACCTTCGGGGGTTCTATCCGGAGCTCCCGTGCCGTTTCCTCGATCGCCTGCCACACGTAGTCGGGAAGGGGTACGCCCTCCCGCAGGTTCCTTTGCCGACATTGACACTCGCGCTCGCCGGGTACCCTGGGTCTTTCCGTCCCTTGGGCCGGGGCCGCACCCTTGACCAGGTCCATCAGATCGTCCACACGGGCCGCGAAGGCGTCCCTGGACCCGAAGACACCCGGGTCCAGAGCTGCGAAGAAATGCCCCACCCCGCGGGTGCTCAATCCCTGCGTCCGCAACCGCGTCGCCGGGAGGGCTCCGGGCAGAACCCCTGCCAAGACCTCCATGAGAAGGGCCAGGCCGAACCCCTTGTATTCTCCCAAGGGGACCTGGCTGCCCTCAAAGAACTGTCCGGGGTCATCCACATCGCGGCCCAGGGCGTCCCGCAGCCATCCAAGGGGTATCTTCCGCTGCTCCCGGGCTGCCTGCACGATCTTGCCGGCAGCCACCACGCTCAGGGCCATGTCCAGGACGATGGGACCCTCGCGCCCCGCGGGAACGGCGATGGAAAGGGGGTTGTTTCCCACCGTGGGTGTGGTGCCCCCCGTCGGAGCGAGCAGGGCGGGGGTATTGGTGGTGGCAAAGCCGATGAGGCCCTTTTCCGCGGCCATGAGGCTGTAGTGGGCTCCCCTGGTGAAGTCGTTGGAGTTTTTTACCGCCGCCACGCCCAGCCCCAGGGTCCGGGCCTTGTCCATGCACAGCCCCATCGCCCGCACCGCAACGATCTGGCCCAGGGCATTGTCACCGTCCATGAGAAGGCAGGCGGGGGAGTCGCGGATCACCCGGGGCCGCCCCGAGGGGTTGTTTTCGCCCGACAGGAGCCGACGGGCATAGACGCCCAGGCGCAGCACCCCGTGGGTGGGCACCCCGCGCAGATCGGCCTCCACGAGAACGCAGGCCACAAGCTCGGCGTTCTCGGGGCGAAGACCCGCCCTTTCCAGTACCCGGCGACCGAAGCCCTGCAAGAGCTGGTGGTTTACTCGCCTTTCCGAGTCCATGGGACCCCCTCTCCCCCCTGTGATCGGCCAGCCCCCCCGGCGACAACCTGCCGGGCGGCTTCCACCCAAAGGATTTCGACCTGTGCATTTTCCCCTTGACACCCAACCGGGATAATGGAATACCGGACCACTCATTATACCAATGCGGGACAAGATGAAAGAACGGTTTCAGCCCATCCCCAAGCGACGCCTCTCCGACGCGGTGGTCGAGCAGCTCAAGGCCCTGTTGGTCGGCCATGAGCTCAAGCCGGGTGACAAGCTCCCACCGGAGAGGCAATTGTGCGCCCTGTTCCAGGTGGGGCGTCCGTCGGTCAGGGAAGCGATCCGGACCCTGAGCGTCATGGGTTTTTTGGACGTGAGGCCGGGAGATGGCGTTTACGTCAAGGATCCGGATGCAGACCTGTATCTGGCCGGTTTTCAGGAGTCGTTTCGGTTCCTGCTCGACATGCGGACAAAGACGCTCTTCGAAGTGGCCGAGCTGCGTACCATCATCGAGACCCAAACCGGTTCCCTGGCAGCCAACATCGCCGGAAAGGAAGATATCAAACTCCTGGAAGAAAAGATCGAGAACCTGCGCAGGCACCTGGACAATCCCCAGCTCTATCTCGAAGAGGACCTGGAGTTTCACAGGACCATCGCCCGTCTCACAGGAAACACCGTCATCTACCGTGTCATCGATTTCCTCACCGAGCTGATCAGGGAGTCTTTGGATACATCCCTCGAAGCGCACGATATCGCCTCCATATTCCATCCGGACCACGAAAAGATATTTTCGGCCATAAAAAGCAAGTCTGCGGAGGGAGCCGCACGCGCCATACGGGAGCACCTGCTCCATTCACAGGAATTTCTCACGGCCAAGGCCAAGGGCGAGAAAGAAAAGACCGATGCCCAAAGGGCTCAACCTGTGCGGTAAGGGACAGGGTTCCATGGCGGATGCGCCCCAGGTGCGGGTAAAGTGCAGCAATACATCGCAAAGCGGATCGTCGAATCCATCGTGACCGTGCTCATCGTGAGTGTCGTGGTTTTTCTTTTCGTGCGCATGAGCGGAGATCCGCGGCTGCTCTTGCTGCCGCCGGAGGCGAGCGACGAAGACTGGGACGCCATGGGAAAACTGCTCGGCCTCGAGAAGCCGATCCTTTTACAGTACTGGAATTTCCTTTCCGGCGCCATCCGGGGGGATATGGGGCGATCCATCTACTGGCACGAACCGGCGCTGAGCGTCTTTGCCTCCCGCTTTCCCAACAGCTTGCAGCTCGCGGTCTCTTCCTTTGGATTTTCCATATGCATCGGCCTGGTCGTGGGGATATTGTCGGCCGTCAAATTGGGGACTTGGTTCGATCATTTCGGGAAAATCTTCGCCTTGCTGGGACAGTCCCTCCCAACTTTTTGGGTAGGTATAATGCTCGTGTTCATGTTCTCCGTGAGGCTGGACTGGCTGCCCACCTCCGGCATGGGAGGCCCGCAGCACCTTGTCCTGCCCGCCTTCACCCTCGGCTGGTACTTCATTGCCGCCCAAGCGCGCCTGACGCGCTCGTCCATGCTCGATGTGCTGGATGCGGAATACATAAAGCTTGCCAGGATAAAAGGGGTGCCCGAGAGCCTCGTCATCCTGAAGCATGCGCTGAAAAATGCCCTCCTGCCCGTTTTTACCATGTCGGCCCTCAACTTTGTCACACTCCTCGGGGGCGCCGTCGTTACCGAAGTGGTGTTCGCATGGCCTGGCGTGGGACGCCTGGTGGTCGATTCCATCTTCGCCAGGGACTACCCGGTGGTGCAGGTGTGCGTTCTCATATTCTCCGTACTGTTCGTGGCGACCAACCTCATGGTGGACATCCTCTATGCGTATATCGACCCACGAATCCGCTATCAATGAGCCAGGAGGCACCTTGAGGAACAAGGACATAGGTCCGGCGGCGCCCAGTCGGGAAGGCAGGTCCGGCGGCCTGCTCCCGTTTCTCAGACGGGTGCCCCTGTTTTCGGGGATCATCCTGGCGGTCTTTGTCATCGTAGGGATTTTGGGCCCCGTCATGACGCCCCACAATCCCATCAAATCCAACATCCGCAAAGCCCTGGTCCCCCCATACTGGATGAAAGGAGGAGACTCCGATTACATTCTGGGGACCGACCACCTTGGGCGGGACATGCTCAGCAGGATCATTTCCGGAACAAGGCTGTCGCTCATCATCGGCTTCGTCGCCGTGGTCCTCTCGGGGCTTGTCGGTACCGTCGTCGCCCTGACCTCGGGATATTATGGGGGATGGACGGACAGGATCCTCATGCGGCTCACCGACACGGTGATTTCCATGCCGTTTCTGGTGGTGGCTCTGGTTTTTGCCGCTGTGTTGGGACCCAGCGTAGCCAATCTCATTCTTATCCTGTCCATAGTGGGTTGGGCGGGTTATGCCCGCGTGCTGCGCAGCGAGGTGCTCTCCATCAAAGAGGCGGATTACGTGAAGCTGGCAAAGGTTGCCGGGTGCAGCTCGGCCACCATCCTGCGGCGCCACATCTTCCCCAACACGGTCAACACCCTGATAGTCCTGGCCACCTTGCAGCTCGGGGTCATCATCATCGCGGAGGCGTCCCTAAGCTTTCTCGGGTTGGGCATCCCCCCTCCCCAGCCGGCCTGGGGCCTGATGGTGGCCCAGGGAAGATTGTACATCACAAGGGCTCCGTGGCTGTGCCTCTTTCCGGGCCTGGCCATCATGTTCATTGTGCTGGCCTGCAACCTGCTGGGAGACTGGCTGCGGGTCCGCCTGGATCCCAAATTCAGGCAAATCTGAAAGATGGGCTCCTACAAAACCGTCTGATTCGCAAAGGAGGTTCCCCCATGAGTAAGAAGATGAAGTTCGCTGCAGGTCTTTTTTCGGTGTTGTTTCTCATTTGTGCCCCGGCGGGATCCGCCTGTGCCAAAGAGGGTGGAGCCGGCCCAGGGCCCTCCGGCAAGGTGACCGTGGCCGTGTCGACCCTGCAGACCGAATACTTCGACCCCATCTGGGGGTCCAACGCCAGCGGGCAGAACCCCCTGATATGGAGCATCTCCAGGGGCATGGTCGGCGCGGGCTGGGATTATGTGGGACAGCAGGCGCCCGAACTGGCGACCGAGTGGAGGATGCACCCTGACCGATGGGAGTTCACCCTGCGACAGGGAGTCAAGTTGCAGGACGGAACGGAAATGACCGCCCAGGACGTGAAGTACAGCTACGAGCGCGCCTGGCACGAGAAGAGCAATTATGTCTACCGGGCGGAGCTCAAGGGTCTCATAAAGGAAATCGTGATCGTGGATCCCTATCATTTGGTCATCCACACCACCAAGCCTTCCCCCACATTCGGGGCCAAATTCGGCGGTTTCCCCGTCGTGCCCAAGAAATACACCGAGGAGGCCGGGGAGGATTTTGCCAGGCGTCCCCTTGGCGCAGGACCTTTCAAGCTCGTGGAGCAGCACCCCGGCGAGTACTATGTGCTGGAGGCCTTTGAGGAATACTGGAACCAGGAGTCGGCTCCCACCGTGAAGACCGTGATCATCAAGATCATCCCCGAAGCTTCGGTGCGGCTGGCCGCCCTCAAGAAGGGGGAGGTGGACATCGCCTGGGGCATGGTGGGCCCCTTGCGGGACGGGGTGGAGGCGGACCGGAATTTGCGGGTGAAAATCAACCGCGACGTGGGCACCTGCGGCGCCGGCTTTGTGGCCATGGCCAAGGACGCTCCCAGTCCGGTCAAGGACGTGAGGGTGCGCAAGGCATTGCTCATGGCCGTGGACCGGGAGGGAATCATCCAGGCCCTTTACGGCGGGGCCGGGGACGTTCCCATCCACGACGGGGCACTGGGATACTTCGGAGTGGCCCCCGGGCTCGCGCCCTACCCCTTCGATCCGGAAAAGGCCAAGCAGCTCATGAAGGAAGCCGGCTACCCCAACGGCTTCCAGATCACGCTCAATACCTATGAAAATCCCGTGGTGCCGCGCCTTCCCGACTTTTGCGAGGTGGTCGCGTCCCAGTGGAAAGAGTACCTCAATGTGGACTGCAAGGTCGTGGTGGGGGAGCCGGGGGCACAGATTGCGGCATTTCGCGCAAGGGAAATGGAAGGGGCCCTCACCCTTTGTCTTCCCGCCCTTTCCTCTCCGCCCGACGTGAGTATGGCCTGGTTCGTCTTCAACTCCGACCACCAGAAGATGCCCTACTCCACCTGTTCCTTTCCGGAGGGAGACGCCCTGTACGAGAAGTCCCAGAGCGAGATGGACCCCGAAAAGAGAAAACAGATACTCGAAGAACTCTCGCAATTCATGTACGACAACTGCACCAGGCTCTGGCTGGTGGCAGGTTCCATGGTGTTCGGGGTCGGCCCGCGGATTGCCGAGTGGAAGCAGTGGCCCGGGGCCGCTCACGTGGGACAATTTGAAACCATCAGGCTGAAGAAATAGGCTGCACAGAATCAGGGGTCGTGCCGGCAGCCGCTCTGGGGGGGGCGTCCGGTGCGGCCATTCGGGGGCCCTGTGCCGCTTGCCGGGGCAAAGACCGGCCGCGCAATGGGAATGCGGAAGGAGGAAATACGGATGAAGATCACCGGAGTCAAGGTCAAAACCTTGAGACCCCTGGAATTCAAGTTCCAGTGGAAGGAGCAGTGGCCTCCGAGGGAGATCCAGAACAACGTGGTGACGGTGGAGACCGACGAGGGCATCTCCGGGCATCTGATCACGTGGCTGGCCCCCGCGGATACACTGAAGGCGGCGATGACGGCGCTCAAGGAGATCATCGTGGGCAGGGATCCCTGGGATATCGAAGCCATCTGGTACGAAACCCAGCGCCTGGGCCGGGGGATGAACGTGGTGGGCAGCACCGTGGACATCTGCCTCTGGGACATCGTGGCCAAGAGGGCGGGTGTGCCTGTCTACAAACTCCTGGGGGCTTACCGGGACAAGATCCCGGCCTACGCCAGCACGGTCATGTATGCCACCGATCAGGAATTCGTCGATCTCGCCCTCGCGTGCCGGAAGGAGGGATTCACCGCCTACAAGCTGCATGCCTACGGGGTGCCGGACAAGGACATCCGTGTGTGCCGCGCGGTGAGGCAGGCGGTGGGAGACACCATGGAGCTCATGCTCGACCCCGTGAACGCCTACGACCGCCGGGGCGCCTTCCGTGTGGGCCGCGCCCTGGAGGAGCTGGACTTTTACTGGTACGAGGCGCCGATTCTCGACACGGATCTTTACGGCCTGGTGGACCTGACACGCTCCCTGGACATCCAGGTGGCGGCCACGGAATCGGTGTTCCAGGGCCTGGAATTCCTGCCCCGTTATCTCACCCACCACGCCTGCGACAGCCTGCGCATGGTGGGGGACGCGGCCGGGGGGATCACGGCCATGCGCAAGGCGGCACACCTGTGCGAGGCATTCCAGGCCAAGTTCGAGCCCCACAGCTACGGCACCACCCTGGTGCAGGCGGCCCATCTGCATGTCATGCTGGCCATGAAGAATTGCGACTTCGTGGAGATTCCGGTTCCCCAGGGCATCCTGGATGTGGGGATGAAGGATGTCATGCGGGTGGCCCCGGACGGCTGTGTGTACGCACCGACCAAGCCGGGGCTCGGCTACGATATCGACTGGGAGGCCGTAAAGGCCCTCACGGTGCAGGAGTTCTGACGGGACGGGTGCCAAGGACTCTTGGGAGGAGAAAAGAGCGGCATGATAGAAGTCCGATTTCACGGTAGAGGGGGGCAGGGAGCGGTGGTGGCCTCTTACCTTCTTGCGTGCGCCCTGCTCAAGGAAGGCAAGTACGCCCAGTCCTTCCCCCTGTTCGGGGGAGAAAGGAGGGGCGCTCCGGTGCAGGCCTTTCTGAGAATCAGCGACACACCGGTGATGGCCAGGGGTCAGGTCTACGAACCGGACCATGTCGTGGTCCTGTCTCCGGGACTTTTGGCCCCTGCCGACAAGACGGCCCCCGGGGAACGGATCGCCATGCCGGGGCGGGGCGCAACGGGTAGAGACGCGGTCCTGACGGGTCTGAAGAAGGGGGGATGGATCGTGATCAACACCCACCGCGGCGCCGAGAGCTTCGACCTGGTCGGGTTTCGGGTGGCCACGGTCGACGCCACCGACATCGCCGCCAGACACGGCCTCGGCTCGCCCCAGGCAAGGCCCGTCAACACGGCCATTCTGGGGGCCTTTGCCCGGGCCACGGGACTGGTGGGGCTGGAGGCGCTCCTCGATGCGATCGCCGACGAGGTGCCGGGGCAACGGGAAGCGAACATAGCCGCCACCAGAGAGGCTTACCAGAGCACAATCATCACCGGGGAGGGAAAAGATGGACGCGGCTGAAACACGTGTACCCGAGGATCGACTGCATCCCGTCTGCATGCCCTTGAGCACGCTTCTGCTTACCAGGACAGGCACCTGGCGCTACGTGCGGCCTGTGGTCGCCCCCAGGCAGGCCCCGTGTTCCCATGCCTGCCCCACAGGGGTCAAGATCCGGGAGTACTTGGATGTCCTCGGCAAGGGGCGGTGGGAGGAGGCGTGGCGTCTGGTAAAGGAGGACAATCCCCTGCCCGCCGTCACCGGGCGGGTCTGCTATCATCCCTGTGAGGAGGCGTGCAATCGTTCCTGCTACGACCAGGCCCTTTCCATCCATTGCCTGGAAAGGGAGGTGGGCGATTATGGATTGGCCGCAGGACTCGTCCTCGAAAAACCGAAGACAACTCAGAATGAGAAGGTGGCCGTGGTGGGCTCGGGCCCGGCAGGGCTTGCGGCTGCATACCATCTGAGACGAAAGGGTTACCCGGTTACCGTTTTCGAAGCCGAGTCCTCCGTGGGGGGGATGCTCCGCCGGGGCATACCGTCGTACCGCCTGCCCAGGGAGGTCCTGGACAAGGAGCTTGCCGGCATCGAGGCCCTGGGAGTGGAGATGAGGTGCAACATGGGCCTCGGGGCGAACCTGAGCTGGAGGGACCTTTCCCCCTTCGGCGCCGTATTCGTCGCCACCGGCTGCTACCGGAGCCTGCCCCTTGGAATACCCGGCGAGGATACGGCCGGTGTCTGCTCCGGTCTCGACTTTCTTCGGGACGTCCATACGGGGCGTCTTGGTACGGGCAGTTTGGCCGGGCAGACGGTGGTGGTCGTCGGGGGGGGAAACGTGGCCATGGACGCGGCCCGGTGCGCGCGCCGCGTCGGGGCCAAGGAGGTCCTTGTCCTGTACCGGCGTTCGGAACAGGAGATCGGGGCCCATCCGCAAGAGCTGGCCGATGCCAGGGAAGAGGGAGTGGATCTGCGCTACCTGGTCTCACCCGTGGCCATCGGCGGCAGCAAAGGCCGCCTGCAAGTGCAAGCGGTTCGCAACCGGTTGACGGAACCTGACGCAAGCGGCCGGCCCCTCCCCATACCCATAGAGGGGTCCGGCTTCTTGTTGGACGCGGACAGGTTGATCGTGGCCGTGGGCCAGACCGCGGACCTGGCCTTTGTGCCCCAGGATGCCGCTGTCGCGGACCGGGGCCGTCTCCCCGAATCCCTGGGAATGCTGGAAGGCACCCTCGTCCTTGCCGGCGGGGACGCGGTGACCGGCCCCGCCCGTGTGGTGGATGCCCTGGCCGCAGGCAAGAGGGCGGCCGGGGCCATAGAAGCGGCGCTCAAGGCCATACCCGCGGCCCCCGAGGCAGAAGCCGCCGTGGTGGGCTATGAGGAGCTCAATACGGATTATTTCTTTCCCGCCCCGCGTCGGGAAGGGGATCGCCTTTCTCCGGGCGCAAGGGTCGGGGGTTTCGAAGAAGTGGCAGGTGGCCTGAACAGGCAAGAGACCCTCGAGGAGGCGCAGCGCTGCTTTCACTGCGGTGCCTGCAACCAGTGCGGCAACTGCTGGTTGTTCTGCCCCGACATGTCGGTGGGGCAGGGTGACGGAAAGCCTGAGATTGACTACGAGTTCTGCAAAGGCTGCGGCATTTGCGCACAGGAGTGCCCCCGGGCCGTGATACAGACAGAGGAGGAACGCGAGTGAAAACAGCGACAGCCGTGCGCGAAGAATGGGAAAAGGGAGAGGCCAGGGTGATCTCGGGCAACTACGCCGCGGCCTACGGAGCCAAGCTGAGTCGGGCCGAGGTGATTTCCGCCTACCCTATAACGCCCCAGACCACCGTGGTCGAAAAGCTGGCCGAGCTGTGCGCGTCCGGCGAAATGCCGGCCCAGTTCGTTCCGGTGGAGTCGGAGCACTCGGTGATGGCCGTTCTCATCGGCGCGGCCAGCGCCGGGGCCAGGTGCTTCACCGCCACCTCTTCCCAGGGGCTCGCCCTGATGCACGAGCTCCTGCACTGGGCCGGCAGGGGCCGCCTTCCCATCGTGATGGTTAATGTGAATCGGGCCCTGGCCGTGCCCTGGTGCATCGAGGCGGAACAGGACGACAGCCTGGCCCAGCGCGACACCGGTTGGCTTCAGTTCTACTGCGAGAGCAACCAGGAAGTCCTCGACACGGTGATCCAGGCCTTCAGGATCGCGGAGCAGGTCAGCATGCCGGTCATGCTGAGCCTCGACGGGTTTTACCTCTCCCACACGTCGGAACCTGTCTGGATCCCTCCCCTGGAGGTGGTTGACCGGTATCTTCCCCACAAGGACAGGAAGTGGCGGTTGGACCCCGAGGCGCCTCTGGCCTTTGCCATGGACTTTCCGATCCAGAAGCTCAGGTTCGAACTGGCCCAGAGCATGGAAATGGCCAAGCAGGTGGTAAGGAAAGCCGACGAGCAGTTCCGGGAGATCTTCGGGCGGGGCTACGGAGTCGTCGAGCCGTACCGCTTGGACGACGCCCAGGTCACGCTGGTGACCAGCTCCACCATGTCCACCACGGCGCGACACGTGGTGGACGGCATGCGCAAAGAAGGCAGGCGGGTGGGGCTTCTCAAGGTCAGGATGCTCCGGCCCTTCCCCAGGCAGGAGGTGATCGAGGCCCTGGGCGCTGGGGGCAAGGTGGCTGTCATCGACCGGAACATGTCGTACGGACACGGGGGCGTTTTTGCCATGGAGATCAAGGCGGCCTTGTACCAGGCCGGGGTCCGTGTGCCAGTCTTCGAGTTTATCGCGGGCCTGGGCGGTGTGGACGTCACCCCCGGTGTGATCCGGCAGGTGGTGGAACATGCTTTCGGAAACGATGCGCCCCAAGGAGAACCAGTATGGATAGGAATGTCGATTCGGTAAGAGAGCTCGGACAATTGGGGCTTCGGCTGTCGGAGACGGAATACATGCATCCGGGGCACATGGGCTGCGCGGGCTGCGGGGCCATCCACGCCATGCGCTATGCGCTCAAGGTGCTCGGAAAAAAGACGGTGGTGGTGGTCAGCGCAAGCTGCTGGTCCGGGATCTGCGCCTCGCTCAAGGTGCCCTACACCCACTGTGCCTTCATGTCGGCTGGGGCCTGGGCCACCGGGGTGCGGGCAGGCCTGGACGCCGTGGGTGACAAGGAGACCACCGTTTTGGCCTGGGCGGGGGACGGAGGCACTTTTGACATCGGGATACAGTCGCTCTCGGGTGCGGCCGAACGCAACGAGAACTTCATTTACATCTGCAACGACAACGAAGCTTACATGAACACGGGGATACAGCGAAGCTCCGCCACCCCCACGGGCGCCTGGACCACCACCACCCCGTCCCAGGGGACCAAGCGCCAGGCAAAAAAGGACATCACCGAAATAATGGCCGCCCATCGTATCCCGTACGTGGCCACCGCGACCCTCGGGTATCCGCAGGATTACCTGCGCAAGATGGAAAAGGCCAAGGCAACCACGGGCACCCGTTTCATCCACGTGCTGTCGCCCTGCCCCACCGGGTGGCGGTTTCCCCCCGGCATGACCGTGAAGCTGTCACGGCTGGCGGTCCAGAGCAGGGTCATGCCCCTCTACGAGGTGGAAAACGGCACCCAGTACACCTTGCAGCGTCCCAAACGTACCGTCCCGGTGGGTGAATACCTGCGAGGCCAGGGCAGGTTCTCTGCACTTACCGAAAAAGAGGTGGCCGCGGTCCAGGACAACGTGGACAGGTGGTGGAAGCACCTGGAGGAGAGGGCGTCGTCCGTTGAGGACCTTGCATGGTGAAGGACTTTGACAATCGAGCAGCAGAAACCGCGTTCGTTTCGGAAGGGAGGAATCGAACATGAAAATCGCCGACGTGAAGGTCAATGTACTCAAACCCATTTCCAAGCCCTTTGTGTGGCGGGAGGGTTGGCCCCCTGTCCAGGTACAGAACTGTGTGGTGCGGGTGATTTCCGACGCCGGTCTGGAAGGCAGCGTGATAAGCTGGGTCGTGACGCCGCGTGAACTGAAGGACGCCCTGTACGAGCGGGTGGGATACAAGGAGTTTCTCAAGGGGAAGAACCCCTGGGACAGGGAGTATCTCTTGCAGGAGATGACGGCCCTTACGGGCCCGGCCAATCGTCCGGCAAGTTACATAGACATGGCCCTGTGGGACCTTTGCGGAAAAGGGGCGGGTCTGCCGGTCTACAAGCTCCTGGGCGCTTACAGGGACAAGATCCGGGCCTATGCGAGCACTGTCACGCTGGACAAACCGGAGGACTACGGAGACTTCGCCCTCAAGTGCCGGGAAGAGGGCTTCACCGCCTTCAAGCTGCATGCCTACGGGGTGCCGGACAAAGACATCGCCGCCTGCCGCGCCGCGAGAAAGGCCGTGGGAGACACCATGGACCTCATGCTCGACCCGGTCAACGCTTACGACAGGCTCGGGGCCATGCGGGTGGGCCGGGTGCTCGACGAGCTGGACTTCTACTGGTACGAGGCTCCCATACGGGACGAGGACATAGACGGCTACGTGCAGTTGCGCCGGTCCCTCAAGACGCCCATCGCTGGTACCGAATCGGTGCAGACCGGCCTGGTGTCTTATCCCCAGTGGGTCAAGGCAGGGGCCGTGGACCAGATCCGCTCGGTGGGGGACTTCATCGGCGGGATCACGGCCATGAAGAAAGTCGCCGGGTTCTGCGAGGCCCACGGCCTCAAGTACGAACCCCACAGCTACGGGACGGCCTCGGTTCAGGCCGCCCACATGGCCGTGATGCTGTCCATAAAGAACTGCGACTTCGTGGAGATCCCCGTGCCCCAGGGCATCCTGGACGTGGCGGCCAAGGACGTGATCCGCGTGGCCAAGGACGGCTACGTGTACGCCTCCCAGAAGCCGGGGCTTGGGTACGAACCGGACTGGGACGCGGTGAAGGAACTCACGGTGGAGGAGTTTTGACCTTTTCGCAAAGATATACCTGGCACGGCCACAAACTGCGATTCTTATATCCTCACCCCGACCCTCTCCCAGAGGGCGAGGGTGCAATAAGCGCACTTTGTGGACGCGCGCAGTATACGATGGACCCAGGAGGAATGCGCCATGAAGATAAACGAAGTGAAGGTCAACGTACTGAGGCCGACCACCAAGCCCTTTATCTGGCGTGAGGGATGGCCGCCGACCCAGATACAGAACCTGGTGTTCAGGGTGATTTCGGACACGGGCCTGGAGGGCAGCGTCATATCCTGGTTGGCGACCCCGCTCGAAGCCAGGGAGGCCCTGTACGCTCGCTGCGGTTACAAGGAGTTTCTCAAGGGCAAGGACCCGTGGGACCTGGAGTACCTGCTCCAGGAGATGATGACCCAGCCCCTGGCCGCTAGGGTGGTTGCCAGCTACATCGACATGGCCACGTGGGACCTGTGCGGCAAGGCGATCGGCCAGCCCGTCTACAAGATCCTCGGGGCTTACAGGGACAAGATCCGGGCCTATGCCAGCACGGTCACGCTGGACAAGCCCGAGGACTATGGGGACTTCGCGTTGAAGTGCCGGGAAGAGGGTTTCACGGCCTTCAAGTTACACGCCTATGGCGTGCCCGAAAAAGACATCGCCGCCTGCCGTGCCGCGAGAAAGGCCGTGGGAGACACCATGGACCTCATGCTCGATCCGGTCAACGCGTACGACCGGCTCGGGGCCATGCGGGTCGGCCGGGTCATGGACGAACTCGACTTCTACTGGTACGAAGCCCCCATCCCCGACGAGGACATCGACGGGTACGCGCACCTTCGCAGGGCCCTGAAAACTCCCATCGCCGGCACCGAGTCGGTGCAGACCGGCCTGGTGTCCTATCCCCAGTGGGTCAAGGCAGGGGCCGTGGACCAGATCCGCTCGGTGGGGGACTTCATCGGCGGAATCACGGCCATGCGCAAGGTGGCCGGATTCTGCGAGGGGCACGGTCTCAAGTACGAGCCCCACAGCTACGGGACGGCCTCGGTGCAGGCCGCGCACATGGCGGTGATGCTCTCCACGAAGAACTGTGACTTTGTGGAGATTCCCGTACCCCAGGGCATCCTGGATGTGGCGGCCAAGGACGTGATCCGCGTGGCCAAGGACGGCTACGTGTACGCCTCCCAGAAGCCGGGGCTTGGGTACGAACCGGACTGGGACGCGGTGAAGGAACTCACGGTGGAGGAGTTCTAGTAACGCATCTCAGAGGTTCTGTCCCCCGGACCGGCAAGTTGAAATTCGAAGAGACGGCGCGCCGGAAGGTTGTTTTCCCTGTGCAAAGGTCGAGAAAGGAGCACCATGGAATCTTTCAAGAATCGTGTGGCCATCGTCGGGATGGGCTGCACGGAGTACCGGGACCATTATGACAGATCGGGCACGGATCTTCTGGTGGAGGCGTGTTACGAGGCCTTCGAAGACGCAGGTGTGGACCAGAAGGACATCCAGGCCGCCTGGTTGGGAGGGGGGATCACGGGCCTGAATCTGTCCCAGGCCCTCAAGCTCGACTTCATCCCCACCACCCGTGTGGAAAACTGGTGTGCCACGGGCAGCGATGTGATGCGAAACGCCGTGTTCGCCGTGGCCGGGGGGTTCTACGACATCGTGCTTGTGGCGGGGTTCGTGGCCAAGAGCGACTCGCAACTTCACATGGAGGGGATACATGGGGGAGGGCCGGCCGGCGAGTGGCACTTCGGGGAGGAGACGTCGTTTGCCGGTCCCCCCGCAGGGACCTTCGCCACCTTTGCCACCCGTTACGCCCACCACTACGGGCTCACCTATGAGCAACTCAAGGAGGGCCTGGGCGCCATTTCCATCAAGAACTACGCCCACGGCCGACTCAACCCCAAGGCATACCTGCACCGGAACATGGACATGAAGACCTATATGGGGGCCCGGATGATCTCGTGGCCCCTGGGGCTCCATGACTGCTGCGTGATGCCCAGCGGTTCCGCTGCGGCCGTGATAACCAGAGCAGAGCTGGCGCCCCGTTTCCGTGACGACTACATCCTGGTTCGAGGGATCGGCATGAGCGTGGGGAACAAGCAGGGGCGTCTCGATCCCCAGTACGATTGGGTGCATTTCGAGGAAAACGTGCGGGCCTCCAAGATGGCCTTCGAGATGGCGGGCATCACCAACCCATTGAAAGAGATCGACGTGGCGTGCCTCCACGACGCTTTCACCGTGGTGGAGCTGGTGGTCTGTGAAGACCTGGGGCTGGCCCCGAGGGGACAGGGGGGCCGGTACGCCAAAGACGGGGTCTTCAGCCTGGGGGGGGAATTGACCGTGAACCCCAATGGGGGTCTGAAGAGCTTCGGGCATGGTGTGGGGTCTTCGGGGATCCACAAGGCCTATGAGGTGTACAAGCAGCTCCAGGGGAAAGCCGGTGCACGCCAGGTAAAGGGCGCGAAGCTCGGTCTCACCCATGACCAGGGAGGTTACCCGGGCACCTACATCAGCGTGATCAGCATTTTCGGCACCCGTGACTGAGCACCTGGCCTTCCCGCTCCTTGGCGAGCCGCCTTGGCCGCGAGCGAGGGGATCGTGAAGCGTTTTGTCGTCCAGGGACGTGACGGGCGGGACCGGCATGATTTCAAAGAACTGCAAGGACGTACGGATGCAGCATCAACCTTCAAGTGGAAAGCAGGTGACTATCGATGGCAGGAATCATTTCTTATGGAACCCATATACCCCGGCTCCGGCTCCGGCTGGGCACGAGGAACTGGCCGGTCAAGAACGCGCGGGCCGCTGCGAACTTCGACGAAGACACAGTCACCATGGCAGTGGCGGCTGCCAACGACGCCCTTTGCGGCGTGGATCGGTCGCAGGTTGACGCGCTCTACCTGGCCTCCACCACCCTGCCCTACGTCGAGAAACAGTCCGCATCCTTCGTGGCAATGGCCTGCGACCTGAGGCCCGACATCGTGACTGCGGATTTCGCACACAGCCTACGTTCGGGTACGCTGGCACTGCGCGCGGCCCTCGACAGCGTTCGTTCGGAGAGCAGCCGCCTTGCACTGGTCGCGGCCGGCGACTGCAGGCTCGGGACTCCGGAATCGGACATCGAGCTGGCCGGGGGCGACGGTGCGGGGGCCCTGGTTGTCGGGTCGGAAGACGGCATCGCCAGGGTCGTTGCGAGCCACTGCTTCGTGAACGATATCCTCGACGTGTGGCGCCCGGATGGAGAAAAGGCCCTCAGATTAGCCGACGATCGATTCCGATTCGAGGAAGGCTATCTGCTCGCCGTCGGCGAGGCAGTGAAAGGGTTGCTCCACAAGACGGGGATGGGAATGGAGCAGTTCGACAAGGTGATCCTCTATGCCCCCGACGCCCGGAGGCATCGGGAGGCGGTTCAACGGCTCGGCGCCGACCCCGGGCGCGTGCACGACCCGCTCCTGGACAGACTGGGCAGCACGGGAACGGCCTTTACCCTGATGCAGCTCATCGCCGCTCTGGAGGAGGCAAAGCCCGAGCAGCGATTGTTGGTGGTCAATTACGGAGACGGTGCGGACGCCTTCGTGGTGGAAACCACCTCCAGGATAAGCGACTTCCAACGGACGCCCCACCGTGGTGTGGCCCGGCAACTCGCTGCCGGCACCACTCTGACGGACTACTACGAGTACCTGCGATGGCGGGGCGGCCTGCAGTTCATGGGCGAGCACCACATGCGCAGGGCCCCGGCTCCCTATGCCCTGTACCGTGAGCAGGCGGGGGCCTTCCGGTTTCACGGGGCCCGGTGCCGTTCGTGCGGGGCGGTGCAATACCCCGCCCAGCGCGTGTGCGTGCGCTGTCAGGCCAAGGACGATTGCGAAACCGTTCCCATGTCCGGCAGCCAGGGCACTCTTTTTTCCTACTCTATGGATTATGTGTCGGGCATCATGGATGTGCCCCTGGTACACAGCGTGGTGGACTTCGATGCAGGGTGCCGAGCCATGATGATGATGACCGACCGCGACCTGGACAAGGTAAAGATAGGCATGCGTCTGGAACCCGTCTTGCGCAAGCTCTCCGATGCGGACGGGATCCACACGTACCTGTGGAAGGTGGCTCCCGTTGGGGACCGAACCTGAAAGCGCCGTCTGCGTCCCTGAAGGGCGGGGCGGAAAGGAGGTATGTGATGAAGCGGCGTGTCACCACTTCAAGAAGGATCGTCATGGCCCTGGTTTTGGGGGTCGGGCTGGCGTGGATTGCATTCCCCTTGGGACAATCCCTGGCCGGCGAAATGGTTCGAGACGCCTTGGGCAGATCGGTGGAGAAGCCAAAATACGGCGGCGTGTTTGTCATAGCCCGGTCCACCAAGCCCTTGGGCTTTGATGACGCCGTGGTGGGGGGTGCCTGGAACGCGCCCACTCTCGCCCTGACCCAGGACGAGCTCATATTCGGAAACTGGGCCAAGGGGCCCACAGGAAGCGACGAGGCAAGCTGGCGTTATTATACGGAGCCCCCCACCGCGGTCATGGCCGGCAACCTGTGTGAGAGCTGGGAGCTGACAGATCCCGACACCATGGTATACCACATACGCAAGGGCGTTCACTGGCACGACAAGCCGCCCGTAAACGGCAGGGAAATGACCGCCGAGGACGTGGAGTTTTCTCTCAAGAGATCGTGGGAAACCCCCACGTCCTACAACTTCAGGGCCGTGCCCTGGGAAAAGAACCTCGAATCGATAAAGGCGTCCGACAAATGGACGCTCGTTATCAAGAGCCTGCCGGGTAAAGCCGGAAAAGTCTATGAGTTTGGTGCCGGTTACAGCAAGATCTATCCGCCCGAATCCTTGAAACAGTATGGAAACATGAACGATTGGCGAAACGCCCTCGGCACCGGGCCATTCGTGCTGACAGACTATGTTGAAGGAAGCTCCTGCACCTTCGAGAGGAATCCCAACTACTGGATGAAGCACCCCCTGCACCCGGAGGACCGGATGCCGTATCCCGACGGGGTGAAATATTTGATCATACCCGATTATTCCACCCGGTTGGCCGGACTGCGCACCGGTAAAGCGGACCATTTGGAGGGTGTCACCTGGGAGGATGTGGCAGGTTTGAAGAAGCACAGCGCCGAATTGAAGTATGTGAAGTATCTTCCTGGTGGCTCGGCGGCCATATTCATGAAGAGAAGCCCGGGGTTGCCGTGCTCGGACATCAGGGTGCGCAAGGCGCTGTCCATGAGCATCGACCGTGAAGCCATCGTCCGCGATTACTATGGCGGCGATGCGAAGATCTTGGGGTGGCCGGTGCTTCCGATCCCGGAATTCATGTCCATGTACATCCCCCTTGAAGAGCTTCCGGAGCCGGCCAGGGAGGTCTGGGAGTACCATCCGGAAAAGGCAAAGAAGCTCCTGGGTGAAGCAGGGTATCCTGACGGGTTCAAGACAAGTGTCGTCTGTGGTAACATTTACGTGGACTTACTTTCCATAGTGAAATACCAGTGGGCCAAGATCGGGGTCGAATTGCACCTTGATGTGAGAGAACCGGGTGCTTGGACTACCGTAGGGCAAGAACGGACTTACAAGGAGCTTTTTGCCAGCGGGGTGGCTCCCAGCGCAGTGTTCAGATTCTCCAGGCTTGTACCGGGTAATATAAACAACTTTGCAGACATCGATGATCCTGTCATCAATGAGCTCGAGGCCTCCTGTTTGAAGAATTTCTTCGATTGGCCCAAGAAAGCCGCTCTGTACAAGGAGAAGGTCCCTTATATTCTCGAACAGGCCTATATCGTGGTGATGCCGCTGCCGTACAGCTACACGTTCTGGCAGCCGTGGTTGAAGGGGTACACAGGGGAGAGCATCGTGGGCTATGCGAGTGCAACGGGCGAGTTTGCCCGATACCCCTGGATCGACAAAGACCTGAAGAAGGAAAAGACGGGAGAAAAGTAGGCCCGGGCGCAGGGTCTTGCGACTTTTTTGGGAAGGAAGGGAGAAAAGGAGGCATGTCCAAACTTGGGGAGGGCAGGGTCCTCGAATCGGTGAGGGTCCTCGATCTTGCGGACGCATCGGGAGCTTTCTGCACGAAACTCCTCGCCGCCATGGGGGCCGATGTCATAGCAGTGGAACCGCCCGGTGGGAGCCCCTTGAGGCGATGTGGTCCCTTCCACGGGGACGCACTGCATCCCGAGAGGAGCCTTTGCTGGTTTCTGTACGGGCTGGGGAAGCGAAGCATCACCCTGAATATCGAGAGTCTCGAAGGACAGAGGATATTCAGGGAGCTTGTGAAGACGGCCGACGTGGTGGTGGAGACCTTCCGTCCCGGCTACCTGGACGGTTTCGGACTCGGGTATAGGGCACTGAGCGCGATCCACCCGCCCATCATCATGACATCCATCACACACTTCGGCCAAACGGGGCCTTATCGGCATCACGAGGCAACGGACATGGTGGCCCAGGCCATGGGGGGCCTCATGTACCAGTGCGGGGACGAGGACACCCCTCCCGTCCAGGTGAGTCTGCCCGTGGCATACGCCCAGTCCGCGGCCCAGGCGGCCGTGGGCAGTTTGATGGCTTACTACTACAGAGCCACCACCGGCCAGGGGCAGCATGTGGATGTTTCGGTGCAGGAGTGCGTCCTGTGGGCCCAGAAACCCTTTGACGTCTCCTGGAAGGCTGAGGGAACGATCGTAAAAAGGGGGGGAGACGCCCCCATCATGCCCGGTTGGCCCAAGTTTCATGTCTACTTCCGGTGCCGGGACGGCTGGATCGCGGCCATGCCCACGTACTGGAGCCACCGGGTGCACCTGAGGCAGTGGCTCAAGCAAGAGGGCCTGGCCGAGGACCTTTACGACAACGAAGCGTACGACACCTATTTCAGGGGGGAGTTTGCCGCTTCCCCGCCCGTGGAAATAGAGGAGTCGGTGAGAAGTCGTTTTGCCGCTCTCGCTTCCAGGTACGACAAGGCCTACCTGTACAAGGAGGGACAGCGCCGGGGCATGCAGGTAACGCCGGTGAACACGGCCAAGGATGTCATGGAAGACGAGCAATTGAAGGCAAGAGACTACTGGATCCGGATCCACCACCCCGAGCTGGGAGGGGAGCTCACGTATCCGGGCGCGCCTTTCATCATGAGCGAATCGCCTTGGCGCCTGGACCGTCGGGCCCCCCTTCTGGGAGAGGACAACGATGCGATCTACATCGACGAGCTGGGGATGACCAGGCAAGAACTGGTGCGGCTCAGGCAGATCCATGTCATCTGAGAGCGACAAGGAGGAACCGCCATGCAACCTGAGGTCCTCAAGGGGATTCGTGTCGCTGACTTCACCCATGCCGGTGTGGGCCCGCTCACCATGCGGGCGTTGGCAGATGCGGGTGCACAGGTCATCAAGATAGAAACCACCACGCGCACCGAGGTCATCCGCAGGGGCAATCCCTTCAAGAAAGGGATCATGGATGTGGAGGCAAGCGCCCAGTTCGCCGCATACAACTGCAACAAGCTCGGGGTCACTTTGAACCTGCGCAAACCCAAAGCCGTTGAGCTGGCCAAACAACTGATTCGCGCCTGTGACGTGGTGGGCGACAGTTTCACCCCGGGGGTCATGGAGCGCCTCGGACTTGGATACGAAGCGCTCAAGGAGGTGAAACCCGATATCATCGTCATCAGCATGTCCCTCATGGGCCAGACGGGGCCAGGTCGCCTCTACCGGGGACACGGTCCTGTCCTCCAAGCGATGGTGGGGCTTTCGGAACTCACCGGTTGGCCCCATCTGCCCCCCATGGCCGTCTCCATTGCCTACACGGACTACTATGCTCCGCAGCTTTGGATCTTTGCCGTGCTCTCGGCACTGATCTACCGGAACAGGACCGGCAAAGGGCAGTTCATCGACGGCTCCGATTTTGAGGCGGGCATCGACATCATGGGTACCTCCCTGCTGGACTACACGGTCAACGGGCGCATCGCCACCCGGCGCGGCAATCGAAGCTCCGTCGCCGCTCCCCACGGTTGCTATCCGTGCGCCGGTGAGGACAGGTGGTGTGTCATCGCCGTGCACACCGATGAAAAGTGGCGGTCTTTTTGCGAGGTGCTCGGCGGTCCTGCCTGGAGTCGGGAGGAATCGTTCGCAACGTTCCGGGGCAGGATGGAGAACCATGAGAGGTTGGACGGGTTCATCAGCGCCTGGACCAGGGAGCGAACCGCGGAAGAGGCCATGGAAATGCTCCAGGCAGCAGGGATCCCGGCGGGGGTCGTGCAGAATTCGAAAGACTTCCATGAAGATCCCCAGATCCGGCACCGAAACCACTTCTGGGAACTGGAGGAGGATCCCGACAGGCAATGGTTCACCTATGAATCCCCAGGGTATCATCTCCCGAAAACGCCTTTGAGGCTCAAGCGGCCTTTCCCCCACCTGGGGGAGCACAACTATCAGGTCTTCTGTGAAACGCTGGGACTGGGTCAGGAGGAATTTGCCCAACTGGTCGCCGATGGGGTCATCGAATGAGACCCGCCCGCTTGGGCAAACGGCCTCGTGTCCGCACCGGTGCTGCAAAGACACGGCACAGGTCGAGGATAGCCGTTAACGCTTGGAAACGGAAAGGAGGCGCGTGATGAAACGGGGGATGAAGGTTCCAAAGCGATGGATGGTTGCGGCCCTTCTGGTCGTGGTGTTCTCGCTCTGTCTCCACACGGGACAATCCACGGCGGGGCCCACCTATGGCGGAGCACTCAACCTGGTCCATTCCAGCCAGCCGAACGTCTTTGACCCTGTGTTCGGCTGGGACGCCCTGGCGTATCCGGCCTGTCTGACCAATGAGGACCTCATCGAGGGAGACTGGGCAAAAGGCCCGGCCGGCACGGGCGAAGCTGCCTGGATCCACATGTTCATGCCCGCGGCAAACGTCCAGACGGGTTGCCTGGCCGAGAGCTGGGAACTGCCCGGCCCCAACACACTCGTCTACCACATCCGTAAAGGGGTCCGTTTCCACGACAAGCCGCCCACCGGCGGGCGCGAGCTGGATGCCGAAGATGTGGCCTTCAACCTGAAGCGGTATTGGGGGACCGACAAGTGCGCCCACAAGATGGGCTATCCGTTCGTGGAGAAGATAACGGCCCTTGACAAATGGACCGTCGAGATCAAGAGCGTGCCTGGAAAGATGGGTCCCGTGTACGAGTTTGCCAGCACCCGTTCCAAGATGTTCCCGAAGGACATGATCGAGAAGTTCGGGGACATGTCGGATTGGAGGAACTCCTGCGGCACGGGCCCCTTTGTTCTGAAGGACTATGTGGAGGGAGGCTCGCTCACCTTTGAGAGGTTTGCCGGCTACTGGAAGAAGGACCCTTTTCGGCCGGAAAACCGGTTGCCTTACGTAGATACGGTCAAGCTTCTCATCATCCCGGATCTGTCCACCCGGATGGCCGCGATGCGGACAGGCAGGGCCGATGTTCTCCCGTACCTTTCCTGGGAGGACGCGGAGAGCCTGCAGAAGACCAGCCCTCAACTCAAGTGGATCAACTTCCTGTCCGGAGGGCTAAGCACCATCGCCTGGCGGGTCGACAGGCCCGACCTGCCCTTTCACGACGTCAGGGTTCGCCAGGCCCTGCACCTTTCGCTGGACCATGCCGCGATCGCCAAGCACTTTTACGGCGGCAACGCGGAGGTTTTCGCCTGGCCGGTCAACCCGAGCCCCGACTGGATGGACATGTACACACCCCTTGATGCACTTCCCCCGCCCCTCAAGGAGCTCTACGAATACCATCCTGAAAAGGCCGGGAAGCTGCTCGCCGAAGCGGGATATCCCAACGGCTTCAAGACCGTGGTGGATACGGTGCAAAGTTACGTGGACCTGCTCTCCATCGTGAAGAATCAGTGGGAGCGCGTGGGAGTCCATCTCGAGATCCGTGTGCTCGAACAAGGCGCCTATCAGGCCATGCAGGGAGGAAAGACCCACGAACAGCTCTACATCTATCCCCTGAACGCCAACATCCCTTTCAGGATGATGGACCTCGTACCAGGAAACATCCGAAATATGTGCATGGTGGACGACCCGCGCATCAACAAGGCATTCGATGAGATCACCGCCGGTTACTTCGATGAGCCCGGACGCCGCCGCCTCTACAAAGACCTGTCCCCCTACCTGATCGAGCAGTGTTACCTGCTGGCACTTCCCTTGGAGAAGCAGTTCACATTCTGGCAGCCATGGCTGCAAGGCTACCACGGCGAAATGGTGGTGGGCCACGCCGGTTTCTGGTGGCGTTTTGCCAACTACGTCTGGATCGACAAACAGCAGGGTCAGTGAGGACCGGGGTGACGGAGGGGTTAACGATACATTGACGGTGCACATTTTGCACACATAGAAAAAGAAGATGGCGCCGTTCTGCGCGAAACGGTGTAGCAGTGCCTCGTGAAAGATGGGGTGGTAGGTTTTTTCGGAGGCTCATCCGGTATTGCCGGGTGCCGGGCTAAAAGCAACACCCGTGAATGAAGCGGATTCAGCCCCTGAGAGACTGGTTCGCACCTGTTTTTCTGAGAAAAGCCTTTCAGGTTACCGGGCAGCCTATCTGCACTCAATTCCCCCCTTGAGGGGGGCGGGGGGGGGGTGTTTGCCAGGCGCCGACAACCCCTCACAAAGCCCTTTGCCCCCCTCAAGGGGGGAATGTCGAGGCGGATCTTGGCCGAGGAATGAAATGAGGATCCAATACCTGGAAACGAATTCATTCACGGGTATTGGGCTTAAAAGTCAAGGGGTTCAGGGTTGTTTTTCAAGTCCTTCGATCCAGTTTCGGGGAGCTGTACTTGGCGCGGCCACAAACTGCGTTTTTTGTGCCCTCACCCCGACCCTCTCTCCCAGAGGGCGAGGGGGATGTAGAAAATCGCAATCTGTGACCCCGCGCAGTGATATCTTCCATCAGCGGTCTTGAATGGCCCATTCAACGGGAGGAATCGACGGTGGAAACGACCCGTGATGCCGGAAAGAGGCTCAGAGCCCTTAGGACGAAGGGATGACAATTCCGGCGTTTCGAGGGTGAAAGGGCGGACTGAATTTTCCCTTCATACCCAGTGCCATGCCGTTTCAAGAATGATCTCCGAAGAGCATGTCGTTTCCGTGGTCACCGGGGCGCCACGGGTGCAGTGGACCATCCTGGCCCTTTAGCAATGCGGGTCATACACCCCGTGGGGTTATCCCGTCGGCAGGAGAAGATCTCACGAGGACCTTGACCGAAGATGGAAGAAAGACCCTGTAGCCCGAGGCTGCGCGGATTGGGTTTTACGCGGTCAGGTGAGCCGTTGTGTCAGGTGATCCATGACCGCCTCCTCCAAGTGGCGCGTGCCGCGGGCGAAGAAATGATCGGTCCCGTCGATCACCACCAGCCTTGCTTGAGGGTTCCAGCGGCCCATCAGCTCCTCGATGACACCTGGTGGCGCGTACGGGTCCTGGGCCCCGGTCACCACCAGCAAAAGACCGGGCAGAGACCCGACCCCGTCAAAGTCCATGGCGGCCACAGGCGGGGCCACCATGATCATGGGAAGGGCCGCCCGGGAGGCCGCTGCCCTGGCATTGACCCAGGCTCCGAAAGAATAACCCGCCAGCAGGATGTGGGTCTTCCCAAGGTCCTTCAGGTAGTGGACGGCGGCAAGCACGTCCTGCTGTTCCCCCTTTCCGTGATCATGAGTTCCCCGGCTCGCCCCCACTCCACGGAAATTGAAGCGCAGGGTGGTGTAGCCGCATGCGGCCAAGGAACGGGTAAGACCCGTCACCACGTGGTTGTCCATGTCCCCTCCATATAAGGGGTGCGGGTGGGTCAGCACCGCAGCCCGGTCTCCCTCGTCAAGGTGAAGATCGCCTTCTATGGGTAAGCTTTCGGAAAAAAAGTGTATCCTTCCTCCTGTCTTGTTGTCCACAGAAACCTCCTACACTCTTCCTCCGCTCCATCGGAGTTTGGCTTTCAGTACATCGAAGTAGTTGCGGCCCGGTACCTTTATTAGGCGGACCGGCTTCACGGCTTTGGCCACCAGGATGACATGCTTTTCGGATATCTCCAGACCGGCTTGTCCATCAAAAGTGAGCATGATGTCCGTGGAACCCTCGTCCAGACAGATGCGGATGGATGCCGAGTCCGGGACGAGTATGGGGCGGTTGGTCAGGGTGAAGGGGCAGATGGGGGTGATCAGGGTGGCGGCCACCTTGGGATGGAGAATGGGACCTCCGGCGGCCAGGGAGTAAGCCGTGGACCCGGTAGGAGTGGCCACGATGAGCCCGTCTGCGCGAAACGTCGTGAGGTAGTGGTCGTCCACATAGGTCTTGATGTGTGCCAACCGTGCAAGGGCGCCCTTGTTGATGACCACGTCGTTGAGAACGACCTGACGCGTTATTTCTTTTTCATCGAGCAGGACCCGGACGCTGAGGCGCGTTCGGGGCTCGGTCTCGTAGCGACCCTTTAGAACCGCGTCCATCACGGGGAAAAGCTCTTCCTGGGTCGTTTCCGCCAAGAAGCCCACGTCTCCGAACTTGACGCCGAGGATCGGGATATCCTGCTCTCCCACCCAGCGGGTGGCCCCCAGAAAGGTGCCATCGCCTCCGAGCACAATCACACAGGAAAGATCCCCGGGCGCCCCGCTGTCCTCGGAGCGCAACAGGTCACGGCAGGGCGGCGCGCTGTGTTGAAGGAGCACCTCAACGCCCCTGGCTCTCAGCCAGTACTCCAATTGGCCGGCCACTTCCAGGGCCGTGGGCTGCTTCTTGGCGACGATGCCTATTTTCTGCAAGATACCCTCTCCTTTTCCCGGGTGTGCGGAATGTGCCCTCTTTTCGGACTCCCTGCCGTTCAGGCGTCAACTGTCCCGGACTCAGTCGCCCAGGCCCGGACCTGTGATCGGTGCAATCCCCGCATGGTCGTGTGGCGCAGGGCGAAAAGCAGAACCACCAGCAGGCTCCACTCGAACTTGAAAAAGCTGCGTGGCAAACCCAGAGACCACACCAGGGGTGCCCAGAACAGGCTGAGAAGAAGAGAGGCGGCGGCCCATCCACGGACCAGACGGATCTTCCGTTTCGAAGGCTCCTCCACGAGCGGTCTTTCCTCGAACAGTATCCGGCCCTCTGTGGGATGGTGGAGTCCCGTCAGGCAGTTGAACAACGTGGTCTTCCCCGCGCCGTTGGGACCGATGATCCCGACAATCCGCCCCTGCTCCACCTGGGGACTTATGTGATGCAGTGCCGTCAGCCCTCCGAACACCTTCGAAATACCTATCACTTCGAGAAGAGCTCCCATGGTTTACCTACTGCCCTCCCCCTGTCCCAGGCGCCTGCATATCCGGCGGCCTTTGGACGCCGGGGCCCGATCGGAAGGAATGAGACCTTCGGGGCGCCAACGCATCATCAACACCAAGACGGCGCCGTAGATGAGGTAGCGGGCGTTGAACCAGCCCCTGGGGCAAAACCATCCCCAGTATCTCCGACAGCGGTATCAGAACGAGTGCCCCCAGCATGGTTCCGGCGATGCGGCCGATCCCTCCGAAGACGATGAGACACAGGACCAGGATCGATTTCCAGAACTTGAACATGTCCGGATGGAGAAAGGGGAACCACCTGGCGAAGAAGGCCCCCCCCACGGCCCCGATGGAGGCACTGACGGCAAAGGCCGTGACTTTGCAGCGGATGAGATTGACGCCGCAGCACTGGGTCGCGATCTCGTCTGCTCTTATGGCGTACCAGGCCCTGCCGATCCTCGAGTCCTCCAGCCTGGTCAGCACCAGAAGAACCACCAGCTTCTGGAGAAAGATGGACATGCCCATGGCCGTGATGAGCGCCGCCAATCTGTGTGCCTTACGAAGGGGACGATAGGCTGCGTAGTCCAGGGTGATGCCCAGACAGGCACAGAGGCACACGGTCAGAACAAAGGCCACGGCCAGGGGAAGCCCCAGGAAGGCAACCATGGTATAGGCCAGAGAGGCGCCCAGCATGTAAATTTCGCCGTGGGCGAAGTTGATGAGCTGGATCACCCCGTGGACCATCGTGTTGCCCACGGCGATCAGCGCGTAAACACCTCCCGGGGTGATCCCGTTTGCGAGCTGCTGCCCAAAAAACCTCGATTGTCCAAAAAAATCGGTCACTAAGGTCCCTTACTGGAGCTGTTTCTCAGCGCTCACCCAGGTGCCCCCCCTTATTTCCTTCACAAAGGCGTCTTTTAGGCAGTCACCGTTTTCGTCGAAATAGGTCTTTCCCGCCACACCGTCGTACGCCTTTTCCTTGGAGTTGATGGCAGCAAGATATTCACGGATTTTTTCCCGATCCGATCCCACCGCGGTGATCGCGGCGGCGGCCAGTCCCACCGCGTCGTACGTGTTGGCGGCGAAATAGTTGGGGTCCTTCTTGTATTTCTGCCTGTAAGCGGCCAGGAAACCGGCGGCCTGGGGACCGGCCTTCTCGGGAAGGAAGGGGGTCGCGACAAAGAGGCCTTCGGCGTCGGGATTGTTGAGCATCACATCGTCATCGAGCCCGTCGGCCCCGAAATACCGTACCTTCATCCCCAAGCCCACTGCCTGGGACACGATGAGTGTCCCCTGGGGCGCGTAACCCGGGATGAAGATCGCGTCGGGCTTCATCAACTTGAACTTGGTGAGCTGGGGCTTGAAGTCCGTTGTGTCCGATGTGTAGGCTTCGGTGCCGAGCACTTGTATTCCCAACCTGAGGGCCTCCTTCATGAAGGCGCCCATCAAGCCCATGGAGTAGTCGTTGACCTCGTAAAACACGGCCACCTTCCTGTACCCCTTAACCCCGTGCACGTACTTGGCCAGAAACAACCCCTGGAAGTCGTCCTTGTATACATTGCGGAAATAATAAGGACTCATCCTTCCGATGTTCACATTGGTGGAGGCCGGCGAAATGGCCGGGAGCCCGACGCTTCTGTAAATCGGCAGTGCGGCCAGGGTGGCGCTGCTGCACAGGTGCCCCACCACGATGCACACCTCGGGATTGCCTGCCAGCTTTGTAGCTACCGTCGCGGCTTCCTTGGGCTCGCAGAGCTCGTCCTCCAGCATTATCTGCACGGCAGTTCCGTTGATACCCCCCGAAGCGTTGATCTCCTCTGCCTTGAGCAGTGCCCCGTTCTTGACCCCTTCCCCGAACGAAGCCAGGGGGCCGGTGAAAGGAGAAGCCACCGGGATCTTCACGGTTTCGGCCCAAGCCCATCCGGCGAAGAGCCACAGGGTGAGAAACAGACACGACGCTTTCTTCATGGCACCCTCCTCCTGTTTGAGACGCCCGGCGGAAGGCAGCGACCGTCCGTGGGTTTTGCCCAACGCGCGCACGCGCGGCGGGCTCACCTTGTCCCTTGTCGCACAGGCCATCAGGGACTTCTCGATAACAAAAAGGGCGCGGAGGTGTCAATCCGTGAAGGCGGCGGCCGGTGTCGGTTCCAGAGCAAGAGAAGACCACCAAGATCCGGGCCTGGTCAACCGCCAATCTCCTTGACACCTGTGACCTCCTCATATAAATTAACAAAATATCATAAAAAAACCGGCACCTCGGTGTATGAGGCACCCGTAACCTTATCATGGAGGCAACAACGCGCTTGGCCATGGGGACTCCTGAAACAGACGTTTTTCATCTCATTTTCAATGCCGGTCCAATGGTGCGGTTTGTGTTGCTCGTGCTCTTCGTCTTTTCCGTAGCATCCTGGACCATCATCTTTTTCAAGTACCGACAGCTCAGAAAAGCACGCAAAGAGTCCGAGCTTTTCACCGAATATTTTTGGCGAACAGGGGACTTAGCCAAGGCATTCACCAAGGCAAAGCAGCTCGCGCACAGCCCCGTGGCCAGGGCCTTCCGGGTCGCTTACATGGAAATGACCAGGCTGAACCAGTGGAAACAGGAAAACAAGGAAAACCCCGGTTCAGATACTCCGAAGTCCACCGACTCTCTGTTCGTGGGAAAGGACAATATCGAACGTGCTCTGCGAAGGGCCACCGAATCGGAGTTGACCCGTCTGACGCTGATGGTGCCTTTCCTGGCCACCACCGGGAACACGGCGCCTTTTATCGGTCTATTCGGGACCGTGTGGGGTATCATGAATGCTTTTCAAGGGATCGGCCAGAGGGGTTCGGCCACACTGGCCGTGGTCGCCCCCGGCATATCCGAGGCCCTGGTGGCCACGGCTGCGGGATTGGTGGCGGCCATTCCCGCGGTGATCGCGTTCAACCATTTCGTGAACAAGGTACGCATGATCGAGTCGGAGATGCGCAATTTCGCCTCGGATTTCATGAACATTCTGGAGCGGGAAATGCTCCGGCGCAAGGGGGGCTGAGCCATGGCCATGACGAGCGGCAACGACCAGCTCATGTCCCAGATCAACGTGACCCCTCTGGTCGACGTCATGCTGGTGCTCCTTATAATCTTCATGGTCACCGCCCCCATGATGATGCAGGGTGTGGATGTGGCGTTGCCCCAAAGCACATCTTCCCCGCTGCCCGCGGACTCCGAGCATCTCGTGATCAGCATCGACAAGAAGCAGGATGTCTACATAAACGATTTCAAGGTGCACGTAGAAGCGCTGCAGGGAAAGCTGCTGCAAATCCATGCGAACCGTCCGGACCAGCAGGTGCTGCTCCGGGCCGACAGGGAGGTGCCTTACGGGTTGGTGGTCCGGGTCATGTCCGAGATAAAGGATGCCGGTGTGGACAAGCTGGGAGTGATCACCGAGCCTGTGGAAAAGACGGGCAAACCAACCGCCCGGTGATGCCTCGCGTGAGGTCCGTGATCTGGCTATGGGCCGAGAAGTGGAAAATTACGCCTCCTGGATGGGGATGACAGGGCTGTCGGTGGCCTGTCATCTGCTCCTGATGGGTGCAGTCGTCTTATTGCCGAGGGTGCCGTCCCATCTGCCCCTGGCCCCGTCAGTGATCGATGTGAGCCTCGTATCCCTCCCGTCGCCCGGTGCCCCAAAGGCGCGGGGACCCGAGGCTCCCAAGGCCCCCGTGGTGCAGGCCCCGCCTCCCGAGGTAGAACCGACTCGGCACCCCGAACCCCCTCCGGATCCTGAAACACCCAAACCCGCACCCCCCAAAGCAGAGCCCGTTCCTATTCCCGAAAGGCCGACCCCTGTCAAGGAGATCGTCTCGTCCACCAAGAAACCGGCAGCAACGACCGAACCGACGGCGACAAAAAGCTCCCTGAAGAAGAAGACCCTCAACGCGTCAGAAGTCGTCCGGGAATCGGTGGAGAAGATGTCCGAGCGGATCGACAGCGAGCGGCCCAAGAGCGTCACCGACGCCATCGAAAGGCTCAGGCAAACGGTGTCCGCCGCCGGTCCTGCCGGACGAGAGGGCAGCGGGGGAAACGGCGAGGCAGTGATGGGTGGAAGGGCCCTGGAGCAGCTCGATCTTTACAAGCTGGAGCTGAGCTATCGGATTGAAAAGAACTGGGCCTTCTCCGAGCAACTGGCCCGTGGAAACGGCGACCTGGAAACGGTGATCATGATCCGGATCGGCCGAGACGGAGAAATCGAGGAGGCATGGTTCGAAAAGCGTTCGGGCAACGAATACCTGGACGAGTCCGCTTACCGGGCAGTGAAAAAATCCAATCCGCTTCCACCCCTTCCCCAGGGATACCTCAAACCTTCGTACACCATAGGACTCAAATTCACGCCCGGCGGCTTGAACAGGGGGGGCGCACGGTGAGGGTTACCGCCCGCAGTGAAAAGTGGACGAGACGGCCCATGAAAAGGTGGGGGGGCATTCTGGCAGTACCGGTCCTTCTGCTCCTTTTGTTCCCTTCCGGACAGTGTCTCGGGGCTTACGACTATATAGACATCAGGAACCCTTTTCTAAGGAAGATCCCTTTGGCGGTGCCGAGATTCAAGGTCCTCGCCGGGGGCGAAGAGGCGGAGACCGCTTCGCTTCGCGGTGCGGACCTGACGGCGCAGACCCTGGCCTTTACGGGCTTTTTCAACGTCCTGGATCGAGAGGCCTTCATCGTGGACCCCCAGAAGTCTGGGATAACGGTGGAAACGGTCAATTTCGCCAACTGGACATCGGTGGGCGCCGAGCTGCTTGTCACGGGCGGGATAGCGATGCGCGAGGGGGGGCTGGACCTGGAACTGCGGCTCCTCGACACGTTTCAGGCACGGCTTCTTGTCGGTAAAAGGTACAGGGGGCAGATGAGCGATCTGGTGCGGATGATCCGCCTATTCTGCGGGGAAGTGGTCTATTTCCTGACGAGGACCAGGGGGATCTTCGACACCCAAATCGCCTTTGTCTCCACCACGCCCGGCAACAAGGAGGTCTACATTTGCGACTTCGACGGCAGCCAGCCCCGGCAGATCACACGCGGTAGCGTGATTGCTCTTTCTCCCGCATGGTCTTCGGACGGAAAATATCTTTCCTACACGGCCTACAAGAAGGGCGGACCCCACCTGTACATATACGATCTGGAGTCCAAGCGGGGAACCGTCGTGGACTATGAGGGAGTGAACATCGGTCCAGCCTGGACACCGGGGCGATTCGAGCTCGCAGCCACGCTCTCCCATACGGGGGACCCGGAGATTTACCTGTTGACCGGAAAGGGGGAAATCATTAAGAGGCTGACCACGAGCTGGGGTATCGATGTCTCTCCCTCATGGTCGCCCGACGGCAAGAAGATAGCCTTTGTCTCCACCCGCTCAGGAAGCCCCCAAATACATGTGAAGGATCTGGACAGCGATCAGGTGGAACGTATAACCTTCCAGGGGCGCAACAACACTTCTCCAAGTTGGGGCCCCAGGGGAGACAGGATCGCCTACGTTTCCCTGGAGGACGGGGGCTCCAATATTTACACGGTGGGGGTCCACGGAGAGAACAGGACCCGTCTGACGACAAAGACGGGCAGCAACGAGTCTCCTTCGTGGTCCCCCGACGGGACCCTGATCGTGTTCAGCTCCAACCGGCAGGGGCCCTATCGGATTTATGTGATGACGGCGCAAGGAACGGAGCAGCGTCCCCTTTTGAGCCTTCCCGGACAACAGACCGATCCGAGCTGGTCACCGAGGGCGAGCGGTCCTTGAAGCCGGAAGGGGCCTGGGTGGTTTGGAGCCGTGCCTTGCGGCGTGCACCGGTCGACCCAAAGCACCTCGTGCACGAAAGTGAGGCTCGCCTGAGAACAAGCGTTTTTGAAGACTGGATGGGCGCGCAGGGCAGGAGGCGGGTGCCCGGTGGTGCTGTTCCACCGACGTGCGACGCTGCCGGGTGGGAAGGTCCGCCAAAATGGCGGCCCATGCCTGAGCGCGCCCTGAGTGCGAGGCATTTTCGAAAGGAGGAGTAAGGTTTATGAAAAGAGCCCTATCGGCGGGAGTTGTGTTACCTTTGGCCGTTGCATTGCTTTTTGCGACGAGTTCTTGCGCCAGGAAGACCATACAGTCCGACGCCCCGGTCGTCAGACCGGGTGAAACGGATTCACAGAGGGAAGCCGAGCGCAGGGCGGCTCAGGATGCCGAGGCGGCCCGGAAAAGAGCCATAGAGGAAGAGCGTCTGCGGGAGGAGGCGTTGAAAAGAAGAGGCAGTCCCCAGCAGATGAGTGAAGAGCGCGCAAGGTTCGTGAGCGAAGACATACAATTTGACTTCGACAGTGCTTTTCTGACTTCCGAGGCACAGGAGACCCTGAGGAGAAAGGCGGACTGGCTTCGGGACAACCCCGAAGTGCGGGTGCTCATAGAGGGGCATTGCGACGAGCGTGGGACGCAGGTGTATAACTTGGCATTGGGGGATCGGCGCGCCCATGCCGCGAGGATCTTCCTGCAAGATCTGGGCATAGGGGCCGACCGGCTCAGGACGATCAGCTACGGCGAGGAGCGCCCGCTGGACCCGGGGCAGGGCGAGGAGGCATGGGCCAGGAACCGGCGAGCCCATTTCGTCCCCGATTGACAGAGGGCCGTTTTCCCGCCTGCCCCAGGGTTCCCCCTTCCCCGAGCGCCCTGCGGGGAGGGGGGAGTTTGTTTTCGAACCCTCGAGAGGAATCGTGAGCACGCGGCAGCCGGCGGATCCGTGTCTCTATGGGAAAAGCGGCAAGCATGGGGCCGGAAAAGGGTGGGCCCGAAAGGGAGGCCGTCATGAGCATCATGAAAGGTAGAGGGCAGCGCGGTCGGACACGGTTTTTCCGCAGGTATACCTGGTGTGTGACGATCATGGCGCTTCTGGTGACCGGTGGGTGCTCCATGGAAGAGGATCTGGTCATGGTCCACAACCGGGTGGTGGCCCTGGAAGAAAAGGGCCGGGACATGGAAGCACGGATGGCGCGTCTCGAAGGGAGAGCCGAAGACATGGAAGCCGGCCTGCAAAGGCGTGGCTCAGATCAGGACCAGAGCGAAAAGGGCCTGAGAGACCAAGTGGCCCAATTGCGCGTCTCCCTCGACGCGTTGCGGGAAGAAAACCGGCAGGTGCAGGGCAGGCTGGAGGAGACCGAACACCTTGTGGGAACGAAGATGGGTGCGGCCCGGAGTGCGGGCAGGCTGGAAGGGGAAGAATGGAACCGGGTCCGGGAGAGCCAGAACACCCTGCGCGAGCGACTGGCCAGGTTGGAAACGTACGTGGGATTGGAGGCCGGCGACAAGGCATCCGAGGGAAGGGATGCTCCAAAGAAGGCGGAGGGAAGCCTGCCTGCCGACCAGTTGTACGCGAAGGGCAAGGATGCCTATGACAGGGGGGACTTCGAGACGGCTCGACAACAACTCAGCGCCTTCTTAGCCAGGTTTCCGGAGTCCAAGGATGCGGACAATGCCCTTTTCTGGATCGGAGACAGCTACTATTCCGAGAAGTGGTACGAAAAGGCGATCATCGAGTACCAAAAGGTCATGGAAAAATACCCGAAGGGAAACAAGGTGCCTGCGGCCCTTCTCAAGCAGGCCATGGCCTTCGCAATGCTCAAGGACGACAAGAATGCCCGTTTGGTGATGACAGAATTGATCAGCAAATACCCCGACGCGCCTGAAAGCAAGATTGCCAAGAGCAAGCTCGACTCCCTCAAGGCATCGCAGTAGGTGCGGCCGCTCTGCGGGTGAATCGTGTACACAGCAGTGAAAGCAAAGTTGGGATCCTGTCAAGGCGCTCCCGAAAGTGGATCATAGCGGGGATGCGCCGTGAAGATCGCCGGAATAGACCCGGGTTTGGGGCACACGGGAGTGGCGCTGGTGGAGGGCACGCGCCGAGGGGTGACGGCGTACTCTTTCGGCACGGTGGTCACTGAGGCAGGGGAGCCTCTTCCGTCGCGGCTGCATCTGATCTATGCGCAGCTTAAGGAAATGCTGGAAGCCCGGCGGCCGGATCTGATCGTGGTGGAAGATGTCTTTTCTTTGACCAAATACCCCAAGTCCGGGATTCTGTTGGGGAAGGTGACCGGGGCGATTCTCATAGCCGGCTGCGATGCGCGCGTTCCGGTATGGGAAGTGGCCGTACGGGAGGCAAAGAAGGTCCTGACCGGTAACGGAAGCGCCAGTAAGGCCCAGCTTGAACGGTCCGTAAGGCGCCACCTTCGCAGAACCACTCCCATCACGCCTTCCCATGCGTCGGACGCCCTTGCCCTTGCCTTGATCGGGCTTTTCAGATCCGCAGGGCCTGAAGGGTCCCCAAAGTCCATGGGCTGGTGAAACCAAGGGCCGGTTGCCATGATCAGATACCTGGAAGGAACGCTGCTGAAAAAGGAAGAAGACCGCATTCTGCTCCTGGCCAACCAAGTGGGTTACGAGGTGCTCCTGCCGGTTATCGTGCGCAGGAGCTTCCGTGGCAAATCGGAGGGGGATTCGGTTTCCTTGTATATCTTCCATCACCAGACGGAACGGCAGCCTCGACCGGTGCTCATCGGCTTCAATCTGGAGGTGGAAAGGGAATTTTTCGACCTGCTCCTGTCCGTGGATGCCGTGGGGCCCATGAAGGCCATCGAGGCCATGAGCATCCCGGTGCGTGAGATCGCCCACGCCATCGAGGCGAACGACACGGAGACGTTGAGAAAGCTCAAGGGGGTGGGAGGGCGTACCGCCCAGAAGATTGTGGCGGCCCTTTCCGGCAAGATGGGAAAATTCGCCATGATTCGCCACGGTGAGGCGGATGTTCCTGCCCCCCAGGAGGATTTCAGGAAACAGGTTTTGAGAGTGCTTGTCAGCCAGTTGGGTCACAAGGCTGTGGACGCGAAAGAAATGATAGCAAGGGCCATGGAGCAGTCGCCGGATATCTCCACTCCCGAGCAGCTCTTTGACGCCGTTTATCGGGTGCAGGCTCGCAAATGGTGAAACAAGAGATTGCCCACTCAGAGGGGATAATGACGGCATGTACCCTGCCGATCGACGAAGACCGGGAAATGAGCTCCCTGCGCCCCGGGAGACTCGACGAGTACGTGGGACAGGCCGAAGTGGTCGAGACGCTCCAAATCGCGATTCAGGCGGCACTGGAGCGGGGAGAGACCCTCGATCACGTCCTCTTTCACGGCCCCCCCGGCCTCGGCAAGACCACGCTTGCCCACATAATCGCCAACGAGATGGGGGCCAACCTGACGGTTACCTCGGGGCCTGCGCTGGAGAAAGGAGGGGACCTGCTGGGCATCCTCACCCACCTTGAGGAGCACGACGTCTTTTTCGTGGACGAGATCCATCGAACGCCCAAGACGGTGGAGGAGCTGCTTTACCCGGCCATGGAGGATTTTGCGGTGGACTTTGTGTTTGACAAGGGAATCCATGCCAGGAGCCACCGGTATCGGCTGAACCGTTTCGTTCTGGTGGGGGCCACCACCAGGGTTGGGCTCTTGTCCGCCCCCCTGAGGGACCGCTTCGGCATTTTTCGCAGTCTCGATTTCTACGACGTGGAAGATCTGGTGCGGATCGCCAAAAGGTCTGCGGCCCTGTTGCGAATCCCCATGGAAGACGCCGGGGCCCAGGAACTGGCGAGGCGATCCCGGGGGACTCCGAGAATTGTCAACCGGCTCCTCAAACGGGTGCGTGACTACGCACAGGTCAGGGCCGACGGGGTTATTTCGGAAAGAACCGTTCATGAGGCGCTCCTTTTGGAAGGGGTGGATGGGATGGGGTTGACGACCCTGGACAGGCGCTATCTGAAGACCATCATAGACTTTTACAGGGGGGGGCCGGCGGGGATTGAGGCCATTGCCGCAACCCTGCAAGAGGAAACCGATACGTTGGTGGATGTGGTGGAGCCGTTCTTGCTGAAAACCGGCCTCTTGATAAGGACCTCCTCGGGCCGCAAGGCCTCTGAAGCTGCCTACCGCCACCTGGGGGCAGCGCCGCTGACCAAGCTGTTTTTGTAAAAATGCCGATCGGCAGTGGGAAGACGTCGGTGCCCATCATAACGCTGCTGAGCGATTTCGGGCTGGAGCAAGAGTACGTGGGGGTGATGAAGGGGGTGATCCTCAACGTCAACCCCCGGGCACGTATCGTGGATCTCACCCATCAGGTGCCGCGACACAACCTCTTGGAGGCAGGCCTTGCCCTGGCCGCATCCTACGAGTACTTCCCCCAGGAAACGGTGCACGTGGCAGTGGTGGATCCGGGTGTTGGGACCGCGAGGCGTGTCCTTGCGGCACGACACAGGGGCCACCTGTTCCTAGCCCCCGACAACGGATTGTTGACCCCGATCCTGGCAGGGGACGGTACCGAATCCGTTTTTTCGGTGGAAAATACCTCCTACTTCCTGCCACGGGTCAGCCACACGTTTCACGGAAGGGATATCTTCGCCCCCGTGGCCGCTCACCTCAGTCTGGGCGCACCTTTGCAGGACGTGGGTCCCCTGGTTCCGCCACAGGAGTGCGTGCTCCTGCGCACACCCGCACCCCGTGTGGAGCAAGGGGGAAAACTGCTGGGGCAGGTCCTTGCCTGGGACCGCTTTGGCAACCTGGTGACGAACATCCACAAGGCCGCGCTAAGTGGTTACTTGCAGCTGTGGGGAGCCCAAGATCTCACGATTGAGGTAGGCCCTGTGCGCATCAAAGGGATTTCTACAGGCTATGCTTCCGAGGAGCCGGGCAGTCTCGTGGCGGTAATGGGCAGCCGGGGGCTCCTGGAAATCGCCGTAGACCGCGGCAGTGCGAAGGAACGCCTCGCAGCGTGTGTAGGGACCCCGGTGACGCTGAGCCGCACGGCCGATCCCCTTTAGAGCGTACGTGACTCATACTGCGTGATCACAAGTTGCGATTTACTGCATCCCCCACGCCCTCAGGGAGATCGCCGGGGAGAGTGTATAAAAGGCACAGTTTGCGGACGCGCGAAGTATACCGGGTGCAAATCCCCTCCAGATCCTCGAACCCCCTCGGACACATGGCACAAAGGCGCTAATCCATGCAACAGGAACAGGTCATCAGACTCGGTTTTTTCTTCGGCATACTGCTTCTCATGGCCGGTGCCGAACGGCTGGCCCCCCGTCGGGTCCCACGAACCGGCAGGCTCAGGCGCTGGATCAACAATCTGGGGATCGTTGTTCTCGACAGCCTCCTGGTGCGTGCGCTGCTTCCCGTCCTCCCGGTTGCCATGGCCGTGGCCGCTCAGGAAAGGGGTGTGGGTTTGCTCAACCATGGGGACCTTCCCTACTGGCTTTCGGTGGTGGTCGCCGTGGTGGTCCTGGACGGGGTGATCTATCTGCAGCACGTGGTTTTCCATTCCATGCCCACCCTGTGGCGCATTCACATGATGCACCATGCGGATCTGGATTTCGATCTGACCACGGGGCTGCGTTTCCACCCCATCGAGATCTTCATCTCGACGGGCATCAAGCTCACTGCGGTGTATGCCTTGGGACCGCCACCGGCGGCCGTGGTGCTTTTTGAAGTCATCTTGAACGGCCTGGCCATGTTCAATCACAGCAACTTTCGCCTTCCCCTTTCCCTGGACCGCGTGCTCCGGCTTTTCGTGGTCACGCCCGACATGCACAGGGTGCACCATTCGGTCATTGTCGGCGAGATGAACAGCAATTTCGGATTCAATCTCGCGGTGTGGGACAGGTTGTTCAGGACCTATCAGGCTCAGCCCCGCGATGGCCACGAAAAAATGGCCATAGGGATGGGGCCTTACAGAAACGCGCAGAAGCAGGACATGGGATGGATGCTCCTGCTTCCCTTCACCGGGAAAAGGGGGGAAGACCTCAACAATCTTCGCAGGAAAAGGAAAGGGGCTTCCCGCCCAACCGGGCCTTGATCATCGTTTCGGCCGGGAGGCAATGGCGTTGGTCAGGGAAAGGGGCAAGAAGATATTTCGGTTTCTGCTGCCTTTGCCGGGTGCACGGGCATCTCGGCCGCATCCATGCCGCAGGCTTTTTTTGTGGTGAGCATCGCCCGCCAACCGACAGCATTCCACCGGTGATCGAAGGTTGCCGGAACGATGATGAGCACCGGAGACACGCACTCAGATGTCGTAGGGCAGGGCCCTGCGGATACGGATGCCCGTGCCATCCACACACACGTCGTAGACGAGGATCTCCACACCGCTGCAGGCCGCTTTCCGCAGCTCCTTTCCGTAGGCCGGATCGATGAGGTGTGCCGGTCTGAAGAGCCGGGCGTCCATCCTTTGAACCAGGTAGAACATGACACCCCTGTGCCCATCCCGTACCACACGCTGAAGCTCCTCGAGGTGCTTGAGACCCCTCTGGGTCACGGCATCTGGGAAGCAGGCGATACCGGCACGCACCAGCGTGCAGTTCTTGACTTCCACAAAGCACCGCGAAGAAGGGTTTTCCAGTAAGATGTCGATCCTGGAATTCTCGCCGTAGGGTACCTCGGTGCGCACCGTATCGTATCCCCAAAGGGAGGGGATCGTGCCGCGGACCACCACCGTTGCCACCAGTCGATTGGGAACAGCGGTGTTGACACCCACCAGGCTGGTGGGCATTTCGATCAACTCCCAGGTGTACTTCAAGGTCCTCCTGGGATTGTCGCTGCGGGAGAGAAAGACGCGTCTTCCCGGTTCGCTACAGGTGAGCATGCTGCCCGAATTGGGACAGTGGGCCGTAACCAGGTGGCCGTTTCGCAGCCGAATGTCGGCCTTGAAGCGTTGGTATCTCCTGACAAGGGTGCCTTGAAGGAGTCTGGGCCACTTTATGTCATAATGGTCTGCGTTCACTGGTTCCTCGTTTCCCAACCCCTGCGCGTGGGTGCATCGGCCCAGGCGAGCCGCTGGCCGCAATAGCGCGGCATTTTTTGCCGCGAACGCCAACCCCTGTTTGACAGGGTATACTTAAACACCATACGCTGAAGTGTCAAAAAAATCCGCCTCAATCATCGTTCCCGCCAAGTTCGACCGCTGGTGGAACACTGTCCTCTTGGTTGGCAATGCCCACTCGGGGAGAACCTCAACTCAGACAGGCCTCCGCGGATGGTGTCCCAGCATTGCGCATCGTAAGGCCTTTAAAAAACAGACCCTACCCGGCCGAAACGATGATCAAGGCCAAAAAATCTGGGCAGGGTATGGGTTTGCGGCAAGGTACACATGGGGTGGATTCCGGTGAAGTTGTTGACCATCCGGGTATCGACGGCTGGGTCCCGCAGCGTCTCAGCCCACGGTATTGCCACAGGAGCCCGAGAGATGGGACGTTCGTGGGACGAACGGCAGGTCAGAGAAAAGGTGCTTCCCGTGTCTCCCTGCGCGGCTTGGGGTGGAGCTCACCTTTTCGTTTTTTCCACGTTCGATGTGCGGCACCCGTTGGCCGGCCCTATGGTGCGCGACGATGTATACTGCGCACGGTCACAAATTGCCATTTCCTCCATCCCCCCCTCCCTCTGGGAGGGGGTACAATAAGCGCAGTTTGTGGAGGCGCGAGGTATAAGAGGCATTGGAAACGTTTCGCCGAGCTGTCCTCTTCCGGCTCTAACTGATCGAGATTCCTCGAAACAAAGGGGGTGCAGTGGAAAATGGTGCAACGGGTGCTTGCCCTGCGGTTTGACAGCCCCTGGAGTCTCCTGCAAAATAGTGTGCGTTGGTCTTGAATGCCCGTGCAAGACACACTTGGGTGGCACCTTGCCCCGTGGTGTCGTCCATACCTCCGACAACACGGGACTCCGGCCAGCCCGCACCGGTAACCCAGGGCGCAAGGCCGATGGCCAAGGGAGGAAGGATCTGTCATGACCAGAACAGGAGGACTGTGCTCACTGGTGGCCGCACTCACGGTCGTGCTTGCAGGCGGTACGTCCGGCGCCGGAGGCAAGTACGGCCCCGGAGCCAGCGATGTTGAGATCAAGATAGGCAATACCTGCCCCTACAGCGGCCCTGCCTCTGCCTATGGTACCATCGGAAGGGCGATTGCCGCCTACATGCAAATGGTCAACGACAAGGGGGGAATCAACGGCCGCAAGATCCGCTTCCTGACCCTGGACGACGGCTACAGCCCTTCCAAGACGGTGGAACAGGTGCGCAGGCTGGTGGAGAAAGAGAAGGTTCTTTTAATATTCAACAATCTTGGAACACCCACCAACGCTGCCGTCCACGCGTACATGAACGTCAAGAGGGTGCCCCATCTTTTTCTCGCTTCCGGCGCCAGCATGTGGGGGCAGCCAGGAAAATACCCCTGGACCATGGCTTGGCAGCCTTCCTATGCCGCGGAAGGCGCCGTTTATGCCAAATACATCCTTGAAAACATCGTGGGTGCGAAGATAGGGGTCCTTTACCAAAACGACGATTACGGGAAGGATTACCTCACGGGCTTCAAGGAGGCCCTCGGCAAGGGAGGCAGGAAAAAGATAGTGGCCGAACTCAGCTATGAGGTGACCGACCCCACGGTGGACTCACAGATCGTCACTTTGAAGAACAGGGGTGCCGACGTGTTCTTCAATGTCACCACCCCCAAATTCGCCGCACAGGCCATTCGGAGGGCGCACGATATACGATGGCATCCCACCCATTTTCTCAACGCGGTCTCCACTTCGGTAGGAGCCGTTCTCAACCCCGCGGGGCTCCAGAAGGCCAAGGGCATCATCACGTCTCTGTACGCCAAGGACCCCACCGACCCGCAGTGGCAGGACAGCAAGGAGTATGAAGAATGGTCGGCCTGGATGGACAAGTATTATCCCCAGGGAAGCAAGGCGGATTCGCTCAATGTCTACGGTTATAACGCCGCCATGACTCTGGTGCATGTGCTTGCAGCATGCGGGGACGATTTGACCCGTGAGAACGTGATGAGACAGGCCGCGAGCATCGAGGATCTGCAGCTTCCCATGCTGCTTCCCGGCATAAGGATCAACACAGGTCCGGACGACTACTACCCGTTGGAGCAGGGACAACTGGCCCGATTCGATGGTGCCAGGTGGGTGCTGTTCGGAGGTGTGATCAGCGCCCGATGACTCTGTCGATGCAACGGCAGACCCCACCGCCCCTGCTGGAGATCCGGGACATCGCGGTCTGGTTTGGGGGAATCGTCGCGCTGGACGGTGTCTCGTTCACCGTGGCACCTGGTGAGATTCGCGGCATGATCGGGCCAAACGGTGCGGGTAAGACCACCCTGTTCAACTGCATAAGCCGCCTCTACGCACCCAACAGGGGGCAGGTCCTGTTCGAAGGGCGGTCTCTTCTCAAGGCCCCACCCCACAGGATTGCCGCAATGGGGATCGGCCGGACCTTTCAGAACCTGGCCCTTTTCGAGACGATGACGGTGAGGGAGAACGTGCTGGTCGGTGGCCACTGTGTTTCGAAGAGCGGTTTTGTCAACGATATCCTGCGGCTTCCATGGGCCCTGCGGCAGGAGCGGCAACTGCTCGAAAGGGTTGGGAACATCGTCGGGTTTCTCGACCTCGAGGCCGTTGCACACGCTCCGGTTTCGGGGCTGCCCCTCGGAACCAAGAAGCGCGTGGAACTTGCCAGGGCACTGGCAATGGGGCCTAAGCTGCTGCTCTTGGACGAGCCGGCCGGGGGCTTGAACCACGAGGAGGTCGAGGTTCTCGGCGACCTGATCCGGAAGATCCGCACGGATCTGGGGGTGACGATCCTCGTGGTGGAGCACCACATGAACCTGGTCATGGGTGTGTCCGACAAGGTGGTTGCCCTTGATTTCGGCCGCAAGATCGCCGACGGCAGCCCTTTGGAAGTTCAGAACCACGATGGGGTGATCCGCGCCTACCTGGGGACTGTACGGTGACGGACGCGCTCTTCGAAGTCAGAAGCCTTCATGCCTCCTACGGATCGACCGAGGTGCTGTTCGGGCTGGATTTCACCCTGGACCACGGGGGCATCACCGGCATTCTGGGCGCCAATGGAGCGGGCAAGACCACGACGCTGAGAAGCCTGTGCGGCATGGTGAAGACCAGGGGGCAGATTCGGTTTGACGGAAGAAGGATCGACGGCATGGCCACCGAGGATATCGTGCGTCTCGGTGTTGCCCATGTCCCCGATGGCCGGGGTACCTTCACAGGCCTCAGCGTCGAGGAGAACCTGCGGCTCGGCGCCTACACGCGCAAGTACAGGCAAGGGGTCGCCAGGGATCTGGCCGAGGTGTACGACCACTTTCCACCCCTGGCAAACCGCCGGAAGCAGCAGGCGGGCACTCTGAGCGGGGGCGAGCAGCAGATGCTCGCCCTGGGCCGGGCCCTCATGCTCAAACCCCGCGCCATGCTCCTCGACGAACCGTCCTTCGGGTTGGCCCCTCTGATCGTGGAGGAGATGTTCCGCATCGTGGGTTTGATCAATAAGGAGCAGGGCGTCAGCCTCCTCCTGGTGGAGCAGAATGCCTCCCTGGCTCTTGACCTTGCAGACAGGGCCTATGTGCTGGAGACCGGTCGTGTCGTCCTGTCGGGACCGGCGCAGCAAATCAAGGGGGACGCAAAGGTGCGCCGCTCCTATCTTGGTTACTGATTCGGGGGCTGGCGCGAGCCCCGGCAGGGGGTTCAGGGGCGCATGTGACCCACCGGACCCCGGGAGTCAAGATGGATCTTCTCATCCAGCAGTTGGTGGCCGGGCTTGCCACGGGGGGCATATACGCAAGCCTCGCCCTTTCTCTCGTGATGATTTACCAGGCCACCGGGCTCATCAATTTCGCCCAGGGGGAGATGGCGATGTTCAGCACGTATATCGCCTGGACGCTCGTCAACGCCGGGATGCCGTACTGGCCGGCTTTTTTCCTCACCGTTGGCTGTTCCTTTGTCGGCGGGATTCTCATCGAACGGCTGGTCATCCGACCGGTTGAGAACGCGCCGATGCTTTCCATCGTCATCGTCTTCATCGGCCTTTTGGTCGTATTCAACAGCGTGGCGGGCTGGATCTGGACCCACACCATAAAACCGTTCCCCAGCCCGTTTCCGGACCAGCCTCTCGAGCTGATCGCAGGCACGGCCGTGCCCATGCACGCTGTCGGTGTCGTCGTGGTGACGCTGGCCGTGATGGCGCTGTTGTACTTCTTTTTCCGGTTCACGCCTTTGGGGCTTGCCATGAGGGCAGCGGCCCAAAACCCGGTCTCCAGCCGGCTCGTGGGCATCCGTGTTGGCCGGATGCTGGCGCTGGGCTGGGGCCTTGCCGCCTCTGTGGGAGCGGTGGCAGGCATGATGGTGGCCCCCATCGTGTTTCTCGATCCGGGCATGATGTCCGGCATCCTGCTCTACGGTTTCGCAGGGGCCCTTCTGGGAGGCATCGGCAATCCAGGGGGAGCGGTCTTGGGGGGCTTCATGGTGGGCGTGATGGAAAACCTTGTGGGAACCTACGTGCCTTTTGTGGGCAACGAGCTCAAACTGACCGTGGCCCTTGTGATCATCGTGCTGGTTGTGTTGGTGCGGCCCGCCGGTCTTTTCGGCAAGGTCTCGGTCACGAGGGTCTGAACGATGCCGTCCGCTGTCAGCTCGGCCACGCTTTGGGGTCTGCGCGCACCCTCCTGGAAGAAACTGAGCATGGCGACCGTCGGGGTTGTTGCCGTGGTGGTGCCCCTTGTCTCCAGCGATTATCGAACCTTTCAGTTCACCCTTGCCCTGGTTTACGCCATCGCCATTCTTGGGCTCAACATCCTGACCGGCTACAACGGTCAGTTCTCGCTGGGTCACGGGGCATTCTACGCCGTGGGCGCTTATACCGTGGCGATAATGATGGCGCGCTGGTCGGTGCCCTATTACCTCACCCTGCCCGTTGCCGGCTTGGTCTGCCTGGTCATCGGCTTCTTGTTCGGGCTGCCTGCCTTGCGGCTGGAGGGCCTCTATCTGGCCGTGGCCACCCTGGGCCTGGCCATCGCGGTCCCGCAGATCCTCAAATACGGCCGGCTGGAACGCTGGACCGGCGGCGTCCAGGGCATAGTGATTCTCAAACCCGAATCACCGTTTGGTCTGCCTTTGAGCCAGGACCAGTGGCTCTACTTCTTCACATTGGCCGTCACGGTGGCTGTTTTCATCGCGGTACGGAACCTCTTGCGGAGCCGTTCGGGAAGGGCTATCGTGGCGATCCGCGACCACCATGTGGCGGCCCAGGCCATGGGGATCAACACGGCGCTTGTCAAGTCTCTCACCTTCGCGGTGAGCGCCTGCTGCACGGGGATTGCAGGAGCACTGGGCGCCACCGTGGTCCAGTTCGTGGCCCCCGACAGTTTCAATATCTTCCTTTCCATATCGTTTCTCGTGGGCATGGTAGTCGGCGGCCTTGCCTCCATCTCCGGGGCCGTTTATGGCGGCCTTTTCCTCCAGTTCGTCCCCAACGTGGCCGAGCAGATATCGAAGGCGGCGCCGTGGGCGGTGTACGGCCTGTTTCTCATCGGCTTCATGTACTTCATGCCTGGGGGAATCAGCGGGGCTCTTGGCCGTGTCTGGGAAGGTATCAACCGTCGCTGGGGGAGCAAGGATCTTCACCGCGCATCTATTGCCACCGGGCCTTCAACCCGTGTTCGGGATGAGTGAAATCCCCTCGATCATCGCTCCGGGCGGTTGGGTTTTTCCCCCCGCCGGCCCCACAACAGTATTCCAAACTTGGTCGAACATGGGCGGCATGATCCGATCGCCTTGACGATTATGGGCAGTGTGGCTATAAGTCATCAGTAGCAGTGGGCATAATTGGGGGTGTCAAAATAACCGTTGTGTTAGCGAAAGAGGCTGTCTAGGGGCCGTGAGAAACGTCAAGAACCCCATGCCGCGAGGGAGAGCGGACTCCGATTTAATGGCAGAGGACCGGCGGTGAGTGCACCAGGCAACGCTTCCAGACCATAGGAGGAATCATGGAGAGCATCAAAGACAAAGTCGCCATCATCGGCATGGGGTGTACCAACTTCGGAGAACGATGGGACGCCGGTGCGGAAGACCTTCTGGTGGAGGCGGCCTACGAGTGTTACGAAGATGCGGGAATCGACCCAGGCGACATTCAGGCTGCATGGGTGGGTACGGTGGGATCGGGGTTGACGGGGACCACTCTCGCCCACCCCTTGAAACTGGATTATGTTCCGGTGACCAGGGTGGAAAACGCATGTGCCACCGCTACGGACGCGTTTCGGAACGCGTGCTATGCCGTTGCCGCCGGAGCCTGTGATATCGCTCTGGTGGCCGGAGTGGAAAAGCTCAAGGATTCCGGTTACACCGGATTGGGTGGTGCCCAGGCCCCGGGTTCAAAGGTGGAGATCAACTCGCCGCCGCCCGTCATCTTCGCCTTGGCCGCGGTCAGATACGCCCACCACTATGGCATGGGAATCGAGGAACTCAAACGGGGCATGGCGCGTGTCTCGGTGAAGAGTCATCATAACGGAACGCTCTCGCCAAAAGCCCATTTCCGCAGGGAAGTCACCATTGACCAGGTGATAAACGCCCCTCCCATTTGCTGGCCCCTCGGTCTGTTCGACTGCTGCGCGGTCAGTGACGGCGCGGCCTGCGCCATCGTCACCCGGCCCGACCTGGCCAGGAGCTTCCGAGACGACTACGTCCTGGTGAAAGCACTGGCAACGACCTGTGGGGGAAAACAGGCGGAGCTGCTGGACGATGCGGACTATGTCCATGTGGAGCAGCAGGTGAGGGCTTCCCGGATGGCGTACGAACAGGCGGGAATCAAGGATCCATTCAGGCAGATCGACCACGCCATCGTCCATGACTGTTTCAGCATCACGGAAATGCTCATTTATGAGGACCTCGGCTGGGCGCCCCGGGGCAAGGCCAAGGAATTCGTGGAGGCGGGGGTCTTCGACCTCGACGGAGAGCTCGCGGTCAACACCGATGGGGGCCTCAAGTGCTTCGGCCATCCCATCGGCGCCAGCGGATTAAGAATGATTTATGAGGTTTACAAGCAGCTTCAGGGAAAGGCGGGGCCCCGGCAGCGCAAGAATCCGACCCTGGGCCTCACCCATAACCTCGGCGGCACGGCCTTCGGCGCGCTCACCTGCGCGATTTCCATTTTGGGACTGAAGGATTAGACTGTGCCTGAGAATCCCTTTTGTGCAAGCTGGGGCTGCCTGGAGCAGGGCTCCGGGCGGTCATCTCCTTTGCAATCGGCCCAAGCGCCCTCTTCCTTCCACTCGAAGTGTGCCAAAACAGGGAAGTGATCCGACGGGTACATCCCTTCGAAGCGCTCCTGGACGATTCGGCGCTCCAAGGGGTGAAGGGGCCCCCGGAAAAGTATCCAGTCGATACGCGCGCTTTTCGCGGTGCCCGTGAACCCGTGCTGGGTGCCGGGAAAGGTGGCGTCGAAGGGGTCTCTGAAGAACGGTCCCGGCGCCTCGTGGGGCTGTTTTCCGGTCAGGAGGTTGTAACAAGGACTCCCGGGCGCGGCGTTGAAATCACCGGTGATGATCACAGGGTCGCTTGTCGGGACCGTGGTGAGAAGCTCCATGATGAGCCGGGCGCTTCTGATACGCACTTCCACGGCAAAGTCGAAATGGGTATTGACGACGGTCAGAGACCGCGTCGCATTCCGAAAACGAGCCACGACGGCCTGTCGCGGCCACCGGCTTTGGCGGAAACGGCTCGGGACGGTGGGGGTGGGGCTGAGAAAGAACAGGTCACTGTACCGGCAGACCCATTCATTGGGGTGAAAAATCACATTGCTCTGCCAAAAAGGCGGTGCCGGTTGTCGCCTGCCGACCATGCCGCGGCGACGGAGAATCTCGTGCAGAAAATCCACCTGGAAATCGTTGGCTTCCTGAAAACATATGAAATCGGGCTGATACGTGTCAAAGAGCAGCGGAAGGGCCTTCTTGCGAAATTGCCAGTCGTTGGGCCCATCGTCGGCCAGTCCGAAACGCAGGTTGAGGCTCATTATGGAGAAACGCTTCATGGCCGCAGAGACTTCCCGCCCTACTCCCACCCCGCTTCGAACCGCAGCAGGTAATCGTCCAGGACGAGACGCAGGTCCTGGAAGTTCGAAAACGTCACGTCCACAAAATCAAGGGCCTTGTCTGCCTTGATGATCTCGAACATCTCGATATAGGTGGCGAGAATCCTTCGGTGCCAGATGAGACCAAGCCTGTGGGAGACGGCCCGCAGGTCGGCGGGCTCTCCCTCCAGCTCCACGAAGCTTCCGTAAGGAAGGGTGTCGATGAGAATGCTCGTGGCTGCGTAAGAGTACGTCTCCCGGTATTTTTCGTACCGTCTTGTAGCGGGAAATCCCAAGGCCTCCAGTATACGCTGCATGGCGGCGGCATCGCTGACGACCACCTCCGTTTCCCTGTGCACCTTGAACTGAGGACACTGCCCTTGCCTCGGAGCCTTGTAGGTAAGGCGACAGGCGTCGTCCTGCCGCAGCCGAAGCAGGCGGCCGCCCTTTGACAGCGATTGCACTGCGTCATCGTGAAGAGTATTGGACTCGAAACAGGTTCCCCTGTGGCGGGCTCCCATTTCCAAGACACGATGCCGCATCTGTTCAACGTCTTCGAGGTGAAACTTGACCTCTATTTCGAGGGCTCCGCAAGATCCCATGAGAGTTCCGGTGCTTCAACATTTTTTGCCGGACGGTGAGGTGCCGGGGGCGGCGGTCTTCACGGTCCCAACCATTTTTCGCGTGGCGCCCATCGCCGGTTCACCACCTGGTGTTTGCAGTGGAAGCGGCTTGGGGGTGAACTCGATCCCTCCCGGCACGGAAGGTGCGCGTCCACCCCCGCAGGACGGCTCTTCACAGGAGCCGGAACAGATTCTTCACGGCACTCCAACCCATCTTGCGCCGGAGGATGCCGAGCTGGTCCTGAAGGGGAAGGTTCTTGGGGCACACGTCCTCGCATGCCAAAAGTCCCATGCACCCGAAAATACCCTGGTCCGTACCGATGATCTCGAAGTACTCCTTTTCGGTGCGCTGGTCCCTGGGATCCATCATGAAGCGTGCGATACGGTTCAGGGCAACGGCCCCCACGAAATCCTCCCGCATGTTGGCCGTTCCGCAGGAAGCCACGCAGCAGCCGCACTCCACGCAACGTTCCAGTTCGTATATCTCCTCTGCCCGTTCGTTGGGAAGGGTGCATTCCTCTGCGTTCGGGTCGAAGGTTTCGGTGGTATGGATCCAAGACTGCACCTTCTCGTTCATGGCCCGGAACCAGGTCCCCGTGTCGACGGACAGGTCACCCACCAGTTTGAACACGGGCAGGGGCAGCAAGGTGATTGCCTCAGGGAGCTCCTTGATCAGTGTCTTGCAGGCCAAGCCGGGTCTCCCGTTGATCATCATGGCGCACGAACCACAAATGCCCGCGCGACAGCAAAAATCGAATTGAAGAGAGGGATCCTGCTCTTCCCTGATCTTGGTCAGCGCGATGAAAAGGGTCATGCTTTCGGTTTCTTCCAGATAAAAAGTATCCGTATGGGGCACGGATCGGGGGTCTTCCGGATTGAAACGAAATATCTCGAATGTGAGTTTTCTACCCATCCTTATCTCCGCCTATGCTTTATCAGATGTGGGCCCATGGCCCCACGCCTATTCGCCGGGATACTCGCCGGGTATGATCTTGCTCGCCCCGTATCCCCGTTCTCCCGGCGGCATTTCCATGACCTTGGTGACGGGCTCGTAGTCGAGGGTCGGCAGGTCATCTCCTTCTTTCCATGTAGCCAGGGTCCGTTTGAGCCAGTCCCGGTCGTTTCTGGCTTCGTAATCCTCCCGTGCGTGGCACCCCCGGCTTTCCGTTCGCTGGAGTGCGGCGTAGGCGGTGCACAAAGCCAGCTTCACCATCCCTTGGATTTTCAGGGCCATTGCCAATTCCGGGTTCGCCCCCACGCCGTTGGAGCGAAGGCCCACCTTTTTCGAACGGGCGTAAATGTCCTGCAGGTTGTCCACCGCCTGTTGCAGGTCCTTGCCGTTTCGGAAGATCGCCACCCTATCCATGAGCTCGTCCTGCATGGCGTCCCGGACGGCAAAGACATTGTCCTTCCCGTCCTTGCAGTGGATGAGACGTTCGATCCGTTCCTGCTCTTTGGCCACGGTGTCACGGATAACGGCGGTGTCGTAGCGCATTTCGTATCCTTGCAGGAATTCGGCGATCTTTTCACCCACTATTTTCCCGGCCACCACTGTCTCCGCCAGGGAGTTGCCCCCCAGCCGGTTGAACCCATGAAGGTCCCAGCAGGCCGCCTCGCCGGCGGAGAACAGCCCCCGAAGGCCATAGGCCGCCCCGTTCTTATCCGTGCGCACCCCCGCCATGGTGTAATGCTGGGCTGGCCGCACCGGTATGAGCTGGGTTATGGGGTCGATCCCCAAGAAGTTGTTGCAGATTTCCTCCACCTCACGCAGCTTGGTCTTTATGTGATGGGCACCCAGGTGCCGGATGTCGAGCCACAGGTGGTCCCCGTAGGGGCTCTTCACACCCAGCCCCTTTCGGATGTGATGGGTCATCCACCGGGAAACCACGTCCCGGGAGGCCAGCTCCGCCTTGGTGGGCTCGTATTCGTGCATGAAGCGGTTCTCGTTCACATCCAGCAAGGTGCCTCCGTCGCCCCGACACCCTTCGGTCACCAGGATATTGGTGGGGACGATGCCAGTGGGGTGAAACTGGATGGCCTCGGGGTTGCCGATGGGCACGATTTCCGTATTCAGGGCCACGATGGCGCCTCCGCCGTCGTTGATCACCGCGTTGGTGGTCTCCCGGTAGATGCGACCAAAGCCCCCGGTGGCGATCAGTGTGGCTTTGGCGAGGTAAACCCTCAGCCTGCCGGTCTTGAGGCATCTGGCCACGGCACCGGTACAGGTCTGTCCGTCGTGCACCAGGGCGATGGCCTCCATCCGGTCATGGACGGTGACACCGAGTTCGACCACCTTGTTGTCCATGGTGTAGAGAAGGGTGTGCCCCGTTCCATCGGAAGTATAACAGGTTCGCCATTTGGCGGTTCCTCCGAAATCTCTGGCCGTTATGAGGCCTTTCTTTTCCGCGGCCTCCACCTTTTCGAATTGTTTCCCGCCCTTGAAATAGGTGGACTTGCCGGGCTCCACGCGGTTCCAGGGGATCCCCCAGAAATCCATCTCACGGACGGCCTGTGGCGCGGTTTGCGTAAACACGCGGGCCACTTCCTGGTCGCACCCCCAGTCGGACCCTTTGACGGTGTCCTGAAAATGGATATCCGGGCAGTCGCCCGTCCCCATGACGCAATTGCCCAGGGACGCCTGCATACCTCCCTGGGCAGCAGAGGAATGGGAGCGTCTCGGGGGCACGATACTCAGGCAAACAGCCTCGAATCCCGCGGATGCGGCCTCAATGGCCACACGCTCCCCGGCCAGTCCCGCACCTATGCATAGCAGATCAGTGTATACGGTTTCCAATGACATCACTCCTTTAAGCGCATTTGGGATTTACCCTGCCTCGTGCAGGGTCCCTCCGCCGGGCCGAACGATCAGCCGGCCGTCCCGACTCAAATCGGCAGCGTCAGGAATCGAATGATCGTTATGAGCCCGATGAGAATGAAAATCCCTGTGAGGATGTTCTCGAACCCCTTGAAGCCTTTGCGCCCTTTTCGTCGCACAAAGCCCCACTTCACCGCGATGCGATAGAAGCCGATCCCCACGTGGAGCTCGATCATGGGCAGCAGGATCAGGTAAAACACCAGCCAGAACCCCCCTTGAATACGCGCCGCGCTTTTGGCGGCAGTGATCGGAAGGTCCGTGAGAACGGTCCACATGTGGATGGAGCCAAGGATCAGGATGATCATGGCCGTGACGGCTTGGACAAGCCAAAGCCAGGTGTCGGTGTGGTGGAGCAGCCTGGTGTGTTTCCAGATGGTCGTCTGTTCCTCAAGTCGGAAAGGGATCTTGCGGGCGGCCAGCACGAAGTGGACGAGAAAACAGGCCGCAATGGCCGGACCGCCCACCTGTGCCATGTACGTGTCCTCGAAAAAGCGTGCAAGGGTGTCCATCGCACCGGCCCCGAGGTTCACGCTGGCCACCAGGATCATATGACTCCACATGAACAGAATCAGGCCCGCCCCGGTCAGCATCTGAAGCCAGTCGAGGTACGCGGAGGTTCTGCTCGGTGCACTCACATACATTGTAGTGTCGATTGCCATTTTCACCACCACTTCTCTTGCCGTAGCGTCTCGGATGATGTCCTTCGCAAAGCCGGAGGGAGGAAGGCGTGTGGTAACACGTCGACGACCGGTAGCGCAGCCAAGGACATCATCCGCAAAACTGTGAGGGCAGGCCCGGGACCCGGACCCCCCTGGGGCCGGGCCGGCGCCTGCATCGGGTACAAGCGGTTCACGGCGGTCATCCGCCCAGTCGCTTCATGTCTTCGACCAGTGTTCGTACCGCATCGGCAGATTTCTGAAGTGCTTTCTGCTCGGCATCGGTCAGCTTGATCTGGATGATCTCTTCCACTCCGCCGGCTCCCAGCTTCACCGGCACACCGATGAAAAGCTTGTCGATGCCGTACTCTCCTTCCAGGTAGGCTGCGCAGGGCAGGATTTTCTTCTTGTCCTTCAGGATGGCCTCCGCCATTTCCACAGCCGCCGAGGCCGGTGCATAATAGGCGCTTCCGGTCTTGAGAAGGCCCACGATTTCGGCCCCCCCGTTGCGGGTCCTTTGGACGAGGGCCTCGATCCTCTCCGGGGTCATCAATTCGGTTATGGGAATACCCGCCACGTGAGAGTAACGGGGCAGCGGGACCATGGTATCGCCGTGGCCGCCCAGTACAAAGGCGTGGGTGTTTTCCACCGAAACGTTCAGTTCCATGGCGATGAAGCAGCGAAAACGCGCCGAGTCCAACACGCCGGCCATGCCGATGACTCTGTTTTTCGGAAAGCCGCTGACGTCCAATGCCACGTGGCACATGGCGTCCAACGGATTGCTCACGACAATGAGCACCGCATCGGGTGAAGCGGCTGCCACCTCCTTGATCACCGATCCCACGATCCCCATGTTGGTGGTCAGGAGGTCATCCCGGCTCATTCCGGGCTTTCTGGCCACCCCGGCCGTGACAATCACGATGTCCGAGTCCTTGGATGCGCTGTAGTCGCCGGTGAAGCCGTTGATCTTGGAATCGTGTTTTTCAACGGGTGCGGCCTCGGCCAAATCGAGGGCCTTTCCTGCGGGGACCCCTTCAAGAACATCGATGAGCACCACGTCGGCCAGCTCTTTCTCTGCGAGACGCATGGCAGTGGTGGCCCCTACGTTACCCGCACCGACGACTGTGACCTTTCTCCTCATGGTAACACTCCTTTCTTTGACATGAAAAAAAGGGGCTCTTCCCCCCACGCGGCGCTTCGCCTCCTGCCGTTGGGAGAAGCCGCGAGCTCTATGCTTCGCGCTCTCCCGCGGCACACCTCAAGGCAATTCCCGCCTTCGTCGGGTATCGGTCAAACCCCATGGACTTCCCGGAAGCACTCCTGCCGTATGGACGCCGGCAAGAGCGCCGACGCTTTTGACAAATCGCTTCTCTTGCATACTGTCGTACTGATGTCAAGCGATTTGGACGGAGAACGACGGGTGCGGGAGCCTGGTCCCGCCTCGCTTGGCGCATTCCTGGTCGGTATCGGCATCGGAACGGACCTCACACGGAGGGCGTGGTCCCGATAGGGATGCGGGTCTGGCAGGGGGGTGTTCCCCCACCCACAGAAAAGGACCGTACGGTGGCGGTTTCAATGAAAGGTGCACTAGCTGGCAAAAATACGCACCAGATCGTTGTAAAAGACAAAGAGCATCAGCAGCACAAGAAGGGCGATTCCTATTTGCTGCGCGATTTCGCGCATCCTGAGATTCAGTGGCCTTCGGATAATCGCCTCGATGCCGAAGAAAAGAAGATGCCCGCCGTCGAGCACCGGGATGGGGAAAAGGTTGATGACCGCGAGGTTGATACTGAGCAGGGCGACGAAAAACAAGAGGTGGGTTGCTCCGGCCTTGGCCTGGTCTCCTGCCATTTGCGCGATCATGATGGGCCCCCCCAAGGTCCTCACGGACAGGGTTCCCTGTATGATCTTGCCTATGCTGACCACGGTCAGCTTGCACAACCACCATGTCTGAGAAAGGGCTTCACCGCCGGCCTGGAAAAGCGTGAGTTCCCGTATCATCGTGTCCCCCGAGGCGGTGATGCCGATCACGTAGCGGTCGATGTCTTCCCCGAAAAGATTCTTGGACTGGATCTTGTCGGGGGTGACGCGCAAGGCAACACGGCCCCCTTCCCGCACCACCTCCAGGTCAACGGTCTTCCCACCGCTGCCGCCGATAAGGGACGCCATGTCTTCCCAGCTCTCCACCGACGAACCGTTCACCGCGGCCACCACGTCCCCTGCCCGGAGCCCCGCGGCCTGTGCCGGTGTATGGGGGCCCACTCCTCCGATTTTCGGAAGGAGCAGGGGCATCCCCTGAAAAAGAAAAAAACCGAAAAAGATGACAAGCGCCAAGAATAGGTTGAAGAGGGGGCCCGCGGCCACTATGGCGGACCGTACGATCAACGGTTTGTGGGAAAACGAGAAGGGTATCTTTTCGGCCGGCAGGGTCTCGCCGGACCCCTCTTCTTCTCCCACCATTTTGACGTATCCCCCCAGAGGGATCGCAGAGACCCGGTAGTCCGTGGACCCTATGGTTTTCCCGATCAATCTGGGCCCGAATCCGAGGCTGAACTTCTCCACCCCGACCCCCAGAAAACGTGCCGCCAGGAAGTGCCCCAGCTCGTGAAAGAACACAAGGATGCCCAGTACGAGGATGAAGGAAAAGATGGTGGTGCTCATGCGCTCATTTTCCTGCACAACTCCGACGCCTTGGTCCGTGCCCATGCGTCGGCGTCGAGAATATCGGCCAGTGTGGGCCTCGAAACGGTTTGGTGTTTCTCCAGGGTCCGTTCTATCACTGCAGGGATGGAAGAGAAGGGAACCTGACTTTCCAGGAAGGCCTGCACGGCCACTTCGTTCGCGGCATTGAGGACCGCTGCAGAGGTTCCCCCGACCCTGCAAGCACCGAAAGCAAGGGATAAGCAGGGAAAACGCTCCCAGTCCGGATCTTGAAAGGTCAGCCTGCCCATCCCGGCCAGATCCGGCAGAGGCTGGTCCAGGGCAAGACGTTCCGGATAGGAAAGGGCATAGGCGATCGCCCCTTTCATGTCCGGCACGCCCATCTGCGCGATGATGGCGCCGTCGTGGTAAGCCACCATGGAATGGATCACGCTCTCGGGATGTATGAGCACCTGGATGACGTCAACGGGAACGTCGAAAAGCCACTTGGCCTCGATCACTTCGAGACCCTTGTTCATAAGGGTTGCCGAGTCGATGGTGATCTTTGGACCCATCCGCCAGGTGGGATGATTGAGCGCATCCAGGGGGGAAATCGTGTGAAAGGACCCGGCCGGGCGGTTGAGGAAGGGGCCCCCGGAAGCGGTGAGAAAGATGCGCCGAACGTCCCTGCGCTCGTTGCCCCGGAGGCACTGAAAGATGGCGCTGTGTTCACTGTCCACCGGCAGGATGGCCACCCTGCGCCTGAGAGCCTCTTCCATGACGATCCCGCCGGCCATCACAAGGGTCTCCTTGTTCGCCAGGGCCACGGACTTGCCCGCTTCTATGGCGGCAAGCGTGGGCAGCAGTCCGGCGGCGCCCACCATGGCGGACACCACCAGATCGGCAGTGGCCAGAGACGCCGCTTCCCGGTACCCTTCCTGCCCGTGGACAATCCGGACCCTCTTGTGCCTGAGTTGTCCCTTGAGGCGATCTGCGGCCTCCTTGTCGAGAACCACCGCGAGTTCGGGTTCAAAAAGCCCCACCTGCTCTGCAAGAAGGTCCGTGTTGCGTCCGGCTGCCAGGGCCAGGACCTTGAACCTGGCAGGAAAAAGGCGCACCACGTTCAAGGTATTGGTGCCTATGGACCCCGTCGACCCGAGTATGACCAGGTTTTTCATCGGCCCTGAACCACGATGACCCACAACTCCCTGAAAACATAAACAGCCGGTGCGGCGAACAGCAGCGAGTCGATGCGATCGAGAATGCCTCCGTGTCCCGGAAGCAGAGACCCGGAATCCTTTATGTTGACGGACCGTTTGAGCATGGATTCGAAAAGGTCCCCTGTCAACCCTGCCAGGGCCGCCAGGAGA
>ENA-OSEO01000826-OSEO01000826.1-sediment-metagenome-genome-assembly--contig:-NODE-826-length-68969-cov-5.756822_pt1 | contig 68969 bp, 59 predicted proteins | sample MGYA00237883_ERZ534232 | MGnify/ENA metagenome assembly ERZ534232
AAGCAAATGAACAAGATGGAAAATATATCAACACTGGATGCATTCATCATTGGTTGTTTTCAGATACTGGCAATTTTTCCAGGATTATCCCGATCCGGTTCTACAATTGCCGGTGGCATCCTCCGAAAGCTCAAGAGAGAAGAAGCAGCTAAATTCTCGTTCTTGATGTCAATTCCCGTCATGCTCGGTGCTGGGGTCATGAGCATAAATGATCTTTTTGCAGTACCTAACTTAAATGAATTTCTACCGGTATTGTTGGTAGGCTTTATTACCTCTGGTGTGGTTGGATTCATTTCTATTCATTGGTTATTAAAATTCCTGAATAAAAATAAATTAGGATTATTCAGTATTTATTGTGTTGCAATTTCTATTGTTACATTAGCAATTACCTTAATACCTGGATAATCACCTCTACAAGAAGAAACAAAATGACAATAACCGTTATACTTAGAAAAAATGAATTTAGATTTGAAGAGACAAAAGATTTAACAATTAGCAAAGTCTTTAAAAAATTAGACATTTTACCAGAAACATATTTATGTGTTCGGGAAGGTGAATTAATCACAGAACGTGAACCACTCCGAGATGGTGATGTAATTCGTCTTATTCCTGTAATTTCTGGTGGCTGATGATGAAATGCGGAAAATGTAACCAGAAGGCAGTGATCAACATGCGCCAGCATAAACTGGCACTCTGTAAACATCATTTTTTAGAATGGGTTTGTGATCAAAATGTCCATTTTCTGAAGGTAGCACAACCATCCATAATAAAGAGTTACTCAATCAGTTCGAACATCAACGTGCTGGAACAAAGTTAGCTTTTTATCTCAAATTTCTGAATGCCAAAAAAGAATTGTTTGCTGATCTTGAAAATAATAAGTCTATAGAAGAGCTATTCACCTGTCCAACCTGTGGGCAACCAACACCTAAACCAGGCAATTGTGCATTTTGTAGAATGGTAACCAGATCGTAATCAAGATTTTTTAAGAATAAGAAGAGGAATTTTCACGCTTAGAAAATTCCTCTTTTATTGTTCAATTTTTAATTGCGCTTTTTAAGCTGTTTCTAAATAACGCTGTTTTTCCCAATCGGTGACAAAAATACGGTATTCATCCCATTCTGCACGTTTAGCACGCATGAAAGCATCATACATTTCATTACCTAGACTATTTTTAATTACTTCATCTTTTTCTAATTCATTAAGTGCTTCTAATAAGGAACCAGGTAATTGACGAATTCCCATGGCCGCACGTTCTTCCATTGACAATGAGTAAATATTGACATTATTCAATGGTTTGGGAGGAGTCATCGTTTTCTCAATACCATCCATGGCTGCGGAAAGCATGGCGTTAAATTGCAGATAAGGATTTCCTGATGGATCCGGACAGCGCAATTCTGCTCTCACTGCCTTATCTTTACCAGGCGTAAATCTTGGGATTCGAATCAAAGCTGATCGATTTTCACCTGCCCAACCAATATACACGGGTGCCTCATAACCAGGCACCAATCGCTTGTAGGAATTAACCGTTGGGGAAAGTATCGCAGACAAGGATCTTGCATGATGCAACTGCCCAGCCAGGAAATGATACGCCAGATCTGACAGATGAAATTCATCATGAGGGTCAAAGAATAAATTATTACCAGCATGATCAAACAAAGACTGATGACAATGCATGCCCGAACCATTAACCCCAAAGATGGGTTTCGGCATGAAGGAAGCGATCAGGTCATGTTTTGCAGCTATCGCCTTCACTGTATATTTGAGTGTCAGAACATTGTCAGCAGTCTTTAATGCTTCACCAAACTCGAAATCAATTTCATGTTGGCCTAGTGCAACTTCATGATGACCAACTTCAACTTCCAGTCCCATCTGTATCAGCGCACTCATCAACTCCGTTCTTACCCTGACGGCCTCATCATTGGGTGAAAAGTCAAAATACCCACCCACATCATGAGGAACAGGATGAACATTATCAGAACCATTCCTCCGAAACAAGAAAAATTCTGGTTCCGGCCCCACATTGAAAATGTAGCCTTTACTCTCCAATGCTTTTAATTTCCGCTTCAAGACCCCACGGGGATCACCCTCAAAAGGAGATCCGTCAGGATGAAAAATTTCACAGAAAAATCTTGCTCTTTTATTTTCATCCGGAGACCAGGGTAATACCGCATAGGTATCCATGTCCAGGCGTAGGTGCATGTCACTCTCCTGAATTCTGGAAAATCCCTGAACGGATGAGCCATCAAACCAGACTCCATCATCCAACGCCCCTTCTAACCTTTTCACCGGTGCGTCGACACTTTTTACTGTTCCGGTAATATCAGTGAATTGATATGATACATATCGCACACCATCAGCTTTTACGCGTTCCAAAATTTCTTTTTTATCCATGATCATTCTCCATATAAATGAAATAATAAATCCCACAACAAACTGACCTGATGTCTTTGGGGAATTTGTTGGAAACTTAAATACAAACCTTAATTACGAAGGTTTTTTTTCTTACCACTACGGTTCTTTGTTTCTGTTGTCACCAACAGATTTTCAGAAACACATTTTTTATCTGGAGATTGAAGCCAGTGGTGTGGCTTTGAAGGCATCCGCTGATCACTCGATTTTCTTCTGTTTGTTTTGCCCCTTACAGAATTAACTCTCTCTTCGCAGAGAGGAACCTCCTCCTCGTCATCTCAATGATGAGATTCAGTCGCTAGATCTCCATTTATTAAATTTTTAATTTTCAATGAAGTTAGTCTACCTGAAAAAGGATACTGTTGTCAAGGGGCAAATTTGCGCTGTTTTAAACTTGACATTTGAACATTTGTACTATAAACTATTATTGGATTTTTGAATACAATAATACTCAGCTATAATTTGATAAGCTTACTTTAAGGAGATTTAAATGGCTCGTAAGAAGAAAAATGACTTATTCTCACAAGAAGAAAATGGTTCAATGAACGAAGCGCGCCGGGCTGTATTGGACAAAGCCTTGAATGATATCGTAAAAAGATATGGTGAAGGATCCATTATGCGCATGGGTGAAGCAAAACATCTCAATGTAGAAGCAATTCCTACTGGTTCTTTATCTCTGGATATAGCCCTGGGCGTTGGTGGAATCCCAAAAGCGAGAATCACTGAAATTTTCGGGCCAGAATCATCCGGTAAAACGACCTTATGTTTGCATTTAGTTGCAGAAACCCAAAAAATGGGTGGAATGGCTGCTTACGTGGATATGGAACATGCACTGGACCCCATCTATGCCACCCATCTTGGTGTGGATATCGATAATTTATTGATCTCCCAACCAGACACCGGGGAACAAGCACTTGAGATTACGGAAACTCTGGTTCGTTCAGGAGCCATCGATCTGGTAGTGGTCGATTCAGTTGCAGCCTTAGTACCACGAAACGAAATCGATGGAGATATGGGGGATGCTACCATGGGCATGCAGGCACGTTTAATGTCCCAGGCTTTGCGAAAATTATCCGGAGCGATTAATCAAACAAAAACTGCGGTTGTTTTTACCAATCAATTAAGACAAAAAATCGGTGTGATGTTTGGAAACCCCGAAACAACTACTGGAGGAATGGCATTAAAATTCTATGCTTCCGTGCGATTGGATATCAGACGTATTCAATCCATCAAGGTCGGATCTGAAATTATAGGCAATCGGGTACGTGTCCGGGTAGTCAAGAACAAGGTGGCCCCCCCCTTCAAAGTAGCTGAATTTGATGTCATGTACAATGAAGGTATCTCCACCGCTGGTGATATCCTCGATCTGGCAACACAATTAGAAATTGTGACTAAACGAGGAGCCTTCTATTCGTATGGCGATATTCGGCTGGGACAGGGTCGTGAAAATGCGAAAGAATTTCTACGACAAAATCAGGATCTTATGGATGAAATTGATAGTGCTGTCCGTGAACATGCCATGCATGGTTTTGCGATAGGTGTCACATCCGAATCCGAAGAAAGTTTCTCTGAGGACGAAATGTAATTTTTTTGAATGTATGGATAATCAGTCAGGTTAGCAAATGGGTAAAAAGGTTTTTATCATCATCAGTCTTGTTGGGTTGTTATTCGTTCTTTCAGGTTGTTTTCGTCCCTTGCAGGCTGATCCTATGGAGGCGAATGTTCCGGCATTCGTACCCCCCACATTAGTTCCGCCAACACCAACCAATGAACCAATTCCTACCCAAATTCAAAATTCTGATCAATCACAACCAGACGCTTGTATTGATAACCTGACATTTATCGAGGACAAAAGTATTCCGGATGGTACTCAGGTGACACCAGGCTCAGTCATCCAAAAAGAATGGGAAGTAAAGAATTCTGGCACTTGTAATTGGGGATCTGGATATACTATCCGATTAATCGGTGGGCCAGCTTTAGAAGCCAACTCACCACAGGATCTTTATCCAGCTCGTAGTGGTACTTCCCTCACTATCAAGATTGATTTCATTGCTCCTGAAGAACCTGGTAATTACAGAAGTGCCTGGCAGGCATACAACCCGAATGAGTTGGCATTTGGCGATTCCTTTTATATTGATTTCGTAGTCGAGGCTGAAGATTAAAAAAACTCATCTCTGAAAAATTATTCGGGATGAGTTTCTTATTTTAATTTTTTAGATTTTAGGTGCCTTCTTGCCAGGAATTCAGGTAATGGATTTGTTCTTCAGTTAGCGTGTCGACATAAATTCCCATCGCCTCTAATTTAATGCGAGCAATATTTTTATCGATATCTTCGGGAACAGAATACACCATTTTTTTCAAGGATTTACCATTTTTCACCATGTATTCCGCACTTAGAGCCTGATTAGCAAAAGACATATCCATTACTGATGCAGGATGACCTTCTGCTGATGCAAGATTTATTAATCGTCCTTCACCAAGGATATGGATTTGTCGACCATCTTGTAGTGTGTATTGTTCTACAAAGGGTCGAACCAACTGTTTATCAACCGCCATTTCCTCTAAAGAAGGTATATTGATTTCTACATTAAAATGACCAGAATTAGCAACAATTGCTCCATCTTTCATCACTTCAAAATGATGACGATCAATAACATTCATATCCCCTGTTACGGTACAGAAAAAATCTCCTATTTTGACTGCATCAATCATAGGCATAACACGATATCCGTCCATAACAGCTTCCAAAGCTTTCAAAGGATCGACTTCAGTGACAATCACATTTGCTCCCATACCATGAGCACGATTTGCTAATCCACGGCCACACCAACCGTAGCCTGCAACAACAAAAGTTCTACCGGCTAAGAGAACATTAGTAGCACGAACAATACCATCAATGGTTGATTGCCCTGTTCCGTATCGATTATCAAAGAAGTGTTTGGTCATTGCGTCATTCACTGCAATCACTGGAAAACCAAGCATTTTATCGGCTGCCATTGCACGTAGCCGAATGACTCCTGTTGTTGTTTCTTCAGTGCCACCGATTATTTCTGGTAATAAATCACGGTATTCCTTGTGAATGGTGGAAACCAGATCAGCACCATCATCCATCGTCAATTGAGGACGATGTTCGAGAGCGGCTTTAATATGTTTGTAGTAGGTTACATTATCTTCGCCTTTGATCGCATAAACTGCGATTTCGTCATTTGTTACCAACGAGGCTGCTACATCATCTTGAGTCGATAATGGGTTCGAGGCAACCAGTACCACATCCGCCCCACCTGCTTGTAAGGTTTTCATCAAATTTGCAGTCTCAGCGGTTACATGAAGACAAGCGGACATACGAATACCAGCAAATGGTCGTTCTTTTTCAAATCTTTCTTTGATCATACGTAATACGGGCATTTCTCTTTCTGCCCAATCAATTCGTCTCCGCCCGCCTTCTGCAAGCTTTGAGTCTTTTATATCGAAATTTGACATCCATTCCTCCACGTATTTAGTATTTATTTATTATTTGGTCTAACTCACCATTATCATCATAATGTAATCGAAATCTTTTAACAAATTCTTCAACTGAATAATGATGTGATTGAGTTCCGTTTTGTTCGAGACAATAAGCAGCTGATAGAGATCCAATTTTACCGCATAATTCCCAGGAAAAATTCTCTTGATAACCCCGCAAAAAACCACCTCGAAAAGCATCGCCAACCCCTGTTGGATCAACAATGTTTTTTACTGGAAAAGCTGGTACTACATATTCATGATCATCCGCATAAATCACTGCACCTTTATTACCCAATGTAACAACCAGAAATTTCACGATGTTTAAAATCTTGTCCTGACTTAATCCTGTGTGTTTTTGTAAAAGTTGATATTCATATTCATTCACAAATAAAGAATAGGCTCCTTCCACGCCATTTCGAATTTCATCGGGGCTCATCCGAACGATTTGTTGACTGGGATCAAAAAGATATGGGATTTTCATTTGAGTGCATTCATCCACATATAAATTCATTGCCATTGGGTCGTTTGGAGAAATAACAACCAATTCAGGTATAAAATCCAATTCTTTTAAGGAATATTCCCTGGCAAAAGTCATTGCCCCAGGATAGAAACTGGCAATTTGGGAGTTGGCTTTATCTGTATTTGCAAAAAACGAGGCTGTGAAAACACCATCAATTTTTTTAATGTATTTCGTTTCCACTTTATGGTTGTGCAACCAGATGCGGTAATCTTCAAAATCTTCTCCTACCGTTGCAAAAACAACGGGTTTATCCGATCCTAATAAAGCTAATGTATAAGCTATATTCGGAGCGATTCCCCCACGTACTTTTGTCATGCTTTCTACGAGAAAGGATAAGCTTAAACTCTCTAGATTGTCTGGCAAAATATGATCTTTGAAGTATCCAGGGAATTTCATCAAATAATCATATGCAACAGATCCGGTACAGACAATTGACATTGTAAACTCCAAAAAAACAAAATCACCTTACATAAAAAACGCCCTCTTGTAGGAGAGCGAACCATAAAGCCCGCCTAGTTTAACATAGTAGGAACTCTTTGTAAAGCACGCACCATTACAGCACGCACCATTACAATTATAAATTAAGACTGAATTTCTTTCTATTATTTGTTACAATTTAGTCCTGGTTTGAAAACCTATGAAAAAATTTTTTCTAATTACATTAATAAGTCTGGCAATAATATTTACCAGTTGTTCAAAAACATCCACCGATGGAGCGCTGACGATGGATGGAAATGAACTCGAAACTACACTGGTAACTGCTTCATTTACGCCTATTCCCACTCCTACTCCCACACCAACACCTATCCCAGAAGAGAGAATTACACTGGCTGAAAAATCTTTTTTTGAAGGGGATTATCAAACTGCCATCATTGAACTCCAACAAGCAAAAGCTAACACAACTGAGATAAATCTGAAAGCGGCAGCAGATATTCGCCTGGCACAAATTTATATTTCTGAATCTCGTTTTTCAGAAGCAAACAATCTTCTCAGTTTATACCTTGAAGATGACTCAATTGATAACGAACAAAAAGCCAGAGCTTATTATTATTATGGTGTTAGCCAGGAAAACCTGAATAACCCGGTCGAATCTGCACGGGGTTACTCGGGATATAGTGAATTGCTGCCAGGCAAATTAGATGTCTTCATGTTAGAAAAGGCAGGAGATGTTTACTACCAATCCAATATGTTGGATGATGCTCTTGCATACTACAACATGGCTTTGGAAGCAGGAGAAAGCGCTGATATTTCCAATATAAAAATTAAAGTCGGCCGAATTTATGCTGCTCAATTGGATTACACCAATGCAATCCGGATTTTTATGGAAGTGCATGATGCCAGCCCAAATGAGTATGTGAGGGCGCAAATGAATTTACTGGCTGGTCAATCATATCTGGCTTTGGGATTGCCAGAACAGGCTTATGCAAGGTTCCAGGAGTCTGTCCAGAATTATCCCAAAGCGTTCGATACCCATTCTGGTTTGGTAGCCTTGGTTGATGCGGGTATTCCAGTCGATGAATTTAATCGTGGATTAACAAATTATTATGCAGGCAGTTATGGATTAGCGATCAATGCCTTCCTTCGATATATGGAACAGAATCCGGATCATAATGGGAATTCCTTGTATTTTACTGGTCTGTCTTATTTAAAAATGGATGATCCTGTTAATGCCATAGTGTATTGGAATAAATTAATAAATAATTATCCGGATAATATATTTTTTGTTGATGCCTGGGAAGATATTGCTTATACGCAATGGGCTTATTTGAACCAGTACTCTAACGCGGCACAAACCTTATTAGAATATGCTAATTTATATCCTGGAAATGAAAATGCAGCAGAAGCAATCCTTGAAGCAGGTAGAATCTATGAAAGAAATAATCAATTAACCGATGCGGCCAATACATGGGCGGGATTAATTGATGTATATCCTCAATTAGAAATTTCTTCTAAGGGTCTTTTTCTGAGTGCAATTACAAATTATCGTTTATTAAAATATGATCAGGCATTATCACAATTTCAACGCTATTTACTACTAACGAGTGACCCGGAAGAAAAAGCTACAGCATATTTTTGGATTGGTAAGACCTATGAAAAACTAGGAGACTATGAAAAATCAGCTTCAGCCTGGCAGGATGCCGCTCAACAAGATCCAACTGGTTATTATTCTGAAAGAGCTAAAGAGATCTTATCAGACTCTGAACTCCTTTCACCTTTCAATGATGTAAATTTACAGGTAAATCTTGAACAGGAAAGGTTAATCGCAGAAGTATGGATGCGCAATACTTTTTCTCTTCCCCAGGATACAAATTTTATAACCCTGAGCCCATTTTTAGCAAATGAAACTTTTATTAAAGCCAATGCCTATTGGGATCTGGGATTATATACACTGGCTCGAAATGAATATGAAACATTAAGGACCATTTACGAAAATGACCCGCTGAATCTATTTCGATTAACCAATCATTTCATAGAGATTGGCCTTTATCGCTCAGCTATTTATGCCAGCCGTCAAATTTTAGATTTGGCAAATATGGATGATTTTGCATCGATGAATGCACCGCTCTGGTTCAATCACATACGATTTGGTCTTTATTTCGATGAAATTATTGAAGATGCAGCCAATGAATTTAATTTTGAACCGCTATTAATTTTTAGTCTGATCAGACAGGAGTCATTTTTTGAGGGCTTCATCATTTCATCCGCAGGAGCAAAAGGTCTTATGCAAATCATGCCAGCAACTGGAGAAGAAATAGCAAATCTACTCAAATGGCCGGTCAATTATCAAGAAAGTGATCTATATAAACCGATTGTGAATATTCGAATGGGGACCAGTTATTTATCTCGGATGCGAACATACTTCAATGGAGACATTTTTGCTTCTCTTGCTGCCTACAACGCTGGTCCTGGAAATGTATCCAATTGGCTGGATAAAGCTGATAACGACCCGGATTTGTTTTTAGAAATTATTCCCTTCGAAGAAACACAACGGTATTTGAAGAATATTTACACTTTTTACAGGATCTATGAAACGCTTTACCCTGTAAGAACAGTTCAATAAAAATTTCGTTTCAATTTGGTCAGATATTATCGCAATTTTTTTTCGCATAAATACTATCAACTCCTACAAATTAGGATTTATTGAGAAGCAAAAATTTTTGGGGAGATGAAAGAAAAATGGTGGAAAAGATCCTAAAATTAAATATGTTTAACCACAAACATCACAATTATTTGGTGAAATTGATAGCATAATATATTGGAAGTTTAATTTCGATATATAATCATATTTGTAATTTCCAAACAGATTTATCTAAAATTTTTTCAAGGAGAAAATGACATGAAAGATTTATTTAAGGTCAACACAAAGACCATCGTTGCCACAGGGTTAGGCGCAGCAATTTTCACTCTTCTATTCATGTATGTCAAGGTTCCTTCCCCTGTTCCGGAAACCAGTTTTCAAACTGCTTACGGTGTAAGTGCACTTTTCGCCACCTTGTTTGGTCCCATCGCGGGTGCTCTCATCTCATTCATCGGTCATGCTCTCAGCGACGCTTTTCAGTATGGCTCACCCTGGTGGAGCTGGGTCATCGCCAGTGGCGTTTCCGGTTTCATCTTCGGTTTTACCTTCAAACGCACCAAAGTTGAAGAGGGCGAATTCAAGGGTAAGGACATTATTACATTCAACATTATCCAGGTCATCGGTAACGTCATAGCCTGGGTTGTTATTGCTCCCCTGCTGGACATCCTTATTTATCAGGAACCGGCAAATCTGGTTTTCACCCAGGGCATCACTGCCGCAATCATGAATTCCATCAGTGCCGGCGTGATCGGCACACTGTTGCTAATCGCTTACGCAGCCACCCGCACCAAAAAGGGTAGTCTCAGCATGAAGTAGGGATCACGCCTCTTTTGGGCCGTTTTTGGTCAGTATAAAAGCCCAGACTTTCATGCCAGTAGAGTCTGAGCTTTTTTATTCAATAATGAATGCTTATGAACTTAAAACCAATCATCGAATTCACTAACTTCACATTTCAATATTTCAGTCAGTCTGAACCCACTCTACATGATATTAACTTAAAGATATACCCCGGTCAGAAGATCCTTATAGTAGGTCCCAGCGGTAGTGGCAAGAGCACACTAGGTCACTGCCTGAATGGATTGATCCCGTTTTCCTACAAGGGCGAAGTTCATGGCAGCCTGAAGATCAATGGTCAGGAAACCTCCACACTCGATATTTTCAAGTTGTCAAAAACGATAGGCACTGTATTGCAGGATTCAGATGCCCAGTTTGTCGGCTTGACAGTGGGAGAAGATATTGCTTTTGCCCTCGAAAATGACAACATACCCACGGATGAGATGCACCAGCGTGTGCGCAGTGTGGCACAAATGGTGGACATGCATAACTGGCTAACATCTTCCCCTTACGAACTTTCCGGTGGGCAGAAACAGCGCACCTCCCTGGCTGGGGTCATGATCGACGATGTGGATATTCTGCTCTTTGACGAGCCGCTTGCCAACCTGGATCCCGCTACAGGCAAGATTGCTATCGAGATCATCGATGATATTCACAAGCAATCCGGCAAGACAATTTTGATCATTGAACATCGGCTGGAGGATGTGCTGCATCGGGATATCGACCGGGTGATTGTGATCAATGATGGGCGCATCATTGCTGACATGGATGCCCATTCTCTGGTTGCTTCAGATATATTGCTGGTGACCGGCATCCGCGAACCATTGTATGTTACCGCACTCAAATATGCCGGGGTGCAGGTGACAGAGACAATGCAGGCGGGGTATATTGAGACTCTCAACAGCGAACTATCGCGAGATGCCCTGCAAATCTGGTTTAGGCACATCCAGCCAACCGTATATATCAACACCCACCCATCCATCTTGAGGATGGAAAATATCTCCTTTTCCTATGACGGTCTCCGCCCGGTGCTAAAAGATATCGACTTTGATATTAAAGAAGGTGAGATGGTGTCAATTGTGGGCAAGAACGGAGCAGGTAAATCCACTCTTTCAAAGCTGCTGTGCGGGTTTGAAAGAGAAGACCGTGGACGCATCCTCTATCGCAGTGAGGACATACGGACAAAGTCGATCAAGGAACGGGCTGAAATCATAGGACTGGTGATGCAGAATCCCAACCAAATGATCTCCAAACCACTGATCTTCGATGAGGTTGCGCTTGGACTGCGTCTGCGTCATATACCGGAGGAGAAAATCACCGCTCGGGTAGAGAAAGTTCTCAAGGTGTGCGGTTTAGCACCATTCATAGAATGGCCCATCTCTGCCCTTAGCTACGGGCAGAAGAAGCGTGTCACTATTGCCTCCATTCTGGTGCTTGACCCCAAGATTCTCATTCTGGACGAGCCAACAGCTGGGCAGGATTTTCGTCACTACACCGAGATCATGGAATTCCTGGTAGAGGTCAACAAGCTTGGTGTGACGATCATACTCATCACGCATGACATGCATTTGATGTTGGAATACACTCCACGGGCCATTGTGCTGGCGGACGGACGCAAGATTGCAGACACCGCCGCCGCCAAAGTGCTGACGGATGAGAAGGTAATTGCTGAAGCCAACCTGAAAGAAACTTCATTGTTTGCTCTTTCCCAAATGGTAGATATTGAAGATGGTACGCAGTTCGTGCAGAGCTTCATCGATTATGAGCGGAGGCTGAAAAACCGATGAACATGAAAATGAAACTCTTCTCCTACAATCTGGCCGATACCTTTATTCACCGGCTTTCTGGTCTCACCAAGCTGATTTGCTTCCTGTTCCTTACTTTTGCGGTGATGTATTCCTATGATATCCGCGTTATCCTGGTTGTGATGGTGTTCTCCATCCTGCTTATGCGGATAGCAAAAATCCAGTTCTCACAGGTGCGCTTGATGGTCATTTATGTGCTCATTTTCATTTTGACCAACGCAGTCATCTCGTTCTTCTTCTCGCCCGAGTTTGGAACGACCATCTACGGCACCAGTCACGAGTTTGCCCGAGTGTTTGGCATCTCGCTGACCTATGAGCAGTTGTTTTACCAGGTGACTAAGATGTTCAAGTATGCATCGGTCATCCCGTTGGGTATGATCTTCCTACTCACCACCAACCCCAGCGAGTTTGCATCCTCACTGAATAGCATCAAAGTTAATTATAAGGTTGCCATTGCTGTGGCGTTGACATTACGCTATTTTCCGGATATTCAGCGCGATTACAAAGACATCTATTTGGCTCAGCAGGCACGCGGCCTGGAGTTGTCTCGCAAGGCTAAGTTTATTGACCGTTTTAAGAATTCCCTGCTAATCGTCATCCCACTCATTTTTTCCACTCTTGACCGCGTTGAGGTGATCAGCAATGCTATGGATCTACGCGGATTCTCCAAGGGCAAAACGCGCACCTGGTACACGACGCGCAAGTTTTCGAGGCAGGATGCACTGGCACTGATTGTTTCCGGACTGATCTTTATCGCCACCGTTTCCGTGTCAATCTTCATCAATAAGAGCCGTTTTTATAATCCGTTCATTTAGAGGAGAAATATGTTATGAAACCGATATTGGTATTCCAAACCGATTTTACATATAAAGAAGGTGCTGTCTGCGCGATGTATGGTGTGGTCAAATCCGTGGACCGCGAGTTGGAAATCATCGACGGCACCCATGAAATCCCCCAGTTTGATATCTGGAGTGCGTCCTACCGTCTTGCACAGTCGATGAATTTCTGGCCAAAAGGTACGATCTTTGTCTCGGTGGTCGATCCCGGTGTGGGCACAGCGCGCAAAGCTTGTGTGGCGAAAACGACCGAAGGCTATTTCATTGTGACTCCTGATAATGGATCTTTGACTCACATCAAAGCCTGGCAGGGAATTAGCGAGGTTCGTGAGATTGACCAGAGTGTCAACCGGCTGCGAGGCAAGAACACTGAAAATACCAATGTATTCCACGGACGGGATGTGTTCTCGTATTGTGCTGCCCGTCTAGCCTCTGGCATCATCACCTATGAAGGCGTAGGACCGGCATATTCAGTGGATGAAATTGTTACTTTGCCCATCCATGAGGCGGTGTTAAATGGTGACAAGGTGCGTGGTATTTTTGAAATTGCTGATCCCAACTTTGGCAATCTTTGGACCAATATCCCCCAGTCGTTGTTCAGCGAAGCTGGTTTTGTCTTCGGCGATCATTTGAAAATGACTGTACGGCATGCTGATGAGGTTGTTTTCCAGCAAGTAATAGCACATTACCAGTCGTTTGGTTTCGTGCCCAAAGGGGACTTTGTTATCTACACGAATGAGTTGATGCGGGTGTCACTGGCGGTCAGCCAGGGAAGCTTTATCGAAAGAACGAGGTTCGGGTATGGTAGTGACTGGCAAGTGGAATTTGAGAAACAAGGTAGAAAATAATACAAATGACAGCTTTAAATAACAGATGCATCCAGAACGTCTTGAGGAGATATATCGTGCGTTAAAACAACGAATTTTGTCTCTGGAGCCAATCTAATAATGACACCAGACAAGGGGTTCCAATTTCTTGGATGGAAAATTTGGAAGATAATAGAAATCTATATTTATTATGTTAAGCAGAAAAATAAAAAGGCTCCCGGAGGAGCCTGGATCTCTACTTACAATAATAATCTTAATGGATTCTCTAGTTGAAAAGCCAACACTTTCATGAATTCTGCTGCTTCAACCCCATCAGTCGCTCGATGGTCAGCAGATAAAGTAACTTTCATGCGCCAGGATATTTGAATCTCATCATCTATCACAACCGCTTCTTTTCTTGCGGATGAAACAGCCAATATCGCTGATTCAGGGGGATTAATGATCGCCGCAAAATTCTCAACATCAAACATACCTAAATTGCTGATCGAAAATGTTGAGCCTTCCACATCTTCTGATCTTACTTTTCCTGATCTGACCCTGGCTGCCATTTCTTTTACTTCCTGTGAAATGACACGGATTGGTTTAACAACAGCATCCTTGACGACAATTGTTAATAAACCACCTTCTACGGCAACTGCAACTCCAATATTTACATTTCCATGTTGTAATAACTCATTGTCAGAGACCGATGCATTTAAATTTGGAAACTCGTGCAATGTGAGGGCAGTGGCTTTGATAACATAATCATTGATCGAGATTTTTTGTTGTGCCGGTAATGTTTCATTTACCTGCTTATACACCGACATAAGTGGGTCAACGTTAATGTTCTTCGTAACATAGAAATGGGGAATATTTTGTTTTGAGTCTACCATTCTTCGGGAGATTGCCTGGCGAAGTTTATTTAATGGTTTCCGGTTTTCTTCTCTCGAAAGTTCATCACCTAACCAAATGGTTGATGGTAAAGGTGTACCTGTTTCAGTTTTCTCTTCAACCGCCTTTTCTTTTACTATATCTGGTTTTGTTTCGACAATTTGAGAAGTTTTCTTAGATTTGGATTCCAAAGCTGCTTCGATATCTTTTTTAATGATTCTTCCACCAGGTCCTGTACCTTCCACATCAACAAGATTGATCTTGTTTTCTGATGCCATTTTTCTTGCTACAGGGGAAGCCTTTATTCTTTCACGATCATCTTCTTTACTGGCTACGGTTGTTTTATCTTTTGTAGTATCATCTTCTTTCTCTTGAATCGATTCTGTCTTGGAAGATTTAGGTTCTGGTTTCTTGCCTAACAACGATTCCAGATCTACTTTTTCATCCTTTTCAGCGATGACTGCAATCGGTTCCCCGATGGGAACGATTGCATCTGTTTCAACCAATTGGCTGAAAATGACACCGGAAAAAGTTGATTCAACCTCAACGGTAGCTTTATCCGTTTCAATTTCTGCCAGAACATCGCCTTTCGTAACTTCTTCACCTTCATTCTTGATCCAGCGAACAAGAGTGCCCTCTTTCATATCAAATCCCAGTTTGGGCATTGTTACAATATCAGCCATTACAACACCTCCTTGACAGCTTTAATAATGTCATCAACTTGAGGTAATGCCATTTGCTCCAGGTCACGGTTATAGGGAAGAGGAACTTCCTTTTGAGCAACTCGCTTTATGGGAGCATCTACATAATCAAATGCCTGTTCATAAATTTGAGCAGAAATTTCAGCGCCAACACCGAAGGATTTCCAACCTTCTTCAACAATGACAGCACGATTCGTCTTTTTAAATGATTCGATTACAGGCTCAATATCCAGAGGTCTTAATGTGCGTAAATCAACGATTTCTGCTTCAATTCCATCCTTTGCCAATTCATCTGCTGCTTTTAATGAAAGTTCAAGCATCTTGCTGTAAGTCACAATGGTTACATGGTCACCATGTCGTTGTACGGTTGACTTACCAATGGGAACAATATAATCACCATCCGGAACCTCACCACGAACCTGATAGAGGGTAGCGTGCTCGATAAACATAATCGGATCATTTGAACGAATGGCTGCCTTTAACAAACCTTTAGCATCCGCTGGTGTGCCAGGAGCAACTACTTTCAATCCTGGAAAGTGAGCAAAAATGGCGTCAGGGGTCTGTGAATGGGTTGCGCCTAATTGTCGCCCACCTCCCCCAACAGTTCGGATGACCAATGGCAGTACCATCTGACCGTTGAACATGTAATGCATTTTTGCGGCTTGATTCACGATATGATCCATAGCAGAAAATGCAAAATTGATTGTCATTAATTCTGCAACTGGACGAGTCCCAGTCATTGCAGCACCAATCGCTGAACCAATAATCACAGCTTCGGAAATAGGAGTATCCCTAACTCGTTCAGCGCCAAAATGGTCATAAAAACCTTTTGTGACTGCATAAGTTCCACCCCATACACCTACTTCCTGTCCCATGATAAATACTTGCGGATCCCGTTCCATTTCTTCCCACAAAGCCTGTGAAATGGCCTGACGCATTGTTATTTTTGCCATTTTTACCTCCCTTCTTCCACATAAATATTCTTGAATAATTCTTCTGAATCTGGTTCAGGGCTGGATTCGGCAAAATAAACAGCTTCTTCAAGGATTTCGTTGGCTTTTTTGTCTTCTTGATTCAACTCTTCTTCACTGGCTATTTTTTCTTTCACCAGATATTTGCGGTAGATCCCGATTGGATCATTCTCCTGCCATTTCCGAATTTCTTCCTGTTGACGATATCGTTCCGGATCTCCCATGGAATGGCCTCTAAATCGGTAGGTATTAATTTCCAAAAATTGTGGTCCCGAGCCGCTTCGGATTTCTTCAATCATCTCCAGTGCTTTTTCGCGCACTTTCATAATATCCATGCCATCCACATTGTCATTTTTCATCGCATAACCATCCGCTTTTTGTCTGATTTCTGAAACGGCGGAAGCTCTTTCAACAGTTGTTCCCATGCCATACTGGTTGTTTTCACAAACCCATAACACAGGCAATTTCCAGACTTTAGATAGATTCATTGCTTCATGGAAATAACCAATATTCGTTGCTCCATCCCCAAACATACAAATTGTGACACCATCTTGTTTTTGATAAACATCCCCTAAAGCCAATCCCGCAGCTATTGGAAGGTGTGCGCCTACAATTGCATGACCACCCCAGAAATTCTTATTAACATCCGCCAGATGCATAGAACCACCCTTACCACCGGATACACCTGTAGCTTTCCCCAATAATTCTGACATTACCTCTTTTGCCGATAATCCACAATTGATTGCAACACCGTGATCACGATAAGCGGTGATAACCCTGTCCTGAGGTTTCCTGGCTGAAATCAATCCTGTACTAACTGCTTCCTGTCCAATATAAAGGTGTAAAAAACCACCAATTTTCCCTTGTTGATATAGTTCTGCAGCTCTTTCCTCTAAAATTCTGATAACAACCATTTGTTGGTATAGATTAAGATGTTCTGATTTTTCCATCTTAGTTATTACTCCTATCTCAAAGTTCGTTTTTGTATGGTGAACTCTATTATTTTTTCTAGTTAAATTCCTTCGACAACCATGAAAAAAATTATATCAAATGAGGTCAGTTCCTGTTTAGATTGTATATGGATTTTACACAGATGACTGTTGATTAAATGAAGAAAGGTTTGGAAAAATTCCAAACCTTTCTTAATTATTTGTAATTTAATTATTTCGGCTGATGTTTTATGGCAGCATGAGCAGCAGCTAATCGGGCTACTGGCACTCGGAATGGAGAACAGCTAACATAATTCTGTCCAATTAAGTGGCAAAATTCGATTGAACTTGGGTCACCACCGTGTTCTCCGCAAATACCAACTTCCAGTTCAGGTCGAACTTTACGTCCCTTTGAGACAGCGATCCGCATTAAATCACCAACTCCTTCCCGGTCGATTGTCTGGAACGGATTCTTTGGCAAAATTCCATCCTCAACATATTTCAACAGGAAACTTCGTTCAGCGTCATCACGGCTGTATCCAAACGTCATTTGTGTTAAGTCATTAGTACCAAATGAGAAGAATTCAGCAACTTCGGCGATCTCATTCGCGGTAACTGCAGCACGTGGGATTTCAATCATTGTGCCAAATTTATAATCAAATTTAACTTTCTTTTCATCCATAACTTCTTTGGCAATTGCTTCCAACCGGGGTTGAATCACATTAAGTTCATTTACATGTCCAGTTAATGGGATCATAACCTCTGGTTTTGGATGTACACCTTTCAAGGCAACGTTCGAAGCTGCTTCCATGATGGCACGTACTTGCATTTCAACGATTTCTGGCATGACAATGCTAAGGCGCACACCACGTAAACCCATCATCGGATTACTTTCATGCATCGATTCAACAGCATGTAAAAGTTTCTCTAATTCCTGAACGGATTTGGATTCTCCTTTACCGAGGAGATAATCAGCCATGCTCTCAACACGTTTTGTAATAATCTGATCCTGTAAATCTTCAGCAGATGGTAAGAACTCGTGTAATGGTGGATCAATTAATCTGATGATTACTGGTAAACCATCCATTGCGGTGAACAAACCTTCAAAATCCTGGCGCTGATGTGGCAGTAATTCATTGAGGGCTTCAGTTCGTTCCTCACTGGAATTTGCAAGTATCATTCTTTGTACACTGGGAAGGCGTTCTTGTTCAAAGAACATGTGTTCTGTTCTACATAAACCAATTCCTTTTGCACCATATTGTCTGGCACGCTGAGCATCTTTTGGATAATCGGCATTTGCCCAAACTTGTAAACCAACAGTCGGGAATCCTGGACCTTCTCCAGAGCGAACACCGGGGGTAGCGCAAATTTCATCTGCCCAATCCAATAACTTTAATAATTCAGTTTGTTCATCCAGTGATGGAGCAAATTTCTCTAATTGACCAAGATATACTTCACCGGTCGTTCCATCTACTGAAATCCATTCACCTTCTCGCACTACCACATCACCAACAGACATAAGGCGGTGGTCTAAATCAATTTTCACCGATGATGCACCAACAATACATGGCACGCCAAATTGTCTTGCAACCACGGCTGCATGTGATGTGGCTCCACCTTCACTGGTCAAGATACCTTGGGCCGCTAACATACCATGAACATCATCTGGTTTGGTAAAAGGACGCACCATAATGGTTTGTTGGTGCTCTTCTTTTGCCATCCGCTCGGTTGTGTCAGCATCAAAATAAACACGACCAACCGCAGCACCTGGAGAAGCATTTACACCACTACAGAAGAAACGGTCACTATCTTTTGCTTGATTTTTATTTTCAAGGTTGAATTGAGGGTGCAATAACGTATCAACCTGTTCGGGAGTAACTCGTGTTACCGCTGTGCGCTTATCAATCAATTTTTCTTCGACCATATCAACAGCGATTTTTACTGCAGCATTGGCTGTTCGTTTTCCATTACGAGTTTGCAGCATCCATAACCGGCCACGCTCGATGGTAAATTCAACGTCCTGCATGTCCTGATAATGGTTTTCAAGTTTGTTCACAATTTCAATAAATTGATTGTATGCTTCTGGTAAAGTTTCAGACATGTGTTGAATCGGTTCGGTATTACGGATTCCCGCAACCACGTCCTCACCCTGCGCATTCAGAAGATAATCACCATAAAGTTTATTTTCGCCTGTAGCTGGATTTCTTGTAAAAGCAACGCCAGTACCGGAATCCCAACCCATATTTCCGAAGACCATTGTCTGTATATTGACTGCGGTTCCCAAATCATCGGGGATGTCAGTAGCTCGGCGATAATCAACAGCTCTTTTACCCATCCAGGATCTGAAAACTGCTTCTGTCGCGAGTTTCATTTGTTCATAAGGATCCTGAGGAAAATCGAAACCTTGTTCTTTACGAACAACTTTCTTGAATTCTTCAGTTAAGTATTTTAAATCTTCGGTTGAAAGATCTGTATCAGCCACAATCCCTTTTTTGGTTTTAAAACCATCGAACACTTCTTCAAATGCTTCATCGGAAATTCCCAGTACGACTGAGCCAAACATCTGAACCAAGCGCCGATAGGAATCATAAACAAATCGTTCATTTTCAGTTAATTTGACCATTGCCTGAGCTGTTTCATCATTTAAACCAATATTCAGAACGGTATCCATCATTCCAGGCATGGAAAATTTCGCTCCAGATCGACAGGAAACCAACAATGGATTTTCAGTTCCACCAAAAACTTTTCCTGTGGCTTTTTCAACTTCTTTCATAGAAGCAAGAATTTGATCCCATAATCCTTCCGGGAAATCTTTATTTAGTTGATAAGCATTGCACGCTTCTGTCGTCACTGAGAACCCTGGGGGAACAGGAACACCAATTCTGGTCATATCAGCAAGATTTGCACCTTTCCCACCTAAAAGGCCCCGAACACCTTCCCAATCTCCACCAACAGCGTCAATAGCCTTGTCGATTTCGTGGAACATAAAAACCCATTTTTTATCAGACATTTATTCCTCCTAAAGAATAATTATTTTCTTGTTAAAACAAACCGATTGGTTTGATAAAAATCGCACTAATCGATAATTTTACCATAAAGGTGATGGGGTTTAGATTTCACAAGTCATTATTTGTCAATCCTTTTAAACATTAACTCAATTAATAGTAGATATAACGATGATTAAATTTGACTTTACAAATTTGCTAGGATTAACCACAAACTCCTAATTTTTGTGTAAATTACATACATGAATTATTGCTCTCAACAAATAGATGCTATTTATAATTGCTGGAGGATGCATGCATAGAGTGTTGGTCATTGATGACGATCCTGGAATGACAGAATTACTACAAATAATTTTATCTTCTAATCAAATGGAAGTTAAAGCAGTAAATGATGGCCAAACTGGATTAAATAATCTTAAGAACTACTTACCAAACATCATTATTCTGGATCTATTAATGCCTGAATTGGATGGCTGGAAAGTTTGCCGTAAGATCAAACAAATCAAAAATGTACCAATTCTAGTTCTATCAGCAGTAGATAGTCCTTCGATGATTGCAGAAGCTCTTAATGCAGGCGCAGATGATTACCTCATCAAACCTGTAACCAGTACATCACTCATTGCTCATATTAATAACCTGGTCAAAAGAACCACAGGTGAATTAAGATTATCCAATACCAGAACTTAAAACCAATTAATTCGTAATCAATTGGAATTTCATAGTAAAATATGAATAAATGTGTAAGACTTATATTCTGAATTTCATTTTTCCTTTTTGAGAGGGTAAATTGCAAACTTGTTCAAAATGCTTTCATATTTCTCCAGATAACGAATTATATTGTCAAAATTGTGGTGCTGATTTGAGCGAGTTTTCTGAGCACGCGATCCACAGAAAACAATTGATCGAGAATCCAAGGGTTATATCAATAAGAATCAGTGTAGGAAAAAATGCTTGTCCCACCTGTCGCCTTGCAGAAGGTGTTTATACCAAAGAAACACTTCCCCATTTACCAATAGAGGGGTGTTCTGGTCCCAGAGGATGTGAATGTTTCTATGCTCCAATTTTGGACGAAATCTTCCCCTGAAAAAAACCTGACCATTTCACAAAAGAATTTAATTTAAATTTTCTTTATGAGTCACAAGGAATTTAGTTGCATCCTTGTGATTTTTAATATTTCCGTTGATTGTTTCCATCTTTAATTGATTAATCCACCATCCAATTTTCTTCCCATCATGTATTTTTAAAATTTTCATTACATCATGACCGTTGATAAATGTAGGTGGATCAATCCATTCATCATAATGACAAAAATATGCATCTAAAAAGTAGCGACTTAATTCAAGACTTTTATGCCAATCAGTTTCATTTAGCTTGAATTCATCTCGTGCTAATACATTGGTTAATGAAATTAGGCACGCAGCCACACCTGAAATCCTGCATTTATTGAAAAACAAAAAAGGAAGTTCCGGTTTCAAGTTCGCGTCCTGCTGAATTATGCGTTTAAACATTTCAATTCCTGTGTAGAAATCATACATCCATTTCTTTTCAGCTGAGGATAGAACCAGTTCTTTAGCAGCTATTTCAACCAGTTTTTCCAATTTTTCAGATTTTTGGTCAGTTATATTCGATTCAATTAGCGTTAAAGTTTTTTGAATGATTACATAATAAAGAATGCAAGAATTTATCAATGATTTCAAGCTTCTATCTTGATGAATATTGGATTGAAAATAAGCAGCCAATGGAACTCGAAAACGGCCTAAACTCATCACCAATTCTCCCTGGCGAAAATCCATTGCTCCTTCGGGGGAGTACCTTCCGATGATTAGTTGATCGAATTGAGAAAATTTCTGAATGCTGCCTATGGCATGATCCAAAAATAAGATTGAGTCCTGTTTTGTTTCTTGATTAAATCCAGGAAAACAAAATTCTAAGAGGTTTAGATAAGCTAGTAACCGGATTGCTGCATAAGAATGAGGAAGATCGAAAATTCGAAACAATTCATCTCTTTTACGTTCTGCTGACACATCCATTAATTTTGACGCTGAGGATTTGATTGCACTCATTGTGGCGGATGATATCTTCCAATTAAATTGAACAGCCAGCCGTATTGCACGTAAAATACGCACTGGATCATTATCTAAACTATCGGGTCTACATATTTGTAATAATTTTTCCTTGAGATCCATCGCCCCATTTAAAGGATCAATTATTTTTGTTCGATCTTGTAAGTCAATGGCTATTGCATTTACAGTAAAATCCCGAAATGCGAGATCTTCCAGAATGTTGTTTTCTCGGGTAGCGACAATGTCGATCCATCTTTTTTTCCCTGTTTGGGATTTATAAATTATTCTGGCAGTTTGAAACTTCAGATTGAGCATAAAAAAAGAAGCTCCCAAATAATCAGCTACGCGCTTCGCATAATCTCGCACGTTTCCACAAAAAGATAAATCGATATCATGAACTGGACGATTCATGAGAATATCACGAACCATTCCTCCAACCATATAAACTTTGTCGGTGGAATATAAATTATTTAATAGGGCAGAAAATATTACTTCTGTTTCGGAATCATATTGGTAAGTCATTCGTTTTGAGTAGACTTTACAAGTTTATACTTCTCTTCATCTACAACACCCACAAATGGCAGGTTTCGATAAAGATCATCCAAATCCAATCCGTAACCAAAAACAAATTTATTTAATATGGGAAATCCGACATACTTCACAAAAACTTCTATTTCCCTTCTCTCAAATTTATCTAATAATGTACAAACTTGAAGGCTTCTGGGTTTTCGGGATGAAAGTAAATCCAAAACAGATGATAATGTATGACCACTATCGATGATATCCTCAACGAGAATCACATCCCGATCATGTATATCAGTGTTGAGGTCATGAGAAATTCGAACCTGACCACTTGATGCACGCGAACCAGAGCCATAAGATTCAACGGCCATAAATTCGATAGCATGGGGGATTTTTATTGCTCTCATCAAATCGGTTAAGAACATTACTCCACCCCTTAAAATACAAATTAATATCAGACTGGATGAATTCGCATAATCCCTGCTTATTTGTTCCCCCAATTCGTTTACTCTCCTCTTCAGACTTTCTTCAGAAATCAGAATTTCAGATAAAAATTCCTGGTACCTTTCCATCTTATACCTCTTTATTTCCTGGGGACTTTATGGTGTAACCGACAACGTGCTTCATACATTTCTGATGCACCTACAATAATGATTGGATCATCGTAAAAGGCAGGTTTTCCATTTACTAACCGTTGTGTTCTTGAAGCTGGTTCTCCACACACCATACAGATAGCCTGTAATTTATCAACATGCTCAGCGACGGCCATTAATATTGGCATAACACCGAAAGGTTCTCCACGAAAATCTGTATCTAACCCTGCACAGATCACACGTTTTCCTTCATTAACCAATTTTTGAATAATGTCGAGAATATCTGGATCAAAAAATTGAACCTCATCAATTCCAACAACTGTGGTGTCTGGATTAAGTCTTTCCAGAATATGCGAAGATTTTTCGATAGGCAGAGCTTCAAAAGCAGCACCACTATGAGATGCGACTTTTGCTACCTGATAACGTGTATCAATGATTGGTTTAAAAACCTGTACTTTTTGACGGGCTATTTCTGCTCTTCTCAGTCTGCGAATCAATTCTTCTGTCTTCCCACAGAACATTGAACCACAAATTACTTCGAGAGATCCGATATGATGCTTCATTAATTACCTCGCAATTAAAATGATATCTATATTGTATCCAAGAATTAAAAAAGCAGCCTGTTCAAGGCTGCTTTATGTAAACTAATATCCTAATTACTTGGTTGTTTCAGGTACTTCATAACCAAGTGAGCGTAATCGTTTCTTCAGATCGATTAAAGATTTTCGGCCAAAACCGTCAACTGCCAATAATGCTTCGTCGCCTTTTTGAAGTAATTCAAAAATCTGACCAACATTGGTTAACTCTGCTTTGAGTAAAGCATCGGTAGCACGATTTCCCAATTCCAATTCAGAAACGGGTCGGTCCAAAGAAGTTTTAGCTTCTTCACGTTCTTTTTTGGTCTCAATGTATTCCTGGCGAGCTTGTAATCGTTTGTAGAAGCGATCAACCTGACCTTCTATGTCAATAATTCGTTGCTGTTGTCCGGTGAAGAATGGATGACAAGCGGAACAAACCTCAGTTCGTATTTCTTTACGGGTTGAACCGGTTTTCCAAGTGTTTCCACAAGCGCAGGTTACTACTGCATCCGGATAATATTTCGGATGAATTTCTTTTTTCATTGTCTTTGACCTTCCTAATAAATGCCACTTCCGTTTCTTCTTGTGCGAAAAAACGGGTAACAAAATTTAAAGCTGGGCTTCAGCGGGTAGAACATTTACACGCTTGCGGCCATCCGGTAGCGACTCAAAAACAACGACGCCTTCAATTGTTGCAAATAATGTATCATCACTACCACGACCAACATTTTGTCCGGGTTTGATGCGTGTTCCACGCTGCCGTACAAGTATGTTTCCAGAAATTACTTTCTGACCAGCATATTTTTTAACACCAAGTCGTTGTGCATTACTATCACGACCATTGCGACTTGATCCGCCACCTTTTTTATGTGCCATAATACCTACTCCAAATCAATCGAATTAACCATCAAACGGGTATATTGTTGGCGATGGCCGGTCTTTACCCGAATGCGTTTCTTGGGTCGATACTTAAAGACAACAATCTTTGGACCCTTGACATGGGAAACAACTGTTGTTTTCACTTTTGCCCCGTTCAATTCTGGAGCGCCAACTTTTACCTCATCATCATCAACAAACAGTAAAACCTGATCTAAATCAACCTGTTCGCCAACTTCTACGGGCAAGAGATCCACTTCTATTGCGGTCCCTTCGACGGCCTTGTATTGTTTGCCGCCACTTTCGACAATTGCGTACTTCATTTATCTCTCTCCATCTTCACTTCACCATGGATCCCGCGAACCTATGACGCCGAAATATGGGGAAGCTGGATTTACATTTATTTACCCCAGCTTTAGCCGGGGTTAGCGTCAGATATTATACAGTCATCACGAAAAGATGTCAACGTTTGCGTTTGCCTTGACACGTTTGCGTTTGCCTGGGGGACATTTCTACTTTGCCTTGACACCTTTATCTTTCTACGATAAACAATCTTTTCATTCTATTTACGAATCGAACGTAATTTTCGAAAATCTCCATCACGAATCGTGATTCCTTTAGCATCCAGGTGTTCCAAAAATGCTAAAGCGTACTTCCTGGATGTTTGAAATTTATCTCTAAATTCGGCTACTGTTAGAGAGCCTGAGAGTTCAATCTTTTTAATAACCCAATTTTCCATTTCGAGGTAATTTTCATTTAAAAACGCAACATCATTTCCAACAGAAATGAGAATTTTTTCAACCTGTAAATAATTGATGATTTCCTCACCATGCAAGTCGATATTTTCCTTTAGGCTGGGTGGAGAATATGGCGAATCCGAAAATGCCTTGATGATAGAAAGTTTAGCTTTAACCTGCGAAGGGTTAGGATTGGGAACAAAATCCTTCAAGCGAATAAAATTTCCGTGTAACTCAACAAAATTAATTTCCTGAAATAAATTAAGAACAGCAATGAACACTGGTTGCTCCAATTTTAGTCTACTTTTTAACTCTTCTTTTGGTATACCCGCTCGTAAATTGAATTGGTTATGATAATTCTCCAAAAGTAAAGAGGTCTTATTTTTTTTGTCATAAAACCAGATTGAGGAACATATAGTTATGTTCGGTTTTTTAAATACGTCCCCTTGTTCTAATTGAAAAACCTGTTTATCTTCTAAGAGTTTGTTCCAGAAATCTTGAATCACGGATTGCTCTAATTTCGCTTTTTTTGATACTGTATCAAAAGTACCGATCCCTACATCCTGAATTGCCTGGAGGAAAATTTCATCAGGAGTACCTCTCAAATAAGCCTCCAGTTGTTTGAGGACATCCTGTGAATATCTCTTGTGTCTTCGAGGAGGATTTGGATTCACAATCATTCCCCCACCTATGGTTTCACCGGGTGAAGGTACACGGATTATAAATCGATCTCCTCGTATGCCAACAATTGGTGACACCGGTTCTATTTGTACCCATCCATTTTCACCGGGTTTGATTTCATCTTTTCCCAAAACGCGAATTCTGGATAATACTTCTGAAGCACCAATAAATAACTTTACAGTCTGATTATGTTTTACTGAAAAGCTTGAAGAAGATAGTATTCTTAAATCTGCATCAAATCTTTGGGTAGATTGATATTTGTTCACACTTGCCAGAACCTGACCACGTTGGATTTCATCTACATTGATGCCTGAGAGGTTAACTGCGGTTCTACTACCCGGTGATGCAATCTGCTCATTCTTTTTGTGAGTTTGCAATCCTCGGATCCTAACTTTGTTTCCACCTGGCAATAATTCTACTTCCTGACCAACCTGTAAACTCCCATCTAAAAGGGTTCCTGTCACAATTGTTCCAAACCCTGTGATTGAAAAAACTCTATCTATTGGAAGTCTTGCTCTTCCAAAGTCAGGTTTTGGATCTACTGTTGTTAATAATTCTTGTAATGTATTAATTAATTGATCAATCCCTGCTTTTGTATAAGCCGAAACACGAACTATACTTGCGTGTTCAAGAATAGTGTTTTTTGTAACATCTCGCACATCCATCTCAACCAGGTTAAGCCAGTCAGGATCATCAATCAAATCAATTTTTGTCAGAACAATGATTCCATTTTTTACCTGCAATAAATCCAAAATTGCAAGGTGTTCTTTTGTCTGAGGCATCACCCCTTCGTCTGCCGCTATGACGAACAAAGCAGCGTCGATTCCCCCTACACCCGACAGCATATTCTCGATAAAATCTCGATGACCAGGAACATCAACAATACCTAATTCTTCACCATTGGGTAATTTCAACCAGGCAAATCCCAGATCAATCGTCATTTGCCTTAACTTTTCTTCCTTGAGACGATCGGGATGTATACCGGTTAGGGCGTTAATTAAAGTCGATTTTCCATGGTCAACATGACCCGCAGTCCCAATGACATACATTACTTAAGTTCTCTTCATGTCGAAATTATCAGTAAAATCCTCATTCACTTCTTTGATAAATTTAAATAAAGACTGTAATGATCGCTCATTCGATTGAACAATGAGATTGGTTAAGTCGTTTAACTCTTGAGAAATCTCCTCTAATTGCATCAACCTGTTTTCAAATTTTTCAAAGATACGGTTCGTTTCCTGATATTGTTCATCTTGTGAAATCATATAATTTGACCAACGTTTTTGATCGTCTGCTTTGAATGAAATCCAATCCTGCCTCATCCTATCTTCTACCAGACGTTGCATTTCGGTTATTTCGTTAATCCGACGTTCAAATTTTTGTGTAATCTCCTCAAATGCTGCCTGTGAGTGCCTAATAGCTCGCTGGGTTGAATCTAAAGCCTGTAGTTGTTCATCCAGGTTAATTGCCTGGTTACTGATCAACTCAAAACGTGATTGCCACTCTTTCCAGGTCCGATCTCTTTCGACCTGTAACATATTATTTTTCTCGATGAAAGCTACCTGCGATTGTTTCCGTTCCGTTTCAGAATTCAGTAATTCATTCTGACGCATTTCAATTTTTCTTAAATTTTCGGTCGCTAAATCGATTTTCCCTCTTTGCTCTTCAATTCTTTTGCGAGTTGAAGAAATCTCACCCTGTAAATCGAGAATCCTTTTGGAATCCTGACGTACGTTTTCTTCTAGAATTTTATGGGCACGACGATATTCTTCATCAGATCGCTTAATCTCTAGAATCTTTTTATCAAATTCAGCGATCAATTTAATTAACCTGTGTTCTTCTTCTTCACGTGCTTTAATATCTTTCTTCATCTCTGGTAAAACTTCCATAGCTTTGCGCAGATTAGCAATTGAAGCATTCAGAGATTCCATATCAGCCAACCTGATTTTTTCTACCTCTCTATCTTTTTCAATTCTTTGTTTTTCAACACTTTCAACTGCTCTGCTATATTCAATCCTTAATTGAGATATTGCTGCATCAACTGTATCAAACCTGGAGGGAATTGTTTTTAAGCGATTCAACTCATTTGTAATTTCACGAATTTCTTGAAGAATAGTCGTATTGTTTCCTTCAACTTTCCGTAATCGGTCATCTAAGGATGCAATGATTAATTTATCTTTTCTTCTTTCTTCGTCCAACCATTCTACACGCTTGAGTAATTGTTCAAAATCCATCTATATTCTCCACAAGGATCTTTTAGCTTCGTCTTGCAAAAATTATACCATTCAGAAAAATTGTTGATTTTTTATTTTAGATTAGCGAACGCTGATAATATTTCCAAAAATGGATTTAAAACCAAACTCGGAAAGATTCCCATTGCTAATAATACAATAACACCGAATGAAAAGAATAATTTTTGTAATAATGATTCGGATTCAATCTCATTTTGGTTATTACTGGTAGTGAAGATGATTGCCAGAAGTCTGAACCCAGCAACAAATAATCCGAAAAGACCAATGGAAACAAAAATGATTGATGAAATTGAAATTTGACTCAACCCAATTAATATAGGCAACTTCGTTGGGAAACCAGGTAATAATGGAAGTCCCGAAAAAGTGAACCACCCCACAAGAAATCCAACCATGGTATAAGAAGATTTATAAAATTCACCCTGGAATGAATCAATATCCATATTTAATTCTTTATTTTTCCAAATCGAAATTGCTAATGTACAGATGGCAATTCCAATAATTCTTGGAATCAATATCAATATATAGGATTGCCATCCGATGACCTGATTCAGACTCAATGCTAATAAAGAAAAACCAATTTCAACCATAACCGCATATCCAACTAATCGTGTTAATTCTCGCTGAAATGCAGCAAATAGACCTCCAAGAACAATCATAACAATTCCTAAAATCTGGCTAATTGTTAAAAACAATGATTGTTCTCTAAGCCAGTTAAAAGTATTAAAAAAATCCAAAGAAAATATTAGAATAGTTGTTGGAATCATACTGAAAATAAATCCAGCAGAATATGGGTGACCATCTCTGGCCAATAATGGTACCCAGGTGTGAAATGGAAAAATTGCCAACCATAAACCTAATCCAATGGCTAACAAAACCCCCGCTTGGAAATATGTTGCCTGACTATCCACGCTGGATGGAGCTGAATCAAAACCCCATCCAGAAAATAAAATGAATGGAACTGCCAGAGTTTGAAAAACCAGAAATCTTATAATCCCTTGTTTAACTGGTTGACCTCTCTGGAAGAATATTGGGATGCTGATTAGAACTGCAATTTCAATAATTAATGCTGCATATAAAAATGGCTGAACTGATAAAGCAGCCACAAACAATGAAATTATTGCTAAAATATTGGGGACAAAAAAACTATTGGTCCCTGAAATTCTTGATCCAAAAATCCAAAAAGCACACATAGCAAACATAAGTGCAACGATGAAGCGCTCGCTATCTGTAATGACAAAATTTCTTCCGAGTAAGGTAAATGTAGACGAGATTTCCAGTGATATGGGACCAAGAGGAAATACACTCTCTACCCGAAAAGTCAAAGCCAACAAAGCTAAAAATGCACTGATTCCGCCACCAACTATTAAACTAAATAATCGACTTGTCCTTAAAAAAAAGAGCAATAAAGAAAAAATGATTGGAATACCAATCCAGATAATTGGAGCGCTCAAACAATTTCTCCTTCTTCTTGTTGAATGAATAGGACGCCAACCAATGCTATTCCTAATGTAATTATGACCAGAAATCCTGCCACCAAAACCGATTGTTCTACCCCGGCATAAAGGACCTCAAAGCCGGAAAAAGCTGTTAATAATCCAAAAATGATTCGTATCGGTCTTAAGGACATCCCAATTTGCAATATACCCATAATGATAAGAAGAACACCGCCCCAAATCAGTGGATCTGGAATTGGTAATCGTATTTTGATACTTTGCAAGATGGAAAAACTAAAAATCCAGATAATAAGGACAATAACGAATTTAAATCTTTGTTCTACTTTTTTGTCATCAACAAGCAATCCCGAATCTTCCTTTACAGCGGATCCAAGGATGGCACCAGCCATCCAGCCTGCAATTAATTTAACCACTGCCAGACCGATTGGCCAAACTTGCAGCACCATCCAAAAGACTGAAACGTAAATGGCTGCCATTGCAAGTATATTCCAACGCCAATTTTTGTTGATGAACAATATTAAGGACGACAATCCCGCTAATAAAACTGGGAGAATATCAATCAGAGAGTTCATTTTAAGATAAATCTCCTGAGGTTATCAGGGTAATTATCATAACCAAAAATACAATGACCCAGATAATACCTCCCTGACCCTCCAGAATATTCGTAATCAAATTAACAATACGTTGGAATAACCCAAGGAAAGACCAGATCAGATCATACACCCAGCGAAAACTTAAAAATTTGATAATAAAATTTCCAATTGGTTTCAGAATTCTTTGCAATAATTCTGCATATTCTGACTCTCTGAATAATTTTCGGATCAAATAATATAGGATAAGCGGTAATAGAAAAGCAATGATACTTGCATACAGAATACCTGAAGTGTACCAATTAAGGTCACTGGTGAGGAAAATCAGCCATTGTGATAGGATCAAAATGAATAATCCTAATGGATATGTCAACCAAATCCATTTCTCCTTCTTAGATAAAAATATATCCGATAAGGTTGCGTGCCTAAGATAGCCAAGTATGATGATAGAAACAGAAAGGATCATCAAAATATTTCGGAATGAACCTCCTGCTGAAATGATCCCTTGCCAACCAACCGCTGTTGGAGTGAATGGCAAACCTGTAATGCCGATAATAGCGAGTAAAGGCAAAACAGTTAGTTTTCTTCCCCTGGCAGAAAACAAAAATAAAACAGATCCACTTAAAATTAAAGCCAAAGTCCAGGCAAGTGTAGCAATTTGGCTTCCATTTATGGATGAATAAATTGCCAGACCAGCCATCGTAATGATCCAATACGGACGCCCTTCCAATTCTGAAGGAGATCCGTACCACATAATAGACCCAAATAATATACCTACAACCGTTAATGTTAGTAAAATACCCTGTGCTCTTTCATCAAATGTCCCCATCGGCAATCGCAATAGCACAATCATTGAGGTCGCAACACTTACCATCCTGATCGAGTTTCCCAATCCACGTCGTTTTGGTGAACCACTCACAAATGGCAAGTTGAATGGAATAACGCCTAATCTCAAACCCACTGCTAATAGTATGAAAAATCCGATGGAATTTGCTTCCTGACCAATCCTCAGTGGAGTACCCTGTTCATAACTAATTAATAAACCAAAAACAAATATGAACAAACCGAGAATTTTTACAGCAAACGAAACAACAATTTCATTAATTTTTTGGTCAGATGTTACATTGCGAATAAGAATAATAAATTCAATTAAATCGACCAATGCCCAAACTAAAAGAATCGTTATGATGCTACTGGTCAGTACCGCCAGAATTCCGACTGTATAAACAAGATATAAACCAGACCATATAACTGGAGATGGAATTTCATCCAACCGTGATGAATCAGTAATTATTACAGCTGTCTGTACCGCACACAATGCAAGCATTAAAGGCCAAGATAAAGAATCTAATTGAAAAGTGATCCCCCGTTGAGAGATTTCACCAATAGGAAACCATTCAGGGAAATTTATTTGTATCGGGTAAAGCCAACGCAAACCTAAGATAATCCCCCAATTGGTGAGAGATAAAATTGATGCGGTTAACCATACACGACCGATATTTGTTTTAATTCTCGAAAGCACCAGGATAATGGCAGCAGCGAGTAGATTGAACCCAATTGGTATAAGAGTTATCATATAGTTAATTAAATAATCGGGCTGAATGGTTTACGACGGATAAATTTTCCATTTCCTGCTTTTCCATACCAATTTTTACCGTCCACCAGACAATTTCCCCTTAAGAAAACTTTTTCTGGATAACCTTCCAATTCCCATCCTTCATACAGATTATAATCCGTCCGCTGGTGAGACCATTCGCGTCCATAAGTTAATTTCATCTTCGGGTCCCATATCACTAAATCAGCATCACTCCCTGGTTGAATTACTCCTTTTTGAGGGTAGAGACCAAAAATTTTAGCAGGATTGGTAGATGTAAGTGCTACAAATTGATGTGCTGAGATTCTGCCCTTTACAACGCCCTCCGTCCAAAATATGGGTAATCTATCACCCACACCCGGCAAACCGTTTGGAATTTTGGTAAAGTCATCTTTCCCTAATTCCTTACCGGGTATCTTTACTTCCTTTCCTTCATAAAGAATGGGGCGTGTTCCATCAAAGAAAAACGGACAATGGTCTGTTCCCAATACCTGAATCGTTCCATCCATAATTCCTTGCCACAATCGTTGATTATCATCCTCAAAACGCATTGGCGGAGAACAAATCCATTTAGCACCGTCGGGCTGTTTGAGATTTTCGACCGTAAAAAACAAGTATTGAGGACACGTCTCCCCCATTACGGGGATCCCTAAATCCCGTCCATAGGCCAGTTGATCAACCTCCCCACCAGTGTTCATGTGAACAATATATAAGGGTGCATCCGTGTGAGCAGAAAGTGAGATTCCCCTGGAGACTGCTTCTACTGCACCCCAGGCAGGCCTTGTATGTGCGTGCCATTCAGGGGTGGTATGACCGGCTGCTAACGCTTCCTGAACAAGGATTTCAATAATATCGCCATTTTCTGCGTGCAGCATGGTTAAAAACCCGTGTTTTTTTGCTATGCGCATCACCTTAAAAATATCAACATCCTGCAATCTCAAAGTGGAGTTATAAGCAGTAAATACTTTTAATGAGGTAACCCCGATTTCAATGAGTGAAGGAATCTGTTCGGCAACCTCTGAGTTGAAAATGGAAATATTCATATGAAAACCATAATCAATCGCTGCTTTCGGTTCAGATTTATTTAACCAGTCTGAAATATCTTTTTTCAGATTATTTCCAGTTTGAGGAACAAAATCGAGAACTGTGGTTGTTCCACCAAATGCGGCAGCTTTATGTCCAGTGTAGTGATCATCTGAGGAAACAGTATTAAACATAGGAAGATCAAAATGGGTATGCACATCAATTCCACCAGGAAGAATTAACTTCTCATGAGCATCAATGATTTGATCAACACCCATAGTTGACAAATTTATTCCGATTTGCATAATTTTTTCACCATCAATCAGAATATCTGCTTTACATTCATCAGATGCAGAAATTATTGTTCCACCCCGAATAATCTTTTTCATTTCTTCCTCATCTTGTCTATCATCCTAAATTATTTATCTTCTTTGATTTTATCCCATTCCTGAAGTATCCTCAAAAAATCGATTTCGAATTTATCAAAATTATCCCCGGGTTGATTATATTCCCCGTTTTTTTCTGCTCTTTCCTTTAGAGATTTCCATAAAATTTCCCGCTCCTCTCCCTCAACCACCAGATCACGTACTGAAGATGCTTTCTTTAACAAAAATCCGGTGGTATACAAAAATGTGATTCTTCGCCAGCGGTCCGCATGGATAGGATTTTCAAGTAGGATCAAATCCCCAATCTGAATCTTAAAATACTCTTCATTTGCCCGAGGATGATCTTTTTGGTCTCGGAATAGTTGTGCGCGGGTGGTCAATTCATGTCCTTTAACCTGGGAAATATACTTAATCTGCCAACGATTTTGTTCGTCGAATGCCGCCGTCTGGTAAAAAGCAATATAATCTACTGCGATAACCTTGGGGGCACTTTTGAGGGGTATGCGATACCATCCCAGTAAACGTGCTAACTCAAGGTCTTGAGGATTTGGCACAATAGCAACAAGAACAAGATCTATGTCTGCCGGAAAATTATTCATTTTTATCCTGTTCACTACATTTACTTTATAAAAAGGGTTCTATGAATTTGCACCATAGAACCCCGTTTTTAGAAAATTATTGACCTCTACTTATATTTTTTCAACAAACCAACGCGATCATTGAATTCAGAAATATATTCATCAATTTCATCTAATTGAGATTGGAACCCGGTCCAGTAGTCCTTTTCATACCATTGATCCATGATTTCATCATAAGTTTTTCCTTGCTGTTCTACCCAGGTGTAATACTTCAAATTATGAATTCTTTTTCTATCCTGATAGGTCAATTCAACCATATTGTCGGTAGTTTCGCCCATGAGAGAGGATGCATAAGCTTCCGCTGCATCATAACTGGTGAAATCTCCAAATTGTTGTTGATATTCGGTGATACGAGAATCATATAATTCAATTGAATCTGTCAACACAGCCAAGACAATATCATCTTCCGTTAATTCATAGTATTTAGCAAATTTGATGGATGTCAACAAATTGGCAATACCTGAATGACCAAATAATTCTAATTTTGCAATCAAATCTTGAGGGACACCTTTCTTTGCCAAATATTTCTTGCCTTCGGGTTCATTGAATAACCTTACCAGTTTTACGACATCATTATCATCAATAGCTGTAACCATATCGGTGTTTCTCACATTATGAATCCAAGGAACATGTTTATCACCAATACCTTCAATTCTATGTGCTCCAAAACCATTTGATAATAGTGTTGGACATTGCAACGCTTCAGAAGCAACAACTTTTGAGGTAGGGAATAATTGTTTTAGGTAATCTCCTACACCAATTGTTCCAGCAGAACCTGTTGTTGCGCAGAATCCTGCAAAATTACTATTTGGTCTCATTTCAGCTTTAAGGATTTCTTCCATGGCATGACCAGTGACACTATAATGCCACAAATAGTTTCCGAACTCATCGAATTGATTGAAAATAACCAGTGGTTCACCAGATTGCCTGAGTTCCCAGCATTTATCAAAGATCTCTTTTACATTTGATTCACTTCCTGGTGTAGCAATAACCTGAGTGGCTACATTCTTTAGCCAATCAAATCTTTCCTGACTCATTTCTTCTGGAAGGATGGCAATCGAATCGCAAGCCAAAAGTTTAGAGTCATACGCTCCACCACGACAATAATTGCCAGTCGATGGCCATACTGCTTTGTGGATGGTAGGATCAAATTGACCGGTTACCAACCTGGGTACAAGACAACCATAAGCTGCTCCAACTTTATGTGCACCGGTTGGAAACCACTTGCCTACCAATACAATGATTCTTGCTTTGACACCAGTAAAGGATGAGGGTAATTCAATATAATTTACGCCACCAAATTTTCCACCAAAGTCGGTGGGTTCATTTTTCCAGGTGATGCGAAAAAGATTTCTTGGATGAATATCCCATAACCCAATATTTGCTAATTCCTCTTTAATCATATTTGGAACCAAAGATGGATTCCGTTGTTGTGCAAGCGTGGGGAGAATAATGTTTCTTTCCCTTGCTCTTTGTACTGTTCTACTTCTTGCTTCTTCGTTTATTGAAAAATCTATTTTTGCCATATTAACTTCCTATTCTTTTGAATTATTAGTATCAGAAGGTGCTTCACTAACAATATAGAGTGGTCGCCCTTTAACCTCATCGTATATACGTCCAATGTATTCACCTAATATACCCAAGGAAACTAATTGGACACCCCCTAAAAATAAAACCGCAATTAAAGTTGTAGCCTGGCCAGTAAACTGTTGCGATCCAAGAATTCTCATTAAAATTACAACGGGTATTGCGATCAAACTGATGCCTGCTGAAATAAATCCCATATAAGTAGCAATTTGTAGAGGAACGTAAGAAAACCCGGTAATGGCAGTTAATGCCAGTTTCATCATTTTCTTGAAGGGGTATTTGGTTTCTCCTGCAAAACGCGCTGCTCGTTTATATGGTACGCCGACTTGTTTGAATCCGACCCAGGCAGACATTCCTCGCATAAAGCGATGGTGTTCTCGCATCGAGTTCATCACACTGACAACTTTTCGATCCATTAACCGAAAATCGCCAGTATCCAGGGGAATTTTCACGTCCGTGATTCGAAAAATTAAACGATAGAAAACAGAAGCTGTTACCTTTTTAAAGAATGTCTCGCCTTCACGATCTGATCTTACTGCGTACACTACTTCATAACCTTCTTGCCATTTCTCAATTAACTGAAGAATTACCTCTGGGGGATCCTGCAAATCAGCATCGATAATGACAACGGCTTGCCCGCGGCTATAATCCAAACCAGCAGTCACTGCGATCTGATGTCCAAAATTTCTGGCGAAAATTACGGGCCTGATTCTCGCATCGTTTTGAGCAATTTCCCTTATCAGATTGGTTGAACCATCGGTAGATCCATCATCCACAAGAATTAATTCCCAGGATTGTCCAGATTTATCCATTACTTCGGTAACTCGATCGTAAAGAATGGGTAAATTTTCTAATTCATTATAAATGGGAGCAATAATTGTAAAAACTGGTGTATTATTCACTGTTATTCTCTGTTTTTTTGAAGATACTTTTTCAAGGATTGCATTGTTGGCTCTATGATTGGTGCTTCTTTGACTGCCATCATTGCAGCTCTTATATCCTTGAGCCCGGATCCCGTATTAATCACCAGTACTGGATCTTCTGGTTTAATCATACCGGATTCAATTGCACTTACCAAACCTGCATACGCTGTTGCACCAGCAGGTTCAGAAAAAATTCCAACTTTACCAAGTTCAGATATTGCGCGTAGTATTTGTTGGTCGCTCACAAGAAGATAAGAACCTTTGGTTTGTGATGCAGCTCTTACAGCTCTGATCCCATCTCGAGGTAAATCAACAGAAATACTGTCCGCAATCGTATCTGCCTTAACTGGAATAATTTCTTCAGATTTTCTTTGAAATGCATTAGCAATAGCCGCAGAACCTACGGATTGCACGCCAAAGATTCTTGGCATATGATCCAGCCAACCTAATGAAATCAAGTCTTTAAATCCTTTATGAATTCCAGAAATAATATTTCCATCACCTACGCTGACAAATATTGTTAGTGGTTGGTTATCCATGGAATTCTTGACAATAATTTCTTCCCAGATTTCAAATGCAGCAGTCTTTTTCCCCTCAATGGTAAATGGGTTAAATCCGGTATTTCGACAATACCAACCAAATTCATTTGCGGCTTCTACCGATAAGTCAAATGCAGAGTCATAATTTCCATCTACCAAAATGACTTCAGCCTGGTATATCAGTAGTTGTGCAATTTTTGCTGGAGGAGCGGTTTTTGGAGCAAAAATAATGGCTCTTTGCTCAACAGCCGCAGATAAACCTGCCAGAGCAGCCCCCGCATTTCCTGTAGAAGCAGTCACAACAACCTTAGAGTCAATCTCTTTTGCCCTGGCAATCACTACAGCACTGGCTCTATCCTTAAATGAAGCGGTAGGGTTTTTTCCTTCGTCTTTAATCCATAAATTTTTAAGGTTTAATTCTCTTTTTAACTGGCCTGGAGAATAAACTGGTGTTCCTCCAGTCATTCGAAAAGGAGTATCCTCAAATCCAGGATCAGACACAGGCAATAAAGGTAAATACCGCCATAAATAATTTTCTTCTCTGGAGGTAATGTCACTGGCTTCATATTTTCTCTTAATTGAGGAAATGTCCAGAACGATATCGAGATTACCACCATCTTTTGGGCAGGTATAAAGTTCTTGTGTGCAGGAGTATTCAGTTCCACAAATAGAGCAAGTGTAACCAAGAAATTTATTCATTTTTTCCTTATTATTTGCCTTTAATGTTGTTTATCTATTATAACTTGGTTGGAAAAATAAAGCTTAAATAATTATAAGTTGTCAGACAACCTTACTTTTTTTCCACAAATTGCAATAAATCCAAATTATTGTCTCTCAAATGGAACACCTAACGAACCTGGTTGTCTGGATTGCATTGTTCGTAACAATTTAATAACTCTCAATCTAGCTTTCTCCGGTAATGAAGCAATCATTCGATTCATCCATTCGGTATTTCCCATATTTACGAATAATAATGCGAGTATCATTAACGGAAATGGTGCTACCTGCAGTACTTGTGAGGGAATTGAAGTCATATACGGTTGAAGCACCAGACCTAGCCATTGTAGGAAGGCGAATAAATAAGCGCCAAAAGCCGCTCTAATAGGGTTCCATCCTCCAAAGATGGTTATGGCCAATACTATCCAGCCTATACCATCCAAGCCTGTTATAGTTCCTTTCCAACCTGGTTTCACACTTAATGTATATAAAGGACCAGCTAGCCCAACTAAAGCACCACCAATAATTGTATATATGTAACGCATTTTTTTCACATTTGCACCACGTACGAAAGCAGCAGCTGGCTTTTCTCCAATTCCCTGTAACATTAATCCGGAACGGGTTTTAAAAACCCAGAACCAGGTAACAATGATCAATAAGATGCTGATATACGTCAAAATTGACTGTTGAAAGAAAAGCCTACCGATAATAGGAATATCTTTCAATATCGGAATGGGAGTTGCAAGCATAATTGGGCCCTGGGATCCCATTATTTGGTTTCCTAAAAAGTAAGATAGATCTCGTGTTGTAATAGCCAGGATGAATCCTACTGCAACTTGTGATTGTTTTAAGGTAATACTACTGAAGGCAACGATTGCAGCCACGAAAGCACCAACCAACATCCCAGCCAAAAACCCTAAAATCAGACTATCTGTCTTCACTGCTACCATAAAACCCAGCATCGCTGATAGAAGAATCACACCATTCAGAGAGAGATTAATTATTCCAGCTCTTTCTGTTAATGTCTCTCCCATAACTGCAATAACAATAGGAGCACCTGAAGCTATGACACCTGCTAAACCTAATAGTATGATTTCATTACCCATTGGAACTCCTATTATTACTCAAAAAGCGTTGCTTAAAACCCTGAGAGATCATTACAAACAAAACCAAACTTCCTTGTAAAACACCAGTTAATGATGAATCCAACTTCATCACAATCGGTAACTGAATACCACCAATATTAAGTGCTGCAAAAAATAATGCAATTGGTGCTAACCAAATTGCCTGGTAGTTGATGAGCATTGCAATCATCAACCCCATAAAACCATAACCACTCGAAATTGAAGGAATTAAGCGATGATATACAGCGGTGACTTGAATCGCTCCAGCTAATCCTGCAAATAGTCCACAAATTACAAACGATAACATCATGTGTTGCCATGTTGGGATACCTAACCGAAATGCAGATTTCATCCCTTTACCAACAGCTTTTAACCGCAAACCAAAATGTGTACCCTGGAGCATTAAGTAAATAATAACCAATCCGATGACAGCAAAGACAATTGACCAAATACTTACACGAAAATCCTGGAATGTTGGTAACCAGAATTTTTCAGGGAATGGTTCGGTTCCACTCATCGATGCCACACCAGGTCGGCTCCATGCACCAAAAATGAGACCAATATTTAAGGCAGTTGCTATAAAATTTAACCCCAGACCACCAAAAATTTCGTTGACTCCACCAAAGGTCTTGAGAACTCCTGTTAGAGCTGCCCAAATAGCTCCTCCAGCCATTCCTGCAAGAATTGATACTATAATTACCACAACAGGTGAAATTGAAGTTCCAAGAAACAATCTCATTACTCCTGTTGTAAAAATTGCTCCAACAGTTATCTGCCCTTCAATTCCGATATTCCACAATCCTGCTGTAAAAGTAGCTAGTAAACCACAGGTAACCATTAATAACGGTACCCATACAACAAAAACACTCGCAATGCGTGAACTATTACCTGTTGCTCCCTCCCAAATGAGTCTAAAAGCTTCAATTGGGTTGGAATTTATCAACAAAAGGATGATGGAAACGAACAATAGAGAAAATATCAAACCACCTAACTGAAATAAAAATGAAATACTATTGGACCTAGTTTGATTCATAATTTTTCCTTACATTAAAAACTTGATCCCACCCTTTTCCTCCGATCAACTGACCTAACTGATCGATAGTAGTGGTTGAAGCATCCAATGGTTCAGAAACATGACCACTGAAAAACACCAGAATTCTGTCACTATATTGCAAGATTTCTTCTAAATCGCCAGATATGAAAAAAATGGAAGTCCCTTGAGAACATCTTTCCTTCAGTTTTCCCCACATATATATTGCTGATTCGATATCTAAACCACGGGTTGGATGCTCTAATAATATAATTGATAATGATTTTTTTAATAATGCCAGTGCAGCTCTTTGTTGGTTTCCACCGGACAATGATTCCACGTTTAGTTCAGGATGACCGATAATATGGTATTCATCGATCATTCTTTCTGCTTTCTTTCTGAAATATTCTTTATCGATGAACAATCCTTTTTTTTCTTCTCCAGCGATAGTGAAATGTTCAGCCAAATTCAGTCCCGGTACAAGACCTTCTTCCAACCTGGAAGCAGGCAAAAATGAAACCCCGTTCTTCATAAATTCATGATATTTTTTATTGGTCAAATCGATGTTTTTAACAATTACTTTTCCAGAAACTGGTCGGATAAGCCCAACGCACGCTCTCAACAAAATATCCTGACCACTCCCTTCCATACCAGCTAAGCCAATAACCTCTCCGGCCCGTAAGCGGAAATTTACATTTTCGATTTTTAATGGATAATGTTCAACCACTAATTCTTTTAATTCCAAAACTGTTTGTTTTGTTGATACATTATTTCTTTCACCTAATGTGATCACTTTTCCAAACATCATCTCCACCAATTGATCTGAATCAAATGGTGCCATTACCTCACCTACCAAAATTCCTTTTCTAAGGATTGAGACTTTATTACATAATATTTCCACATCTTCTAGTTTGTGTGATACGAAAATAATGGTTTTGCCTTCTTCTGCAAGGATTTTTAATGCAGCAAATAATTTTTCTTTTTGTTGAGAACTGATGCCAGTTGTAGGTTCGTCCAGAATGAGGGCATTGGCACCCATCCATAAAAGTCTGAGTATCTCAAGTTGTTGACGTTCTCCCACCGTGAGTGTGTCAACAAAAGCTTCTGGATCAAGGGAAAAACCAAATTGAGTTTGCAATTTTTTGAATTGTTTAATGATTTCCTTGTATGGAGGGATCAGAGCACCTTTTTGTCCAACGATAAAATTTTCCACCAGTCTCATCGGTGGAAAATCTAAAGGATCTTGATGTAACATCCCAATTCCAAATTTTATTGCATCTGCTGGTGATTCAATAACAACTGGTTTTCCATCCAACAAGATTTGACCTGAATCTGGTTTATAGAAGCCTGAGAAAATTTTCATTAACGTGCTTTTACCCGCCCCATTTTCTCCAAGAATTCCATAAATAGTTCCCTCTTCAATGTGGAAATTAATGTCAACATTTGCTTTTACAGGTCCAAAACTTTTATTGATATTTCGAAATTCTACGTTCATTTTTTCCTTATTTAAAAAAGGGGAAGACCCAGGTCTTCCCCATTCTTATAGGCTTAAATTATTCTGAACGGCCTTCCATACCTTCTAATAATTGTGGAAGATACCAAATTTCTACATCAGTGGCTGCCTGTCCTTCTGCCAGGAATTCTGTTCCGTCTTGATAATTCAACGGACCAGTCCATAGATTCAATCCACCTGCTAATTCAGTGATGAATTGATCAAGTAAAGGTTTAGCATCTGCTGACATTGCTGGTCCATTTAAGTAACCAACTGCTGATTTATCATGGTCATTAATGTTATCCCAACTGGGTGGCATCCATTCAAATGCTGATTTCCAGGTTCCATCCATTGCGCTCTTTACATAACGAACGTATGAAGGACCCCAGTTGAAATACGGGACACCCAAACAAACATCTGGAGCTTCATCACAAGCACCAACAAAGTCATAAGGAATTGCGAAAACTTGTTTACCTGACTCGGTTGATTTTCTGGCTTCAACCAATCCTTCCGTTGTATCAATACCGGAAATGATCACATCTGCGCCGGAATTGATGAATTCATTCGCGACCTGGGTTGGATCCTCGGTAAATCCGGGGATATTGAACCAGAAACCGATCCAGGTAACACGGAAGCTGAGGTCAGCCGGATCTTTTTCCAGGTAATTTTCCCAACAGTAGCGAGCGCCTAAGTATGCAGATGAAGCCAAACGGCGCGTTTCTTCATTGATCAATGGTCCAAGATATCCAATGGATCCCGATTGAGTGTGCAGAGCCGCATTACAACCAGCAATCATTTTTCCATATTCCATACCACCCATTAGATTAGCCATATTCGCCAAAGCTTGATAGTTTTCGCCCTCTTCCCACACTGTATCCCCGGAAGCATGGATTACAAAAATCTCTGGATGGTTCTTCGTAAATTCAACGGCATCATCTTTCATATCATCAGAATTGAAGACAACCAGTTTGGCGCCTTGTTGAATTAATTCCTCACCTAATTGAGCTGCGGTTGTTCCGGGACGATCGGCAGTATTTACCTTATCCAGATAAATCATTTTGGTGCCAGGAACATTTTCAACTACATACTCACCAGCTTCGTAATGGGCCTGGCTATAGCCTTTGTCGTTGTACGGTCCAACCAATAGCAAACCAAAAACAAATTCTTCTGCAGGTGCAGCCGGTTCTTCAGCCGGAGCTTCAGGTTCTTCAACGGGTGCAGTTGGTTCAGCAGTTGGTTGACAGGCTGATAAAACCAGAGCCATCATCATCAATAAAGCAATTACAGTCCAAGCAAACTTCTTATTCATATTTTCTCCTTCAAATCACAAATTTTTCATTTGGTTCACGACATTGATAAATAAACTGATATAAGCTGAACGAAATCACCTCCTTTCAAAAATAAAAATTGAAAGTTGATATTACTTGTAGAAAATTTAAATGTTCTGGAAAGTTGATTTGAAATTTAATATGCCATTTACAATGGTGATTGAATTATTTTACATGATTCTAAAATGAATGAAAGATTAATGATTTAGGAATAAATGTTTCTGGGATTCTCTTATGATATGGGAATCCCAGTTTGATTGATTATTCTCTGGTTATCCAGGTGCCAGTTTCACCTTTCAAAGCTCTTCCAATATTTTCTGGATTGGTGATTAAGGCTTTTTTACCACCATTTTCCAGGAATTTGATAATTGCTTCAATTTTTGGCAACATACTACCTTTAGCAAAATGACCTTCTGCAGCATATTGCTTTGCTTCTTCTAATGTTAATTTTTCCAGCCACTTTTGATCTGGTTTATTGAAATTAATGGCTACTTTTTCAACTGCGGTACTGATGACAAACAAATCAGCACCAATCATTGTTGCTAATAACGATGAACCAAAGTCCTTGTCGATAACGGCTTCTACGCCTTCAATATCACCATTCGGTTCACGAACAACCGGAATTCCACCACCACCAACACCTATAACGATGATACCTGCATCGATTAATGCTTTGATCGCATCTTTTTCAAGAATATCAACAGGTTTGGGTGATGCCACTACTCGTCGCCAACCACGGCCAGCGTCTTCAACAACAACCCAGCCATCTTCACTTGCACGTCGTTTTGCTTCTTCCTCGCCCATGAACGAGCCAATAGGTTTTGTCGGATGTTGAAAAGCATCATCATTTCTATCAACTACAGTTTGAGTCACGACCGCGGCAACTTGTTTATCCATTTTGCGGTTTTTAAATTCATTGGTTAATGCTCTCGCAAACATATACCCAATCGCACCCTGAGAATCAGCCCCACAATAATCCAAAGGCACTTCGTGTAACTCATGGGATGAAAGTTCGGATCTTCTTAAAATGAATCCTACCTGTGGTCCATTTCCATGGGTGACTACAACATTCCAACCCTGGGCAATCATTTCAGCGATATGATGCATTGATTCTGCACCAGCTTCATATTGATCCGGAACTGTTTTGTGGTTATTGTCTTTAATTAACGAATTTCCACCTACTGCAACTACTGCTACGCCTTTACTCATAAAACTTCCTCCAATAATATATTTTTATTGACCCATGGTTAAAGCATAGACAGCGCTACATATATGCATTTTGTTTTCCGCTTCATCAAATATAACCGATTGTGGACCATCCATCACACCATCTGTTACTTCAACACCACGGTCTGCCGGTAAAGGATGCATAAAGATCGCGTCTTCTTTGGCCAGAGCCATTTTTCTCTCATCGGTGATCCAATGTTTATACTTATTAATTATAACACCGGCTTCGTTGGCATCCGTAGTGACCATCCAGGGACCCCATGATTTTGGATAAATCACATCAGCGTCTTTGAATGCAGCTTCCATATCATCCATAACTTCAAAACCTGCACCGGCTTTTCTAGCTTCTTCTTTTGCACGTTCAATTGTCTCGTCAGAAAGTTTGAATTCTGGTGGATGAGCAAGTACAAAATCGAGACCAAAGCGCGGAAATTGTAATGCCATTGAATTGGGTATAGACAAAGGCTTTTGATATGACTCAGCATACGCCCAAGACATAACAACCTTCTTACGCTTTAAATTTCTGCCTTTTTTCTCCATAATGGTCATTAGATCTGCAAGAATTTGAAAAGGATGATAATACTCACATTGCATATTGAACACTGGCGCGGGAGAGGCTTCAGCTACTAAATTCATATATCGGTTTCCAATCCCCCAATCAACGTGCCTGATGGCAATACCATCATAGATGCGACCCATAATCTGACCAATCTCTCTTTCGGTATCACCGTGAGAAATCTGTGTAGTTCGACTTTCAATAAATGCCGGATGACCACCTAAATGAGCAAAGGCTGATTCGAAAGCCGAGCGGGTGCGTGTACTGCTATAAAAAAATAGCAATGCTAATGATTTATCGCGCAAATATGGAGTTGGTTGACGCATGGCACGCTTCATTTTTAAGTCCCACGCCACATCTAAAATAGTATCAATCTCTTCTTTTGAAAAATCGAGATCGGTAATGAAGTCACGTCCCTGTAAACTTGTTTGCATTTCTTTTACCTCCAAAAATTTGAATTTTTTAAAAATTCCGAAGTAAACTTGGAATTATTTTTTCAATTGTAAAGTCACCAATGATGGAATTAATGCATAAAATGCTGTCGACCGCACCATGTCATCCAATGAAACAGAATCGTTGATCGTATGAGCTGTCTCCTCATCTCCTGGACCAAATCCAATGCTGGGGATACCTGCTTTTCCTGCCCAATAGATGCCATTCGTGCTGAAATTCCATTTTCCAGCCGGTGCATCATCCAGACCAATCAATTTACGAACTTCGAGACCAGCCTGTACCAGAGGATGATCTTCATCAATTGCCCAGGCAGGGAAATACTTGTCTACCGGGAAAACAAATCCAGTGTAAGAAGGTTCGTCATAAAATAATTCTTCTACTGTGACTCTATCTTTAAAATCTTCAGGGATCAAGGCTTCCACTTGCGCAATTGCCTGTTCTTTTGTTTCGCCAAACGTCATACGACGGTCAATGTAAATGATCGCTTCGTTAGGCACAGCATTGATGCTGGGAGTTTGAACGACCATGTCACTGACAGTAATTTTTCCATGACCGAGGAATTCATGATCTCCTAATTTTGGTTCCAGATCGCGAATGCCGGTGATGACCGGAATTAAAGCGTAAATTGCATTGTCCCCCAGATGGTTGCTGGCTGCGTGGGCACTTCGACCTTTTGCAGTGACCTTCATTTCGATGCGGCCTTTGTGACCACGGTAAACATTCATTTTTGTTGGTTCACCAATGACAACAAAATCCGGACGAATTTTTGGGTCAACCTCAACGAAGGAATTTGGGGCAATTCCATCACACCATTCTTCCATATTGCCAAAATAATACGCAGTCCAGCCATCTAACAGACCCAGATTATTGGCAATCGATAAACCATATACCATTCCAGGTGTACTGTTTTTTTCATCACAGGCACCACGTCCGTAAAATATTCCATTTTCAATTTTCCCGATAAATGGATCATGAGTCCATTCCTCTGGATCACCAATGCCAACCGTATCAATGTGTGAATCAAATACCATGACTTTTCTTCCGGATCCTATTTTCCCCATGATATTACCCATCACATCAAATCTGACTTCGTCGAAACCCAATTTTTTCATTTCTTCAGCAATTCGTTCACCCACAGGACCAATTTTAGAGTCCATACTGGGAATTGCAACGATCTCGCGAAAGAATTTTATAATATCAGGGCGTGATGCTTCAACGTTTTCGATAACTTCTTTTACTTTATCTCTGCTTACCATTGTCAATCTCTCCGTTCAAATCTTTGTAAATTATTTTAATTTGCCTACTCGCCTCACAACTTGAAAGCGAAAATATCCTGGTAAAAAGTAACTGTAGGAATAATCAATTATTTTTCCTTCTGTTGAATACAAATAAGCTGTAAATAACAACAATACATCACCCCTTTGAATTTGTAACGCTCGTGCAATACTCGAGGAAGCCGCCTCTGCTTTAATTATCGTTTTTGATACAGATAAATCTATTTTTTCACTTTCAATTAAACGATCAAGTACCGATCCGGTGAATCCAGCTGCCAAATCATCATTCGTAAAAATTGATTCTGGTAGTACATCCACCAAAAATGCCACCGGGCGATTTTCAGCATTAATGACACGTGAAATTTTTATTAATGGTGTATTTTCCTCAACATTGAGATTTTTGGCATAATATTCATTGGCATTAATCTGGTTAATCACTAAATCACCCATTTTTACATCCAGACCAATTTTTTCTGCCAGGGTTTCAATGCTCTCTAAAACTTCAAGACCCGTTTCGATTACCTGAATGGGACCAACCACAAAAGTACCCACTCCCTGACGCCGGCGAATGATTCCCTGCCCTTCAAATGTTCGCATGGCTTCTCTTAAAGTTGCTCTCGAAACGCCTAACATTTTTGCCAACAAAGGTTCAGATGGTAATTTTTCACCGTGTGGTATGGTAGAAATTACTCTGGCAAGTTCACTTTGTAAACGCTGAAATGATGTTAATGTGATTTTATCCTGCGATTCCTGCAATTGTGCCATTCAACAACTCCTTTTAATCTTCAATGATCACTGGTATGAATTGGAATTTGTTTACATCCACCAGACCTTTATCTGATAACCTCACTTCAGGAATTACAACCAGACCTAATAAGCTTAATTGCATATTAGGATTATTCAGTAAACAGCCACATTCCTCAAAACCTCTAAGAACAGAGGATGCATTATTGGAGACAATTTTTGCATTTTGATTAGACATTAATCCGGCAATCGGTAATGCAACTTCCCCAATAATTTCACCGTCTTTGATAACAACCTGACCTCCACCAATTTCAGCTAATCGATTGACTGCAAAAGCCATTTGTTCTTCATCGGTTCCAGTAACAATTAATTGGTGCGAATCATGTGCTACGGTTGTTGCAATTGCACATTTCCCTTTAAAACCAAAGCCAGAAACAAATCCATTTGATACGGAACCGGATCCAGTGTGACGCTCAACAACTGCGATTTTTGCAATATCCTGATTGGGATCAAGCGTAAGAAGTCCATCTTTTATGGGTAGCAACATTTTTAAGTGTTTTGTCGGTGCCTGGTTTTCAATCACACCGATTACATTGACCTGAGTAGCACCGATTTTTGTTGTTTTAATTTGGAATTCCTTTGGTGAAACGGGGGTCTTAATATTTACTGATTGGATTACCCAATCTGGATATTCGATATGAGGAAAATCGATCAGATTATCACCATTCTTAGCAACAATCGCACCTTTGGCAATCACAACATCTGGGTGAAAATTCTCAAGGTCTGGTACAAGAAGAATATCAGCATATCTTCCAGGAGCGATTTGACCAATTTCAGTTTCCAGACCAAAATAAGTTGCAGTGTTGATAGTCGCCATTTGGATCGCCAGCAAGGGATCAACACCCTGTTTTATCGTGTGGCGCAATACCCGATCCATATGTCCATCTTCAATGAGAGTAGCTGAGTGAGAATCATCTGTGCATAAAATGAAGTTTCGAGGATCCAGGCTGTGTTTGGTAATTGCTTTTACCTGCTCTTCCACATCATGCCAGGCAGAGCCATAACGCATCATCACTTTCATGCCCTGTCTTGCTCTGGCGATTGCATCAATGGTACGGGTGCCTTCATGGTCATCCTGCGCACCTCCGGCTACATATCCGGAAAAAGGTAATCCCAAATCCGGGGAAGCATAATGACCACCGATCACTTTATTTGCTAATCGGGTGATTTCCATCTCTGCATGTAATTTTTCATCATTATGGGTTACGCCAGGAAAATTCATCATCTCACCTAACCCAATAATTCCATCCCATTTCATCGCTTCTGCAACATCATCCGGAGAAATTGACGCACCCGCAGTCTCAAATCCTGGTGCAGAGGGAACGCATGAAGGGACCTGTACAAATACATGATTGGGCTGTTTTAATGCTTCATCCACCATCAGCCGAACACCTTTGAGTCCAAATACATTCGCAATTTCATGAGGATCAACCATCATGGTGGTGGTACCTCTGGGAAGAACAGCACGCACAAATTCTGTTACAGTCAACATTCCCGATTCAATATGCATATGTCCATCAATTAATCCAGGAACAAGATATTTCGATTCTGCATTCAAGACCGTTGTATTTTTACCGATACAATGCTCGGCATTCTCCCCCACATAAGCTATTCGCTGACCAGAAATAGCAATATCAATGTTGTCAATAATTTCTCCGGTTTGAACACAGACCCACCTCCCATTTTTTATCACAAGCGAAGCAGGTTGTCTTCCCATGGCGACATCAACAAGTTTCTTGCTATCCTTTTGTTTGAATCTACGATCCATAAATAACCTTTCTTTTTGATTACTCGGATAATAATCTGGATGCAGCTTTATTGTGAGCAGAAATCAAGTTTGGCAAATCAATATTCACTAATTGTTGATCTTTCACAACGATTTTTCCATGCACAACATTCAGATCAACATTTCCAGGTTGGCAAAACACAATTGCGGCAACTGGATCATGCAAAGCACCGGCATACTCCAATCGGTTCAGATTAATCGCAACGAAATCTGCACAATTACCCACTTCAAGAGAGCCAATGTCCTTGCGACCAAGAACAGCTGCGCCTCCTCTTGTTGCTAACTCTAAAGACTGACGTGCAGTAAATAGCTTTTCAGATTCATCACTGGAGAGTGAAGCACCCATTAACCCAGCTCTCAATCTGGCTAATAACATAGCCTGTCGAGCCTCCGCCAATAAATGAGAACCATCGTTACTTGCTGAACCATCAACTCCCAGTCCAACTTTAACGCCTGCCATCAAATAGTCCAGAATCGGAGCTGCTCCGGATCCCAGACGCATATTGGAGCTTGGGCAATGAGCAACCCCACAACCTTCGTGGGCATACACTTGTATTTCTTCCTGGTTAATATGAACAGAGTGAGCAAACCAGACATCATTCCCTACCCAATTCAGTGATTGCATATATCCCAGAGGTCTGTAACCAAATTTCTCGAGACAGAAGACCTCTTCATCCTGCGTTTCTGCCAGGTGCGTATGCAAATGTACTCCATATTCCCTGGCTAATTTTGCAGATTGAATCATTAATTCACCCGTTACACTAAATGGTGAGCAGGGAGCCAATACTATTTGAACCATCGAGCCTGGTTTGGGATCATGATATCTTTGAATCAGTCTTTGTGAATCTTTTAAGATAAATTCTTCACTATCCACAACAGAATCCGGTGGTAAACCACCTTTACTCTCACCCAGACTCATGGAACCACGTGATGCGTGCAACCGTAATCCAACTTCAGATGCCGCATCAATTTCATCATCAAGTTTTGATCCATTTGGGAAAAGATATAGATGATCTGATGTGGTAGTACAACCTGAGAGTGCTAATTCCGCCAGAGCGGTCTGCGTGGAAATATGAATATCTTCAGGGGTCATTTTCGCCCAGATTGGATAAAGTGTCTTTAGCCAATTAAATAAATTCACATCCTGGGCTGCTGGTACAGCTCTTGTTAATGTTTGATAAAAATGATGGTGGGTGTTTATGAGGCCTGGTAGAACGATATGTCCGGTCAAATCCAACACTTCATCAGCGATTTCAGGTAATTCTGCCGAAGAACCAATCTGTTCAATGAATCCATCACGAGCAAAAAGGCCACCATCACGAATCTCGCGGCGGTGGCCATCCATAGTCACAAGCAAAGTTGCATTCTTTATTAAAATGGTTTGACTTTTCATTTTCTGAATTCTTTTTATCTCATATATTTGTTAGACAACTACACAATCATCCAGAGTTTAGCAAGAATTCAAATAAAAGTCAATTGTCAGACAACATCAATTTCTTTATTTCAAATCAGCAATTTCAGCAGCCCTTAATGTGTTCTTCATCAGCATGGCAATCGTCATGGGGCCAACTCCACCAGGTACCGGGGTAATCACACCAGCGACCTCTGAAACTTCATCATAAGCTACATCACCAACCAATTTATATCCACGTTTTGCTGTTGGATCATCAACTCGATTCACACCAACATCTATAACAACTGCACCTGGTTTTACCCAATCTTTCTTTACCATTTCAGCTCGTCCGACTGCAGCCACCAAAATATCGGCCTGACGGACAGTACTCGGTAAATCTTTTGTTCTTGAGTGGCAAATCGTTACTGTTGCATTTGCTCTTACCAATAACAAGGCTACTGGCATTCCAACAATGTTAGAACGCCCAAGAACAACTGCATTCTGACCTTCAATCTTTGGAACAACCTGCTCAATCAGATACATTGTACCGGCTGGAGTACAGGGGATGAAAAGTGGATCGCGACCTTTCTGGGCTAATCGGCCAATATTTAATGGATGAAAGCCATCCACATCTTTCTCAATACTGATCATATTTAATACGCGTTCTTCATCCAACCCGGAAGGTAATGGTAGTTGAACGAGAATACCATGCACAGTTGGATCATTATTTAATTGCTTCACCAGGGCTTCAACTTCTTGTTGAGTAGCATCTGCTGATAAAACGTGACCAAACGAATTAATTCCAGCTTCCTGACAGGCTTTGTGTTTTGAACGCACGTATACCTGTGATGCAGGATTTTCCCCAACTAAAACAGTTGCCAATCCAGGCACCATTTTTCCATCAGTAACCCGTTTCTCAACTTGTTCTTTAACTTCCAGTCTTACGTTTTCTGCGATTGTTTTTCCATCCAATATAGTTGCAGTCATTCGATTATCCTCCAAAAAGATTTTTCCATCTGTAAATTATACATAGGAAATATTAAACTACACAATCCAACCAGTAGTTTTGGTTGGATTGGTAAACCTGAAAAATTTTAAAATATCTAATCACAACAGGGAACTGGTTTTCCGTTTGGATGATGTTCTCGTAGATATTTTTCCAGAAACATTCCTGTATAGGAATCACTGATTTGGCAAATCTCTTCTGGCGTCCCACTGGCCAGTAAAAAACCACCTCGATCCCCACCTTCAGGTCCTAAATCAATGATATGGTCAGCAGTTTTGATGATATCGAGATTATGTTCAATGATTAACACTGTATTCCCAGCATCAACCAGGCGCTGGAGAACTTCTATTAATTTGTGGACATCCGCTGCATGTAAACCAACCGATGGTTCATCCAATACGTACAGCGTTTTACCTGTCGATCTTCTGGAAAGTTCTTTCGCCAATTTCACCCGTTGCGCTTCACCCCCAGAAAGGGTCGGAGCAGGTTGGCCAATTGTCACATATCCAAGGCCAACATCCGATAAAGTTTGTAATTTATTAACAATTGATGGAAATGCTGCAAATAATTCCAATCCTCCATCTACGGTTGTGTCCAGGACATCAGCAATACTTTTATCTTTAAATTTCACCTGTAATGTCTCTCGATTGAACCGCTTTCCATGACAGACATCACACGGCACATAAACATCAGGCAGGAATTGCATTTCTATCCTTAATTGTCCCTGACCCTGACAGGCTTCACATCGTCCACCATGAACATTAAATGAGAAGCGACCAATCTTGTATCCTCGCATCTTGCTTTCCGGTAATTCCGCGAATAATTGCCTGACTTCATCGAATAAACTGGTGTAAGTTCCAGGATTGGATCGAGGTGTTCTACCGATAGGTGATTGATCTATATTGATAATCTTATCGATGAATTCCAAACCTTCAATTTTGTCATATGCTCCGGGTTGAGTACGAGCACCCATTATTTCTTTCGCAAGTGCTTGATATAGAATGTCAACCATCAAAGTCGACTTTCCTGATCCTGACACACCGGTTATACAAACCAATTTTCCTAATGGAATTTGTACATCTATGTTTTTGAGATTATTCTCACGCGCTCCGCGAATGGTGATCATTTGTCCATTACCCTTACGACGAAACGAAGGTAAAGGGACCTGCATTTTACCTGATAAATATGCTCCCGTGAGTGATTTCTTTGATTTAAGAATGTCCTTTACTGTTCCTTCAGCAACAACTTCGCCACCATGTTCTCCGGCACCAGGTCCCAGATCAATAATCCAATCCGCCGTGCGAATGGTATCGTCGTCATGTTCTACAACTAAAACGGTATTTCCTAAGTCTCGCAGACTCTCCAGGGTATTCAATAAGCGACTATTATCTCTGGGATGTAATCCGATGGAAGGTTCGTCCAACACGTATAAGACGCCCATCAACCTTGAACCTATTTGCGTCGCCAGCCGAATTCGTTGCGCTTCACCACCAGAAAGAGAGACTGCAGATCTACCTAATGTTAGATAATCCAGACCAACGTCTACCAGAAAACCTAAACGAGATTGAATTTCTTTTAAGATTCTGGATGAAATGATCTGGTCTTTATTTGAAAGTGGTGATTGATCCCCGGATAAATAATTTACCCATTCCAATAATTTCAAGATATGCCAATCTGTTACTTCCAGAATGTTTTTATCATCAATGGTGATTGCCAACGCTTCTTTTCTTAATCGAGCTCCCTTGCAGGTTGGGCAAGGGCGATCTCCCATCCAGCTGCCAATTTTCTCTCGAATGTAATTAGAATTCGTTTCTTTGAATCTTCTCTGCAGGTTATTAATAATGCCTTCGAATGGAGCCTGGTAACTGACCGAACGTTCGTTTTTGCCCACCATGTTGATGGTAAATAAATCACCATTGGTTCCGTATAAAATTAGCTGCATCTGTTCCGGCGTATAAGTCTTAACTGGAACATTTAATTTAATTCCATAAGCATCAGCCATCGCCTTCAACATAGCCCAATAGTATCCACCCTGGTCTTTTGGTTTGGACCATTCCAAAGCAATGATTGCTCCTTCTTCGAGTGTGAGATTTTTATCAGGAATTAATAAATCTGGGTCGATCTCCATTTTTGTTCCCAATCCCTGACAATCCGGACAGGCTCCATGGGGTGTATTAAATGAAAAAGTTCGTGGTTCGATTTCCGGTATAGTGTTGCCGTGTTCCGGACAGGCTAACTGTTCAGAAAAATGATGATCTACAGTAGGTTCGGTTGTCATATCCTGGATCGTAATATGTCCTTCTCCAACTTTGAGAGCAGTTTCAACAGAATCGGTCAATCGAGTTAATGCAGATTGCTTATCTTCCTCAGATTCGTAGTTCCCAATTACAAGTCGATCAACAACTGCTTCTATCGTGTGAATCTTGTAGCGATCCATTTTTATATCATCATCCAGATTATAGACAACACCATCCACCCGTACCCGAACAAAACCTGCTTTTCGGATCTCATCAAAAACTGCCTGGTATGTTCCTTTGCGACCACGAACTATGGGTGCCAGAATAATCAATCTGGATCCTTCAGGCAATCTCAATATAGCATCCACTATTTCCTGTGCGCTCTGACGCGAAACTTTTCGTCCACAAACATGACAATGTGGAACACCTATCCGCGCAAATAACAATCTTAAGTAATCATATGTTTCAGTTACTGTTCCGACTGTGGACCTAGGATTCCGTGAGGTAGCCTTTTGATCAATGGAAACTGCAGGGGACAGCCCTTCAATTGCATCTACATCCGGTTTGTCCATCTGTCCTAAAAATTGACGTGCATAGGCTGATAAAGACTCCACGTATCTTCGCTGTCCTTCCGCAAAAATTGTGTCAAAAGCTAATGAACTCTTTCCAGAACCAGATAAACCAGTAATGACCACTAATTTATCTCTTGGAATTTCCACAGTAATATTTTTTAAATTGTGCTCGCGTGCACCAACAACTCGTATTGAATTCATAAAAAACCTGACCTGATTAAATTATAGCCATTATTATAGCACAAATGTTTTATTTTTAACGATTTCACAGCTAACCGATAATTATATCAATCATTTTTCCAACTATTTCCTTTTGTAAAGAGAAAGATTGCTGGTAATAATTCTTAACAATATTTAACATTTTCTCATGCGTATTTGTTGTTCTCTGGTAGCAAACACTTGTATAATCATTTTTATTTTCTGATATAAGGATGTGAATCATGGATGAAATTGCACACAAACGAGCAATACGTGCCTGGACAATGTACGATTGGGCGAATTCTACATTCGCTACCACAATTGCCGCTGCTGTTTTACCGGTTTATTACTCAACAGTAGCATCAAAGAATCTTCAACCACACGAAGCAACTTCGAACTGGGCTTTCACCACTACGATTGCGTTGATTTTAGTTGCGTTTTTAGGTCCAATCCTGGGGGCAATGGCTGATTTCTCCGGTGCTAAAAAACGCTTTATGAGCATTTTTGTTGTTGTCGGTGTAACAGGAACAGCACTCCTCTATCTGGTAAAGAGCGGGGATTGGTTAATGGCATCCGTATTTTATATTATTGGATCCATTGGATTCGCCGGTGCAAATGTTTTCTATGATTCACTTCTCCCGCATATTGCACATGAAGATGAAATCGATCAGGTTTCCTCTCGTGGGTATGCCATGGGTTATGCAGGTGGTGGGATTTTATTAGCGGTCAATCTGGTTATGATCATGTTTTCCCCGGAACAATATACAGAATTAATGACCCGGCTATCCTTTTTGACTGTTTCCATCTGGTGGTTGGTTTTCACCATCCCGCTATGGAGAAATGTGAAAGAACCCCCACGTCGTATTCTGGCCTCAGAAATAGGGTTTAATCCTGTCAAAGCCAGTTTTAGTCGCTTATCTTATACATTTAAAGAAATTAAAAAATACAAGGAACTAACCAAGTTTATTGTTGCCTTTTGGTTGTACAACAATGGTATCGGAACGATCATTTTCATGGCAACCATATATGGTACCGAATTAGGTTTTTCATCAACGACAACCATCGGCACTTTGTTGATGGTTCAATTTGTGGCTATTCCTTTCGCATTTCTATTTGGTTGGTTAGCTAAGAAGATTGGAACGAAACGATCGATTCTCCTGAGCTTATTGATTTATACATTAATTGCGATTGGAGGATATTTCTTGTACAAAGAGATCCACTTCTGGTTATTAGGTTTTGCAGTAGCAACTGTTCAGGGAGGTAGCCAGGCACTCAGTCGATCATTATTTGGACGCATGATGCCAAAATCAAAATCTGCAGAGTTTTACAGCTTTTTCAGCGTGAGCGAGAAAATTGCGGGGACTGTCGGTCCATTATTATTTGGCGTGGTCAGTCGTCTGATGGGCGGTAGTCGATTGAGCATTGTTTCATTGATTATCTTTTTCTCGCTAGGCGGATTATTATTGTGGCAGGTGAAAGAAAAAGATGGTATCGCGATCGCCGAAGCAGAAGAGAAAATATTGATCGCCAATAACATCATGTAATGATCTGTCGATGGGAAAAACTCCCATCGAATTAATTTTATAAAACTTCGTACAATTCCACCAATACCCCATTGGTGCTTTTTGGATGAACAAAAGCCATCTTTCTGCCAGGCAATTCCAACGCTACTTCGTTAATTAAACGTATGCCTTTATCTTTCAACTGGGCAAGCATTTCGTCAATATCATCCACCTCAAAACATAAATGATGCATTCCCCCACCACGTTCTTCAATAAATTTTGCTATGCCTGTATCCGAACTGGTTGGTTTCACCAATTCAACTTCACTATCTCCAATGGGAATAAAAACAACTTCAGAATCTTGACTGGGAACATCCTCAATATGATCAACCTGAAGACCCATTGCATCCCGCCAAAATTTTAGAGATTCCTCAATATCCTTAACAGCTATTGCAATATGGTTGATTTTTTTGATTTTTGCCATTTTTTCCTTTCTAGATCCAGGTAGGTGGTTGGTATTCACCCCATGTTTTTCGTAAAACGCCACAAATTTCACCCAGAGTTAAATGATTTTCAACACATTCAATAATGAGTGGCATTAAATTGTTGCTACCAAGCGATTCTTTTTCGAGTTGAGTTAACAATTCACTCACCTTTGCCTGATCGCGGGAAGATTTCAGTTTGGTGAGTTTTGCAATCTGATTTCTCTCGATTGAAGGATCAACCCCTAAACGCTCCAGCTCAATTTTCTCGTTTACTTCAAAAGCGTTAACACCAACAACCAGGTTTTCTTTGTTCTCTACAGATTTTTGATATTGGTAAGCTGCTTCTTGAATTTCATTCTGTAAATACCCAAGTTCAATTGCTTTTAGAGCGCCACCCAAATCATCAATTCTTTCAATGTACTTATTTGCCTGAGATTCGATTTCATCAGTCAGGTACTCAATCAGATAAGAACCACCCAAAGGATCTATCGAATCTGCCACTCCAGATTCATACCCAATTATCTGTTGTGTCCTTAACGCCACCCTGACTGATTTTTCAGTAGGTAACCACAGCGCTTCATCCATACTATTGGTGTGCAAGGATTGAGTTCCCCCCATGACCGCTGCTAAGGCTTGTATGGCCACCCGCACCACATTATTTTCAGGCTGTTGGGCTGTTAAGGTTGATCCACCTGTTTGGGTATGAAATCTCAACATCCACGATCTTGGGTCTTTGGCCCCAAACCGTTCTTTCATGATCCTTGCCCAAAGACGCCTGGCAGCTCTGAATTTTGCTACTTCCTCTAAAAATTGATTATGAGCAGCGAAAAAGAAAGATAATTGTTGCGAAAATTCATCTACTTCCAGTCCTGATTGCAAAGCTGAGTCAACATAAGCAATCGCATTGGCTAACGTAAATGCCACTTCTTGTACAGCAGTCGAACCTGCTTCACGAATATGGTACCCTGAAATACTGATGGTGTTCCAACGTGGAACATTCTCTTTACAGTATTTAATTATATCGGTAATCAACCGCATGGATGGTTGTGGAGGATAAATATATGTTCCTCTGGCAATGAATTCTTTAAGGATATCATTCTGAATCGTACCGCGCAGGTGTTTTGGATCAACACCCTGTTTCTTTGCCAGCGCAATATACATAGCCAATAAAACAGATGCCGGGGCATTAATTGTCATACTGGTGGACACTCGATCTAAAGGTATCTCTCTGAATAAAGTCTCCATGTCATCTATGGATGAAATGGAAACACCAACTTTTCCCACCTCTCCGGTTGCGATCGGGTCATCGGCATCATACCCTATTTGGGTTGGCAAATCGAAGGCAACAGATAAGCCTGTCTGTCCCTGAGCAAGTAAATATCGGTAGCGTTCGTTGGACTCCTCTGCCGTCGCAAAACCTGCATACTGCCGCATTGTCCACAAACGACCGCGATACATCGTTGGTTGTACACCGCGGGTGAACGGGAATTCTCCAGGAAATCCTAATTGCTCTAAATAATCAGCTTCGTTCGGCAGCGCTACATTTGGTACTGGAATATTAGAGGTTGTTAAAAATTTTTCTTTTCTTTCTGGATATTTATTTGTTATAGGATGAAGCACTTCCTGCTCCCATTGTTTTTTTCTTTCCTCTAAGTTCATAAATACCTCGTGAAAATTTTTAATGTATAATCAGTATACTTGATCTTAAATTTATTGTTGAGTGATTTTTTGTCTACGAAATCTCGACATAAATCCTTGTAACAAGGAAGCATTCTCATTATGACACCATTTCTGCAGATAATTATCATTTTAGCGCTCTTATTACTTGCAGCCAAAGCTGCTGGTTATATCAGCACCAGATTCGGTCAACCATCTGTGCTGGGAGAATTATTGATTGGCGTTATCCTTGGGCCTTCTCTATTAGGCATATTCAATCTTTCATTCCTGGACTACGAAGAATTACCTCATTTTATCGAATTTTTTGCGGAAATCGGTGTTCTTTTTTTGATGTTCATTGCCGGACTGGAACTACATATATCTGACTTGGTAAAAAATAAGGGTGCATCTGCTTACGCAGGTACACTTGGCGTTTTGGTTCCCGTATTACTTGGTTTTCTGGTTGGTGAATTTTTTCAAATGGGAACTGAACAATCATTGTTTCTAGGATTAACACTCGGTGCCACCAGCGTCAGCATCAGCGCTCAAACGCTGATTGAATTAAAAGCCTTACGCAGCAGAGTCGGCTTTGGGTTATTAGGTGCAGCTGTGTTTGATGATATGTTAGTGATTCTTTTATTATCAGGGTTCATCGCACTACAACTGGGTGGCTCAACTTTAGAGATCATTATTGTCCTGGTTAAAATGATCGTTTTTCTCAGCTTATCGGTAGCTTTTGGAATTTGGATTTTGCCAAAAATTTCTCGAAAGGTTCAAAGCCTTCCGATTGCACAAGGGTCAATTACACTGGCAATCATTATTATGCTGGTCTATGGGATTTCTGCTGAATTGTTGGGTGGAATGGCAGCGATTACTGGCGCTTTCATCGCAGGTTTGATGTTTGCCAACACGAAAGAAAAAAATGAAATTGAAAGAGGATTGCGGTCATTATCGTATGGTTTTTTTGTCCCCATTTTCTTCATCAATATCGGTTTACATGTTGATGTTCGAGGAATGAATACCTTAACTCTTTGGATTCTAATCTTGATTACGATTGCTGCAATTATTGGAAAAATTTTAGGCGCAGGTTTAGGTGCTAAATTAGGGAAGTTTAGCTGGTTGGAATCACTTCAACTGGGTATCGGGATGATGAGCCGCGGTGAAGTTGGTCTCATTGTTGCCACAGTCGGATTACAAGAGAATTTGCTTAATCCTGATTTGTACTCATCGATCGTCGGAATGGTTCTTATTACCACATTAATCACTCCACCATTATTACGGGCGTCGTTTGCAAAATCCACTAATTTAGACAAATCAACCCAACTCTAAGGAGAAAACATGTATTTTATACTTTTTGTACTCCATGACATTTCCAAAATGAAAGATTTATTACACGCCTGGCAAGAAGCTGGTGTTAATGGAGCTACTGTTCTTTTTAGCACCGGATTAGGAAGAATTCGCCAAAATATCGGTTTATTGGAAGACTTTCCACTTTTCCCAACCTTGAGTGAGATCCTTGATCGGGTTGAAAATATGGACCTCAATAGAACATTATTTTCAGTCGTGGAATCTGATGAAATTGTTAAAAATGTTTTACATCATACCCAAAAAGTAGTTGGTGATCTTAATCAACCAAATACTGGAATACTGATTGTCTTACCTGTTGCTCAAGCCTATGGATTGAAGCAGTACAATCCTGAATATGAGGAATAGATATATATCGGATCATTATCTATTCAAAACTTTCCAAATTCTAACTTTCCAAATTCTATTTGACATGAAAAGAACCGTCTGATAGAATTCGGACGGATCAAGCGTTGTACCCTTCGCTTGAAATCATATTCCGAAAGGGCTAGAAAAATGAAAGTATTGTTGTTGAAAGATGTTTATAAATTAGGACGTGCCGGTGATGTTAAAAAGGTTGCTGCTGGATATGGTCGTAACTTTCTAATACCACAAGGATTTGCTACCATCGCCACACCAGGTTCATTGAAGCAAGTTGATCAGATCCGGAAGCGAGCTGCAGAACGACGAGCAGTATTGAATAACGAACTGGGTGGCATTTCTGCTATGCTGGAAAAGCTAACCATAAGTTTTCCAAGCAAAGCTGGTGAGACTGGTAAATTGTACGGTTCAATCACCCACCAGATGATAGCTGATGCAATCAATAAAAAATTAGGAAGCACGATCGATCGTCGACAAATTGAAGTTCAACCTATTCGAAATTTAGGTGAGCATTTCGCTAAAATTCGTTTAACTGTTGATCTTGTTCCAGTAATCAAAGTTATCGTTCATCGCGAAGGCGAAATTGTAGCAATTGATGAGACAAATGAAAAAGTTGTTGAAGAAACCGCTGATGTAATCGCAGAAGAAACAACTGAAGAATAATAAAAATAAATAATAGAAAGAAAATGACCGGCATCTCATCACCCTTGTTGATATGCCGGTCGTTTGTTAAACTACAATCATGACAATCACATTAGGAGAATTTCTTCAAAAGACCCGGGAAGAAAAAGGGCTCAACCTGGCTGAAGTGGCTTACCAAACAAAAATTCGTGAGCACTATCTTTATGCATTGGAGAACAACCAGGTGGAAAAATTGCCATCCAAAATGCAAGGAAAAGGTTATCTCCGAATTTATGCTCAATTCCTTGGACTCGACGAAAAAATGATCCTGACAGCGTGGGACCATCCAGAAAAACTGATTATTGAGCAAAAAACAGTAGAAACTATTACAGAAATTTCACCCAAATCAGATTTAACAGAAAAAATCTTAGAAGAAAAAGAAGAAGAGAATATTATTAGCGAAGAAGGAACCTCTGCAGAAGAAAAAATATATCATGGGAGTGAAGACAATCTAAAAGAAATTATTAAAAATGAAAAGGAGGGATTATCTCTTTCTCAACAAATCTTCGTTTCTATCGGTGAAAAATTAAAAGCTCAACGACAGCAATTAAATCTATCAACTCTTGATATCGAGCAATTTACCAGCATTCGCCCATTTTATCTGGAAGCATTAGAAAATGGAACGATTGAGAAATTGCCTTCCATTCCACAGGCAAGAGGTATGCTCAATAATTATGCCAATTTCCTGAATATTGATGTTGATAAAATAATGAATGAATTTGCGGAAGGTTTGCAAACCCGCCGCAATGAAAGTTACGCACCCCATAAGATCGGGTCAGACAATCAGTTGGCTTATCAATCACCTGAAATAAAAAAGGTTGGTTGGTTAAAATTTATTACAGCTGATATATTACTTACTTCAGGTTTGATCATTGCATTGTTTATTTTCATTCTTTGGGGTGCTGCGAATATCAGCGGTTTTCAAGATAAAATTGAACAAGTTGAACCTCCTTCCATTTCAGATATTCTATTGGAGAACACCCCTGAAATTCAAGAAACTGAGCTTTCTGCAGAAGTATTCTTTGACCCATCCCCTACACTTCTCGCCAATACAGGTGAAGAAACTTCAGAAGAAATGAGTGAAACTGAAATTGGACCTCAACTTTCAGGGTTACCTGTACAAGTGTATATCATCGCTCGACAAAGAGCATATCTCAAAGTGGACGTGGATGGCGAAACGGTTTTCACAGGTCGAACTGTTCCGGGAAATGCATATGAATATTCAGGTTCAACTTCTGTAGAAATATTAACCGGAAATGCTGCGGCGTTAGAAATATTCTATAACCTGGTTCCAGTTGGTGTAATTGGGGACATAGGAGAAGTAAAATCCCTTGTATTTACAACTTCTACTGGAATTATCACTCCAACACCAATGTTCAGCCCTTCACCAACGATTACATTACAGCCAAGTCCAACATTGCAACCAAGCGCTACATCAACCTCAACTCCAACAATTACCCCAACGGTGACACCATTAATCCCATGAAATCCTTAAAAAAAGAAACTTTTTATCTATTATCTTTAGGTTGTGCTAAAAACCTGGTCGACTCCGATTCAATCGCTCATCTGTTAACCCAGAGTGGTCTCAAAGGAGTAGAAAAACCGGAGCAAGCTGAAGTTTTGATTGTCAACACATGCGGTTTCATCAAACCTGCCAGTGACGAATCAATTTCTGAATTAAGAAATCTGGCAAAAAGAAAAAAGAAAGGCCAGATTTTGATTGCGGCTGGTTGTCTCACGCAACGATATCGTGAGAGGGTAGCTGAGCAAGTCCCTGGTCTGGATGGTATTATCGGAACCAGACGCTGGATGGATATATTAGACCTGATACAGGAATTGAGAAAAAATCCAAATCAAGCCCGATATCATATTCCGGATGCACCTACGATGGGAACAGATGAACGTGGAATCTTGAGGGCTGCTATCCAGGGAAGTATTGCCTATCTGAAAATCGCTGATGGTTGCAGAAGAGCCTGCGCTTATTGCGCTATTCCATTAATTAAAGGAACTCAAGTCAGCAGGCCTTTGGAAACCATCATAACCGAAGCTCAACAATTAGCCGACCTGGGAATTAAAGAATTAATTTTGATCGCACAGGATACCACTGATTATGGCTCTGATTTGGGTCTCAAAGATAATCTTGCAAAACTCCTTGAGGAAATAACAAACCGGGTTCCCCAAATTCAATGGATTCGCATTTTATATGCATTTCCAGGTGTGGTGACAGACCAACTTATCGAGATAATGAAAACCAGAAAACAGATCTTACCCTATCTGGACATTCCTCTTCAGCATGCTCACACAAAAATTCTTAAGAGTATGCGCAGACCATCAAACATGCAATCCGTGAAAGATACTATAGGAAAACTAAGATCAGCGATGCCTGAAATAGCTATACGCACAACATTTATTGTTGGCTATCCAGGTGAATCAGAAGAGGAATTTCAGACATTATTAGATTTTGTGCAAGAAATTCAATTTGATCACGTGGGTGCTTTCACATATTTTCAGGAAAAAGGCACCTTTGCAGAAAAATTGGGGGATCCTGTTCCGGAAAATACGAAACAAGACAGATTGGAAAGGTTAATGTCTTTACAACAGGAAATCTCATTAAAGAAAAATCAAACCTGGGTAGGAAAGACAATTGCTGTGCTTGTGGAAGGCTACAATGAAGGAATTTCCATTGGTCGATCTTTCCGCGATGCTCCGGAAATTGATGGGATGGTTTTCGTTGAAGGGAATCTGCCTATCGGTGAAATTGTGGAAGTAAAAGTAACAGATGCTCTGGTGCATGACCTGATAGCCAGACCTATCTAAAACACTGAATTATATACAAAGAAACCAGGATCAATGATGATAAGGTTTTTGGCTTCATTTGCTTCCGATCAAGAGACAGATCGTGCCCAGGCAGTAAAAATCAAAACCAAAATAGCCAGAATTGAATTTGTCCAAAGAATTAATCGTTCCTGATTTCGATATCGCATTACTTCGAAGGGATCAATTTCTTTTCCGAGCTTCTGTTTTAATGCGATTCGCTTCAATCCTGGTAGTACAAACCAGGTCAAGTATCCCATAGCCATCACCATAAAAACGATGAAAATATGCTTGATGAATAATGCCACTGCCCAATCGTTGTCAATTGTCAGGAATCCCTGGTAAGAAGGATGCGCACTCATCTGAAACATACCTGTCGCCACCAGGATAAATAAACACAACCAACCCAATGGATTCAGGTAATGTTGCAGGCTGGATAATAATTTTTCTTTATCCTCACCATTAATTTTATTCTGAATGAAAGGAAGAACTACAAAAGTTACGGACATTAATCCACCCAACCACACAACAGTGGCAACCATATGGATCCAGTAGGAAAAAGAAAGTGCCCAAATTGGCATTAAATCTGCCATCAGTACCTTACGGAGTTGGAGTCCTACCTGGATCAGGGGTAATTTCTGTCTCTACAGTAGGAGCTGTTGTTTCCTCAGTCACTTGAGGTGTTTCAGAAGTTGTTGACAAAGTTGGTGTTGGTGTTTGGGTGACGGGTGGTGCTTCTGTCTTTTCTTTTTCTTTGGATTTCGCGCAAGCTTCATAAATAGCTGTGGCTGCCGGAGCTACACTTTCATCCACAAAAAGCATGAATGCAAGCTCGTATTTTTCTTGTGCCAGACAATATTCTTTCTGTAATGCCAATGCATCCCCCCATTTAATTAATCCAACACGGTATCTTTCCTGAGCAGTCATCCCGGAGCTATCGTGTAAATTGGGGAATGCCGGGTAAATTTGTGCAAAAATTGAAACGACCTGTGACCAATCAATTCCCCAATAACTGGCTCCTGTCAGGTAATATCTGGCCCAGGTCCGGTATCCATCTGCATCATTATCAAGCGGAGCAAAACGCTCACTCAGGGCAAGATCATACATTCCAGGTTCCAGACTACCCTCTTGAAGAATTCTTCTGACACCACGATTGCGTAATGCGATGTAGTACATTCCATCAGTATCAACCGGGTTAAATTGTAAATTTTTATCACGCAACAAATCAAGGGTTAATATTGCGCTATCCCAGTCTTCTGCCAGAATAAATTGCCAGGATTGATCAAACAATTCCTGCTCACCTCGGTAATCAGGTGTTGGTGTAAGTGTAGGTATAGGTACGGGTGTCGGTGTGTTGACAATTGATTGGGCTATCAGAACTTCTGTTAATTTCTCCTGAGCGCCAGGATAATCGGGTTTAATTCGAATAACATATTCAAAACGCTTTCTGGCATTTTCATAGCGTCCTTCTTCCAATTCTCGAACACCTAATTCAAACTGAGTAGAAACTACTTCGTACTCAACTTTTTCTCTTTCCTGAGTACGTAACTGTTGACCTTCTTGCGACCCAAAATACCAACCGGCTGCACTAGAAATTATCAGAATTAAAATCCCAATGAGGATGAATAAAAACCTTTTTTGTTTTGGTTTCTTTTCTTGTTTTTGAATTGGTAGATTTTCATGAAATTCTGTTGAGTCCATAGCGACAATTATACCTTAACCTAACGCCACATCCAGAATCATCATCACTGTAAATCCTGCTAATAAACCAATGGTCGCCAGATCACCATTATCACTGGCTTGAGATTCAGGAATCAATTCTTCAACGACCACGAAGATCATCGCGCCTGCAGCAAATGCTAGCGCATAAGGCAAAATGGGCTGCATAACGATGACTGCAACAGCACCTAAAACACCGGCAATTGGTTCGACCATCCCTGAAGCTTGACCATAAAAGAAACTCCTTGACCTCGACATTCCTTCTCTTCTTAATGGAGCAGAGACAGCCAGACCCTCTGGTAAATTCTGTAAGCCAATTCCAACAGCTAATGCTATAGCACCGGGAATGAGAGATTCTCCCAATCCCACCGCAGCAGCGCCAAAAGCCACACCAACCGCTAAGCCCTCAGGAATATTATGCAGTGTAATCGCCAGAACCAGAAGAACACTTCTTTGCCATGTAGTTTTAACACCTTCAGCTTCTTCCATCGGAGCTTCCAGATGTAGATGGGGTAGAAGTTTATCAACCCCAAATAGAAAAGCTCCACCAGCCAAAAACCCAACTGCTGCTGGTAACCATCCTATCTGCCCATTGTTTTCCGCCATTTCAATCGATGGAGTCAGTAATGACCAGAAACTGGCGGCAATCATAACCCCCCCGGCAAAACCTAACATCATATCCAGTAATTTGCGATTGATATTTTTAGCAAGAAAAACACCACCAGCTCCGAATGCCGTCATTGAATAAGTAAACAATGTGGCTGTTAATGCCTGTAAAATTGGATTAAGAGATAAAAAATAGTTCAACTCATCACCTTAGATCAGATTAAATTTGACGTGCTTTAATACGCTCACTATAATAAAACTTAACAAAATTTGCGAAAAAAGGACAAATTCTGTGAAAGAACTACAAAAGCAAAACTGGTTAACTCAATTACAAGATCAAGGATACCGCATTACAAATCCAATGAAAGTAATTGTAGATATTTTATCGAAAAGCGATCATTTACTCAATCCTACAGAGGTGTATTTACAAGCGAAAAACATTAACCCAAAGATAGGTCTGGTAACTGTTTATCGAACGATAGAAAAAATGGAACAATCTGGATTGATCGACCGTGTTCACATGCCTGATGGCTGTCAATCCTTTTTTCAATCCAGTGATGGGCATCAACACTTATTGATTTGCACGAATTGCGGTCGAGCAGAATATTTTGAAGGCGAGGATCTCAATCAATTCTTCCAGAAAATTGGCGAACGTTTTGGTTATCAGGTGAGAGACCATTGGTTACAACTGTTTGGGCTGTGTGATAAATGTCAAAAAATTGAAATAGACAATAAAGGAAAACAAACCAACCCATGAAAAACTTTGGGAAATTATATATTGTCTCCACCCCGATTGGAAATTGGGATGACATAACTTTACGAGCTTTGAAAATATTGGAGGATGTGGATCTACTGGTTTGTGAAGAATTTAGAGTGGGAAGCACACTCCTGAAAAAACTCTCTCTTCCAACAAAAGAATTAATCGATCTGAATGAACATAATGAAAATGAGCAGGTGGAAATAGTGCTTCAAAAGCTGTTTGAAGGAGCAAACATTGCTTTAATCTCGGATTGTGGCACCCCGGTTTTTGCAGATCCTGGTCATATATTAATTAATCAAGCGACTCAAATGGGAATTGATGTGGTTCCCATTCCTGGTCCTTCTTCGCTAATGGCGGTCTTATCTGTATTAGATTTCAAACTCGAACGTTTCTATTTTGCTGGCTTCCTACCAAGAGAAAAAGACCACCGCAAGAACGTGCTTCATTCCTTAAAATCAATGGATGTACCTATTATTTTGATGGACACCCCATATCGTTTACAGAAATTATTAGAAGAAATCGGTCAAACTTTTGGAAAAAATCGAAGAATTACCCTGGGCATCAACATCACAATGGACAATGAAAAATTCCTACGTGGTACTATCGTTGAAGTCATAAATCAATTGAACCAGAAAAAAGCTGAATTTGTTCTGGTGGTGCATGCAAAATAAAAAAACCACCAAAAAAGGTGGTTTTCAGGTGCCCCCAGGGAGATTCGAACTCCCGTTTTAGCCTTGAAAGGGCTGCGTCCTGGTCCCCTAGACGATGGGGGCATTGAATGAACGAGATTTTATCAGATGGGACTTTGTTGGTCAAGGGAAAATCAATAATTCATTCGAACTTTGTAGTGACAATTTATATCAATTATGTAAATAAGAACCCACTCTGTTTTTTTTCCTCGATACACTCTGGTGTATCATTGAATGGAGAATTGACAGCCTTTCCAACCATGTAAGATTTCATTCTTTCTGAGGAATAGGGTTGCATCATTTCAACCAATTCTTTTTGAGAGCGATCTTCCAACCAGTTAAACATTTGATTTTTATCGAAGATGACAGGCATGCGGTCATGAATAGGTTTAAGAATATCATTTGCTTCACAGGTAATAATCGCAGTACTCCATAACTCATTCCCATCCGGAGCATGCCAAATCTCCCAAATCCCCGCTAATGCAAATGGTTTCCTATCTTCTAAGTGGAAATAAAATGGTTGTGAAGGTGTGCCTTTCATTTTAGCCTTTTTCCACTCATAAAAACCATCAGCTAGAATTAAACATCTACGGCGAGCGAACGCATTTCTAAAAGAAGGCTTTTCCATGATTGTTTCAGATCTGGCGTTTATTAAGCGATTACCGATTTCAATATCTTTCGCCCACCCTGGAACCAAACCCCAGCGAAGAAATTCAATTTTTTTGGTTTCATTGCTTAGAATTGAAGCAATCGGTTGAGTTGGGGCAATATTATATCGAGGTTGCCAGTCCAATTGTGTCTCTGGTAATCCCAGTTCCAGCTGAAGTTCTTTAGATTTATATGAAAGAGTAAACCGTCCACACATTTTTTATTCCAAAAAAATATTTTTTCGTAATGATAATGTATCGTTTAAATCGTTCAAGGCTTACCAGCAGTGGAGCATTGATGATGATACTTGATATAATACTATTATCTCATAAAGAAGAGGGTGCAATGACAAATCCATTAGTTGAATGTATACCTAATTTTTCAGAAGCTCGCCGACCAGAAGTAGTTCAACAGATCATTGAGACAATTAGTTCAGTTCCAGGCGTACATGTTTTGGATCATCATTCTGATTTAGATCACAATCGCACAGTTGTTACATACATTGGTGATCCAATGTCAGTCGAAGAAGCCGCTTATCTAGCCATTGCAATTGCATCAAAATTAATTGATTTGGATCAACACACCGGAGAACATCCACGACTTGGAGCCACAGATGTAGTGCCTTTTGTTCCCATCAGTGATGTAACCATGCAGGAATGTATTGAAATGGCAGGCCGATTAGGAAAAAAAGTTGGTGAGGAATTAAATATTCCGGTTTTCTTGTATGAAGAAGCTGCGTCTATACCCGAAAAACATAATCTTGAAAACATCCGCTCCGGTCAATATGAAAAATTGAAGACAGAGATTGGCAAAACACCAGCAAAAACACCGGATTTTGGACCTGTTAAAGTGGGTAAAGCAGGTGCAACGGTCATAGGTGCTAGACAACCATTAATTGCCTTTAACATTTACCTTACCTCGAATGACGTTAGTATTGCACAAAAAATTGCTCGTGCAGTACGGAACTCCTCCGGTGGATTAAGATATGTAAAAGGAATGGGGGTCTTGGTGGAAGGTAGAGCACAGGTGTCCATGAACCTTACAAATTTCAAAAAAACACCTGTTGCTCGAGTTGTTGAATTTGTTCGAAGAGAAGCCGAACGCTATGGAGTTGCTATCCATCATTCAGAATTGGTAGGTTTGATCCCTCAGGATGCCTTA
>ENA-OSEO01000827-OSEO01000827.1-sediment-metagenome-genome-assembly--contig:-NODE-827-length-68938-cov-3.665529_pt1 | contig 68938 bp, 64 predicted proteins | sample MGYA00237883_ERZ534232 | MGnify/ENA metagenome assembly ERZ534232
CCTGTTCGATCGCCCCTTCCTCGACCGCCTGGGCGATGTAGGAGGTGAACTGCCGGCTCCCCGTGAGCGTCTGGGCGGTCGTAAGGGGGATGTAGACGAAATTGTCGAGATTCTGATACCCGACGGTCCCCCGCGGCGCCATCACGCCGATCACCCGCAGCGCGGTCTTCTGCCCTGCGATCTCGACCGTCAGCGCCCGGCCGACGGCCGATGCGCCGCCGAAGTAGCTCTCCGCCAACCCCGCCCCGAGCACAGCGACCTTTCGGTCCCGGTCGAGCGCGTGGAGGAATCGGCCGGCCGTCGGGTAGAAGTTGTCGAACAAGGTCGCAAACTCGGGCGTCGCCCCGAGGAGGGAGACATCGTAGGAGACGCCGTCGACGGCGACCGACCCGCGCGTCGACGCGGTGGGGACGACCTGCGACACCGACGGCGCCGCCAAGAGGTCGGCGGTCAGTTCCTCGGTGAGCGCCCGAGCGGCGGACGCCGATCCGACTGCCTGGGGAAAGACGGAGATCGTGATCGTTCGCATCCCGAGACCGGCGATCCGCTTCTTCACGTCTGCGGTCGCCCCGTCGACGAGCGCGACGATCGCCACGACCGCGCCGACCCCGATGACGATCCCGAGGACCGAGAGCGTCGTGCGCAGCTTGTGAGCCCGTAGCGCCGAGAGCGCCGTTCGCAGCATCTCACCCGTTCTCACGACGATCCCTCTCGATCCGTCCGTCGCGGAGCGTCACCTCTCGCCCAGCACGGGCCGCGATCTCCTGCTCGTGTGTGACGATCGCCACGGTGCGACCCTCGGCGTGGAGTGACGTGAAGAGGCGGATGATCTCCTCCGAGGTCGCCGTATCCAGATTCCCCGTGGGCTCGTCGCCCAGAATGAGCCGCGGGGACTGAACGAGCGCACGCGCGATCGCCACCCGCTGGGACTGCCCACCGGAGAGCTGTGTCGGCCGATGCCCGGCGTGGTCGAGCAGACCGACCCGCTCCAGCGCCGCCCGCGCGCGGTCCCGCCGCGCCGCCGACGCCGCCCCTGCGTAGAGCATCGGGAGCTCCACGTTCTGAAGCGCTGTCGCGCGGGGGAGGAGGAAGAACTGCTGAAAGATGAACCCGACCTTGGCGTTGCGCAACCGCGCGAGGTCCTCCCGCGACAGCCGTCCGAGATCCTCTCCGTCGAACAGCGCCTCACCGGACGTCGGCCGGTGCAGCGCGCCGATCACGTGCATCAGCGTCGACTTCCCCGATCCGGACGGTCCCGTGATCGCCACGTACTCGCGCGCCTCGATCCGAAGATCGACGCCCCGCAGCGCCCGATAGACGACCTCGCCCATCGGGTAGTCCTTGGTCACTGCACGAAGCTCGATCATGGGACCGCCGGGAACCCGGCCGGAGATGGCAGCCCGCTGCCAGGGGCCTGGAGGCCGGCGCGGGCGGAGCCGGCCTGTCCCCGCGTCGCCGCCGGGACGGACGGTGCGTCCAGCAGGATCCGATCCCCTTCCGATAGCCCGCTTCGCACCTCGGCGTACGTCTCCGACATCGCGCCGATCGTGACCACCTGCCACGTCGCCGCCCCGTCGACGAGCTTCGTCACCGACCAGACCGTACCGCGCTGCGTCAGCGCCGAGATCGGAACCCGGAGGACATCGACCGCGTGAGCGGTGATGATCTCGAGCTCGACCGTATACCCGACGCGGACCGCCGAGTCTGCGTCCGGAAGCCGCCCAGTGACCATGACGACGGTGCTGTTCCCCTGACGCGTCGCCATCCCGCCGACCTCCACGATCTCCACCGGCCGACGCCGGTCGGGGAGCGCCTCGATCCGCGCCTGCCCGGTCTGTCCGACCCTGATCGCCGGAGCATCGAGCTGATCGACCGAGGCCTGCACGTAGAGCTCGCTCGTATCGATCAGTCGAAGGCTCCAGTTCTCGTTCGACGCCGTGGCCTGGTTGATCTGCGTCACGACGCCGGAGAATGGCGCCCGGAGGGTCGCGTCCTCGTAGTTCGATCGCGCAATCGCGTACGAGAGCTCCCGCTCACGGATCGTCGCCGGGACGCCGTCCGCTCGCGCCTCCTCCAACGCCCGCTCTGCTTGGAGGAGGGCAAGCTCCTGCTGCGTGTCGTCGAGCTCGACAAGGGTCTGCCCCGCCTCGACCCGCTGTCCGACGGCGACGAGAACCCGCCGGACGCGGGCGCCGCTGAACGTCAGCGTATACTCCTGCTTGGGGACGACCGTCCCGTAGACGATCAGCGACTGGAGGATGTCGCCCCGGGTGACTTCGAACGTCGCCGGGCTCGCGGCCGCCGAGCGGTTCGCCGTCGCCGGTCCGATCCACGCTACGCAGAGCCCGATCCCGGCTCCGATGGCGACGAGCGCCGCGCCGGCGATCCACCATCTGCGCCGCGGCAGCGCCGACCACCGGATCCACCGGTTCTTCCCTCTCATTGCAGCCATCCTTCCCATTCCAGTTCAAGGCCAAGGGCGTCCCGGAACCTCAAGTACGAGATGAAGAGATCCGTCACCCTCTGCCGAGCGTCGGAGTGAAACGCGTCCTCCTCCTCGAGAAGCGCTCCCCATTCCCCGTCGCTCATCGACCCGGCCTCCCACCTCCGCCGCGCCGCCGCCACCTGGAGCGTCCATTGCTCCTCCTCGAGCGCCAGCCGGTCCAGGTCCGAGATCGCTGCGCTCAGGTTCGCTGCGACCGCACGAATCGCCTCCCGCTCGGCGTCGATCGCCGAACAGAGACGGATCTCCGCCAGCTCCCGATCGACTTCGGCGATTCGGGCTCTCGCCCCCCGATCCGGGGAGACGAGGTCGAACGACAGCCGCCAGCCGATCGTCCATCCCCGCTCGTCGATTCCGAGATCGATCGACAGCGAGGGAAACGCTTCGAGGCGGACGGCGCGAAGCGCCGCCTCGGCCTCCACGAGCGCCCGTTTGGCCGAGCGGACCGCACTCGACGATGCCACTGCGGCATCGATGAGATCCGAACGGGCGAGAAGCTCCGCCGCCGCCGCCCGGATCTCCGGTGCAGGAAGCTCGTACGGGGATAGATCCGTCTCGCTGTCGAGTCCGATCTTCTGCAGGAACGCAGTCCGCCCACGCTCGGAGTCGGCGCGCGCCTGGTCGAGCCGGATCCGGGCATCGAGGACCGCGAGTTGGGCATCGATCCGATCGGATTCGCCACGGAGGCCGTGCGCGATGCGGTCTTCGGTATCGCGGAGGCGCACCTCCGCGCGCTCCAGGGCCGCCTCGATCCGAGCGACCCGCTCCCGCCCAGCGAGTAGACCGGTGTAAGTCGAGATCGTGTCGAGCACAAGGGCGCTCTCCTTCGCCGCGACGGCCGCCTCGGCCTCGTCGACCGCCCGCCGCCGGACGTCGAGTCGCTCCGCCGTCGGGCGCGGGTTCGCCGGATCGATCCGCTGCGAGACCGCCGCCCGCCATCCAGTGACCTGCAGGACGGCGCCCCCGCCGAGCCCAACGTCCAAGCCCGCTGAGACCGCGCTCGACGTCAGAAGCGGAAGACTCAGCGCCGCACCGACCGTTCCCTTCAGATCACCGCCCCAGCCGTCCGCGGACAGGATGGGAGGAGTGAGCGTGAACGTCACCGACGGGAGGGAGACGGATGCAATCGCCGCCTCCATCTCAAGGCGCGCGCGCTCCAACTGCAGCTCCGCCTGCCGCAGCCCCGCGTCCGTCCGCAGGACCCGATCGATCCCCTCTGCAAGCGAGACCGTGCCGCCCGAATCGCCGATCCCGACGAGAGACACCGCCCCAAGGAGGGCGATCACGAGGCCCGCACCTCGACCGAACCTCGTCCGCATTGAGCCTCCTTTTGCCCACAGCCGCACGCAGGGTGAATCCGATGATCGAAGGCGTCGATGAAGAGGATCGCTCAGAGATGTGTCAAAATCGTGAAGGAGGTCGAAGGACAGAGCGGCGGACCTGGCGTTGCAGGCGCCAGGCTCCTTCGCGAGAATCCTCCCAGCTTGCGCGGAGGGGACGAGGCGATCATGACGTCGGAGAATCCCAGATCCAACCTCGGCCGGCGGATCCAGGTCGTCGGGACCAGCGGTTCGGGGAAGACGACCGTCGCGCGGGCGATCGCCGCGCGACTGGACCTCCCGTGCATCGAGCTCGACGCTTTGTTCTGGAAGCGGGACTGGGGCGAAACTCCGAACGAGGAGTTCCTCCCGAAGGTCGAGGAGGCGACGCGCGGCGACGGATGGGTTCTCGACGGGAATTACAGCCGGATCGGCCCGGTTGTCTGGCCCCGCGTCGAGACGGTCGTCTGGCTCGACTACCCCTTCCCCCGCGTCTTCGGACAGCTCCTCGGGCGGACGATCCGCCGGGCGGCCACCCGGGAGCCGATGTGGGGGGGCTGCGTCGAGAGCTGGCGAAAGTCGTTCTTCTCGCGGGATTCGATCCTGGTCTGGTGTCTACAGACCTACGGGCGGCGCCGCCGAACGTATTCGGCCCTCTTCGCGCGCCCCGAGCTTCGACATATCCGGGTCGTCCGTCTCCGGAGTCCGCGGGCGACGGCGGATCTCCTTCGATCGATCACTCCATGACGCGCCGGAGAGGGATCCGGGTCCACCGTGGGGCGCAAAGAGGCACCCCCGCCGTATCCCTCGAGGGACTCGGGACGCAGGAGGGGCTGGATCCGGAATCTCCGGAGCGCCTCTACTGGGCAAACGCCGCGCCGACGGCGGCGCCGAGGGAGATCCCGGCGCCGACACCGAGCGCGATCCACAGGGCGAGATCGTGTGTTGCGCTTCCAACGCCCACACCGACCAGAGCGCCCGCGAAAAGACCGATCGCAACGCCGACCGCGAGCTGGTTTCCCCTTCGACGATTCGGCCTGGACTCCATCGACCCGCTCCTTTCCCCGGGACGCAGAGGCCCCGGTGGGCGAGGACCCAATCGCTTTCATATCCCCGACGTCTTCGGGCGCACGTGCACCGGAGACGCGGAACCTCGCGTCTGGGCATCCGCCCGCGCAAGAACGTGGGAGACGCCCCGTCCCTCTCCCCGACGGACATCCGCCGGGTTCCCGGCCGCCCAGCGAACCCATTCATCGTACCCGAAGGGCCTCCGCATGTCGTCGGAGGGACCGACTTCGCCCCCCGGCGACGCTCTCTGCGCCCGGCGCGGAGGAGACGTTTCTCCGGATCCCGCGGCCGCAGGGGATCGAGGACTGAAGATCGGGCCCGATGGCGGGGCGCCGGATGCCCGCGGCGCCCTCCGGCGGGTAAGATCGGACGTTTGAGGGGAGGCGCGAGATGGCGATAGACCCGAGCGATCGGAGAGCGCAGAGGCGGCCACGGATCCACGTGGCGAGCCTCGGGTGCGCCAAGAACCTCGTCGATTCGGAACGCCTCCTCGGACGACTCGCAGGAGCGGGGGCGATCGTCGGCGCGCCGGTCGAGAAGGCTGACATCCTCATTGTCAATACCTGCGGGTTCATCGAGGCGGCGCGCGCCGAGTCGCTCGCCGTCATTCGGGAGTACGCGGAGCGCGCTTCCGGCGGGGGAACCCGTCTCTTCGTCGTCGGCTGCCTCGTCCAGCGCGATCGAGAGGTCTTGGCGGCGCAGCTCCCCGACGTCGATGGCTTCTTCGGGCTCGACGAGGACGAGGCGATCGCGGACGCGTGCGGGCTCGGCCGCGGCCCCGCCGAGGACGCCCGATTGATCCTCACCCCGCGGCATCTCGCCTACCTGAGGATCTCCGAGGGATGCGACAATCGTTGCACCTACTGCACGATCCCATCGATCCGCGGGCCGTTCCGGAGCCGTCCGATCTCGGAGGTCGTCCAGGAAGCGGAGCAGCTCGTGGAGGGGGGCGCTCGTGAGATCGACCTGATCGGTCAGGACACCACCCGCTACGGGGTCGACCTCTCGCCGACGACGCGGATCGGGATCGAGGAGCTCCTGTCGCAGCTCGCCGAGGTCCCGGGACTCCGGTGGATCCGCCTCCTCTACACCCACCCGGCCCACTTCCGCGACGCCCTCATCGAAGCGTACGCGACCATCCCGTCGCTGTGCCCGTACGTCGACCTTCCCCTCCAACACCTCGACGACGAGATCCTCCGGCGGATGGGTCGGGGCGTGACGCAATCGGACTGCCTCGGCCTGATCGAGCGGCTGCGGGCCCGGATCCCCGATGTGGCGATCCGAACGACGTTCATCGTCGGATTCCCCGGGGAGACGGAGGCCCAGTTCCGCCGGCTCCTCGACCTCGTCCGCGAGGTCCGCTTCGAACACGTCGGCGCATTCGCCTATTCACGGGAGGCGGGAACCCCGGCCGCTCAGATGCCGGATCCGGTCCCGCCGAAGACGATCGAACGGCGGCTCGACGCCCTGATGGGAGTGCAGCAGGAGATCGTATTCGAGCGGAACGAGTCGCGGATCGGGGAGATGCTCGAGGTACTCATCGATGAGCCCGCAGGCGAGGCGGACGTCTGGGTCGCCCGCTCGTCCCGGGAGGCGCCCGACGTCGACAGCGTCATCTACGTGCGGGGTTCCGGGCTCCGCAGTGGGGAGTTCCGGACGGTCGAGGTCGTCGGATTCGACGGCTACGATCTCGTCGCCGAGCCGGTCGGCGGGAACCGATAGCCCCGCTCGGTGAACAGGCGGATACACGCGTCGGCGACGTCCGGATCGTAGACTCGGCCCCGCCCTTCGCGGATCTCTTCGAGCGCGGCGCCAACGCCGAGCGCGGCGCGGTACGGCCGATGGGACGCGATCGCCTCCACCACGTCGGCGACAGCGAGGATCTTCGCCTCCCTCAGAATCTCGTCGCCCTCCAGGCCGCGCGGGTACCCGCTCCCGTCGATCCGCTCGTGATGCTGGTGGATGATCTCCGCGATCGGCCACGGGAAGTCGATCTCCCGCAGGAGGCTCGCGCCGACCGCCGGATGCTCCTTCAGGAGCGCGGACTCCGCCGCCGTGAGCGCGGAGGGCTTGGCGAGGATCTCAGCTGGGACCACGAGCTTCCCGACATCGTGGACGTACCCGGCGAAGCGGAGCGCGCGCGTCGACGCCTCATCCAGGCCGAGCTCGGCCGCGATCGCCCCCGCCAGGTCCGTCACCCGTCGCTGGTGATTCGCGGTATACGGATCGCGCGCCTCGGTCGTCCGCCCGAACGCCTCGATCGTCTGCGTCAGGACCCGTTCCAGCCGGTCCTCCGCACGCCGCCGATCGTCGATCCCCGATCGGAGTTCCTCGTTCGCAGCGACGAGCCGATCGAGCAGCCGATCGCGGTGCGCCGCGTACCGGGCCCGGTTGAAGAGAGCGACCCCGGCGAGCGCGGTGATCGCGAGCCCTCCGAACAGAGAGATCCAAGGGAGGCCAGCGAACCCGGGAACGCGGAACTCCGCCTCCGGCTCGAAAGAGACCGCCCACGTTCGCCCTGGAAGCTCGATCTCCGTCTCCCACGTGAGTGCGGGCGCCGTCCGCCCGGATCCCGCCCCGCCCCCGAGCCGGGACCGCTTCACGTAGAACGCCGCTGGCGAATCCTCCGGATCGGTCAGCCGCGTCGCCAGGTACCCAGGGGGCATCGCCGAGAGGAGTCGATCGAACATCCGCTCGACGAGGACGACGCCGACTCCGATCCCCCGGTCCGGGGTTCCATCGCCGGCCTCCGGGACGGCGACGCAGAATGCGGCCGCTCCGTCCACCTCGCCGAGCCGGAACGGGGCGGAGATCCGGGCCGATCCCGCACGCTGCGCCGCATCGATCGCGGCCGCCGCTGCCTCGATCGCCGGCAGATCGATCGAGGCGGGCCCTTGTCGCGATCGGACGAGGCGCTCGACGATCGTCGACCCGGCCGATTCCTCCACCCACGCCAGAGCGGCGAACTCAACGTACCGCTCGAGGATCGCCCCCGCAAACACCTGGAACTCCTCGTCGGTCACGGCCTCGGACGCCCGGTGGAAATCGCCGATCGACGTGACGGCGTCGATCTGCTGCACAATCGTCTCGCGGATCGCGGCCGCGCGGCTCTCCGCCCGCCATCGCAGTTCGCTCCGCAGGGCCTCGGTCCGATCGGCGGCGGAGAAGAAGTGGCCGATGAGCGAAAGTGCGATCCCGACGGAGACGACGGCGATCGCCTCTACGTACTGGCTTCGAGGCCGCCGCACCCGCCTCCGACCAGCGCCGCCCGAGGGGGGGGGCGTCGGCAGAGCGTCCATCCGCCCCCCCTCGGTCGACCGGGAGAATCGGCTCATGCGTCGTCCGTCCCCTCGCACGGCGCGAGGATCCGCTGGATGGTCCGCTCGAGGCGGCGCGCATGGGTCCCCCGCCAGTAGAGTGTCCCGCAAGCATCGCACTCCACGTAGTCATCGAGCCAACGACGCGTCCGCGGCGGGATCCGATCGCTCACTGCCCCCTTGTCGACCGTCCGGAGTGTCCCGTTGCAGGCGAGGCACCGCGTGAACGGCGCGATCCGCCGCCGAAGGTCGAATCGCTCGACGACCTCCCGCGATTGCTCGATCGGGTCGACTGCGCGGACCCAATACCCGTGGGTCAACGCCCCGCGCTTCAGCAACGCGCGATCGCGGGTGAGCAGGATCCGGCGATCATCGACTGAGATCCGCACCAACTCCGCGTCCGACGCGCCCGGCGGTTGCCGGACGTCGAGTCCGAGGAGCCGGAGCCACCTGGCGAGCCGCCGCAGGTGCACGTCGGCGACGAATCGCGGCTCCCGGAGCGGCCGCCCGCGACACCGGACGAGGGGAGCGATGTCGATCGACTCAAACGCGGGGTAGACGGCGATCCGCTCTCCGCCCGAGATCCGATGGTCGAATCCGACCGACTCCCCGTCGGCCAGGATCAGGTCCACCTCGACGTGGGGGACGCCGAGCGACTCGATCGCGTCTTTCACCGTCCGAGGAACGTGGCACGGGACGCGCAGCGGGCGATGACGCCGATCGGGGGGGAGGAAGTCGTTCAGTTCCGCGTAGAAGCGGATCGCTGCGTCCTTCATCTCGGGGATTCCCTCCCGTCCCCCCCGGAACGGCCGGGCGCGTCGAGGAACGCCTGGACGAGTGAGAAGAACCGACCGACGTGGACCCCGTCCATGATCGCGTGGTGGGCCTGGACCGAGAGCGGCATCGCCCATCGGTCGCCGGTCCGGCGGTATCGCCCCCAGGCGATCCGCGGGATGGAGTCCGGTGGGTCGAGCGGAACCGGATGGACAAGCGAAGAGAACGAGATCCACGGGATCGCGGTCATGAACAGGTAGTCGTCGCGGCCCGGTTCGTCGACGAGGCTCGGGCGGCGGCGGGCGCGGTCGATCGCCCCCGTCGCCCGCTCGGCGAACAACCCGGGCGCCTCGCAGTACTCGATCGTGCAGAAGCCGAGCCGCTCGTCATCGGCGAGCACCGCGATCGAGGGGTGGACGCGATCGTGCTCGATCAGCCGATCCCCCCGGATCCGGCGGCGGAACTCCGGGATCGCGTTCGCTGCCCGAGCCAGGAGGTGGACGAGCGAGACGGTGAACGATGCGCCAGCGCGGGATCTCTCTCGGCGAAGCCGCGTGACATCCACGTCGGCGCACAGGTTGAAGTAGGGGTATCCGAACCCGCGGAACAGGTCGAACGCGGCCCGTTCCGTCCCGTGGGATCGATCGATCTCGCGGATCATGCGCTCCTCCTCACGGGCCGGGCGGTCCGATGCCGGGCGATCCCGTACCGTGGGTCGAACTCGCCGTCGATCCCACAGTCGGCCGATCCGTCCCCGTCGACGCCGCCCCACCGCGGATCGATCGCGGGCATTGGCCACGGTGTCGCGGGACGCTCCGAGAGACGCCCGAGGACGACGAACCGCCCGACCGCGAACCCGACTCGTTTCTTCCTCCCCACCAGCCGGCAGCGGATCCCGCCGCGACCGGGCCTGCACAATCGCTTCACACAGAGATTCTATACTCGTCCCGTTCGATTGTCCGGACGGGAAAGGCGGGCGGCGATGCGCGGACGGCGTCGATGGCGGTGGATCCTCGCGATCGGAATCGGCCTCGCCGCTCTCGGCGTCGGCGGCCTATGGGTCGCCGTCCGCCTCGCCCCAGCGCCCGTCGATCCGATCCCGCCCGTGGTGCCGCGGGAGATTCCCGCCGCATGGATCGCCCCAGAGGAGGAGACCGCCGGGCGAACGGCGGCGGGCGCTGTCCCCGGTCCGACGCCGTTCGCGTCGAGTGGGTCGCTCGTCTTCTTCGGGAACGGCCGTCGCTTCGGGGAGGAGCGCTACGAGCTCGCGATCGACGACGCCGGCGCCCGGCTGACGTCCACCGGCGTCTTCGAGTTCCGCTTCCTGCTCACGACGATCCGGGCGACCTTCCGCCAGACGCTCACCACCGATCCCTCGCTCCGCCGGCCGACGTACGCCCTGTCGATCGACGCCCCCCTCGGCCTCCGCCGGGACGTGCAGGGGGACGTCTCCGGCGGCCGTGCGGCGATCATCTCGAAGGGGGAACGGCGGGAGTTCAGCGTCGACATGGAGCGAACGATCGTCCTCGGCACGTTCGCGACCTACGCGCTCCTCCCCGCCCTCGCCGAGCGGTCGCCGCTCCGCGGGGAGCCGGCCGACTACGATGTCTTGGCCTTCGGAGGGGGGCCGGGCCGAGACGCACCGACCGGCCCGCTTCCGACCGTCTCAATCCGGCGAGACGGCTCGGTCCAGATCCGCGCCAACGGGGTCGAATGGGTCGTCGATCGCTACGCCGTCGAGAGCGCTCTCGGAGGGAGCCGACTCCTCGCCGCCGGCGGCGAGTTCCTTGCGCTCGTTGCCGAATCGGGCGACGAATCGCTCGTCGTCTACCGAAACGACTACTTCCCGTCCGGATTCGAGTTCGTCGACGCCGGCGGTCCGCCTCGCTGAGCGGCCGCGCCGCTCATCCGGGGCTCGCCGCGACTCGCGCCGTCAACCGCTCATAGGTGACGGCGGCCACGCAGATCCCCCACGGCCAGAGGAGGAACGATCCGACCCATCCGGCGACCAGCAAGGGGTTCGCGGCGGACGCGACCCACACGGGCGGGACGAGTTCGGGGATCACGATCGGAAGTAGCGTTCCCGATACGATCAACACGCCCGGAATCCCGAACGGCACCGCGAAGATCCTCAGAAGTGCCCAGCGGTGTCCGACCGTGACCGAGGCGCTCGTCGCGAGCGCCTCGCGGGTGGACCGCCGTCGATCGACGGCGATTAGCGGGGCGAATCCGTACGTGAGCCCCAAAACGAGGCCGGGGACGATCAGGAGGATCGCGCCCGCGAGGATGATCATCCCGACCCAGAGTGTGACACCGATGACCGTCATCGGCCGCGTGTACCCTTCGAACAGGTCCCAGAACGCGACCGGACGCGCACGCGCCAGCCGAAGCCCGAGCAGGTACGGCCCCAACTGGAGCGGGACCAGAACGAGCGCCCCGATCAATGCGAGGATCTCATCGGTGAGCAGGACCGTCACCGCCTGCCCGATCCCCGCGACGAAGAGCCACGCCCCCCACAGGATCCACCCGCGCTCCCGGAGGAGACGCGCGCCGGCCCGCCATGATTCGACGACGCCGAGCGGCGCGCCGGTCGGGTCCGCCTCGTTCGTCACCGCCCCACCTCCGCGTCGTCGACTCTCACGCCAGCGTACCGACCCGAGCGGGGTCGGGACAACCACCGGCGGGGTCGGCCGCCCGACCCGCTATGGACCGAATCCCCACGCGGCGGGGTCGAACGACGCCAGGTTCTCGGGGGCGAATACGGCGTCCGGGATCTCCCCGTCCGGCCTTCGCCGATCCTCAAACGACACCGTCGTCCGCGCGTCGTCACCGAGATCCTCGGCAACCATGACGCCGGCGACCCGCCGGCCCTCGAACTCGTCGAGCCGCGCGACGGACATCGTCGAGTCGAGCGCGCCGAGATCGTTGTAGCTCTCCATCCGCAGCATCGTGTAGAACTCCGCATCGACCCACAGGACGACGCGGACGGCGTCGACGTCCGCTCCCTCCTTCGCGCGCAGTTCCAGTCGATACGCGGGGCGGACCTGCTCGCCGATCTTCAGCGTCTCCTCGCCGGAGAATGTCGCATCGTAGTCGGCGCGGACGTCGTCCCCGCCGATCTGCTCGTACGAGATCGAGCTTCCGGCGAAGCTCCCGCCGCGCTCTTCCTCGGAGACGAGCTCCTTCGGGATCCCGAGGAGCGGGAGATACAGCCAGAGGCGAGCTGCGCCATCCTCCGCGTCGACGCTCAGGAAGACCGTCCCGCGGACGTCCTCAGGTTCAATGAAGTAGAGAAGGGACTTTCCGGGCTTCGAGAGCGATCCGAACCGGTTCGAGGACGTCGTCCCGTCTCCGTATTCATTCTCGAACCGGACGACCGAGATCATCCCGCCCGCCGCAAGCCGATCCGACTCCGCGTCCATTCGATCCAGAATCTCGTCCGCCGTCGGTGCCTGGGCCGCCGCCGATCCGACGAGCCCCCCGATCAACAGCGCTGCGAGCGCCGATCCGATTCGCCATCTGGCCATGGATGCCTCCTTATCCGTCCCCGGTGTACCGGGTCGTTCGATCTCCGCTGGATTCGCCCCTCGCCCGGGGCCGCCGGGAGAGGAACTTCGGTTGCCACTCGATCAAGATCGCGGGGATGATCGTGATCGCCGACAGAGCGCTCACCGCCATCGTCAAGGCGATCTGCAGTCCGAACGATCGGACGCCCTTGAACGCGGCGAACACCAGGATGAAGAAGCCGAGGGCGACGGTGAGCGCGTTGTACGCGATCCCTCGGCCGGTCGATTGGATCGTCGCCTGAAGGGATCGCTCCGCATCTTCGTCCGTTCGGTATTCGCTTCGGAATCGGGAGATGAAGTGAATCGAGTAGTCGACGCCGATCCCCACGGCGATCGCCGACACCATCAGCGTCATCAGGTCGAGCGGCGTCCCCGTGTACGCCATGATCCCGAGACTGATCGCCACGGTCAAGACGAGCGGGATCAGAGCGATGAGTCCAGCGATGATCGACCCCATCAGCACCGATACGATGACGCCGACAGCAACGATCGTCGTTCCCAGGCCGATCATTTGGCTCTGCGTCATCCGCGTCATCAAGCGGTCCATCAGGACCGTCGCTCCGACCATGCGGGCGCGGACGCCTCCGCCCGGTGGGAATCGCCCGCGGAGGAACTCGTCGACGGTCCGCGCGAGGTGCGAGATGTCGCGCGTCGACTTCATCGGGTAGAGGCCGACGACCACACCGGCCGAGAAGTCGCCGAGCGCCATGTTCCCCAGCGTCCCCCCGGAGAACGTGAACAACAAGAGCAGCTGAGAGACCAGGTTCCGATCGCCGGGGATCACGTAGTATGCGGGGTCGTCGGAGTGGAATTTCTGGTTCATCTCGCGGACGAGGCCCGTCAGTGAGATCGTCTTGCGGACGCCGTGCGTCTCGAGGAATCGCTCGAGTGCGAGGATCTCCTCGAGGACGGCTGGGTCCTTCAGGCCGTCGCGTCGGCCGGTGTCGATCTCGATCATCACCTGCATCGCGCCGGAGAAGTACCGATCGACCCGATCGAGAATCTGCACGGCCGGATGGTCCTCCCCGAGAAACTCCTCGTTCGAGGTCTCCACGTGCAGTCGCGGGAGGCCGGCGAGCATCACTCCGAGGAGAACGACCGCCCCGCCGAGGACCCAGCGCCGGCGCCGGACGATCAGCCGCTCAAACGCGATCAGAGTCCGGGTCAGCGGCTGAAAGCCTCGATCGGCGCGGCGCGGCCGCGGGGGCTTCAGGACGGAGACGACCGCCGGAATGAGGACGAGCGAGAAGAGCATCGCCGCGAGCACGCCGACCGCCGTGACGATCCCGAACTGCTTCTGCGGGAGGAAGAACGACGAGAGAAGCGACAGGAACCCGGCCGCTGTCGTGAGGGACGTCATCACGACCGGGCCGGTCATCTCCGTCATCGTGTTCAGGATCGCCTCCCGCCGGGGGAGGCCCTTTGCCGCCTCTTCGTTGTAGCGATTGAGAACGTGGATTCCATCGGCGATCCCGATCGCCAGCAGTAGCACCGGCGCAATGAACGAGACCATCGTCATCGGAAAGCCGACGGCCCCCATGAACCCCATCGCGACGACGATCGAAAGCAGGACGATCAGGATCGGCAGGAGGACCCCCCGCAGCGTGAGGAAGCTCAGGAAGAGGACCGCCACCATCAGGAAGAGGGCGAGGGGGAAGAGAACGGAAAGGTCCCGCTCCATCTCGTCGGCCATCACGGCGTCGAAGTACGCGTCGCCGTAGATGTAGATCTGATCGGGGCCCTCGCTCAGTGGCTCGACGATCTCCATGATCCGCTCCGTGATCGCAAACTCATCGGCGCCGACCTCGAGCTCGACCGAGATCGACGCCGCCGTTCCATCGGAGGAGATCACATTCCCTTCGAGCATCCGGCTCCCCATCACCCGCTCGCGGAACGTCTCCATCTCCTCGGGCGTCCTCGGGACCTCCCCCCGGGGAGCCGCGGAGCGGACGGTCAGCGACGTCTCGGTGCCGGTGATCACCTGGGAATTGAGGGGCGTGGTGACCGACTTCACGCCCGGGACCCGTTCGATCTCGCGCGTCAGGCGGTCGATCTTCTCGAGGCTCCCCTCGTTGAAGAGCCCGTCGTCATTGACGAGCATCACGAGGATTCCGAGCGTCCGCCCGTATCGCGCCTCGGCCTCGTCCATCAGCCGGATGATCGGGTCGTCGTCGCTCAGGAACTCCCGCCAGTCCGTCTCCGGCTCGATCGCCCGCAGTGGGAGCAGGAACAGCAGACTCACCGCGATGACCCCGATGATCGTCCACCCCGGCCGGTCGACGGCGAATCGAATCCATCGCTTCAACGGATCCACCCCCGCCTTGCGTAGAGCGTCCACAGACACCCTGGGTAGAGGTCCTCGCTCACGTCGACTGCGCGGGCCAGCTCGGCGAACGCCCCGTCGACGATGCGCGACACGAGGTCGACGACCGCCCGCATCTCCGGTGGGATCCGGTCGAGCCCGTCGCTGACGATCCAGATCTGCCGGACCGAGCGGTCATCGAGTCCGCGGGGGAAAACGAGGATCACGTCGTATCGGTCTCCGGACGCCGGCGGCGCTTCGCCGGCGAGGGGATCGTCGTAGCTCGATGCGACGTCGGCGAACCGGATGTCGATCGCCAGCCGGCCCGCCGCCTTCAACGCCCCGACGACACCGGCGACGCGCATCGTCGACGCGAACGTCTTCGTCTCGTCGATCACCAGGAGCCGAACCGGCGGGCCCGCCCCCTCTCCCGACGCCGAGAGCGCCGCGGCCGCCAGAATCAAGATCCCGAACCATCCCACGAGCCGATGCCGGTTTCCGCGCATCGCGTCCTCCTTCCGTACCCCGCTACGCGTGCTCTTCCAGTAGGCGGCGCACGATCCCCTCGCGCCGCGCCTCCCAGGCGCGTTCGAGCGCCGGGAGCTCCTCAGCGACGAATTCGAAGAACGCCAGCATCTCGATCGCCTGTCGTTTCGCCTCGATCGGAGCGTCGCGCAGGATCTCCAGCGCGCGCTGGCGACGCTCCGATGCTGTTCGATGTGCTCCCGCCGGTTCCGGAAGAGATCCTCCCAGACCGATGGGCGGAGGCGATAGTAGTGCCGACGGTGCCCCGGGAGGCTGATCCGCTCGATCAGATTCAGCCGCAGGAGGAGCTGCGTCGCCGCGCTGATCGACCCCTTGCTCGCCTGCAGATCCGCCGCCAGTTCGTCGATCGATCGCCGGGGCGGAACGCTGATCAACAGCGCGCCGAGGACGCGCCCGACCATGTGGGGAAGGCCATGACCATCGATCATGTCGCCCGCGTCCTCGATCAACCGTCGTCGTTGCGCATCGTGCATCATCTGGGTTCCTCCCAAGGAGGGCGGAGTATACTTTGTTCGAAATGTTCAATCAAGACTGAACGTTCTAGATCAACCAGCGCCCGCATCCCGCGTCGGGTGCGGCGAGGTCATCCGGCCGTAGCGGTCCTTCAGCGCGGCGACGATCTCTGCCGGCGGCGCATCGTTCGGCAAGCCGAGTGCGGAGAGGGGAAGCGGCTCGCTCAACCGGATCCGGATCGGCGTTCGGTCCCGCCGCCGGATCCGCGATGGCGAACGTCGAGGCGAGAGGAGGCGGTAGACTCGGCGGTTCGAGCTGTTCTCCTCCCGAATCGCCACCACGCGGATCTCCTCCATGTCGCCCTTCGCCAGCAGCCCGGCGATCACCGACCCGATTCCTGGAAGCCAGCGTCCGCCCTCGCGCCCCGCGTTCGGAAATGCGACGACCGCCCCGCCTCGCCGGACGTGCTCCGTGGCCGCTTCGACCGTCTGTCGATTCCGGATGCGCGCCTCGTCCGGCGAGGGGACCTCGTCGAGGCGGTGGAGCCATCCGAGGGTCACCAGGTGGGTCAGCCCCTCCCGCAGTCCGGCGCGCGCGGTCCGTCGGAACGTCGGGTCGACCGGGAGCAAGTAGGGAGCGAGCCGAGGGAGGAGCCGCCCGAGGTAGCGGTAGGCGACCATCCGGACGTCCTCCCGGCCGAGGGCAGCGAAGACGAGCAGCGGAGTCAACATCGACGGATGGTTCCCGAAGACGACGAGCGGAGCATCGCGGAGCACCCCCCGATCCTCATCGCGGACGTCGACCGTCCACGGCGCCCCGCCCCGTGTGAGCGTCGAGGCGGCGGCGCTCGGGAGGCTCGTTCGGCCGAGCGCCGCGTCGAACTCCGCGCCGAGTTCGAGGAGGCGCGGAAGCGGGAGAGACCCCTCGATTCCCCCGAGCAGAACCCGCAGCGGGACGCTCATCCGGGCCGAACGAGTCCGCCGATGGAGATCGCGGATCCTCGGGATCCCGCCGGTCCGGTAGGCCGTCCGCAGACCGGCGAGGAACGAGCGGACCGTGACGCGACGGGCGGAGACACGCGCCTCTGCCCGGCGCCCGCTCCGCTCCGCGCGTTCGATGACCGCCGGCAGGTCGCTCGTCATCGCGTGTCCCCCGCCGTCGACTCGGACGCCGGGAGCCGCCGCGCGATCTCCTCGGACAGCGAGACCGAGCCGGGTCCGAAGAGCTCGATCGGCTCTCCATCCATGAAGAGCCATCCCCAATCCCACGGGGAGACGCCGTGGCGAATCGCCTCGTCCCGCGTGTCGATCTGGACCACACGCAGATCGATCCGCGCCCGCTGCGGATGGTCCTCGACGATCCGGCGGAGGCGCGTCGCTTGGTCGATGCTGTAGGGGCATCGCGTGCTGTAGGCCGCATCGATGACGAGCCGGCCGACCGTCCCCGCCCGCGGCTCGTACTCCGCCGGGATCCAGCGCGGCGCCTCCGCCCGCCGGAACGGGTGCCACATCAGCGCCAGATGCCGGTCCCGAGCGATCTCGCGGAATTCGAGACCCCGGAGGAGCGAGATCGGGAAGTGGATCGGGTGATCCCACGCCAGCGCAGCCATCCCCGTCGCCGTCCCCGACGCCCCCAACATCAATCGTGCGAGCATCTCACGCTCCCGCTCCAGGTGGGCCGGACCCTCGGGGGATCCGCCCGCCCAGTGATAGCAGGACAGAACCACGGCGCCGGGCGCCTCGATCGGGAACGGGGCGACGTCAGCCGGCAAGTATTCGGCGAACCCTCGCGGGGCCCCGTCGACGTACGCGACCAGACCGCGGAGCCCTTCGGAGAGCCTCTCGCGGCGCCAGTCGGCAACCCGCTCGATCTCCCCGAGAAGCGCGCTCCCCCGGACCTCGAGCCCGCCCGGCGCACACGGTATGTCCGCCACGGTCGTCGAATCGAGCGGACGGTACTCCACCGTCATAGCGACCCCCTCCCGGTCTCGCCAGTATAGCCGATCCGTCCGGTTCCCCGCCTCCGTCCCCGGTCCGGTAGAATCCGGGAGGCAGCGGCGGACGGCTCGACGCCCGGGGAGGGAGGAACGGCCGATGCACTCAGGCGATCCGTTTCCACGACGGCGATGACCCGCCGCCCGTTGCACTCGTGGACCCTCTCCCCCTCGGAGGCGATCGAGGTGCAGGGGATGCTGCGCGCCCGTCTCCGCCTCGTGTGGGACGACCGGCCGGTCGAGACGGTCGCCGGGATCGACGTCAGCGTCCGCAGGGGCCGCTCCCGAGCGGCGATCGTCGTCCTCCGCTACCCGGACCTGGCGCCGGTCGAGTCGGCGACCGCGGAGTCCCCCGTCTCCTTCCCGTACGTCCCCGGACTCCTCTCGTTCCGAGAGGGGCCCGCGATCCTCGCCGCCTGGACGAAGCTTCGGACGCTCCCGGACGTACTGATCTTCGACGGGCAAGGGATCGCTCACCCGCGGGGGATCGGGCTCGCGGCGCACCTCGGCCTCTGGCTCGAACGTCCGAGCATCGGAGTCGCCAAGTCCCGCTTGTACGGGGAGTATGCCGAGCCCGGCCCTTCCCGGGGCGAGGGATCCCCGTTGTACGACGAGCGCGATCCGGATCGGGTCATCGGCTTCGTCCTCCGAACCCGCGCCGCCGTCCGCCCCGTCTTCGTCTCCCCCGGCCATCGGATCGACCTGCCGCGCGCCGTCGAGTTCACCTTGCGGACCTGCTCCCGCTACCGGCTCCCGGAGCCGACCCGATGGGCCCACCGAGTCGCCGGCGAGGGGCCGATGGTCAGTCGGTGAGATCCGACGCGCGGTGCGGCTCCTCGCCCGCGCGAGTGCGTCCGCGCTCTTTCTCCGTCCGCCGCGCTTTCTCCTCGTACAGCGCCGCGTCGGCTTCCCGAAGCAGATCAGCGACGGAGACCGGTGCGTCGGGGCGCCACGTCGCCGCGCCGAAGTCGATCCCGACCGAGACGCCCTCGACATTCTCTTCACACCAGGTCACGATCGCCTTCTGCAGGCGAGAGATCAGCGTCACCAGATCCGGCCCCGTCTCCGGGAGAACGAGCAAGAACTCGTCCCCGCCGTATCGCACGACCCAGTCGCTCTCGCGGAGCTGGCTCCGGATCACATCCGCGACGCCAGCGAGGATTCGATCCCCGGCTTGATGCCCGAGCGTGTCGTTCACCCGCTTGAACCGCGCCAAGTCCGCCATCACCAACGTGAGCGGCCGCCGGTACCGGCTCGAGCGCGTGATCTCCAGCTGAATCGCGTCTTCGAAGTAGCTTCGGTTCCGAAAACCGGTCAGCGGATCGCGCAGGGCCCGCTCCTTCAATCGCTCCTCGGTCTCCACCCGTTCGGTGACATCGTAGAACTGCACCGCGATCCCCGGGGCTCCGCGGTACGACATCGGATGGACGCACGTCGACAGCCAGACCGTCCGTCCGTCCCGCCGAACCGCGCGCACCGTCTCGCTGAGGAACCGTCGCTCCTCCGCGCTCCGCCACGCGAACGGGCGATCGTCAGGGTGAAGGAGATGCCACCACGGGCGCAGCACGTACAGCTCATCGCGCGCGTATCCGAGCAACCCGAGGGCGTGGTCGTTCGCGTACCGGATCCGCTCGTCGACGACGACGAGCGCCCCGATCATCCCGCTCTCCGTCAGGAACCGGAACAGCTGATGCGTCTCGCTCAACTCCTCGAGCGCACATGCGTCGCGAATCGCCAGCGTCGCGATCGAGGCGACCTCCTCCAGAAGGCGGAGCGTCCGAGCGGACGGGCGGGCACCGTCCCGGGGATCATCGACGGACACGTGCCCGAGGACCCGACCGTCCTCGAGCTGGAACGGGACGAGGAGGACGTCGTTCGCCCGCCACTTTGCCATCCCGAGGAACCGCCTCGTGCTGGGAAGGTTCGGCGAGAGGAGCGCCAGTTCGCCGCCCTCCGGGTAGAAATAGCATCCGCCGACGCGGAACGTCTCCTGGTACCGCGCCCCGGACACGCGCCCGCCGTCGGCGAGGTGCTCGAGGAGCGCTTCGAGATCCCGCTCGCAGACCCCGCGGCTCGCGGAGCCGAGGAGCCCGCTCTTCGGTTCGTCGGCCCCGGGGATGAGCGGCGTTTCGTAACACGTCGCCAACGCCCGCTGGAACGGGGTCCGGTGGACGACGCCCTCCGCGACATCCTCCAGCACCCGATCAATCCAACCCCGATCGCACGTCGCGTTCCACCCCGGTGCCGTGTTTGTCATCGATCTTTGGTCTCGTTGCGAGGTATCCCAAGATAGCGGCAGTTCTCCTCACAGTCAAGAAACGGCGTCTCGGGGGACGGATGTCCGCTCGCCGGAGGAAGTGGTCCCTTCGCCGGCGGATCGTCCCGCGGCACGCTGTCATTCGGAGGAAGACGATGGAACTCGATCAATGGATTGCCGTCTACCAGGCGATATCCCAGACCGCATCCGATCACGAGCGATCGCTCTGGGGCGTGTTCTCCGGGACCCTGATCGCCGCGTGCCTCTTCGCTCTCATCATCGTCTCGATGGCGGCGTTCGGCCGGGCCTCGCTCGAGCGTGCCGCCGCCCTCGGCGTGGTCTCGTTCGGAGCGGCGATCTCCCTCGTGGCGTTCCTCGTCCAAGCCCGCCTCGCGACGGAGGCGCTCCACTGGCGCCGGCTCCTCCGTGACCTCGAGAGCCAGTTCGCAGGCGGCGAGTTCCACCGCAGCTTCGCCCGGCTCGCTCAGGGGGAGCAGATCTGCATCCCCGCCGCCGCGTGGGTCTGCAATGGATGGAACGCGGAGCCGGTCCGGTTCGCGCGCGGCGTGCGGCTTGCCGGTCTTCGCCTCCTCCCGGTCGTCCCGGGCGCCTGGTTCATCGGGATGATCCTCCTATTGGTCCGCGTCCTCATCGACTGAACCCGTCCGCCGCGCCCCAGATCCTTCCCACATCCGCCCCGCGCCCCTCGCCCGCCCGGTGCCCCTCGCCTAGAATCGAGCCCGATGGAGCGCCCCGATCGCGGCGCGACCGAAGAGGATCGGAGGTTCGGGATGCCCCGAAATGTCGAGATCAAAGCGCGCGTACCCGATGCGGCGGCGTTGCGCGAACGGATCCGCGCCGCCGGCGCGGTCGGGCCGAGCCGCATCGATCAGGAGGACGTCTTCTTCGCCGTCCCGGCCGGCCGATTGAAGCTGCGGATCCTCCGCCCGGACCGCGGCGAGCTCATCGCCTATCACCGGCCGGACCGGACCGGACCGGCGGGCTCGCTCTATCACCTCGTCCGGACCGATCGACCCGACGCCCTCCTCGAGGTGCTCTCCGCGGTTCTCTCTGTGAGCGGACGAGTGAGGAAGCATCGCGAGGTCTACCTCCTCGATCGGACTCGGATCCACCTCGATCGGGTGGAGGGGTTGGGGACGTTCGTGGAACTCGAGGTCGTCCTCGCCGATGGGGAACGGGACGCGGACGGCGCCGCGCACGCCGAGGCACTCTCGCGCCGTCTCGGGATCCGGCCATCCGACCGGATCGCCCTCGCGTACGTCGATCTGCTCCGGGAGGAGGAACGGCCGTGAACGCGTGCCTGTCCGGATCGGCCGCCGCGTTCCTCGCCGCAGCCGAGGGAGACCTCCTCGTCCGCGAGGCGGAGAACAGCCTGATCCTGGGGATCGCCTACCGCCTCCGCGACGGCGGCTCCCTCCCCGACGCCCCACCGCTCTTCGCTCATGTCGAATCGGAGGGCCGTCTGCGGGCGGCCGCGGTGAGGACTCCACCCCATCGTCTCGTCCTCGCCGCCCACCCGGCGGATCGCAGCGCGCTCGTCTCTCTCGCCGAGGGCCTTCACGCCGCGGGGGCGGTCCTCCCGGGCGCACAGGGGACCGTCGACGCCGTCGGCGGCTTCGCCGACCGATGGTCCTCGCTCACCGGCGCCGAGGTGACCGCCGGGGCGAACCTCCAGCTCTATCGCCTGAGGGAGACCCCGCCGTGGCCGCGGGCGACCGGAGCGCTCCGTTGCGCCGAGCGGTGGGACGTCGATCTCCTATCCGACTGGGCGGCGGCGTTCGCATCCGAAGCCGTTCCGCACGACCCGGCGCGCGACATGCGTCGCTTCATCGAGTCGCTCATCGCGTCCGCGGCGCTGTTTGTCTGGGACGATGACGGCCCGGTCTCGATGGCAGCGAGCACCCGCCCGACGCCGAACGGGATCTCGCTCAACCTCGTCTACACCCCGCCGCCGCATCGCCGCCGGGGGTATGCATCGGCCTGCGTCGCGGCGCTCAGTCGCCGGATGCTCGCATCCGGGAGGGACTTCTGCACGCTCTTCGCCGACCTGGCGAACCCGACCTCCAACCGCATCTACACCTCGATCGGGTATCGCGTGGTCGAGTCGTTCCGGGAGGTGACCTTCCGATCGTCCCCGGGGCCTACCGGCTGAGCCCTCGAAGGAGGAGCCAAACGACCGCGGCGGCGGCGAGGACGCCGAGGAGCGGCGAGCGGCGGGCGGCGGGCGGAGGCGCACTGCGCGCCGGGAGCGAGAACGAATCGATCACCCGCTCGAATGGGACCATCGTCCCGCCGTCGATTCGAGCCACGGCCACGGCCTCCGCTTCGATCCCGTTCGGATCCGTCCGGATTCGGACGTAGAACAGGTGATCCGCGATCGCAACCGCCGAGCCCGGGACCCGCTCGTCGCTCAACGGCCGCGGTGTCGCGCCCCCGCCGCCCGCGACCACGTACGTGACTCCGTCCCGCTCGATCCGCTCGTAGTTGTGCGCATGTCCGTTGAAGACGACGTCGACGTCGGTTTCGACGAAGACCGGGTGGTAGATCGCGTCGTAGCTGTATCCGCTCCCGTGGTATGCATCCGACGAAAAGACGGGATGATGGAAGATGACGAACTTATGCGGCTCCGGTCCGGATAGGTGTTTCCGGGCCCAGTCCTGCTGCTCGATCATCTCATCCGGACGGCGCACGTTCGTGTCGAGTCCGACGACGACGACATCCCCCCAGTGGAGCGCCCACCATCGCTCGCCGTCGCGCCCCTCTCCCGGCGGGAACGAGAACGCGTCGTAGTAGGATCGATGATTCTTCTCGTGGTTCCCCGGGACCGGAATGAACGGCGCGCGGCGGAGCATCCGGTCGAACGACGCGAACCAGTGATCCCAGTAGGTCTCGGCGGGGCTCTCGACCAGGTCGCCGGCGTGAAGGATGAAGTCGAACGGGTCGCAATCCTCCGCGATCGCGTCCCCCACTCGCTTCAGCCGGTTCTCGCCCTCCGATTGCCATTGCGTGTCCGACAGGACGGCGAACGAGACCGGCGCGCCGGGGGACGGCGCCGTGCGGAACATCCCGATGGGACTGGCGAGATCGGCGTCGCCATCGCTGAGGACGACCCGATACAAGTACCGGGTTCCGGGCTCGAGCCCGTCGAGGCGGACGTGCATCGTCCGCCGCCCTTCGACCTCCTCCGGATCCGGGACGATGACCGATCGTCGAAGCACCCCGATCTCCTCGTAGTCCCGGAGCGATCCGTACTCGATCCGCCCCGGAAGGAGCGGGCTCCCCGACCACGAGATCGTCACTCCGTCCGGGGCCGGCGCGCCGGTGTAGGGTCCCCGGTCGAGCGGCGACGCCGCCGCCGCCACCGCGACGAGGACCGGCATGAACCAGATGAAGCGTCGGCCCACGAGCGACCCCCTCACCTCACCGGGCGGGATCCGCATCGCGCGGAGGGTGGGCGAGGCGGATCCCCCCCTCGCTCTTCACCATCACCAGGAGCATCTTGAACGGAACGACTGCCCGAACGGCGTGAGGGAGATCCGCCGGCATGAGGACGATCTCCCCCGAACCGACGCGATGGGTCTCGCCGGCGATCGTGAACTCCCCCTCCCCGTCGAGGACGTGAACGAGCGCATCGTACGGGGCCGTGTGCTCGCTGAGCGCCTGCCCCGCATCGAACGAGAACAGGGTCACGCTCCCGCCCGGACCGTCGATCAGCGTCCGGCTGACGATGGCACCGTCCGCCCGATCGACGAGCCCGACCAGCGTCGAGACCTTCCCCGGCGAGAGCCGCCTGCTCGAACGAGTCCGCTCGTCCATCCATCCGTCCTTTCCCCGCGCCCCGCACCGTTACGGGGCGCCCCGATGGTACGGGCCGCTGTCCGCCGTCGGCAAGCGGCCGGCGCCTTGAACCACGATCGCCGTCGGCCCTAGACTCTCGACATGGTACTGCATGCGGGGGAGTCGAGAACGAAGATCGTCTGCACCCTCGGACCGGCGTGCCAAGCGCCGGAGACCCTCCGCTCGATGGTCCGCGAGGGGATGGACGTCGCCCGAGTGAATCTGTCGCACGGCTCGCACGCGGAGAACTCGGCGCGGATCGCCGCCGTCCGACAGGCCGCCGAAGCGGAGGGGGCGACGATCGCCGTCCTCGCCGACCTGCAAGGGCCGAAGTTCCGCATCGGAGACCTCGCCCGGCCGCTCGACCTCAAGGACGGCGATCCCATCCGGTTCACCCCGCGGCCGGCAGACGGGACGGACCGGGTTGTCCCGCTCCCCCATCCCGAGCTGATCGCCGAGGCGTCGGTCGGGGACCACCTCGTCCTCGACGACGGCGGGATCGAGGTCGTTGTCCGCGAGGTCCACCCCGACATGCTGATCGGCGAGGTCCTCTCTGGAGGGCGGCTCTCATCCCGAAAGGGGATCGCCGTCCCAGGCGGGGGACGCACGCTCCCGTCACTGACAGAGAAGGATCGCGCCGACGTCGCCTACGCCGTCGATCAGGGGGCTGACTTCGTCGCCCTCTCGTTCGTCCGGCGTGCAGCGGATCTCGAAGAGCTCCGAGGGCTCCTCGACGCGCACGGACCGCACGGGGCGGAGACGGCGATCGTCGCCAAGATCGAGAAGGCCGAAGCGCTCCGCCGGTTCGAGGAGATCGTCCGCGCGGCCGACGCGATCATGGTCGCCCGCGGCGACCTCGGGATCGAGATCTCCCCGCAGGAAGTCCCGCTCCATCAGAAGGAGATCATCCGCCGCTGTAACCACCTCGGGGTCCCGGTGATCACGGCCACGCAGATGCTGCAGTCGATGGTCGAAGATCCGCGCCCGACGCGGGCCGAGGCGAGCGACGTCGCGAATGCGATCCTCGACGGGACCGACGCTGTGATGCTCTCGGGGGAGACTGCGATCGGGCGGTACCCGACCGCGGCGGTGGCGATGATGCGCAAGATCTCGGAGATCGTCGAGTGTCGGATGCCACCGCGGAACAGCTCGCCGGACGAGATCCGTCCAATCCATCCGATCACCGCCGCGATCGGCCGAGCGACCGTGTCGATCGCCGACGCGGTCGACGCTCGATTGATCGCGACCTCGACCTGGAGTGGCTACACAGCCCGCCAGATCGCCCGGATGCGCCCGCAACGGCCGATCGTCGCGTTCACGCCACGCGAGCCGACGGTCCGGCAGCTCGCTCTCTCTTGGGGAGTGACGCCGATCCTCGTTCCCCCATACGGCGGGACCGACGACATGTTGGCGACGATCTCTCGGACGATCGTCGAGCGGGGGTTCGTATCATCCGGGGACCTGATCGTCGTCACCGGCGGGCTCCCTCTCGGCGGCGGCGGGAGGACGAACTTCATCCAAGTCCACCGCGTCGGCGAGGCCGACTGAACTCGCCGACCCCCACCAGGAGGTGGCGGGAGCCCGTCGGGGCTCCCGCCGATGCGTCAAGCGGGCCGGAACCGTATCAGCCCTTCGGACGTCCCTTCCCCGGCTTCGTCTGCGGCGGGCCGGCGGCGACCCCATGCTGGTTCTGCTCGACCTCCGACGGCGGGTCGCCCGGCTCGCCGTGGATGAGATTCTGGTTGGCCTCGCGATCTCGGTGCTGGAACGATCCTCGACCGATCGCCTCGTTCGCCGCCTGTCCGGGCGATGCCCCGTCAGCGAGGCTCCCAGCAAGCCGTTCGAGCGCGGCCGCCGGATCTGCGCCATCAGCAAGCGCGTCCCGCGCGACGTGGAGGACGATCCCCGGCGGCGTGCCCTCGGCGATCAACGCCCCTGCGAGGTCGATCGTCGCGGGATCCGCTCCCCCTCGCGCGAGGGCGGTCTCGATCCCCGCCGGAGTCTCCCCCGGCCCGGTGAGACCGCCCGCCGGATCCTCGACGATCTCCCCGGAGTTGAGACCGTCGAGGATCCCCATCAGCGCCTCGAATCCCGCTGCCAGTTCATCGGGATCGACCAGCGTCGGCCAGGAGAATTGCTCGAGAAGCTCCAGCACCCCGGCTTCGGTGATCGCCCCGCCCGCGAGAGCGTCATCGATCGCCGAGAGGAGCGCGTCAACGCCCTCCTCGGTGATGAGCGGGTTCGACTCGACCGCCGTGACGATCGACGCAGGCGGTTCCAAGGGGATCGGCGCGTCTTGCCCCGCCGAGGGGATCCAGACTGCGATCGCCAGTATGGCGATCGTGAGAATCATCAAACCGGTCGGTTTCGGTAGTCCGGCGATCATAGGAATCCTCCCGTAGACCCGTGACTTTGCGCCCCCGGCTTTCGCGCGGGTTCGCCGTTTCGTCGCCGGTGGGTATTATACACCATCGGCCGGGCGCTTGTCCGATCCGCCCGATCGCCGACAAGAGGAGGGCCGATGGCCTGGATTCGAGCCCCCCGAGAGGGCGACGCCGCGGAGGATCCGCACCGGGTCCGACCGCCGGGGGATCCCCGCCGGATCGCCGCACCCCGCGTCGATCCGGTGGAGACCGACGAACCCGCCTCGCGGGAGCCGGGGCGAAGGATCCGGCTGAGCGATTCCGACGCGGCGATGCTCGACGGGCGGTGCGGGGATGCGGCCCAGTTCGCCATGGAGATCGTCGTTCGGATGGCCGAGGTCGTCGGCGCCGAGGAGCTTCTCTCGATCGAGGCGGCCCATATCGATGCCTGCGCGCTGATGGCCCCGTCGAGCCGGGCGTTCATCGAGGGCCTCGTCGAGGCCGGCGGCCGCGTCCGGGTCCCGACGACGCTGAACATGGTCTCGCTGGATCTTCGCGGTTGGCAGCGCCTCGGCGTCCCTGAGACGTTCGCCCGCGACGCGCTTCGCATCGCCGATGCGTACCTCCGTCTCGGATGCATTCCCACCTGGACCTGCGCGCCGTACCAGGGGTACCGGACGCCTCGCTACGGCCAGCAGATCGCGTGGGGGGAGTCGAATGCCGTCGCCTATGCGAATTCGGTCCTCGGCGCCCGGACCAATCGGTATGCAGACTACCTCGACGTCTGCGCCGCAGTCACCGGGCGCGTCCCCAAGGCCGGGCTGCATTGCCCCGAGAATCGTCTCGCCCAGTGCCGCGTCGTCGTCCGGGGGATCCCCGCGGGCGTCTGGGATGAGCCGGCCGCGTGGGCGGCGTTCGGCCACTGGCTCGGAACGCAGGTTGGCGAACGGATCCCCGCCATCGAGGGGCTCCCGCCGGCCCCGCCGGAGGATGGACTGAAGGCGTTCGCCGCGGCAGCGGCGTCCGCGGGGTCCGTGGCGCTCTTCCACGCGGTGGGGATCACGCCGGAAGCCCCGACGCTCGCAGCCGCGCTCGGCGGCAGGCGCCCTGATCGGACGATTGAACTGACGGCGGCCGAACTCCGATCCGCGTGGGAGGACTTGTCGCCGGCCCCTCCGGGGACCCCGCTCGACGCGGTGATCGTGGGGTGTCCGCACGCGTCGTACGCAGAGTTTGACGCCCTCGCCAGCGAGATCCGCGAGGCCGACGCCTCGATCGCGCCGGGCGTCCAGTTCCTCGTCTTCACCCACGCCGGTGCGTACGCCTTGGCCGAGCGCCGGGGTCACATCGCCGCCGTCGAGCGGTTCGGCGGGACCGTGGTACAGGATACGTGCCCTTTCCACTCGCCGGTCGTGCGGGGAGACGCTCGGACCGTCATGACAGACTCCGGCAAGTGCGCATACTACGCGCCCGGAGAGCTCGGCGTCGATGTCGCCTTCGATACGGTCCGCGGATGCGTCCGGTCCGCCGCCCGTGGAGCGGTCGTCCGCGAGGATCCCCCATGGCGCGACGGCTGACGGCCCACCCCCTCGTCCCGGGGGCCGCCGCGGGGACGATCCTCCGCTCGAGCCGGCCGCTCAGCTTCTGGGGGGGCGTCGACCCGGGGACGGGAACGATCATCGATCGGCGGCATGACCGGCACGGGGAGACGATCGCGGGCCGGGTCCTCGCCCTTCCCGCAGAGAAGGGGTCGAGTACGGCGAGCGCCGTGCTGTTGGAGCTGATCCGCACCGATCGGGCCCCCGCCGCGATCGTGACCGGATCGGTCTGTCCGGTCCTGGCACTGGGGGCGATCATCGGGGACGCCCTCTACGGCCGGAGCATCCCGATCGTCATCGTCGCCCCTTCCGAGATCGAGGGGCTCCCCGACGGAGCGCCGGCGACCGTGACCGCGGACGGGACGGTCTGGATCGAGGACACGGGCGAGTCCGGCCGACCGTCCTGAGCGGGGCGGCGACGGTCCGGCGGGAGCGGGGACGCAGGCGCAGGGGGTCGATCCGCGGTGCGAGGAGGTGCGGATGAGTCAAACGATCGCGATCATCGGGGCCGGGATCACCGGCCTCTCGATCGGCTGCTACGCGCGGGCGAACCGGTATCGACCGACCGTCTTCGAGGCCCGGGACGAGCCGGGCGGCGCGCACGCCGTCCTCCGCCGGGGCGCCTATGCGTTCTCCATCACGCCGTTTCCTTGGACCGGAGCGCGGGCGGGGACTGCGCTTCACCGCATCTGGGAGGAGCTGGGAGCGTGGCCGCCCGCGCCGGTCGGGTCGCGAGAGATCCTCGTCCGAGCCGGCGGGCCGACCGCGGCGCGCCTCACGATCCCCGGCGACCCGGACCGCCTTCGCGCCGAGCTTCTGCGAGCGGCGCCCGGGGACGCCGCCTGGATCGATGACTACGGGAGGATCGTCGCCCGGCTGGTCGACGTCGACCCGCTCACCGCCCCGGTCCTCCAGCGAGCGGACGGACGGCGCACCCGCCGAGTCCTCCGGCGCCTCCGTCGATGGCAGGCGATCCCCGCGTCGGCGTTCGCAGCCCGATGCTCCCACCCACTGGTGCGACGAGCGCTCGCCGCCCTCCCATGCCACGTCCCGACGAGCGACCCATCGGTTCTCGACCAGGCGATCTGGACCGCAGCGGCCGCTCGGGGCGACTTGGGCTACCCGATCGAGGCGCCGGTCCCAGTTGCGCGCCGGATCGAACGGAGGTACCTCGAACTCGGGGGGGAGACCGAATACGGCACCCGGATCGAGACGGTGCTCGTCGAGGACGGTCGGGCGGTCGGCGTCCGAACGTCCGGAGGAATCGAGCATCAGGCCGATTTCGTCGTCTCCGCCGCGGACGGCCACGCGACGATCTACCGGATGCTCGGCGGGGAGCACGTCGATCCGCCGATCGACGAGTATTACCGGGCGGCGCCGGAGCGACACCCGTTCGGGCTCTCCGTCCACCTCGGGATCGCCGACGAGATCCCCGGCGGACCGCGCGGCGAGCTCCTTCTCCTCGACGAGCCGCTCCCGCTCGATGCGCCCTCGCAGGAGACGCTCTACGTCGAGGTCCACGGGCCCGCGACGGGCCGCGCGCCGGCGGGACGATCGGTGATCAGCGCTTGGGCGGCCGCGTCACCGGCTCGATGGAGCGCGCTTCGGGACCGCGGCCCGGATGCCTACGGGACGGAGGCGGACCACGTCGCCGAGGCGGTCATCGAGCGGATCGAACGCTTCTTCCCGGGGATCCGGCCCTCGATCGAGTCCGTCGAGGTGGTGACGCCGACGACGATCGAAGCGCGAACCGGACGGTATCGCGGGCTCTCCCCGTGGCCCGTCCCCGATGCCCTGCGTCGTTGGATGGAGGACGGCGTCTCCCGGCGTCTCCCGGGAATTCGGGGGTTCCAGATGGCCGGCCCGTGGGCGGAGGGAGCCGCCGGGCCGCAGATCGCGGCGCTCGCCGGGCGACGCGTCGTGCAGGCGCTCTGCCGGGAGGACGGACGGCGCTTCCGTTCCCCGCTCCCCTCGGCCCGAGCGCGGGCCGCCCGCCGATCTCCTCCCGGCGGAGTGGATCCGCCCGAGGCCGGTTGACCCAGAACCCCCGGGGACCGATCATACGGGTCCGGAGCGGATATGGGGGATCATCCACACAGAGCAGCGGAGTCTTCCGAGCGGCGGATCCGGACCGCGTTCTTTCTCAACCTCTCGTTCGCATGTCTCGAGATCGCCGGCGGGCTTTGGACGAACAGCATTGCCATCCTGTCCGACGCGCTCCACGATCTCGGCGACAGCCTGGCGCTCGGGCTGACATGGCGCCTGGCGCGCGTGTCGGGCCAGCGCGGCGACGCGGTCTTCACCTTCGGGTACCGGCGGTTCTCCCTCCTCGGGGCGATCGTCATGTCCGTCGTCCTGTTCGGCGGGGGGATGATCGTCCTGTTCGAGGCGATTCCGAGGATCCTTTCCCCACAAGCGACGCACGCACCGGGGATGTTCGCCCTCGCGATCGTCGGCATCCTCGTCAACGGCGCGGCCGCGCTCCGGATGCACGGCGCTCGGGCGTTGAGCGACCGCGTCGTCGCCTGGCACTTCCTGGAGGACGTCCTCGGTTGGCTCGCTGTCCTCGCCGCCAGCGTCGTCATGTGGTTCCGCGACCTTCCGATCCTCGACCCGATCCTGTCCGTCCTGATCACTCTCTATGTTCTCTGGAACGTCGGCCGGCGGCTCCGCGAGACGTTCATCATCCTCCTCCAGGGCGTCCCGGCGGGGTTCGACCTCCCGGGCGTAGAGGCGATCATCCGGGGGACGCCGGGCGTTTGTGATCTCCATCACACTCACGTCTGGTCCCTGGACGGCGAGCACCACGTGCTGACGGCGCACGTCGTCGCCGATCGAGTCGACACCTATGAATCAGCGGCCGCGCTGCGCGCGCGGATCAAACGGGCGCTCCGGGGCGCCGGGATCGGCCACGCAACGATTGAGATCGAGCGGGACGACGGATCCGGCTGCCCGGACCGCGGCGAAGGATGCGGCGCCCCGCCGAGGGCCCCGCGATGACCGACCGGTCCGTCGTCGCGCTCGTCGCGTGCCGCGGCTACCGCGAGCCCCTCGTGGAGGAGGCGATCGCCCGGGGCTTCGAACTCCTCGGCGGAGTCGGCCGGTTCGCCCGCGCCGGCGAGCGGATCCTCCTCAAGCCGAACCTCCTCGTCGGGCGGGCGCCGGAGCGGGCGGTCACGACGCACCCGACCGTCTTTCGGGCCGTGGCCCGCGTCCTCCAAGCGGCCGGTGCCCGCCTATGCTACGGCGACTCGCCCGGCCTCGGCCGCCCGTCGAGCGCAGCCCATCGCGCCGGGATCGCCGCCGTCGCCGAGCGTCTGGAGATCCCGCTCGCGGAGTTCTCCGAGGGAGAGGACGTCCCGTTCCCCGACGGCGCATTGATCAAGCGGTTCGTCATCGCCCGCGGGGCGCTCGAGGCCGACGGGATCGTGTCCCTCCCGAAGCTGAAGACTCACGGGCTCATGCGGATGACCGGGGCGATCAAGAACCAGTTCGGCTGCGTCCCCGGCGCGCGGAAGGCAGAGTTTCACGTCCGCCTCCCGGATCCCGACCTCTTCTCGCAGATGCTCGTCGATCTGAACCGGCTCCTCCGTCCGCGCCTCTTCATCCTCGACGGGATCCTCGCGATGGAGGGGAACGGTCCCCAGGGCGGCACGCCTCGTGCGATGGATCTCCTGGCGCTCTCTCGGGACCCCGTCGCCCTCGACACGGTCGCCTGCGAGGCGATCGGAGTCGATCCGCGCCTCGTTCCGACCATCGTCCACGGCGAGCGGGCCGGACTCGGACAGGCGGAACCGATCTCGATCGTCGGGGACCCGCTCTCCCGCTTCATCGTCTCCGACTTCGCCGCGCATCGGCGAGGCGCAGCGCCTGCCCCGATCGGCCGCATCTCCCGGCTCGCCCGGCGCTGGATCCTCCCGCGTCCGGTCGTTCGTCCGGAGCGCTGTACGCGCTGCGGAACGTGCGCCGAGGTCTGCCCGGTCCGTCCGAAGGCGATCGCGTTCGCCCGCGGGCGGGCCGATCCGCCCGTTTACCGCTACGACCGATGCATCCGATGCTACTGCTGCCAGGAGCTCTGTCCGGAGGGCGCAATCGAGGTCGCCGTCCCCCCGCTCGCGCGTCGGCTCCACCGCTAGAGGCGATCAGCCCTTGATGTAGGTCGCCTCGAGCGTCGCTCCGACCAGCGGCGATCGAACCGGACGCGCCGACGCCTCCCGGAGCCCGACCGCCGCCGTCAACGCCCGGACTTCGCTCGCAGGAATCCCGTGGTCCGCGCGGGTCGGCTCCCGGACGAACAGGACGCCCCCGGGCCGGAGGAGAGCCGCGATCCGCGCGAGGGCCGGAGTTCGGTCGAGATGCGGGATCTCATGGAGCACGTAGTGCAGGAGCGCCGCGTCGAACCCGTTCGCCGGCAGCGACGGGCCGTGGACATCGCCGACAAGAAACTCCACATTGCGCCGACGGCGGAGGCGGCGGCGCGCGCCCTCGATCGAACGCACGGACGGATCGACGGCCGTGACCGACCCGCGGGGGACGGCCCGCGCCAGCACTCCGGTCACGGCCCCGGCGCCACAGCCCACCTCAAGGAGCCGCTCGTCCCCGCGGAGACCCAGGCGGCGGACATAGGGGGCAATGATCGCCGGAGCGAGGACCCGCTCAATCCAAGCGCCGACTCGCTCGCCCCGCGTCGGATCGCCAAAGCGCATCGCCCCTCCTTCACCGGTCCCCGCGCCCGAGGCCGCCCGAGGCGGACGCGCCCGCCGGATCCGTACCCGGGACACCCGGATCGCCGGCGACGAGGCTCCGGTAGACGTCCCGCCCGGCAACGTCGCTGTTCCCGAGGACCGTAATCCCGCATCCCGCCGGATCGACGCTCGACACGAATTCCACGCCGGGATCGCATCCGACGGCCGTGTACCGTGGCCCGGACGGGGACGGGAGGATCCAGATCCCGTACCCATACGCCCGACCGCCGGTCCCGGCCGCGACGTGCGCCCGGAACATCTCGTCGACGAGCGCCGGCCGCAGCAGCTCCCCCCCGCGCAGCGCCCGCCAGAATCGATCCATCTCCCCGGCCGTCGTGTACGCTCCGCCGTCGGGCTGCCCGATCGACGGGACGGAGAACACGTTCGTCCGCCCCGCCCCATCGCCGGAGTCGATGTAGGCGAGCGCCGTTCCCGGCGGCAACCGATCGGCCGGGATGTACCCGGAGCGCTCCATCCCCGCGCGGCGGAGGACCGTCTCCTCGACGACCTCCCGGAACGGGCGGTCGGTGACGCATTCGAGGATCCGTCCGAGCAGAATGTATCCGGCGTTGCTGTAGTGGAACCGTTCTCCGGGACAGAAACGCATTGGTCGATCCCCGATCCACCGGTGCAGTTCGGACGGACCGTCGAATCGGTAGCACGGGCGCTCCCACCACAGCCTCTCGAATTCCCCGTCCGGCGCCTCAGCTTCGTCGAAGTAGTCGGGGATCCCGGAGGTGTGGGTCAAGAGCTGGTGGATCGTCACGCGCGGATCGATCCGAGGGAACAGCCTCTCCGTGAAGCGGCGAACGGACTCGTGCAATGAGACCTCGCCTCGGTCGACGGACTGGAGAGTCGCGACGGCGGTGAACGTCTTGCTCCCCGACGCCATCTGAAAGAGGGTCTCGGCGCGATTCGGGATCCGCTCCGCCCGGTTCGCCCACCCGACCGGGAGGCAGCCGGTCGCGCCGCCCCCGGTGGTGACGCGGACGACGCCAGAGAACGGCCTCCCGGCGCCCGTTCGTTCCACCGCCTGCCTCAGCCGCCGTGTGAGGTCGGCACCCATCTCCTCCCCCCTTGTTGTCCCGTCTTGATTCCGGCTCATTCTACCGGATGCGGCGCCCGATCCGGACCGAAAACGGGGTTTGCGGTACCCTCTGTCGCCTCGATCGAAAGGAGGAAGGCGTGGGCCGCCCGTTCGATTCGCCGGACCCGCTCTACTGGAAGTTCCGAGCCTACGGGTTCCTGAAGAACCTCCAGTTCTTCGATCCATTCATCCTCCTCTTCTTCCGGGAGATGGGATTCTCCTTCCTCGAGATCGGGATCCTGTACTCGATCCGCGAGATCTCGATCAACGTCCTCGAGGTCCCGACAGGCGTCCTCGCCGACGCCTACGGCCGGCGCCGGGCGATGCTCGCGGCGTTCTCCGCCTATATCGTCTCGTTCGCCGTCTTCTACGCCGCGCCCCGATTCTGGGCATACGCGTTGGGGATGGTCCTGTTCGCGGTCGGCGAGACATTCCGCTCCGGGACCCACAAGGCGATGATCCTCGAGCACCTTCGCCAGCGCGGGATGCTCGATCGAAAGGTCGACTACTACGGACATACACGCGCTGCATCGCAGCTCGGCTCGGCGATCGGCGCGCTGATCGCCGCCGGGCTCGTCTTCTACGCCGGGAGCTACCGGATCATCTTCCTGGCGTCGATCGTCCCGTACGCCCTCGACTGGCTCCTCCTCGCCAGCTACCCGAAGGAGCTCGACGGCGAGCTCATCCCTCTCTCCGGGGGATGGCTCCGCCGCGCCGCCGTCCGACTGGCGTCCGGCGTCCGGGACCTCGCCGGACTCGTGCGCCGACCGGACGTCCGCTCCGTCCTGTTCAACGGCGCCGGGTTCGACGCCGCGTATGAAGTGACGAAGGACTACCTCCAGCCGATCCTCCGGACGCAGGCCCTCGCCCTCCCCGTCCTCCTCGGGCTCCGGGCGGAACAGCGGACCGCCCTCCTCGTCGGCGTCCTCTACGCGCTGATCTACCTGCTCACAAGCTACGCGTCGTCCCAGGCCGGCCGGCTCGCGGCCCGTATTCGCGGGGTCGCGGCGGCCGTTGACGGGACGTATCTCGCTGGGATCGGCCTCCTCGCCGCCGCCGGCGGCGGCGCGTGGGGGGGGATCCCCGCGCTCGCGATCGCCGCGTTTCTCGGGATCTACGGACTCCACAACCTGAGGCGCCCGATCGTCGTCGGATTCATCGCCGACCGGATCCCGCACCGGGCGATGGCGACCGGATTGTCGGTGGAGGTGCAGCTACGGACCGCGCTGATCGCCGGTCTCGCGCCCCTCCTCGGGTTCGTCGCCGACCGCCTCGGCGTCGGGGTTGGGGTTCTCGGGATCGCGACGCTCGGGCTCATCGCGCACCCGCTCCTCCGCGTCGCGCCCGGACCGCGCGCCGCCGAAGGACGCTCGGGGTTCCCTCGACGAGGCGCGCCCCGGTAGACTGAGGGGGACGGCCGGCCGGGTCGGAGGGGGTCCGCCGACGACGAGCCCGCCGAAAAGGGGGAGATCGAATGAACCGTTGGCTCGATCCGCTATCGTCGATGATCATCACCCTCGCCGGAATCGCGGTGGTATCGATCATATCGATCGCGATGAAGAACTACTGGGCGTTCTCCATCGGCCTGATCCTCGTCCTCGGACTGACGTTCGGGGGGATCCTGCGGTTCCGCGCCGGGGAGATCGAAACGACGAAACTGACCTGCCTCGTCGTCACCGTCGTCGGATGGATCCTCGGGTTCGTCGCCCTCTTCACCGGGACGACGGGAGTGGCGATCGGGATCGTCTACATCTTCGTCGTCGTCCCGACCGGATACGCCTGGTACACATTGCAGCGCGAGTAGCGCCGTCTCGAGCGTCCTCTCCGATCCCCCGCCGCAGGCCCTCGTCTCCCAACTCGGAGACGCAAGCGTCGACCTGACCCTCTGGATGTGGGTCCAGCGCGCGGATTCCTGGCCGGTGCGCTACGGTCTCACCCGCCGGATCAAGTCCGTCTTCGACGAACACGGGATCGAGATCCCGTTCCCCAGCGCGTCGTCCACTTTCCGCCGCGTTGACCTCGAGCGGGGCGTCCGCCCGCTGTCACGTCCCGACCGCCCCGCGCTCCGAGCACGGCCGGCAGAGGGTCCGTCCCTCGATGACGACCGTTTTCGTCTCCATCACCCGTTCGCCGCAGACGGCGCAGCGGACGCTCCGTCGGACAACCGCCCGCGGAGGGGCGTCGATCTCGACGCGATCCAGATCGAGGAGGTCCTCCTCAGGGGCGCGGAGGATCCAGGCGATTCGGGACTCCCGGTCGTCGGAAAGCGCTTTGGGCATCCCGTCTGCGTGGTAGGCGACGCGGACGCCCTGCCCCGTCGTCCGGACGAAGAACGTGTAGACCGACTTCCCGACATCCCGGAAGATGAGGTTCCCCTTCCCGAACGTGCAGCCGGCGAGGACCTGGACCGCGTCGACGCCGCAGGCGTCGTTCTCGACGATCGCGACGATCTCCTCGTCCGGCGCGCGATCGACGCCGAGCGCGCGAAGCGCGGCCCGCGTCATCCGGTACCCGATCGCCAGCCCGGGGCAGCGATGTCCGTGAAATCGGACCACGTCGTCGAACGATCGCCCGTTCATCTCGCCCCGATGATCGGGGGATCCGCCACCGCACGCAACCGATTCCGGCGGGTCCGCGGGCCCGGCACGATCGGGATCGGTGGCATCGGAGGCGAACGGCGGTCGCGGGACCGATCGAAGCGCGTTCCGGATCCCCTTCCCTGGAGGTCGGATTCCGTCGATCGGGATGGAGCCGATCGACGCCGGGGTCGCCGCTCGGCGAATCGAGCGATCGCCGCACCGACCGGGGAGGATCTCGCCCCACTCCCCGTTCCGCCGCCCCCATCCACCCGCGAGGTCTCAGAGGACCTCGTCAAGAATCCCCTTCAGATCCTCGCCCATCTCCGGGGGCGGTGACCAGTCGATGTGGATGACGTCTCGGCCTTGATCCCGGAGGGCCGCAGCGAATCCCTCGAGCCCGAGGTTGACGGCGATCGGTCCCTGCATCAGAAGGTCCCTCAACGCGGGCATTCGCGACCACCTCCTGCCCGCCTCGATTCGACGACGTCTCGCGCGGCGCTTGCCGCCTGCACGCTGCTCCGAAATACGATCACGCCGGCCTCCTGTAGGATCCGTTCCTGATTCTCGAGGCCCTGCGGATCACCGTTCGTGCCGCAGATCGATGCCACCACGGACAAGTGCCTGCCGTCCTCCATCGCGCCTCTCTTCGCCGATCGGATCGCCCCGGCGAGATCCCCCGCAGGATCCGGAGACGCGTTGTAGCCCAGGATGATATCCAGGAGAAGCACAGCGACGCTCCTGTCCCGTGCTTCGGCCTCGATGCGCCGTCTTCTCTGAGTCGCGTCGATCATCGGGTGCGGCGTCCCGACAGTGAACTCGTCCGCGCCCATATCGATCAACGTGTGGTCCCTGCTCTCGTGGCCGTCGGGAATCCGCGCCATGCCGTCCAGCGGGGCGTTCGAATGGACCACGATCCCCGCGTCCCGAAAGACCTGCTGCGACTGATAGCAGAGCGTTCCGCCGGCGAAGAGCCCTCGAACGTACCTCTGGCTCTCGTCCATCCGCCGAACCTCGTCCTTCAAGATCTCATGCGCGTCGACTCCGGCGGCGCCTGCCGGGACCCGGGCCCCCACGAGGCGCAGTGCAGCGCCCGCGAGGGCATCGAGGGTCGTACAGATCTCGAAGCGGACGTCGCTCGGCTCGGAGTCTCGCCGGAGACCGAGGAAGCAAGCTGCAGCGGGCTTCCTGCACTCCTCCAGCCGTTTCGCGATGCGATCGAGCGCCCGTTTTCCCGGAGGCTTGGAGAGGATGCAGATGACTTCGGTCTCGGCATCTGCTTCGAGCGCGTCGATCGCGGCCAACGCGGAGAGACCGCCGACGTCATCGGTCAGGTCGCGGCTCCCCGTCCCGAGTCCGTGGGATATCCCCGAACCGTGGTTGTGGATCAGACAGCCAAACTCCTGCAATCCCGTCCCCGAAGCCGCGACGACGCCGACAGGGCCTCTGCGGACGACGTTCGCGAACCCCACCCCGGCCCCTGCGATCAGCGCCGTTCCGCAATCCGGCCCCATTACGATCCGACCTGCGTCGCGTGCCTTCCTCTTGAGCGCGATCTCCTCCTCGATCGACACGTGATCGCTGAATAGGAAGACATTCAAGCCGCGATCCAAAGCCGCCTCGGCCTCGCGGGCCGCGTACTCGCCCGGCACCGAGATGACCGCGAGATTCGAGTCGCCTTGTCGGGACAGCGCTTCATCCAGAGAACGCGCGATCCCCCCGGGGACAGCCACTGGGGGACGTACGAGCCAGTCCTCGAGGCGGTCGAAGAGCGAGCGAACCGCTTCCTCATCGCCCTCAAGCGCGATGAGGAGATCGTTGGGGCCCGCTGCGCCGAGATCCCGCTCATGAAATCCCATCTCGATGAGCGTCCGCTGGTTGGCGGGGGTGCCCATGACGGCCGCCGCCGCGTTCACCCCGGGCTGACCGCCCAGCCGGTGCGCGACCGCCATCAGAAAGACGGAATCGAAGTACCGGTTCCGCCGGATTGCGACGGCCCGTGTCTCACTCATCCTGCGTCGCCCCGGGAACTCTGACTCGCGGACCTCTCCGACGAGCCGATCCCGTGCTTCTCGGCAAACCGCTTCAGCGCCTGCTGGAAGCACTCCATGGGGGGGCGCACAAGCCCCGCACCGACAATCGGGTGTCCCGGCTCCTTGTGCGCCATGGCCGTATCGATGATCGGCAACGTCCCCGTCCGAACGACCTTTCGAATGTCGATCCCGATGGCCGTCCCCTCGAAGCCGAGTGGCGGGATCAGATAGTCGGGGCTCTGTCCAATGGTGATCTGTCTCATCTGGCGGCTGTACGCAAAGGCCTCTTCGGGCGTTCCCCCCACGAAGCTGAGGATCCCCGTCGCGCCGCCGAGCAGGAATCCTCCCCAGCCTACGGTTTCCGTAATCGCCGAATCTCCGATGTCCCGGCCTTCGTCCCCCGGTTGGTAGCCCGGCAGGTAGAGGCCGACCACTTCCGGCGCCGGAGCGGTGAACCATTCGCCTTCGAGTCCGCTCACCTGGATTCCGAACTCCGTCCCGTTTCGCGCCATCGCCGTGACTCCCGTGGAGAACGGTATGTCACGAGCCGGATCCGCAATGGACTTCCCGGCCGCCATCGAGAGCCCGAGGAACAGCAGTTCGTGTCCTCCCAGCAGCCCCATCGTGGCCGCAATCTGGCTCTGGGGAAGACCGCTCTTCAGGAGAGGGATCGACATCGCATTCGCAAAGAGGCTCGATGCCGCGACCGGCCGATTGTGAAGCTCGTCTCCCATCTGGAGGGCTTTCGCGATGATCGGCTTCAGCGGCAGCCCGCCCATGCTGCGAACCGCCTTCTGAAGCGCGGGCGCCCAGACGTCACGCCATGTCTCGAGGCCCTTGAGCGCCTCGGCGGAGTACTCCCCGAACTGCTGGCGGCTCTCGACCTGACGACAGCATGCACGATTCCCGAACGCCTGGTTCTCGACGACCCAGACCCACATCGACGGCGTGATCGTGCCGGCCATCGGTCCGACCATGCGATGGGGATGGTTCGGATCGAGTCCGATCTCTCCGTCCTCGAGCCGCCGGATCGCTTCGTCCGCGTCTCGGGCCCAGCCCTCGAAGAGCGCCGCGCCGATGCACGCGCCGCGTTGCGCGCCGCTCATCCTCTCCCACGTGACGGGAGGTCCGGCGTGCAAGATCGTCCTCTCCGGGAACGGCGCATCCACCTCGCCTGCGGGGACGACGTCCACCAGTACGGGATCGCCGGATGTCATTCGCTTCAGGAACTCGTCGTTTGCCGCCTCGATCTTGCGCTTGACGTCAACGGACACGCGCAACCTCCCTTCGTAAGTCGCAACCGCCCGCACCCCTCGTTCGGCGGGTACCCTGCGGCCGCTCCCCCCCATGGGAGGCCCGCAGCACGCGGCAGGCGGCTCCCACGCCCGCCAGGAGACTCCTCCCGGACGATCCCCCGATTCCGGCGACATCAAGCGCCGACCGAGCCAGTCGCGCCCCCTGCACGCCCTCGAGCGCTCCCCCGATGAACTCCGCCAGCAGAGCGCCGGCGACCCCGCGGGCATGATCGACCAGCATGCGTCCGCTGATCGGATTCGTTCGCCGCGCCACACTCCGAAGCCACGCGATCACGCCGTCCCAGTCGACGTCCAACGTCGTGCAGTGAGCCGCGCTCACCGTGCGCATCGTGTACAGGTATCCGCCGAGAATGTCGTCTCCCGCCGGCGTGAGCCCCTCTCCGAGGCCGACCATCCACGCCGTCGTGCGCAGGACGGGAAGCACGTCCCGCCCGGCGGCGGCCCGTGACAGGGCTCGCCGGCCGCGCGCCAGTTCCCGCGCGATGGCGGCCGCAGCGGATGCCCGCCGCGGGGCGCGCCCGTCGCCCCCCGACCCGGCGGCCCGCCGCCCGAGGATCGCGGCTCGCCGAATCGCCTCGATCCCTCGATCCCGGAACGCGGTACCGGGCCGATCCGCGGTCGAACCTTCTCGAGGTCTCCACAGATCGGCGGGATGCCACGTGGCCGTGAACGCCTCGCAGTTCAGGATCCCGGGGGACACCCTCACCGGGGAGCCGGTATCCGGACCGCGAACGGGCATCGCGGGGAGCAGGACCGCCCGCGGGTGCAGAGCGCACCGTTGATCCGTGATCCAGATCAAGTCCCCATCGCGGTTCGCGATGTAGACGGCGCCGCGGACGGCCGCGAGAACTTTCCATTCTGCGCCGGACGTCTCGAGGAGCGTCCGCGCGCTCGCGCCGATGCTCTGCGCCCGGAGAATCTGCGTCATGCCCTCATCGCTCCTTCTGATCGAGATGTTCAGCCTCTGCGCCCGACGCGGACGCTCGGATCGGGCCGCCGCCGGCCTGGCGCGGCGGCGGCTCGACACGCCGTTCTACTGAGCTTCGCCGACCATCCCTTCCAACAGGAAGTCCCAGTCGCCCATTCGGTCGTTGCCCCAGAGCTCGCCCTCCGGTATGCGGATTACGCCATTCTGATCGGCAATCGGGCCGATGAAGGTGTCGATCAGGCCGGCCTTGTAGCCTTCCGCCACGGCCCGCACGAACTGCCGGACACGATCGGGGACGGCATCGCCGAACGGAGCGATCTCGAGCATCCCCTCGGCCAGCCCCCGCCGATCCCACCGGAACCCCTTCCACGTTCCATCGATAACCGCCTGGGCGTTCTCCGTGAAGTAGCCCCCCCAAGACAACAGCAGACCCGTGATCCAGCCTGTGGGAGCGTATTCCTGCGCCCCCGCCGACATGAACCCGATCGTGTAGGCGCCGCCCGCCTCGACGGCCTGGATGACGGCGGCCGGTGAGTCCAGGTGATATGAGATGACGTCACATCCGGCGTCCAGCAGCGCCTGCACGGCGGCGACCTCTTTGGTGGGATCGTACCAGGCGAAGGTCATGAGCAGATGGGTCTGGACATCCGGATTGACCGCTCTGGCACCGAGGTGGAAGCCGTTTGCGTTCCCGTACATGTAGCCCAACGGCATGCCCGCGATGAATCCGATCCGGTCGGTCTCGGTCATCATGCCGGCGGCCACCCCCATCAGGTAGAAGTGCAGCTGCGTTGTGGCGAAGAAGTTGATGAAGTTGTGCGTAGATTCCCATCCTCCCGGGTGCATGAACTTCACGTCCGGGTGGCGGTCCGCCACGGCCAGGGCTGGATACTGAAACGCGAATCCGCATGGGAGAATGAGCTTCGCTCCCTGCTGGATCATCGCCTCCATCGTGCTCTCGGCGTCCGCGTCGCTCACCCATTCCGCGACGATGACCTTCACGTTCGGGATGTTCTCCTGCACTTCCAGCACCGCATCGTAGAATGTCTGGTTGTAGCCGGCGTCGTTCTTCGGTCCCGGCAGCAGCAGCCCGATGATCAGACTCGGCGCTTGGGCCGCCGCCAGCCCTCCGACGAGCGTCACTGTGACCGCAACGAAAATCGCTAGGGCAATTGAATTCCTCGCTCTCATTCCTCTCCTCCTTGTGACGGATCTTTCCGATCGCGCGTCTCTCCATCTGCCTGCCCGCCGCTGTTCGGCCGCCTGGATCACCTCCTCTCGTCGAACCGGCTCCGCACAGCCGCCCCGACGGGACGCAACCTCTCTTTCTACTCCTCTCCCAAGTAGACCCGGCCGAGCCCTCCGGGAGCGGCGAACCGGCGTGCCCCGCCCCAGACCCAGAGAACCCCCAGCGTGAGCAGATAGGGGATCATGTTGAGAACGAACGGCGAGATCGCGGCTCCCTGCGCCTGCAGTTGAAGCTGCAACGTAACCGCTCCGCCGAAGAGCATCGCGCCGACGATCGCGCGCAGCGGATGCCACTTGGAGAAGATGACCAATGCGACCGCAATGAACCCCCGGCCGCCCGTCATCCCCTCACTCCACGTCCGGGCGAGAGCCACAGAGAGATGCGCGCCCGCGATGCCGGCCAGAAACCCACAGAGAAGCGCCGCTTGATACTTGAGCACAGCGATTCGACGTCCCGCAGCGAAGGCCGCCGATGGGCTTTCGCCGACGGCTCTCAGGCTCAGCCCCCAGCGCATGCGGAAGAGGAGCCACCATACGAGCACCGCTGTGGGGAATGCCAGGTAGACCACCAAGTCGTAGCTGAAGATCGATTTCGTTGCCCAGGAGAACAGCGACACGCCCGGGACCTGATAGCGGACGAGTCCCTTGCTCCCTCCGCCGACAAACGCTCTCCCGATCATGGCGCTGAGACCCATCCCGAGGAACATGACGGTGAGTCCGCTCGCCAACTGGTTCGCCCGTCGCGTCACGACCAAGAATGCGTAGACGAGGTTGAACACCGAACCGGCGATCCCCGCGACGCCTAGGCCGATCCATGGATTCCCGGTCCAGCTCGATACGGCGAAGCCGACGGCCGCACTGACCAGGAGAATCCCTTCCAAACCGAGATTCACCATGCCTGCTCGCTGCCCGATGACTTCGCCGAGCGTCGTGTACAGCAGGGGAACGCCGTACATGATCGTCCCAGAGATCACTCCCCGAAGGAGTTCCCAGCTCATCGTCTGCCCCCTCCCCTCTGGAAGCCCCTCCGGAGGGCGCCCGACGAGAACCTCGGATTCGCCAGAACGACGAACAGGATGATGGCCATCAGCACGTTGATGGCCGAGAAGGGCACGCCTTGTGTAATCTGGAGCAGCGTCCCGCCGGAGAAGACGATCGCCAGCACGAAGGACATCATCAGGATTCCCAGCGGACTCCCGCCGGCCAGCCAACTGATCAGGAACCCCATGAAGCCGTACCCGGGGGAGAAGCCGGCCCGCAACCGCCCGTGCAGCGCCGTGACTTCCGCCATTCCCGCCACACCCGCGATGCCTCCCGCGATGAACATGACCACGACGATGTAGAGACCCAAGCGGATCCCCAGTCTCCTCGACGCTTCTGGGTTCCCGCCGATGGCCCGCATCTTCAGCCCCCATTTCGTCCGCTCCATGACAAACCACAACCCGAGGAGAGCGACCATCCCGAGGAGGAGCCCGAGGTGGACTCGTGTGCCGAAGAAGCGCGGGAGCCTCGCCGCATCCGGGAACGCGACCGTCTGAGGAAACGCCGCGGATCCCACCTCTCGGGAGCGCCACATCCCGTAGACGGAGTAGCCGACGAGCAAGGGAGCGACATAGTTCATCAGGAGCGTCGTGATGGTCTCATTCACCCACCCGCGAGCCCGCAGGAACCCTGCGAACGCCGCCCAACCGCCGCCTCCCACGAACCCCATGACGATCAGGATGGGGATGAAGACGGCCTTTGGAAGCGATGGAAGGGTGATCGCGCCCCACGTGGCAAGCCACGCCCCCATGTAGAGCTGCCCTTCCCCCCCCACATTGATCAGGCCAAGCCGCGATGGAAGCGCCACGGCCACCGCGGTCAGCAGCAGGGGGATCATCCGGACGAGGACCTCTGAGAAACCGTAGCGAGTCCCCAAGGCGAACGAGAACGTGTCCGCGTAGGCTCGGATCGGATCCTTCCCCGCGAGCAAGAGAACCGCCGCATAGGCGATCAGGGCGCCCCCCAGGATCCCAGCGTATCTCGCCGCGGCGACGGTCCATCCTCTCTTCACGAACTGCGCGATCCCGCCCCAGGCCCTATGCATCGGCCCCTCCCGAGTCCGTCATCAAGTGGCCGATCCTCTGCCGATCCATCTCGTTCGGAAGGAACTCCCCAACGATCCTCCCGTCGCGCAGGACCAGGAGGCGGTCGCTCACTCGGCAGAGCTCGTCCAGATCCTCTGAGATCCAGAGGACCCCTCCACCTCGCTCCCGGAGATCCACCAAGACGCGTCGAGCGGCCATCGCGCTGCGTACGTCGAGTCCTCGGGTCGGGTACGACGCTACGAACAGGCGAGGACGTCGTCCGAGCTCCCGCGAGAGAACCGCCCGCTGGAGCTGTCCGCCCGAGAAGGCCCGAACGGGCACGTACGCGTCGAGCGCCTCGAAGGACAGCTCGTCGAACGAGGCCGCGATATCCCGTTGAACGTGGTCCCAATCGATCGAGAGCCCGCCATGCCGGGCGTACGTCTCGACGTCCCCCAACGCGGCGTTCTGCGCGAGGGTCATCCACGGAACCACCGCCATACCGAGCGGGTCGTCCGGGACGAACCCGACGCCGCTCGCACGGATCTTCCCGGCGCTCCACGTGGTCGCGTCCGCATCGAGAATCCACCGCTTCCCGCGGGCGCACGGGATCAGCCCGAGGATCAGATCGCCCAGTTCCCGTTGCCCGTTCCCCGAGACCCCGGCCACGCCCACGATCTCGCCGGCGCGGATCACAAGATCTACATCGCGGAGCCCCACGCCCATCCCGATCGGGTGCGTGCGGACTCCCCGAAGCTCCAGGATCGGATCGCCCGGCGCGTCTCCTCCCTGGCGGAAGACCGGGTCGGGTACAGACCCGCCGAACATCCGCGCAACCAATGCGCTCTCGGTCGCCTGGCGGCCTTCGATCGTTCCCGAGACGCGCCCTTGCTTCATGACAGTGATCCGATCTGCGCAGGCGAGGACCTCCCGCATCTTGTGTGTGATGAACACGACGGCGTATCCGTCCCGCTTGAGCATCTCGAAAATCTCGAAGAGACCCTCGATCTCGTGCGGTGCGAGCACACGCGTCGCCTCGTCGAAGATGAGGATCCGCGCCCGACCGACCAGCAGTTTCAAGACCTCCACCTTCTGCTGATCGCCGACCGGCAGGTCGCGGACCGCCGCGCGCGGGTCCACGCGAAGCCCATACCGGTCGCCGAGCTCGTCGATGACCTTGCCGACCGATCGAGCAGTGAATCTCACCGAAAGATCGGGGACATAGAGCGCGATGTTCTCCGCGACCGTCATGGCCGGGATGAGCGTGAATACCTGGAAGACCATCCCGATTCCGAGCATGCGGGCATCCAGCGGGGAGGAGATCCGCCGCTCCTCGCCGTCGACCGAGATCGATCCCCTGTCGCAGCTGTAGAAGCCATAGAGGATCTTCATCAGCGTGCTCTTCCCCGCGCCGTTCTCGCCGAGGAGCGCGTGAACCTCACCGGGGAAGAGGTCCAAGTCCACGGCATCGTTCGCGACGACATTCGGGAAGCGTTTGCTGATCCCCCGGAGGCTCGCAATGGGAGTCGCCGCGCCCGAGTTCCGATCCGCGAGGATTGTCGAATCGTTACGAGAGCGCACGTTCTCTCCGGATCCCGCGGGCACACCCGAGATCCCATGCACAGAGGCGCACACGAATCCGTCTGTTCGTCCCAAACAAGGAAGCTGCCTCCTATCCGATCTTCATTATCGAGGAGCAGAGACGGTTGTGAATGTCGAACGGACACAAGCCGGCGCCGATGATTTGTCGATAATCGACAATCCAGGGGAACAACGGGGCGAGAATCGCCCGTCAGCTTCGCCGTCGTCGTGGAGCCGGCTCTCCCCGTTGCAAGAGCGGGTACAGGTGAAGGGCGACCTCAATCGCGAGCCTCTTCTGCGGCTGCGCGAAGATGTCTCCCACCAGTTCTCGGATCCGCTTCAGGCGGTAGCGCAGGGAGTTGTAGTGGATCCCGAGTGCGCGCGCCGTCTCTGCATGATTCTGATTGGAGTCAAGAAAGACGCGGAGCGTTCGGAGGAGGCATGCGGGGCTGTGCTCATCGTGCTCGATCAACGGCCCCAGCATGTCGATGCAGTAGCTGCGAATGCCGATCGACGTCTCCGACACTTGTGCGAACCGCAGCAGGCCGAGGTCATCGTAATGGGTCACCGTGCTCGTCCGCCCGCCGGCCAGGGCGCGTCCGATCTCGAAGCTCTGCTTCGCTTCCTCGTACCCCTGCCGAAATCGATCAACCGTGGCGAATCGCCGGCTGATGCCCGCAGAGACGGTGTAGGGCGAGTTCTCCGTGTCAATCCGCTCGCATACCTCTCTCAGCATCGCGGCGATCGTCTCCCGCTCGTCCTCGCGCTCCCGGCCCTGGAGGGGGCAGTAGACGATCAAGTGCGGGCCGCGCCTCCAGAAGGAGAGCCCATCCCGGTAGCTTCGGATGTACCGCTGCGCCAGATGCAGGCTCGCATCCACATTGCTCTGCTCGAGTCGCTCCCCGGCCGCCAAGAGCCGGTGAGAGGGGAGATCCGAGCCCACGAGCAAGACCGCGAACGGAGCTGACAGCGCGCTCCCCAGGCTCTCCGCCAACTGCCTTGCGTTCGCCTGAGCGGCCGGCCGATCCGAGAGCAGGCCTTCCAGGATCTCGTTTTGAAACTGCTGCTCGATCTGCCCGATCGATCGCGTCTCCATCATCTTCAACGCGACCACCGTCGCGCCATGCTGGATCGCCATCAAGCTTCTCCCCTCGGGTTCCGCGGCCGGCGGGTCCCAGACGATGATGCTCCCCAACCGCGTCGCGCTGACTTCCACTGGGTAGATCAGGCCGGCCGCCTTCATCCCGCCGCGCTCCGTGACGGCGTATCGGACGGACGGATCCCCCGGGCTCGCCATGCGCCCCTCCAAGTCGAACTCGGGGCTCACGTAGCTCTCGCCGCCGCGATCCTCCTCGATGACGTGCCGTGCCGCGGACGCCCCGACCTTCCCGCCGTCGCCAAGGACCCGCCGGAACCGGTCGACAATCGAAACCGGACGCTCACAGACCTCGCTGATGACTTGCGCGATGCGGGAGTAGTCGCCCCCGACCAAGACAAGATCGAGGAAGCGCCTCAGAATCGCGTTCGACTGCTGGAGCTCGTTCGCCTGGAGATCGAGGATTCGCGACGTCAGGGGCTGGATGATCTCGATGAACGACACCCGCGGCGGGAGTTCAATCAGCGGGAATCCCAGTCGGTCCGCGTCGTTCACCATCGACTGCGGGATCTCGTCGATGTAGGACTCCGGTGTCACCGCCAGGCCCGCGAGCCCCCTCTTGGCGAGTTCGGGGATCAGGTTCGCCACCGCCGCCTTGTCGTCCCTCAGGGGGTAGAGCGTCGAGACCAGGAGCTCGCCGGGATGGACCCAATCCACGATGTCCGGCACCTCCATGACATTGACCGACGTCACTACGTTGGCGAGGCCCGCCTTGCCGGCCACGACTCGGGCTTTTCGCAACGGTTCCGCCAACGCCAGGGCTTCTCCAAGGGTCAGCTGCATCGATCCTCCGGAAGTCGGTCACGCTCTCGTCATTATGCCACAAGTCACAGCGGCGTCGATGCGGGCGGCGCCCCGATCCTCCTCTGGATCGAGATGCGCCGGGGACCGCCTCGAAGCGCCGGCCCCTGGGGGGAGTCCTCGCCGGGGTGTTCGCGATGTCGATCAATCCAGTAGACTGGACCCGGTCGGACGAGCGAAAGGAGGGAGGCATGCAACGCGCGCGGACGGAGCCGGGGGACCGGCGGTGGATCGCCGCCTGCGGACTCGATTGCTCCGCCTGCGCCATCCGCCGGCTCCCGTTCGACCCCGACGCCGCTGTCGCTTGTGTCGACTGGTACCGCAAACGCGGATGGCTATCCGACGAGGAGGGGGCAAACGAAGCGATCGCCCGGCGGATGTACTGCCACGGCTGCCGCGGCCACCGCTCGGTCCACTGGTCGGTGAAAGGGGACAAGACCTGCTTCATCCTCGACTGCTGCGTCGATCAGCGCGGCCTCTCGGTCTGCTCGGAGTGCGGGGAGTTCCCGTGTGAGCCGCTGACCGAGTGGTCGACACGCAGCCCTCGATACGCGGAGGCGCTCGAGCGCCTCCGCGAGATGCACACCCGCGAAGAGGAGTGTCGATCGTGACGACCGGACGAATCGCCATCATCGGAGCCGGAATCGGCGGGCTCGCCGCCGGATGCACTGCGCAGCGGCTTGGATTCCGCTCTCAAATCCTCGAAGCGCACGCCCTCCCCGGGGGCCTCTGCACCGCCTGGACGCGAAACGGATTCACCTTCGACGGGTGCATCCACCACCTCGCCGGCTGCCGGCCCGGGACCCATCTGCACCAGATCTGGGAGGAGCTCGGAGCGATGCCGCGGGAGGTGCTCTTCCCGGAGGACCTCACGCAGGTCGAGTCGCCGGACGGGAAAGCAGTGACGATCTTCACCGATCTCGATCGCCTCTCGGAGGACCTCCTCCGCCGGTTCCCGAACGACCGGCGACCGATCGAGCGATACCTGCACGCGGTCCGACGGATGCGCCACCGCGACCTCCTCGAGGCGACGGCCGCCGGCCCCTCGGAGCTCGTCCGATTCCTTCCGGCCCTCCCGACGATCCTTCAATCGGCACGGCAGACGATGCGACAGGCGGCGGAGGCGTTTCGCGATCCGTTCCTCCGCCGGGCGTTCCCCAGCCTTCAATACGACTGGCCGGACACCCCGTTGCTGCTGCATCTGAACATCCTCGCGCAATCCGCCGACGGGAACTACGGGATCCCAGCCGGGGGGTCGCTCGAGTTCGCCCGATCGATCGCCGACCGGTATCGGGAGCTCGGCGGAGAGATCCGCTACCGCGCGCGGGTCGCCGCGATCCTCACCGAGCAGGGCCGGGCGACCGGGGTGCGCCTTTCGGACGGGGAGACGATCGAAGCGGACGCGGTGATATCGAATGCGTTCGCGCACACGACGATCTTCGGCCTCCTCGAAGGGCGCTTCGTCGACGATCGAATTCAGTCGAGCTTCCAGACCCGCGAGGAGACCGCCACGATGGGGATCCACGTCTCCCTCGGAGTCGCCCGCGACCTCTCGGGGGAGCCGCACTCCCTCGTCCTGCTCCTCGATCCGCCGGTCCCGATCGCCGACCGATCGCACGATCGGGTCGCGGTCGAGCTCTACCACTACGATCCGCGGCTCGCCCCGCCGGGGAAGAGCGTTGTCAAGGTTCTGCTCAACACGTCCTATCCGTTCTGGGAGGCGCTGTCCGTCAATCGATCGCGCTACGAGGACGCGAAGGCGCGGACCGGGGACGCGGTGATCGAGACCCTCGAGCGGCGGTTCCCCGGCCTCCGAGGCGAGATCGAGGCGATCGACGTCGCCACGCCGCTCACGACGGAGCGGTACACGGGGAACGGCCAAGGGTTCTCCATGGGCGCCGGAGTCCCGCTCTCGATGCTCTTCGCCCGTCCGATGCGGCTCCCCGGGCTCCGCCGGTTCTACCTCGTCGGGCAATCGGCGGGGGGCGCCGGAATCCCCGGCTGTGCCGCCATGGGGCGCAACGCCGTCCGCGCGTTGCGCCGGGAGCTCGCGGGAGGGCGCCGATGAACCGGCAGGATCCCGTCCACCGCGGGGTCCGGGAGCGAGGTCCCATCTCGAGGAGGTAACGATGCCAATCCGCAGTCGATACGCGTTCTTCCGCGGAGAGATCGTCCCGATCGAGAAGGCGAGGATCCCAGTCACGACGAGTGCCCTCCACTACGGAACCGCCGTCTTCGAAGGGCTCCGCGGGTACTGGAATCCGACCGAGGAGCGCCTGTACGTCTTCCGCCTTGCCGACCATATCGAGCGGCTCGAGCAGAACGCCCGGATCCTCCACATGGAGCTCGGCCGGGACCGCGGGGAACTCGCGCGGGCGATCATCGAGCTCCTCCGCCGCGAGGGGCTCCGGACGGATGCGTACGTGCGCCCGCTCCTCTACACGTCGGCGTGCGAGATCGGACCGAAGCTGATCGGCTATGACGTCGATCTCACCGTCTTCGCGACCCCGTTCGGTCGGTACCTCGATACGACGACCGGGATCCGGTGCGTCGTCTCCTCTTGGCGGCGTCCGTCCGACAACAGCGTCCCGCCCCGCGGGAAGATCTCCGGATCCTACGTCAATTCAGCGCTCGCCAAGACGGAGGCGATCCTTGCCGGCGCCGACGAGGCGATCCTGTTGACCGAACGCGGGACCGTCTCTGAGGGAAGCGCCGAGAACCTGTTCATCGTCCGCGGGAAGACGCTGATCACGCCGCCGCTCACCGAAGATATCCTCGAGGGGATCACCCGAGCCACGGTGATCGAGATCGCCACCGAGACCGGGATCCCCGTCATCGAGCGGGTCGTCGACCGCACCGAGCTCTACGTCTCCGACGAGGTCTTCCTCTGTGGAACCGCATGTGAGATCGCGCCGGTGATCGAGATCGACCGGCGCCCGATCGGCCCCGGTCGGCCCGGTCCGATCACCCGGTCGATCGCGGCGCGGTTCGAGGCGATCGCCCGCGGGACGACGGCCGATCACAGCGAGTGGCGGACGCCGGTCCCTGAGTAGACGGGCTGCGTCGCGCCGGTCATCGCCCGGACGGATCCGGGGCTGCATCGCGGGCGAGTGCCTCGCAGAGGATCTCCTCCGCCGCGACCCGATCCGGGTCACGGCCCATCCGGAGATCCTCGACCGTGAACCGGACCGGGCGGTCCGGGACGATCCCGACGCCCTCGATCAGGGTCCCGTCGGTCCTCCGGAACGCCCCGGTCGAGAATCGAGCGACTCCGCCGCCCGGGAGCCGGAACCGAACGGGGTTCCCGCTGCCGCCCCCCGTCCGGCGGCCGACAGTGACCGCCCGGCCGGCGTCGGCGAGCGAGGCGATCAGCATCTCGGTCGAGCTGAAGGACCCCACATCGATCAGCAGCACGACGGGGCCCCGATACGTCCGGCCGCGGGGACGGATCCGGTACGGATACCGCTTGATCCACCCTCGCTCGGGGAGCGGGAGGCGGAAGCGCTCTTCCCCGTAGACGAACGGCCGGTCGATCAGGCGGCCGGCGATCCGATCGCCGATCCGCGAATCCCCGCCGCCGTTGCCGCGCAGATCGATGATCAGACCCGGAGCGCCGAAGAGCGCGTCGAGCGCCGCATCGAACTCGGCGACGAGATCCCGCCCGGGACCGGCGGAGAGCGTCGGAATCCGAATCAGGCCGAACCCCGACGGGAGGAGCTCGCCGTGGATCGCCGGCCCCGTGGGGTCGAGCGCATCGACGCGCTCGACGGTCGGGAGCGGGTCGGGGACCGCGAGGACAACCGTCCGCGCCTCTCCGTCAGGCAGGACGAAGGAGACGGTCATCCGCGGGCCCGTCGTACTCAGCACGTGGACCGCCGCCGCTGCCCGCCGCTGCCCGGGCGTCGATCCGCTCCGAAGCCCCGCCGGGAGCGCGTGGAGCGCCTCCTCGACCGGCCGTCCGCCGACCGCCGTCAGGACCGCCCCGCGGACGAGGCCCGCCGCCGCCCCCGTCGGACCGACCCGGTCGACGACGACCCCATCATCGACGATCCGAGCCGTCCCGAAGTGCGTCCGCCCGGCGGACGGCGGCGGGATCAGCACGCCGCTGTGACCGTCCTCCAGGCGAGCGAGGAGCTCGGAGACGAGCTCGACGTACCCGTCGTGATCCACGAGGTCGTCCAACCGGGGCCGGTACGCGTCGACCAGCGCATCCCAGTCGATCCCCTTCTCGCGGAAGTACGGGTAGGAGACGCCGACCGCCTGACAGAGGCGATCGAAGTTCGCCTCGTGGGACTCGCTCGGCGGCGGAAGGCGCCCGATCAGGTAGAGGGGGAGGAACGTCTGGACGATCAGCCCCACCATCAAGACGAACCGGAACATCCTCCTCCCTCCCCGCGCCGCCACCGCCGGTCACGGCAGGATCCTCTCCAGCGCCTCCACCGCCGTTCGGACGTACGGCGGGCAACGTCGCTCGAACCGGCCCTCCCGGAGCGCCCGCTCTCGCTCCTCGGGGATCCCGAGATCGACCCCGATCAAGCTCGGACAGTCCGTCGCGCCGTGCGCGGCTCGGAACTGGTCGAACAGCGCTTGCACCGCGCAGTACGCCGCCTCCTTCGCCGCGCGATCGCCGGGATCCGTCCGTCCGAGCGCCAGGCCGAGGACGACCGCCCCCGCCGTCAATGCGCCGCACGTCCCGCCGGTCCGCGCGATTCCGGCGCCGAGCCCCGATGCGATCCGGACCGCCGTCTCCCGAGCGATCCCGAACGACGGGGCAAAGACCTGGATCAGCGCCTCCGCACAGGAGTACCCGGACGCCATCGCCTCGATCGCCCGCTCCGCTCTCCGCTCCATCGCTGGGACCCCCCGGTGACGGTACGCGGCCCACCGGTCGACGGCAAGTCCGCTCGCGGGCGCACCCGCCCGAGATGCGGCGGCGGGCGAACCCGATGGCTTGGCAGCCGTCGGTCCGCCCGCCTTTCCGCTGTCCTACCGTGACGAGACGCAGCCTCGGCAGGCGCTCGCTTCTTCGATCTTCCGCCGCTGCTCGGCGCAGCGGATCCATCCGGGGAACTCCTCGATCAACTCCCGAGGGTCTCCGTCCTGCTCGAGGAACTGACGGACAGCGCGTCGGACCGCTTGCCGCAGACGCGCCCGCTGAAGCGCCGAGGATTCGGCCCTCCGGCGCTCCGCGTCCTCGACCCGGCGGCGATGTTCCCGGATCGCCGTGCCGGTCGTGATCAACGCGGGATGCATCTCATACCTCCTCCCCATCGGGGATCCTCCGATACTCGTGCCATTCTCATTCTCCGATCGGCGACGCGGGACTCCCTCATCTCTCACCCCCGCTGTGCAAGAACTCCTCCAACATCGCGAAGACGTCGGACACGGCGGCCGGTCGGACCGCGTATCGCGCCTTCTCCTTCGAACCTTTCTCCGCCATCCGAACCTGGATCAGCCCGGCGAGCCGGAGCGCGTGCAGGTGATGCATCACCGTCGGCGTCCGCAGCCGGAGCGCTCGCGCGAGTTCGGCCGTCCCCGCCGGGGTCTCCGCGATTCGTCGCAGGATCTTCAACCGGGACGGGTCGGCGAGCGCTTTCAGCGCGTGGATCAGCGTGTCCGGCACCGTCTCGCCGGGGACGATCGACGCGTCCGACGAGCGCGCGCCGAACAGGAGGAGCATCCGATCCGATCCAATCCGGCCGTTCAACGTGAGCGGCGTGATCCAGTACGAGGGAGCGATGACCAAGTGATCCGTCGGAAACGGCGCGTCGTACCGGATTCCTTGGGAGAGCTCCTCGAGGAGATCGGGGAACTCCAGGCGACGCGAGAGTTCGCGCGCCCGCTCGAGCGCGGCGGTCAAGAACGGGGAGATCCGCTGCTCCTCCTCGGCGAAGAAGACCTCTTGATAGGCGCGGAGCGCCGCGAGGTACGCATCCCCGAAACCGCTCGCATCCGCGCAGATCTCGAGGAGATTCTGAACCCGTTCGTTCTTCGGCCGTTTTGCCGGTCCCTTCGCCTCGTCGAGGAGGGCGGCCACATCCCGGCGCTCCCGATCCGTCCATCGTCCGCGCTCCGCGATCCCCGTCAGCAACTCGTCCAATCTCGACCCCCGCTCCTGCGGCCCGCACATGAGCGCATGCATCCGTTCGGCGGCCGGTGTCCGTCCGAGGGTCCAGAGGACCGTCTCCACGTTCTTCGGGGGATCGAGGGCGTGGATCCAGTGGATCGGGACGATGATCGCATCCTGCGCCTTCGCCAGCGTGTCGCGCGCGTCGCTCGGAAGGCGCGCCCGCATCCCGGCCGTCCACGCCGCGCGGACGTTGAACATCGCCGGTTGATGCAGGACCCACAGGCTGAGGAAGAAGTCGTACGCCGTCCCGAACTCCCACTCGATCGCCGGCCCCGTTCGCCCGGCCCGCTCGGCATCCCCATCGGTCTTGATCATCCTCTAACTTATACCTCCATGTAACTTAGACATATATCTAACACAAACCAGGGTCGTTGTCAAGCTCCGGCGGCCGGCATCGATCGTCGCGTGGTGCTGCATCCGAAATGACGATAGACTCACCGGACCCGGCTGCGGGAGAGGAGGGAGCCGACTTGGAGGATCGGGACCGTCCGCCGATCATCGTCCGCCAGTACCGTCCGGGGGACCGGGAGGCCGTCCGGTCACTCGCCGTCGCCTGCGCCGATCCGGACGCGGTCGCGCCGTGCCTCGCCGATCACCTCCCCCTGGTCGCCGACATGCTGATCTCCTACTACACGGACATGGCGCCGGACACCCTCTGGGTCGCCGACGCCGGGACCGCTGGCGTCGTCGGCTACCTCGCCGGCGGCCTCCGCCCGCAGGCGCGCCAGTGGGCGGTCGCCGTACGGATCCTCCCGCGGGTCGTCCTCCGGGCGATCGCCGGTGGGGCCGTCTTCCGGTGCCCGGTCCGCTCGATGATCCGGGCGGGATGGGCAACGTGGCGGAATGCGCTCGAGGCACAACGCCCGATCCACGATCGGTATCCGGCGCACTTCCACATCGGAGTCTCCGCGCCGCATCGCGGGGGCGGCGTCGGCCGGGCGCTTGTCGAGCAGTTCACCGAGCAGGCGGTGCGCTCCGGAGCCGGCGGGATCTGCGTCTCCGTCTACGCCCAGAACGCCGGTGCGCGCGCGTTCTTCTCCGCTCTGGGATATCGGGAGATCGGGCGGTACGAGACGCACCTCGTCGGACGGACGGGGACGATCCGCAAGCGCGTCTTGATCCTCGGGCGGCCGGTCACCGCCCCCGGCGCCCCGCCAGAGGAACGGTGGACGGGATGACGCAGCGGACGCGCGGGGACCGGCGCCGATGGACGCGCTGGGCGATGGGAGCCCTCGTCGTCTGGGCGATGTCGCTCATCGGTCTCTACGTCTACCTCCAGTCTCCCGTCCTCTGGTTCGTGCCCCTCGAGGCGGGGTCTGTCCCGCTGGCGGTGCATGACGGAGAGCGGATCCTCGTCATCTCGCCGCACCCCGACGACGACGTGCTCGGCGTGGGGGGGACGATGGCGAAGGCGACTGCGGACGGAGCGTCGCTCCTGGTCGTCTTCCTGACGAGCGGGGATGCGAACCTCGCCGGGAAGCGGTTGATCACGATGCATCCGTTCAACCTCCCGTCCGAGTTCCGCGCCCTCGGGTCCCGGCGGCAGAAGGAGGCGGTTCGGGCGTTGGAGGCGCTCGGCGTCCCGGCGGATCGCGCGATCTTCCTGAACTACCCCGACCGTGGGCTGACCCAGCTCCTCAGCAACCACTGGCAGTCCCTCGATCCGTTCCGGAGCCCGTTCACGGGGCGGATCGCCAAGTACTCGGAGATCGCGTTTCAGCCGGGACGGCTCTACTCGGGCGAGAACCTGCTCGACGATCTCGTCCAGATCCTGCTCCGATTCCGGCCGACGATCATCTACGCGCCGCATCCGCTCGACGCTCACCCCGACCACCGCGCGGGCTACCAGTTCACCGTCTCGGCCGTCCGCGAAGCGCGCGACGCATGGGAAGAGGGCTCGCCCCCCGAGGTCCGCTGCTACCTCATCCACTCGTTCGGTGGAGCGTGGCCGACCCCGCGGGGACTCGGGATGACCGAGCCCCTCGAGATCCTTCCCATCTTTATCACCGACGCTCCGTGGGAATCGGTCGAGTTGCCGGAGTGGGCCGTCCACGCGAAGCTCGCCGCAATCCGGAGCCACATCTCCCAATGGTGGACCTCGCGGCGCTTCCTGGCGAGCTTCGTCCGGATCAACGAGATCTACCTCCCCGTCGCGGTCGCCGCGCCCGCGGCGCACCCTCTCGACGCGCCGGATGCGTCAGGCCCGTCCGTGCAAGAGGTCGAGGAGCCGGCCGAGGACGGTCTCTCCCTCCGCGCGGAGCCCGTTGTGCTCGTACTCGCTCGTCACCCAGAGGCGTAGTCCGCGGACCGCGGCCGCCGTCTCCTCCGAGAACGCCCGCTCGACGTACATGTCGTGGTAGTAGACAGCGGCCGCGCAGGGGACCTCGTTCTGACCGAGCGCCTCCCGGTCGTACAGCCGGAGCCAATCGGGCGTCTCGGCGAGAATCTCGGCGGCCGCGCGGAGCGGCCGAAGCCCGCGGTACTCGTCGAACATCCACGGGTAGATCATCTCGCCGGTGAAGTACACCGACCCGGGCGCCGAAGCATCGAAGACCGGGTACTCGGACCGGATCCGTTCCGCCGACCATCGGGTCGCCGCCTCCTGCGCATAGATCGCCTCGTGGAGGACCGCATAGAGCGGGTTCGTCTGAAAGGAGAATGCGTTCTCGAACCGCCACAGGAACGTCTCGCTCAGCGCTCGCCCACGGGAGTCGTCGATGAACGCCTCCTCGAGGAGGTAGTGGACCGGCTCGAACCCGTCGCTGGCGCCGAACCCGATCCCGAGCTGCTGAAAGCGGCGGGGAGTCAGGCGATCGCCGCCCGGAAGCGATACCGTCTGCTCGAGAAGGGCGTCGACGACCGCGCGCGTCCGAGCGACGTCGTCGGGATACCGCTCGTAGAATCGCTCGTTCTTCTCGATCACCCGCCGATACGTCGCTCTGTAGACCTCGTCGACCGGACGGTCGATCGGAGGAAGCCCGCCCGCGAAGAGCGCCCCGGCCAAGCCGGCGGGGGCGGCGCACAGGTATCGCAGCGCGCAGAACCCGCCGTAACTCTGCCCGAGGACCGTCCAGCGGCGGTCCGGGCCGACGAGCTCCCGCCGGATCGCCTCGGCGTCGCGAACGATCGCATCGGCGCGGAAGTTCCGAAGATACGCCGCCTGATCCTCCGGAGTCGGGCGGGCCGCGAGCGTTTGCGCGGTCAGCGGAGTGCTCCGTCCCGTCCCCCTCTGATCGAGCAGGAGGACGCGGTAGTCCTGCAACGCACGCTTCAGCCACCCGCTCCGCGCGGTCGGCCGAGGTGCCGGGAACCCCGGCCCTCCCTGCAGGTAGACGAGCCACGGAAGATCCTCGGTCTCTCGTCCGCTCGCCACCGCCTCTCGCGCAAAGACCCGGATCGTCTCCCCCGACGGCCGATCGTGATCGAGCGGAACGTCGAACGTGTGGTCGATGAGAACGACCCCCGGAATGCGATGAACGGCCTCCTTCATGCGATCGACTCCTTCCCGCCGAGCGACCCCGCTCGGCCTTGCCAGCGTAGCGACTCGACCGGCCCGCGTACACCCCTCGGGGTCAAAGGCGGAGAGCCGCGATCCGAACCGCCGTTCTCCGAGTCGATCGATCGGGCGCGGGGGGGGCTTGACGGCCGGGAAATTTGCGCTATCCTGCTTCTCGTCGCGATCGTTATCGCCGACAAAGGAGGCGGGCCCATGGCTTGCTGCGGCAGTTCGAAGAGCAGTACTCCGTCGAAAAAGCCGACGGACAAGAAGAAGCCGACAGATAAGAAATAACCGAAATCTTACGGCAAGTCCGGACGGGGCGGCGGGTGTCGCCCCGTTCCGCTTTTCCCGGATGCCCACGCCGCCCGGCGGGCGCGTTGATCGCCGTTCTGCGTTCTCCTACACTCGCGCTGGTCCCCGCCGCGAACCGAAGAGGAGAGCCCGCGATGAAGCCGATCATCACACTGACGCTGAACGCGTCCGTCGACAAGAGCGCGTCTGTCCCCCACGTCGTCCCCGACCGGAAGCTCCGCTGCAGCGCGGTGCGCTCGGAACCTGGCGGCGGTGGGATCAATGTCGCCCGCGCAGCCGCGAGGCTCGGGGCACCGGTGATCGCCGTCTACGCTCGCGGCGGGCCGACCGGCGATCGCCTGGAGGCGCTCCTCCGCGCGGAAGGGGTGGCGACTCGCCCCGTCTCGATCTCCGGCGAGTGCCGCGAGAGCCTGATGGTTCAAGAGACAGCGACCGGACAGCAGTATCGATTCTCGTTCCCCGGGCCGACGTTGGCGGAGGCCGAATGGTCGGCGTCCTTGGCGATGGTCGATGAGCTCGCCCGCGACAGCGACTACATCGTCGCCAGCGGAAGCCTCCCGCCCGGCGTCCCCGAGGATTTCTACATCCGCCTCCATCGCGCGGCGATCCGCCGGGGCGCCCGAGTCCTTCTCGATACGTCGGGCTCAGCGCTCGCTGCCGCCTCCGATCGCCCCGTCTTCTTGATCAAGCCAAACCTGCGCGAGTTCGAGTCGCTCGTCGGGCGCGCGCTCGGAGACGATCGGGAGATCGAAGCCGCCGCCCGCCGGCTGATCGCCGCCGGACTCGCGGAGCATCTCGTCGTCTCGATGGGGGCGGCGGGGGTGGCGTACGCCACGAGCGGCTCGTTCGCGCGGATCCCCGCTCCCACGGTCCGGATCGAGAGCCGCGTCGGGGCGGGGGACAGCACCGTCGCCGGCATCGCCGTCGGCCTCGCGCGGGGGTTCGCCGTCGAAGAGGCCGTCCGCCTCGGCGTCGCGGCCGGGGCCGCCGCCGTGATGACGCCCGGCTCCGAGCTCTGCCGGCGACAGGACGTCGAGGCCCTGTACCGCGGGATGGCGGAGCGAGGTCGGGCGTCCGGCTAACGAGGAGCGGGACTCATCGCCGCCTACTTCATCACGCCGACCTGGACGTTGCGGAACCGGGCCGGGGCGGCCCCGTGGCCGGTATGGGCGACCTGCATCGGCTGTCCCTTCCCGCAGTTTGGCGTCCCCCAGACCCGCCAATGATCGTCGTTGCAGATCGCATCGCAGTTTCGCCAGAACGCCGGCGTCATCCCCGTGTAGGTCGCGTTCTTCAGCATCCGCCCGAGCCGTCCGCGAACGATCTCGTAGGCGAGCTCCGTTCCGAATTGGAAGTTCAGCCGGCGATCGTCGATCGACCAGCTCTTGTTCGTCAGCAGATAGACGCCGTCCTCGGTGTCGGCGATCAGGTCCTCGAGTGTCCACTCCCCGGGCATCAGGCTGACGTTGTTCATCCGGATGATCGGGAGGCGATTCCACCCGTCCGCCCGCATCGCGCCGTTCGAGCGGGCGGGGGCGTTCGCCCGGAGGGCGCGCAGGCGCGCTGCGGTCTCCCGCGACGTCAGGTAGTGGACGAAGATCCCGTCCTTGACGATGTCGGTCCGCTGCGCGGGGACCCCCTCATCGTCATACCCGTACGTCCCGAGACCGGTCGGGGTGAGCGCATCCGAGACGATCTGGACGATCTCCGATCCATACTGGAACGAGCCGAGCTTCTCGGGGGTCAGGAAGCTCGTACCGGCAAACGCCGCCTCCGTCCCGAAGACGCGGTCGAGCTCGATCGGGTGTCCGCAGGACTCGTGGATCTGAAGTCCGAGCTGCGGGCCATCGAGGATCACCGTCGTCATCCGGCTCGGGCACTGCGGCGCCGAGAGGAGCGCGACCGCCTCCTCGGAGATCCGACGCGCGTTCCCCGCGAGATCCCACGGGAGGATGAACTCGTACCCAGCCGTCCCCTGATTCCGGCCGAACGAGTTCGGATAGGACCGCTGCTGCATCTCGCCTCGGGCGACGGCGTAGACGGTCATCCCCAGCCCGCTCTCGATGATCTCCTGCTCGATGCAGCTCCCTTCGCTGCTTGCGAACGTCTTCGTCGTCCGCAAGAAGCCGAGCGATCCCGTCGCCACGGCGATCCCCGCCACGGCCCGGGCCTCCTTGTCCGCCTCCAGGAGGAGGGAGATCTTCTCCTCGAGGGGGACGGAGAACGGGTCGATCTCCACCGGCGTTCGGTACGTATCGACGTGCACCTCCGGCGGCCCGAGCTCGACGTCGTGCACCTTCGCGGTGGCACTCGCCTTCGCGATCGAAACCGCAAGCTCCGCGACACGGTCGATCTCCGTTCGGGACAGGCGGTTCCCCGAGGCGAAGCCCCACGCGCCGTCGGCGAGGACGCGGATGCCGAATCCGCCGTCTTCATCGGAGGAGAGTGCTTGCACCACGCCGTTCTTCACCGTGATCTCCTCCGCCTCCCGGCGGACCACCCGGATGTCCACGTACGTCGCCCCTTTCATCCGTGCCCGGTCGATCGCCCGATCGGTGTACTCCCGCATGCCTCGACTCCTTTCCCGGACTAGAACTCCGTCGTTCCCGTGAACCGGAACCCGCGGATCTTCATCGCGGGCGCACAGACCGCGAAGTTGCCCCAATCCTGCTTCACGGTCTTCAGCGACCGGCCGATCGATTCGGCGCCCGCGAACGCCTCGAGGATCCCCTGAGTGAACCGGAGGTTCCTCAGCGGCTGTGCGATCGCTCCGTCCTCGATCAGGAACGTGCCGTCCCGGGTCATCCCCGTCAGGATCGCCTGCACCGGATGGACGGGATTCGTGTAATGAAACCGCGTCACCCAGATCCCTCGGTCGGTCGAGGCGACCATCTCTTCCTTCGTCGCATCGCCGGGGGCGAGGAACAGGTGCACGGGGATCGGGCCGAGTGGGTTCGGTGCGGGGAGCGCGTGACCGGTCGAGCGGGCGCCTTCCTCCCGCCCGGCGGTGAACGTGTCGTGGACGGCGGCCCGCGCGATCCCCCGCTCGATGAGAACGACCTTCTCCTTCGGGACGCCCTCGAAATCGAACGGGAGAACGAACCCGCGCGGATCGAGCCCGTCGTCCCAGATCGTGATCCGTTCCCCGGTGACGGCCTCTCCGAGGCGGCCACAGAGGAAGCTCCGCCCCTCCTGGACCGAGAGGGCGCCGAGGCCCAGGTACCCGAGGTAGAAGAGCATGTCGGCGACGGCGTCCTCCTCGAGGATCACCGTGTACTCGCCTGGCTCAATCGACACCGGACGGCGACTTCGGATCGCCTTCTCCGTCGCCGCCCTCCCGATCCCCTCCGGGTCGAGACGAGCGAGATCGAGGTCGGCGTCCGACGCATACCCCGAGCTGTCCGCCCCCATCACGACCGCGACGATCGCGGCGGCCGTCCGACCGTGGTACGCGGAGACGCCGAGCGTGTTCCCGACGTAGATCTCTTCCAGCTCGGTCGACACCGCTCCCGCCGCCTCGAGCCCTTCGCCGATCGCGCACTCGATGACCTCGGCCGCGGCCGCCGCTCGGTCCCCCGGCGTCGCGTTCGCCGTCTGCTCGACGATCGCATCGACCGTCGGTACGGGGCGGGGCTCCGGGAGGGATCGGAAGTCCGGGTTCGCGCGCTGGAGCCCCGCGATCCGCACGGCTCGGCCCGCCAGGCGGCGAAGCCCGCCGTCGGACAGGTCGTTCCCCGAGGCGACGCCGATCCGCCGATCGGTGACCGCCCGGACGCGAACGGTGACGTTCCTCTCCGAAACGTTCTGATGGATGGCGTTCGCCGCGAACCGCGTGAGATGCCCGTCGATTGCGGTGACGATCACCTCCGCCTGATCCGCCTTCGCCGCCGTGAGCACGCGATCGGCGATCCCCTTCATCCGTTCCCTCCCGAGCACGTGGCCTCCCTTCCACTCCCTCGCCGGCCCGACACCGGTCGGTCCCCCACCTTACGCGGGGAGGCCGGACAGGGCAATCGGCCCGCCGGACCGGACCGATGGCCCGGGCTGGCGTATACTCCCAACGGTCGATCCCGATGGGAACGCGAATCCTGGTCGTCGATGATGAGACGTGGGTCGTGCAATCGGTCCGCAGTTACCTGGAGAACGCGCAGTTCGAGGTGATCTCCGCCGGAAACGGTGAAGAAGCGATCGCGCAGTTCGAGGCGCATCAGCCCGATCTGATCATCCTCGATTGGATGCTTCCGGCGATCGACGGTCTGTCGGTCGCCGAGCGGATCCGCCGGAGATCGTCGGTTCCGATCATCATGCTGACAGCGCGCGCCGAGGAGGCCGACCGGGTGATCGGCCTCGAGGCCGGGGCGGACGACTACGTCGTCAAGCCGTTCAGCGCCCGCGAACTGGAGGCCCGCGTCCGCGCCGTCCTTCGCCGGGCCGCCGGGGCCCGGGCGGCGGTCCTCGAGGTCGGGCCGCTCCGTCTCGACCAGGATCAGCGACGCGTCTGGCTCGACGGATCGGCGATCGATCTCACGGCGATGGAGTTCGACCTGCTGGCGTTCCTGATGACCCACCCGGGCCGGGTTTTCACGCGCCTCGAGCTCCTCGAGGCCGTGCGGGGGGACACCTATGGAAGCTTCGAGCGGGCCGTCGACTCCCACATCAAGCGGCTCCGCCAGAAGATCGAGCCCGATCCGCGCAATCCTCGGTTCCTGTTGACCGTCTTCGGCGTCGGCTACCGCCTCGCCAAGGGGGATGAGACATGAAGACGCCGTTCCGGCGGCTCTCGTTCCAGGCGAAGCTGACGCTCTCCTTCGCGCTCGTCATCGGGCTCACGACCCTCCTCGGGTACTGGCTCATCCACCAGTCCGTGCGGGAGGCGTTCGTCAACTACGCCGTCCGTCCGCTGACCCGGCAGGACCAGGTCCTCCTCCAGTTGATCGTCCTCTACTACCAGCGATCGGGGAGCATCGACGCCGTCGTCGAACTGCTCGAACGGTCGCCGCAGGAGCTCCCGATCGCCCTCGCGGACCCCGACGGCCGCATCGTGACCTCTCCGGACGAGCGGCTGCGGGGGCGTCGGCTGACCTCGCCCCAGCTCGCCCAAGGCCAGACGATCTCCGTCCCCGGATCGGGGACCTGGACCCTCGTCCCCCTGCGGCTGATCCCTTGGGTCGATCCGCTCGAGGCCGGGTTTCTTCGGGCGACCCGCCGCTCCCTCTGGCTCGCCGCCCTGACGGTCGGCGCCGTCGGGATCGCCCTCGGCTGGATCCTCTTCCGACAGCTGATCGGGCCGCTGAACCGCCTCGACGCAGCGACGCGGCGGATCGCGGACGGCCAGCTGAACGAGCGCGTGACGATCGCATCGTCCGATGTCCTCGGTCACCTCGCCGACTCGTTCAACGAGATGGCGGAGAGCCTCGAGAACGCCGAGGCAGCGAAGCGAAGGATGATCGCCGATGTCTCCCACGAACTGCGCACGCCGATCACCGCGCTGCGAACCACGCTCGAGGCGATGCGGGACGGCCTGATCGTCGCGAACGAGGAGACGTTCGCCGCGCTCCACACCCGGGTTCTCCTCGTGACGCGCCTCGTCAACGACCTACACCAGCTCGCGCTGGCCGACGCCGGCGCGCTGTCGATCCGCCGAACCCCCGCCCAGCTCGAGGAGATCTTCGCCGGGATCCTCGCCACGATCGGCGTGGAGATCGAGGACGCCGGGGTCCGCCTCGATCTCGACCTCGATCCGAACCTCCCGTGGATCGACGCCGACCCGCAGCGAATCGAACAGGTCCTGTTGAACCTGCTCTCGAACGCGATCCGCCACACCTCGGCGGGGGGTACGATCCGTCTCGCCGCTCGGCGGTCGGATCCCGGATCGATCGAGGTCTCCGTCTGCGACACCGGCCCAGGGCTCGCCCCGTCCGATCTCGAACGGGTCTTCGACCGGTTCTATCGGGCGGACGCGCCGCGCTCGAGCGACCGGGGCGGAACCGGGCTCGGACTGGCGATCGCCAAGGCGATCGTCGAGGCGCACGGCGGTCGGATCTCCGCGGAGAACCGCCCAGAAGGCGGCGCCTGCTTCCGGTTCACCCTCCGCACCGCCGCTTCGGCGACAGGCGAGAATGAGCGACGGGGCGCGCCCGGTTCGAGCGCGCCCCGCGCAGGGTGAGTCCGCGACCGACCCGCGTCGCTACATCGCCTCGAGCTTCCGCTCGAGGATCATCACCAGTTGCTCGAGGCGCTCGAGATGGGCGCCGGAGCCAGCCCGGCCGCCCGCCCGAGCCCCGTGGGCGCCGATTGCGACCGCCGGTCGCTCGCCCCGCATCGGCCGCACCGCGCCCGGCTGAGCGGCCTCGACTCCGAGCCGCTCTCGGAGCCGGGTCGCGATCTCGTCGCGAAGCGAGGTCGAGTCGCTCATCGCCCCGCCGAACGGCGCCCGCCCCGGCATCCGCCCCATCGAGCCGAGCCGCTCGGCCGCCGTCCCCGGCGCTCGCATCGCAGCGATCCCCGCCGGCGGAATCATCCCTCCGCCGAGGAACCCTCCGGGGAGCGCCTGCTCGAGGACCTCGCCCTGCTGGTAGGTCAGCGTCCTCTTGATCGTGTCGACGGCCGCCGCCGCCGCGTCGCGGAGGGCGCCCGCTTCATCGGCCATTTCGCTGCGGAACGCCTCCAGGCGCGCGTCGAGCTCGTCGGCCGTCCCCGCGAACGCGATCATCTCGTCGATGAACGCCGTCCGCCGCGACTCCATCGCCCGGGCCCCTTCGAGGAGCTCGGAGAGAGCCGCGTGCAGTGTCTGCATCTGCTCCGGCGTGAGCTCGAGCCGGTTGACCAGAATCACCATCTGGAGGGGGATTGCATCCGAGCCCCCCGCGGCGGCGCCGACCTGACCGCTCGCCGGGATCCCCCCGAGGAGTCCGGCCAACACCGCCAAGGCCGCCCATCGTCCGATCCGCCCCTTCCACATCGTCTTCATCGTTCGGTCTCCTTTCGCCTGAATCCTCGCCAGCGTACGCCCCCGCGATGAACGATCTCGTGCGATCCTGTGGCAGAGATGTGAAGGCGGACCTAGGCGGAGAACGCCTGTCGGCGCATCGATCCGACGGCGAGGGCGAGCATCACGACGGCGAAGCCGGCGAGGACCGACAGCTCGAGGAGGATCTCGGACGGGCCGAACCCGGTCAGCATGACGCGCCGCAACGCCGTGTTGGCGTACGTCAACGGGCTCGCGTACGAAAGCGGCCGCATCGCCGCCGGCATCGCCTCGAGCGGCCAGAAGACGCCGCTGACCATCAACGAGGGGATGAGGAGGAAGAGGAGGAACTGCATCGCCTGGAACTCGTTCCGGGCGATCGTCGAGAGGAGGGTCGCGATCCCCTGGAGCCCGACCGTGAACAGGACGATGATCAGCGCGACCCACGCCGGGCTCCCGGCGAAGCGGATCCCGAACAGCAGCGTCGAGACGAGGAACAGCTCGCCGACCTGAAAGAGCGCGATCGCGGTGAACGCCGCCGTGTATCCGAGCGTCACCTGCCACGGCCGGATCGGGGCGACCAGCAGGCGCGTCAGGGTCCCGGCGGTCCGCTCGCGCACGATCGAGATCGACGTCAGCATCACGGTGATCAGCGTCATCGCGAACCCGATGATCCCCGGCGCCGTGTAGTCGAGGGCGCGGATCGACCCCCCGTAGAGGAGCTCCGTCCGCAGGACCGCGTCCGGCGAGAGCGCCCGCTGCTGACCGGCGAGGACGTGCTCCAGCGTCGCCCGCAGACCCTCGAGGATCGCGGAGGTGAGGACCGGGTTGCTGTCGTCGAGGATCAGGGAGGCGGCCGGCCGGTCCGCCGCGTCCGCCGGCGGGAGGAGTCGGACGGTGCGGTTCCCGTACGGGACGGTCCGCTCACCGCCGACGCGGAGGGCCTCGTTGAGGACCGCGTGGGAGAAGTTCTTGGGGAGGACCACCGCCGCCCAGATCCCGTCCTCCCTCACCCGCGCCCGCGCGGCGTCGGGGTCGTCCATCTCGATCCGATCGAAGAGCGTTCGATCGAGTCCATCGAGGATCTGCCGCCCGATCGCCACCTCGAGGGTGATCCGCCCCACTTCCGCCGTCCGGACCGACGCGAGGCCGTTGTCCTGGTTCACGACGATGATCCGCAGATGTTGGGGCCTCCCCGAGAACGAGTACCCGTAGAGGAGGACGAAGAAGAGCGGGATCAGGGCAATCAGGATGAGCGTGCGCTGGTCCTGCCCGATCCGCCGGAGGATGTTCCGGGTGACCGCCAGGCTCTTCATGTCGCTTTCTCCCCCTCCTGGAGGGCGATCACGGCGTCTTCGAGGTCGCTCGTCCCCGTCGTCCTCCGAATCTCGTCGGCCGTCCCCTGCGCGAGGAGCCGCCCTTGACTGAGGACGGCGAGCAGGTCGCACCGCACCGCTTCCTCGATCAGGTGCGTCGTCACAAGGACCGTCACGTCCTCCTCCGCCAGCCGTGCGAAGTGATCCCACAGCGTCCGCCGGAGGCGCGGATCGACCCCGGACGTCGGCTCGTCGAGGAAGAGGAGCCGCGGCTTGTGGAGGAGGCTGACCGCGAGCGAGACCCGGCGCTGCATCCCGCCGGAGAGCGTCCCGAGGCGCTGGTCCGCCCGGTCGGAGAGACGGACGAACTCGAGGAGCTCCCGCGACCGCTCGCGGATCCCGCCCCGGGGAAGGTCGTAGAGCTCCCCGAAGAACCGGAGGTTTTGGGCGACCGTCAGGTCATCGTAGAGCGCGATCTCCTGGGGCATGTAGCCGATCTGCGATTGGATCCGGATGTTGGGCACCCGCCAACCGAGGATATGCGCCTCCCCCCCGTCCGGCCGGAGAAGTCCGCAGAGGATCCGGATCAACGTCGTCTTCCCCGCCCCGTTCGGGCCGAGAAGCCCGAACACGCGGCCGCGCGGGACGGCGAGATCGACGCCGGCGAGCGCCTGACGCCCCTTGAACGACTTCCGCAGCCCGGTCACTTCGAGAACCCGATTCATCTTCTCAGAATACGTCATAGTCGATCCGTACGAACAGCGACCGGGACGGCTCCGCATCGCCGCTTCGATACCGGATCTCGCCGTCCGCACTCAGGCTGAGCTGAGCCGAGAGCTGAACGAGGAGCGTCCCCCAGAGCCGGTGCTGATCGGTCCGCTCCTCCCGGTCCGACCAGCCGTGGTCTCGGTTGAACGCGTAGCCGAACCGCAGCCGCCATTCGTCGCCCAGTCGTCGGGAGTAGCTCGCCGAGAGATCGAGCCCGTAGCGCTCGAACCCGGCGAGGCCGAAGACGAGCCGGGCCGAGGCGCGCCCTTGGGAGACCGGGTCGGGGACGATCGCGTAGTTCCCCGAGACGACGATCACCTCTGACAGCGCGAACCCGCCGCCTGTCCGCAGCGAGCCACCGGCGCGGACGTGCGCGTCCCACCCGCACAGTCGGGCGTCCCCGCTCCCGCTGAGGACCCGTTCCATCCCCAGGACGCCCTCCGCCCCGAGCGCGTCGTCCCGGACGAGCCCCGTCCCGACGAAGATCTCTTCCAACGCAAGGATCCGGTCGGCGCTCGTCCGCGCGGGGTCCCCGATCGTGTCCGCGACCTCTTGGAGGACGTCGTCGATCACCGGCGCGAGGAGGATCCCCATGTCGATGAGCGCGTTCTGCACGCGGATCGCCAGTGCGAGGGGCGTGACGTCGCGGAACCGGCCGATCCCGATGCCCGCCGTTACGTCGAGCGTTCCGTCGACGACTCCCGTGAACCGGAGGTCCGCGGCGCCGATCGCGAATGCATCCCCCTCCACGTACCACTTGACGTCTCCCGCGACGACCGCATCCAGCGTGAACGCGCCCGGCGTCCAGGCGGCGTCCGCCACCCCGTCGATCCGGTATCCGAAGACCGGAGACTGGTGGAATCGAACGTAGTCCGCCGCTGCGGCGCTGTGGAACAGCCCGCCCCCGGCGTCCGCGCCGTCGTACCACTGGAGCGTCCCCTGGAGCGACAGGGAGCTGAAGGCGCTCCTCGCCGGCGCGTAATCGCACGGCGAGAGAACGCCCGCCGCCGCCCAGACGCCCCACATCGCGACCGCGATGCCCGCCCATGTCGCCCGCATCCGCCTCGACATCGTCCGCCCTCCTTGCCCTTCCGGCGCATCGTACCTTAATCGCTCCCCGGAGGGGGGTCAACGACGAGCCGCCCCTCACCGACTACAATGGGGATCGACAGAGGAGGGCGGCCCTGTGATTCGGCGAATCCTGACGACTCTTTGGATCGGAGGTCTTGCGATGGGAGCGGCGGTCGGCGCCGAGCCAGTCCACGTCGTCGCCACGACGACGATCATCGGGGACGTCGTCGCACAGATCGGTGGCGACGAGATCGACCTGACGGTGCTCTTCCCGGTCGGCGCCGACCCGCACGCGTTCGAGGCGACCCCTCAGGACGCGGCGGCGATCTGGCGCGCGGATATCGTGTTCGCCAACGGCCTGTCGCTCGAAGAGGCGTTGTCGTCGGTTCTCTCGAACGCACAAGGGCGCCTCGTCGCGCTCGCCGAGACGGTCCCGGAGCGCCCGCTCGAGGGGGACGCCGAGCACGGCGCCGGGGCGGATCCGCACGTCTGGCTCGATCCAGCGAATGTGATCGTCTGGGCCGAGGTCATCGCGGCGGTCCTCTCAGAGGAGGATCCCGAGAACGCGGACCGTTACGCCGATCGTGCCCGGGCGTACGCTGGCGCCTTGCGGGCGCTCGACGAATCGATCGCCGACGCGCTCTCCGCGATCCCCGACGAGCGGCGCCGGCTCGTCACCGACCACGCCGTCCTCGGGCACTTCGCCGCGCGGTACGGGTTCGAACAGGTCGGCGCTGTGCTCCCCGGGTTCAGTACCCTCGCCGACCCCTCTGCGCGCGAGATCGCCCAGTTGGAGGAGCGGATCCGCTCCCTCGGCGTCCCGGCGATCTTCGTCGGGACGACCGTCCGTCCCGAGCTCGCCGATCGAATCGCCGCGGATACCCAAACGGCCGTCGTCCCCCTCTACACGGGATCGCTCAGCGCCCCGGACGGACCGGCGGCGACCTATATCGACCTGATGCGCTACAACGTGGCGGCGATCGTCGGCGCGCTGGGAGGGGCGAGGTGATCGGGATCGCCCGGCGGAGCGCCATCCACGACCCCGGCGCGCCGGCCCTCTCGGTTCGCGATCTCACCGTCCTCTACGATCGCGCGCCGGCCCTGTCCGATGTTCGATTCGACCTGCGTCCGGGGGAGCACCTCGCCGTCGTCGGCCCGAACGGGGCGGGGAAGAGCACGCTCCTCAAGACGATCGCCGGCGTCCTCTCCGCCGATCGCGGAACGGTCCGCGTGCACGGGCACGGTCCGTCCCGCCACATCTGCATCGGCTACCTGCCGCAGCGGAGCCAGGTCGACTGGCGCTTCCCGGTGACCGTCTACGACGTCGTGATGATGGGGAGGATCGGCCGGATCGGTCCGATCCGGCGCCCGCGCCGGGTCGATCACGAGGAGGCGCGCGCCGCCCTCGCCGCCGTCGGACT
>ENA-OSEO01000830-OSEO01000830.1-sediment-metagenome-genome-assembly--contig:-NODE-830-length-68726-cov-7.248336_pt1 | contig 68726 bp, 51 predicted proteins | sample MGYA00237883_ERZ534232 | MGnify/ENA metagenome assembly ERZ534232
AGACTGCTCCTTGACGTACCGGATCAACCCGATGAGACGATGTTGGAGCAGGACGCCTATTTGTGTCGATTCGTCCTGGTTTTCGACAGGGAGGGATACAGCCCGGCGTTTTTCCGCAGGATGTGGCAGGAGCATCGCATTGCGTGCATCACCTATCACAAACATCCCGCAGGCCAGTGGCCGGTCAGTTGGTTTGTGGAAAGGAGCCTCGCCATGCCCAACGGGGAGACGGTCACGATGCGCTTGGCCGAAATGGGTACCTTGCTGGGGTCGGGCAAGGACGCTTTTTGGGGCCGGGAGGTGCGCAAACTGACCGATTCCGGTCATCAGACCAGCCTGATCAGCACCGCCTATGGTCTGCCGCATACCGAGCTTGCTTTGGGGATGTTTAGCAGGTGGTGTCAGGAAAACTTTTTTCGGTACATGAAGGAACACTTTGAAATTGATATGCTTTGTGAATACGGCGTGGTGGAAAAACCGTGGTTCGAGCTCTATCCCCCCTATTCAGAGCCAAGGCAATTTTCGATTGCTCTAATGACTACCTGGCGTAGCGCCCACGGAGCGGCCATCCCTGCTTGACGTCCCAACTGTCCCCGGCCGTTCGCCATGGATTGCACCGCCGCTGCCTTATGTCGATATATCAAGGACCTGCCTGTGCGCACGAGTCTCAGAAAAAAAGGCCGCGGCCGCCAAACCCCTCAGGCCCCCACCGGGCACGCGCGCATGCACTCCGCGCAGGCCACGCCCCCCACACGGATGAACTGGTGCATTTCGTAAAACTCCAAGACCGAGGGGAACTTGAGCAGGGCAGTGCTTGTCTCGGGCGTGGAGGCCGTGAGGAGTTTTCGCAGGAAGCGGGCCAGGGCCCTTCCTCCGAACCTTTGGTACCGGTCGAGACACAGAAGCTTGTCCAGTTTGCCGGTGCCCTTCTCGATGGCGCCGGCGGGACAGGCACGTACGCAGGGTTTGTCGGCGCACGCTTTGCACCAGTTCTTCGCACCCGATGGGTCCGGCTCCAAGGGGGCATCGGTGATCACCGCACCGAGCCGCTGCCGGGGGCCGAAGCGGGACGTGAGCAAAAGCCCGCTTTCTCCCACCTGCCCCAGGCCTGCCATGGCCGCCGCGTGTTTGAGGGACAGATCTCCGGCGAGCCCATGCTTTTCGAGCATGTCCACCGGCAAAAAAGGGGGAATGGCCACGGCAAGGTATCCCAGGTCTTCCAGGAAGCGCACCGCCTTGGAGCCCAGCCGGGTCAGTTCGGCATTGGCCATGTTCCAAGCGTTGGTGATGAGGCGGTAGTTGGCGGACTCCAGGGCACCCCGGGGGATACGTACGGCAAAGGCCGCCAACGCCCTGGCGCCTGGGAGAAGGTCCGTGGGCTTGCACCCCGGAAGGGCCTTCTCGAAACGATCCGCCGAAGCGATTCCCACAACATCCGCCCCCTCCCGATGCAATAGCTCTTTCAAATCCATACCGATTCATCTCTCCGGCCGGTTGCCGTCGTTTCTCACTCCCCGATCGTGACCAACTGGCCGTCGCGGCGGGCGAGGCGCAGCATGATGGCGAAAAACGACGCCCCGACGGCCACATAGACGATGTTGAGGCCAACGGCCCGTACCATAAGACCCGTGTCGAAGCTCCCGTGGCTCAGCACGGCGCGCATCCCCTCAAAAACGCTGGCGGCCGGTGTGGCCAGGGACAGGGGCTGCAGCCATACGGGCAGGGCCGATACGGGATAGAAAACCGCTGAAATCGGCTGGAAGAAAAAAATGATGGCCCACGCCATTCCTTCCGCGCCCTGCCCGAAACGCAGCACCATTCCCGTGACGATGAGTCCTATGGACCAGCCCATGACGATCAGGTTCACGTAGAAGCCCACAAGGGCAAACCCCATGTCGAAGAGGTTGAATCCGTAAGCCAGTGCCGCGAGCAGAACCATGGCGCCGCTGGAAATGAGGGTCCGCAGGAAGCCCACGAGGAGCTGCGCGGCCACGAATTCGCCCGTGCTCAAGGGGCTGATGAAGATGCCCACCAGGTTGCGGGACCAAATCTCCTCCAAGAAGACCATGCACACACCGATCTGGGATCGGAACAAGACATCCCACAGGATCAAGGCCCCCAGAAAAACCGGTACCACCGCCGGCAGATCCAGGCGGCTCTGCTGGAGGTATGCGCTGAGGAAACCCCACAGTGCAAGGCTCATGAGGGGCCAGTAGACCATATCGACAATCCGGCTCAGCGAGCCGCAATAAAGATAATAGTGTCGGCGGACGAGGGCGCCAATCCGCCGCAGCCTCATCATGCCTGTCCCTTTCTCATGATCGCGATGAACAGGGTCTCCAAGTCCGTGGACCCATAGCGGGCGAGCACCTCCCGCGGGCTGCCCTGGGCCACCGTCTTCCCCTGTTTGAGGATCAGCAGCCGGTCGCAGACACGCTCGACCTCCTGCATGTTGTGGGACGAGACGACGATGGCGGCCTTTCTGGTTTCCCTGTAAGACAAGAGATACCCGCGAATGCTTTCGGCCACCTCCGGGTCCAGGCTCGCCGTGGGCTCGTCCAACAGGAGCAGGCCCGGATCGTTGAGCAGGGCCTTTGCCATGGATACGCGCGTCTTCTGTCCCGACGAGAGCTGCCCGTACCGTTTGTGACGCAGGTCCGTTATGTCGAATTGTCGGCACAGGGCATCGATCCGTGCCCTTGGGTGCGGCACGCCGTACAGGTCGGCGTAGACGCGAAGGTTTTCCAGCACCGTCAGCCGCTGGGGAAGCGCAACGTAAGGGGAGGAGAAATTCATCCGCGCAAGCACCTTCCTGCGGTGCTTTTCAGGATCCAGGCCGAAGATGCGGATTCGGCCCCCTGTGGGCGTCACAAGACCGAGCACCATGCTGATGGCGGTGGTCTTGCCCGCACCGTTGGCCCCTATGAGCCCGAAGATCTCACCAGGGGCCAGAGCGAAGGAGAGCCCGTCCACGGCCAGTGTGTTACGGTAGCTTTTGGTGAGGCCCTCCACTTCCAGAACAGACGGCGAATCGGCCATGGGACTTGCCCGGTCACGGCTTTTGGCGCGGCAGCTTCAGAAGAAGGTGCTTGCCGGCGTCTAAAAAACCGTGCCGCAGATACACCGGATAGCCGAGCTCGCTGGGACGATTCACTTGCAGCTCATGGCATCCTCTTTCCGTGGCCCGGGCGATGACCGCCTCGATCAGGCTCCCTCCCACCCCCTTGCCACGGCTTTTTTCACTCACGATGAATTCCTCGATGCAACTATAGATTCCCCCGCAGTGTATGGCAACGGGGTAGGAGAGGCTGCAGATTCCCAACAGGGTCCCGTCTTCCACGGCCAGCAGAACGGTCCCCTTCGTCTTGTCGTTGAGAATCTCCCGGAAAGTCCCAATACCCCGGGACCAGTCAAACGGACCGTAACCCGGGATGTTTTCCGGCGGAAACTGTTTAAGCAGCCCAAATACCTGCCCTTCATCTTCCAGTGTGGCCTCGCGAATGGTCACCATTTCCAGTCCTTTCCTGTAACGCCGCCCGGACCCGGCAGCATCCGTCGTTCACTATTCAACGCCCTCTTTCGTGCCTCACCGTGGTACTCGAAGTGGATCACCCCCAACCCATAAAGTTAAGAGGAGGTCCTTGCCGGCATCTGGACCCGTACCCCAAGACCGATCATCATTTTTCCGTCTTTGTGGCTGACTCCGGGTACGATCATCCCGCACCCTGACGCCCGTGCGGTACGAGCACTAACCTGTATCGCGGGCTTGTATCCGTTATGACCGGCCCTGTCAAACGCAGGATCGGTCTATGCTGCGCGCGGTCACATCCGGGTGGGCTCCGAGGATGGACACGCGGCATGGGGCGGCGTAAGGCCGGCGGAAAACAGGACCCGCTCGGTCGGAACGCTGATCAAGGCCCTTAAGAAAGAAGGGGTCATCGACCGGGATGTTCAGGGAAGCTCTCTGATCCTGCCGACGAAAAAAACCTGGCGGGAATGGTCCGCATAGCGGAGGATTTCAACGGTTTGCCCTTCCTCGAAGGATTCGTTCGCTGTGGCATCCCAGGCGGCCCCCCGGTACTGAATCCGCCCGTTGGTTTCGGGGGTGATGGGCCGCAGGACCTTGACGTGCAACCCCTTCGGAAAGTCGTCGTAGTCCTCGGGGCAAGGAGATGTCCGGCCTCGGAACATCCGCATGAAAAGCTTGCGCAAGAGCACTATGGACCCAATGGTGGCCACGATGAAGACCGTGATCTGCTGCGTGAGCGTAAGGTCCCAGATAAAGAGGGCCCCCGAGGTCACCCAGCATCCCACCCCTAAGAAAAGGACGATGAAACCGGGCAGCAGGAGCTCCAGAAAGGCCAGTCCGACGCCCAGAACAAACCATATCAACCAGGGTGGGAAAAGAAGATCCATACCTCCGCCCTCTCCTGACAAAGCCGGAAAGACCCTCATCGGGCGTAAACGCCGGTTTCCCGGGCAGGATGACTTTTTTTGTGCCTACCCTGCGTTCAGGAGGCTGCCGAGCCGATCGAGGGCCCCGTCCAGGGTTTCCACATCGAGGGTGTGGACCTTCACGCCGGCATTGGACATCACATACCCGGGGCCTTTGTGCTTGATGTCCTCCCTCAGAATGAGCGCATCCACCTTGTGATCGATGAGCCACTCGGCCACCCGGATCCCCTTGCCCCGATCGATTCCAAGATGGGGGTTCTCCAGTATCTTCCTGCTCTCGACCTGGAGGTCGGTCAGGCGCACGCACAGCAGGGCATAATACGGCGATTCGCCGAAATGGGACCCCATGGCCCCGTTCGGGTCCGCCAGCGGAACGGCAATGCGCAAGTGGGTGCGGGCCTCGGGCTCGAAGTGTATCATCACGCGCTCCACGTGTGGTATCTGGCGGCGGATGTCCGTCTCCAGCTTCTCGCTGACGGCGTGGGCTTTCTGCAGATCGTTCGTGCGCAGCCTGACCTGTGCCTGCAGATACCGAAACCGGCCGGCGTTGCGTCCCACCAGTGACCTCGCTTCTACCACAGAGGGTTCGGTTTCAATGATTTTTTTGACCTTTTCCAGGGTTTCACGGTCGATGGAAGCATCGAGCAGGACCCGCATGCCGTTGGAAAGCAATTCCCACCCCGTATGCGCGATGAACACAAGCACCAGGGCCGCGGCAATCTGATCGATGGAAATTCCCCAGAGCCTGGCCTTCACATGGGAATATTCGAGGCTTGCCGAAATCAAGATGACCAGCGTGGAGAGTACATCGGTGTACCGATGCAGACCTTCCGCAACCAGGGTTGGTGATTCGGTCTTTTCCCCGTAAGAAACGGCATATCGGCCGAAAAGAAACGTGACGAGCGCGCAGACCAACAACAGGAGGAGTACGGAAAGAGACACATGGGGCGCCTTTTCCACGGGGATGAATACACGGGAGGCGATTTCGTAACCTGCAAAAAAAACAAAAAACGCCACCACTACGGAGATGACGTTTTCGATTTTGTAAAGACCCAGGGGAAATGTGGACGTTTTCCGCACCGAAAGGAGGAGCCCTGCATAAACCACCAGGGAAGCCACGGCATCGCTTGTGGAATCCACTGCCCCGGCCGTCACGGCAAGGCTGCCCGAGAAAATGGCCAGAGCCCCCTTGAGCATTGCGAGGAGCAGATTGACAAGGAAAGCATAAAGCGCCACCCGCCGGATCTGCCCGGTCTCAGCCTCTGGTTCGGCCTTGTTTCGCCGCGCAGTGCCCTGTCTTGCACGCTCGTTCATTGTGAAAACGGTTCCCTGCTGTCCTTGACAGTGCCATCGCCCAATGGGGTTGCGCCTCGACGCGCCCCCCATGAAGGCCTGGGGTTGGGCACACTCGAAACCACAGGTGTTCGGAATTTTCCACTGCGCAAAGGCGGACCTTGTAACAGGTCGTTAACGGCCCTAGATGGTCACGGACCCGGCTTCGCCCTTCTTTCTTCTCCTGACGACTTTTTTCGCGGCGGGGGCCGGCTGGGAAACGGAGGCTGCGGGTTCTGCCTGCCTCTCCCTGGCCCTCTTGAGGATGTCACCAAGACCCCTTTCGAGAGCGTTCTTCCTCCGTGCGGCATTGAGGGACTTCGCGGAAAGGGACTGTCTTGCCCGAAAACCGTATTTCTTGCGGTACTCCTTGGCCGTCATGCCATGTTCTTTCAGGTGCCGGTTCGTGAGCATCCTGAACTCCCTGCCGCATTCCAGACAGATCACCTTGTTTTTCAGTATGGATTTGGCCGGGTCAACGGCAGGGACTTCGGGCGTGGGAGAGGATGCCCCTGCGGCCCCCTCTTCCATTGCCTTGACACCCTTCAAGGCCGCGAAGACGGCTTTCAGGGTTTCGGTCATGTCCTCCGGTGACATCGGCGCATGGGATGCCTGTGCCACCACGATGTCGGCTGCCAGTTCGGTAAGTGACTTTGCCATCAGTTCTTCTTCTCCTGTCATTTCGTCTCAGTCAATTGGGTTTCAGCGTGATCTGCGGTTCCTTGTCGCATGGAAAGATGCGAGGCTTTTATGGGACACAAGCCCAGTGCTTCGTTTTACCTTGGCGCATGCCAATTCACTGAAAAAAACCCGAAACCACCCTTTACCGCAACTCCAGTGATACCCTTTTGTAGCCTTTGGCTATCCATCGCTCCAGCATTGATTGTTCATCACCTGAGTGCATCAGGCGGCTGGGTAGATTCAAGAATATGGACACCTGATAACTCAGATGTAATCAGTTGTCAATATGCTTGCCAGGGTGAATTTGTTCTATGCGCCTACCAACTGTGAATCTTATCCATTTTGGCAGCAAGCGACCCGAATAATCGTTGTCCTTGTCGTTGTCTTAATCGCGATCGTAATCGCCTTCCTGGTTCCCATACTTGGATTGTTGCTTGCCCCTAACCGAGAGCCGACCAATACCAGGGAACAATGGCGCCCGTCAGCCTGAGCGGTCCCTTCGGGTTCGCGAACGATCGCCGTCCCTGCGGGACTGATTACGACAACGACAACGATCAGGAACGGGAATAGCCAAGAACACCCCTGATAGTTCGCTTTTTCGTGTAATTGCCGTCAGAACCGATTTACCGTGATATGCCATAGAGGCCAGGAATTTGTTGGCCTTGATCATCCCGGCGAAGGTGTCCTGAGGAGAAGGTTGCGGTCAAGGGTCGGGTGCTGGTGGTGAAGGCGCCTTAAAGAAAAGGCTGACCCCAAGGGCCACAGCGTAAAAGACGAGGGTGGTTCCCATGGCCGCGTGGTAACTGCCGGTAAGGTCGTAGCTCCATCCGCTTAGAAACGGGGAAAGGGCGGCGGCCAGGGTCCCGATGCCGAAGACGAAGCCCAAGAGCTCGGAAAGGGCGACCATGCCAAAGAACTCTCCCACTGCACCGCTCAGCAGGGCAATGGTGCTTCCCTGAAAAAACCCGTAAAAGATCACGAAGAGATACGCCTCCCAGGAAACCGAGGCAAAGGCCAGCCAGACGATGGAAGCTGCGGCCATGGCATAGCACAATGTCAGGGCGCGCATGGAGCCAATCCCTTGGGCCACGGCGCTCATGACCAATCTTCCGGCCACGCTGGAGATCCCCATGACACCGAAAGCCCTGGCTGCCACGGCCGCCTCGACGCCTTGGTCGGTGATATGGGACACAAGGTGGGCGGAGACAAAAAACTGGGGCATCAGGCTCAGTACAAAAAGGGCGGCGATGCCCCAGAAGGCATGGGTCCTGAGGGCCTGCATCGCAGTGAAATCGGCAAACACAGGTGCCTTGGAGAGAGCAGCCGATTCTCCACCCTCGTCGTCGCCAAGAGGTCTCAGGTTTCTTTTCCAGGGCTCGGAAACGAGGAAACATGCCGAGAGGAGGATCACCGCGGTGTTTATGACCCCTATGATCAGGTAGGCGCTGCGCCAAGTGTAGTGGGAGATGACATTGTCGGCAAGGGGAGCGAAGACAAAACCGCCGATGCCGGCCCCCGCGACGATTATCCCCACCATCGTCGTCCTCCACTTGAGAAACCATCGCTGGACGGTGGCGACGGGAAGGTTCAGGGTGGCCCCGGTTCCCGCGCCGATTGCGACATAGGAAAGAACCATGGCTGCCAGGCTGTCTGCGCGGCTGCACCCGGCGAATCCGAGCCCGATGAGCGCCGCCGCCACGCACAGGATGGGTCTGGGACCCCTCCGGTCCGCGGCCCTTCCCGCAAAGAAGGCCGCGGGCGCGTACGCCACCAGCATGACGGTATAGGCAATGGAGATATTGCCCCGGCTCCACCCGAAGTCTGCGGCCACCGGCTTGAGAAAGACGCCGAATGTGTAAAAGATCCCCCCGTTTATGATCGTGACCAAGGTGCAGCACAGGGCGATGAACCAGCCGTAAAAGAGTGCTCCAGGCCGGGGGCTCTGGTGGTGGGTTTCTAGCGGCATGGGCTTCTCACGGTACCAAGTCTCCCAGTGCCCATTTGTCAAGGACCTTGCGGCCGGGCATGCCCGTCCGGGGGTCCCATTCCATCAGCCGGTAGTAGTCGTCCTTCATTGCCTCCAGTTCGGCTTCGGTGAAGCCCACTTCCGGCATGGACCTGCCGCCGGGCCTGAACCGGCCCGAGTAATAAAGCCGGGAGACACGATCGTCGTCGCGGGTACGACCGAGCTTGGCCTCCATTGCCCGGATCACGTGACGCATCCGCACGGAAGCGTCGAGGATCTGCTCGGCCGTGACGGCGACACCCGTGCCCAGGGTCATGAGCCGGGCCAGAACCCCGGCGGTGACCGGAAACCCCATAAAAGGGGTCATCCAACTGCACACACCCGTGATGTCGGCCCCGTCGGCCCGCTCTTCCTCCCGACGCACCAACGCCGCTTTGCCTTCCGTGCTCCTGGGGTCTGCCGCCTTCCGGGTCCCCACCTCCCTCTCGGCCCTGTCCTCGTGTTTCCTTATCGCCTGGGCGAAGGAGTCGGCGTCCTTTGCATCCAGGTACACCCTGGTCGAGGCGTATCCCATTCTCGGCTGTATGGAAGCATCTTCGCCCACCGGAGAGATCGCGGCGGCAAGACCCATGGTCTTGACCGGCGGGATGTGCATGTCCGAAGGAGACCCCTTGGCCATCAGGAGATAATCCTCTGCCCCCCTTCCGATCTTTCTCGCCGCGGCGGGAAGCCCGTCCGCGAGAAGATCGCCGACGCCCTGGCGAAGGCTCATCTTCCTTGCCATGGTCACTATGGCCTCGGCGCTTCCCCACTCCATGGGGATGCCGTCTGTGTCCTTCGCGGTTATTATCCCGCGCGCGTGCAATTCCATCAGCCATGCCAGGGCGTTGGAAAGGGACCGCACATCCAGACCGTACCTTTGGCACTGAACGAAGGCGTTCCAGAAGACCATCATGTCCGCATTGCGCACGTCCCAGGTCAAGTCACCGTAAGGGCTGCACTTGACCGCCCCCGAGCCTGCCTGCCCTTCCATGTTGTACGAATCGAAACATGCCACGGGGCAGGCGAAGCAGCCGACCCGACCGAACAGGTGCTCTTCCAGAAACCTGGTTTCCGAAATGGTCTCCCCCTGATCCCAGGTGGTTCCCAGCAGCCTGTAAGCGTCGCGCATCTCCCGGTCGTGGATCCTGGTGATACCCGCCTCGTGGAGGTCTCCGTACAGGCGGCCCTGTTGGATGGACGCAAACAATTCCCTGCACGCGGCCAGGTATTGTGCCGGACGGGCGATCCCCAGGCCCCCTGTGCCCCTGACGGCCACGGCCTTCAGGTTCTTGGAGCCCATGACCGCCCCCAACCCGGTGCGCGAGGCAGAATTGCCCGTTCCCGAACGGATGGAAGCATACACCACGAGCCGTTCGCCCGCGGGTCCGATGCAGGCGACCTGGACGCGCTCATCCCCGATCTCGCGTCTGATGAGGGCGGGCCCCGTGTACGTGTCCTGCCCCCAGATCGCCGAGGCGTCCCTGATCTGCACCTGGTCATCCCGCACGTAGAGGTAGACGGGCCTTTCCGCCCTTCCTTCGATGACCAGGTGATCGTAACCGGCAAACTTGAGCTCCGGGCCCCAATACCCTCCCATGTCCGCGTTGCCAAGGCCTCCCGAAACCGGAGACCGGGACATCACGTCCGTCCTGCAGGCGGCGGGACAGGACGTTCCCACAAGGGGTCCTGCGCCGAAAAGCAGGGCGTTGTCAGGATCCAGGGGTCCTGTGCCCGCCCGGGTCTTGTGGAAGAGGAGCTTCGCGTTGACAGCCTTTCCCCCCAGGAATCGATCCATGTACGGGGCCGACGGCTCCACGTTCACTTGCCCCTCCGTCAGGTTCACCGTGAGGATCCGTCCTGCCCACAGGTATCCCATTGCAAGGTGCCTCCCTTGTTTGGCCGGTCCCGTTGCCCGGCGGCCCCCAGTCGCGTCGGCTCAAGAAAGCTCCCTTGGGGAAACCGACCCGGGACGCTTCCATCGGCCGCTCCCCCAAACGCCGATCCGAGACCCGGTGAAACCCGTGGAACCTGGATCGGGGCCCAGATCAGGCCCCGGATTCCGGTTCACGCCCACACCCTAAGGTTCTTACGTTCTTGAGAAACTTCACAGCATGGTGGCCCCTCCATCCACGCTTATGACCTGGCCGGTCATATATTCCGCACCATCCGACGCGAGAAACACTACCGCTGCGGCGATCTCTTCCGGCTTGCCCACCCTTTTCCAGGGGATGGTCTTCTTCAGTGCCTCCGCATATCCAGGGGCCCGGGCCACCCCTTCCTGCCAGAGAGAAGTGTCTATGGCCCCGGGACATATGCAGTTGACGTTTATCTTGTGGCGCGCCATCTCCCTTGCCAGGGCCTTGGTGAAGCCGATCAGGGCGCTCTTGGCGGCTGAATAGAGCACCACCCCTCCCTGCCCGATTCTCCCTGCGGCGGAGGAGATGTTGACGATCTTTCCGTAACCGTGCTCCACCATGCTGCGCAGGACCGCGTGGGTGAAGAAAAGGGCGCTTTTGAAGTTGACGGCGATGTCCCTGTCCCATGCCTCCTCGGTGCTTTCGACAAAGGGCTGGATCTGTGACCTGCCCACGTTGTTGACCAGGATGTGAATCCTGCCCCACTTCTGTAGGACGCCCCGGACAAGGGCCTCCACTTCCTCCCGCCTGGTGGCGTCGACCCTCGCGGCTTCCGCATCTCCCCCGTCGGCCCTTATACCGGCAACGACCTGATCGATCTCGGCCTGCGTCCGGGCACACACCACCACCCGGGCACCCTCTCGGGCCAGGGCCTCTGCGATCGCCCTTCCCATCCCCCTTCCGGAGCCGGTCACTATGGCCGTCTTGCCCCTGAACATCATTGCCACCGCCTCCTTTGCGGTTATACTCCGCGCTTCCACAACCTGCGCTTCTTATACCCTCACCCCGACCCGCAGGCAGAAGGAGACGTGGGAAATCGCAATTTGTGGCCGCGCTTGCTATGATCAGCCTTGAAGCCGCTCCGCCCACGTGTCGGCTTTTCCGGTGCGGAGCCGAGCATGCGGGAACGGCCTCTTCCATCGTGATGCGGGCAAAAAACGAGACCCGCCTGACCGGAACGACGATCAAGGCCGATTCCCTTTTCGGGAAGAACACGAAAACAATCCGCGGCTCACGGCCGACCGCCGGGAAAAAGGTTTCATCCTGTGACGGCAGCGCCGATTCGCGATGCGCTTCACCGATGACCATTTTGAGTATTCGGCTCCGGAAGTCAACAAATTATCCGTAAACGGGTACCGCCGGGTGCATGGCATAGATGCGACTCGGTATCGCGTCGAAATACTTCCTTCGGGGTCTTTATCGGAAGCGTAATGATGTCTTTCTTGATGGCGATGCCCACCTTGGTCCGAACTCGCGCAGGCGGCAGGCGGTCCCGAGCGGCTGGCCCAACATAGGACCAACTCCGTGGCCGAAGTTGTGATCAATCCCCCTATTGACATTCATTTGGCCGGCGTTGTTAGATACGCTGATTCTTGGGGTCCCGCGGAGGCGGGCCCACGGGGCCGGGAACGGGAAACCGGCGTGGCCGTCAATGTCGTGAAGATAAGGAGGCAACAACGATGAGGAGAAATGGCTTGTGCAGTGGTGCGTGTGCAGCGGCGCTCGGCGCTTTTCTCGTCTTTTTTTCCGTGGTGGCCACATCTTCCGCAGTCAGGGCCGCCTCCGGCCAGGAGGTTCTCAAGATCGGCTTTGTGTCCGCCTTGTCGGGCCCAGGGGCCGTGTGGGGGATTCCCTTCAAAAACTGCACCCTGCTCGACGCCGAGGAAATCAACGCCGCAGGAGGCGTTTCCATCGGCGGCAAAAAGTACATGATCGAGATCATCGCGGTGGATGACTTTTACACTTCCGAGGGAGGAAAGGCCGCGGCGGAAAAACTGGTTTACCAGGACAAGGTCAAATTCATCGTCGGTTCCCAGGGCTCCACCCAGACCCTGGGCATGGAAACGGTCACCGTGCCCGCGAACGTGCTCATCTATCCCGCGGCCCAGAGCCCCAAGATTCTGGGACCGGACAAACCCCTCACCTTCCGCTGCGGTCCGGACGCCACCATCACGCCCATAGCGAGCTGGGCCTACGTCCAGGACAAGTACCCGAACCTCAAGACCATTGCCCTTATGTCCACCAACGACGAGTACGGGAAGGCCGTGGCGAAAGCTCAGAAGCAATTTGCCGAATTGCTCGGTTTGCAGGTGGTGGCCGAAGAGTACTTTTCCAGGGCCGGCGCCAAGGATTTCTATCCCATCTTGGGCAGGGTCAAAGGCAAGAACCCGGACGCCATCGAGCTGGGCGGCTCCGCTTCGCCCGACTCGGCCCTTATCGTGAAACAGGCCCGGGAGCTCGGTTACAACGGACTGCTCTTTTGCACGTCGAGTCCCGTGGAGCCCGGTTCTTTCGTCGAAATAGCCGGCAAGCAGAACGCGGAGGGATTCCTCAACAACATCCTCAACGACGAGACACCGGGACTTCCCCCTGAGGTGCAGGCTTTCAAGAAAAGGTACCTTGCCAAACACCAGCCCTTCTACCCTGTGGCGTATCTGTATGGCTGGCCGGTCAAGGTCCTGACCCAGGCCATGGAAAAGGCCGACAGCTTGGATCCGGTAAAGGTGGCGGCCGTCCTGGAGAACATGCAGATCAGAAAGCCCCTCGGCGTGGGATTTTACGCCGGGGAGCAAAAGGAGTGGTACGGGATAAAGCGCCAGTTCATCGGCCCCCAGTACGTGTCCGAGTTCCAGTCCGGAGTTCCCGTGACGGTGAAGATACTCGGGGCCGACAAGGTGTTCGAGATGAACAAGAAGTACTGGAGGGTGCAGTAGAACGCACGGCGGCACCGCTCAGGGCGTTCTTGGGTGCCAAGGAAGCCCCCGTGGCTTTTGCGGGAGAGGGGATTTCGTGCGCTTGTACGGGTTGAGGATATGACGGAAGTGCTCCAGGTTGTGCTCAACGGGGTGATGCTCAGCCTCATCTACATCCTGATAGCTCTGGGGCTGAGCCTCGTTTTCGGCGTGATGCACATCATCAACTTCGCACACGGCGAGATCTACATGCTGGGAAGCTATGTGGTCTATTACCTCTTTGCCCGGGCGGGGATCAACTACTTCCTGGCCGTGCTCGCTGCCATGGCGGCCACGGCCCTGCTGGGCATCATCATCGAAAGGGGCTTTTTTCGCCCCCTCAGGGGCAAGCTCATGCAAAGCGTGATGGTCGCCATAGGGATGTCCATCACCATACAGGAGTTTTCACGGATCGGCTTCGGAATAGACGACAAGTTCATCCCCTCGGTGTTCCAGGGAACCTTCGCGCTTCTCGGCGCCACCCTGACCACGGAAAGGCTGATGGTGATGCTCGTGTCCACCGTGCTGATGGTGCTCCTCTACCTGTTTGTCAGCAGGTCGAAGACAGGACGGGCCATGCGCGCCGTTGCGCAGGATTCAGAGGCCGCAGCCTTGCAGGGGATAAGCCTTGCCACCACCTCCTGCACCTGCATGGCCATCGGGTGCGCCCTGGCCGCAGCGGCAGGGGGACTTCTCAGCCCCGTGTTTTACATACACCCCTACATGGGAGGGGAGGTGATCCTCAAAGCCTTCATAATCATAACCATCGGCGGCATCGGAAGCCTGGCCGGCGCTGTCATGGGGGGCTTCGTGCTGGGGTTTACCGACAGCGTCGGCACCTTCCTGCTCGGAGGCGAAACGAGTCTGCTCATCGGTTTCGTCATGTTGATGGTCATTTTGCTCGTAAGACCCCAGGGGCTGTTGGGACATGCGTAGCGCCGCCACTGCAAAGCGATTCGGGATCCTGGCTGCGGTGGTGCTCCTCCTGGGGATACCGAGGTTCACCGAAGACCCTTATTTCCTGCACACCTGCATCATGGCCATGTACTACATGGTGCTGGCCCTGAGCCTGCGGCTGGTGATGACCACCGGCGAGGTCTCCTTTGCCCACGCGGCCTTTGTGGCCATAGGTGCCTACGTGTCTGCCCTGCTCGTCATCCACCTGGGTCTGTCCACCTGGGTCGCCATGCCCCTTGCCGGTCTGGCCGCAGGGCTGGTGGCACTGGTGATAGGATATCCGAGCCTCAGGCTGAAGGGGGCCTATTTCTTCCTCGTCACCTTCGCCTTCGGCCAGATCGTGGTGCTGATCCTGGGCAGCTACTGGGAGGACATCCTCGGCGGGTATACCGGGCTGGTGGGCATCCCGGCCCCCCATGCCATCGGACCATGGACATTCGTGACCAAGGCACCGAACTTCTATTTCATGGCGGTCCTGACCCTCCTGACGACGCTTTTCGTGCACCGGATCGACAGCTCCCGGATAGGCTTGACTCTCAGGGCCATCGCGGCCAACGACGCCCTGGCTCAGAACGTGGGTGTCAACTTGATGCGCTGCAAGGTGACGGCCTTTTCCCTTGCCTGCTTCATCGCCGGGGTAGCGGGCGGTTTCCTGGCCCACTATGTCCATATCATCAGCCCCGGATCGTTTTCATTCCTCCAGTCTGTGCAGATCCTGGCTTACTGCGTGGTGGGAGGCACCGCCACGCTTTTCGGTCCGCTGGCGGGCGTGGTGGTGCTGACGGCCTTGACCGAATGCGTCCGCACCTACGGCCCCTACGAGCACATCGTCTATGGGATCGCCCTGATGCTGGTCTTGCTGCTCATGCCCGAGGGGCTTGTGGCCGTGCCTCGGTACGCTGCCGCGCTGGGAGCCAAATTGCGCGGCGGCGTTCCGGATAGTTAAGCAATGCTTCACCATCGATCGACAATAGTCAATCGTCACTTCCCAAAGGAGGTTGTCCATGGAAGGAGGGGCGGGACCCCATACCATGCTCCACCCTTACAGGGTGCTGGACCTGACGGACGAAAAGGGCTTGTTGTGCGGCAAGCTGCTCAGCGATCTGGGTGCGGACGTCATCAAGATCGAAAGACCGCAGGGCGATCCTGCCCGCAGGATCGGTCCGTTCTACCACGATGAAGCGGATCCTGAGAAAAGCCTTTTCTGGTTCGCCTTCAATACGGGCAAGAGAGGGATCACCCTGGATATCGAAACGGCCGAGGGGCAGGCCATCCTAAAGAGGCTTGCCGCGCAGGCGGATTTTCTCATCGAATCCTTCCCACCCGGATACATGGACGGACTCGGTCTGGGCTATCCCGAAATGGAGAAGCTCAATCCGCGTGTTATCATGGTTTCCATTTCTCCCTTCGGCCAGACCGGACCGTTCAGGAGCTACAAAGGGCCGGATATCGTGGCCTGGGCCATGGGAGGCCAGACCGCACTGTGGGGAGACGTGGACCGCCCTCCCGTTCGGATCGGCTATCACTCACAGGCCCATCTGCACGGCGCTGCGGAAGCGGCTGTGGGCGCGATGACGGCTCTCCACCACCGGCACAGGACGGGGCGGGGACAGCATGTGGACGTCTCCATTCAGGAAGCCGTGGGGCACGTCAGCCTCTACTTCACCGCCTTCTGGGACATGATGGGTATCAACATGCCCCGCAACTCGGGGCTGCGTGCCAACAGCAAGGTGCGCTCCCGATTCATGTGGCCCTGCAAGGACGGCTACGTGATCTGGATTTACTGGGGAGGCCTTTCGGTGCCCTGGAACCTTCCCCTGGTAGAGTGGATGGAGGCCGAAGGGATGGCCGATGATTTCTTAAGGAATTTCGACTGGGCCTCCCTGGATTACACGACCGCGGAGCAGGAAACGGTGGACCGTCTCGAAGAACCCACCGCCAGATTCTTCCTGTCACACACCAAGGCCGAGCTCTGGGAGGGGGCACTCAGGTACAGGGCCCAGCTCTATCCTGTTTCCACCGCTGCAGATGCCATGGAAAGCATCCAGCTTGCCCACAGGAAATTCTGGGTGGAGGTGACCCATCCCGAACTGGGCCGCAGCATCACCTATCCCGGTGCCTTCGGCATCGCCTCCCAGGCCCCAATCAAGGTATCGCAGAGGGCCCCGCGCATCGGCGAACACAACGAAGAGGTGTTACACGGGCTCGCCCTCTCCGGCACATCGCCCCAGGGACCCATCGAAGCGGGGGCCGGGGGCAAGGCCGAGGCAAAGCCCCTCCAGGGGCTAAGGGTGGTGGATTTCGGCTGGAACATCACGGGCCCCCTGACGGCCAAGCTTCTCTCGGATTGCGGCGCCCTGGTGATCGAAATCGAAAGTGAGAAGCGGCTCGACCCCTTGCGCAGCATGGGGCCGTTCAAGGATGGAGTACCGGGATTGAACCGCTCCGGGATTTTCAACCAATGGAACACCTGCAAGCTGGGGGTGACTCTCAACCTCGCGCACCCCAAGGGCGTGGAGGTCGCCAGGAGGCTCGCGGCTTGGGCCGACGTGGTGCTGGAGAATTTCTCCGGAGGGGCCATGAAGAGAATGGGACTGGGCTACGAAGTGCTCAGCAAGCTGAACCCCGGGATCATCATGCTCAGCTCCTGCATGCAAGGCCAGGAAGGACCGTACGCAAACCATCCGGGAACGGGCCACCAGCTTACGGGCCTGGCGGGATTCAACCACATCACCGGGTGGCCCGACCGGGACCCGCCCTACCTGAGCTCCTACACTGATTTTCCGGCGCCCAGGCTCAATGCCCTGGCCATCCTCGCGGCCTTGGAGTACCGCAACCGAACCGGCAAAGGCCAATACCTGGACATGTCCCAACTGGAAACGGGCATGCATTTCCTGGCCCCGGTCCTCCTCGATTACGCAGTGAACGGCCGGGTGGCCGACAGGATGGGCAACCGCTGCCCCCATGCCGCACCCCACAATGCCTACCGGTGCCTCGGGCAAGACCGGTGGTGCACCATAGCCGCCTTCAGCCATGAGGAGTGGGAGAGCCTCTGCGCAGTCACGGGTCATCCGGAGTGGATGCGGGATCCCCGGTTCGGTACCCTGGAGCGAAGAAAGGAAAACGAGGAGGCACTGGACGTGCTGGTGGAGCGGTGGACCGGCGCGCGTACAGCGGAGGAGGTGATGCACCGGATGCAGCAGGCCGGCGTGCCGGCGGGAATCGTCCAGACCGCGGAAGACATGCTCGACAAGGACCCCCAGCTCAAGCACCGTGGTTTCTACTGGGAATTCGAGCACCCGGAGATGGGAAGGTGCCGAGCGCCCAGGCCCTCGTTTGTTCTGTCCAAGGCCCCCTATGCCTTGCGGCGCGCCCCTCTCATGGGCGAGCACAACGAGTACGTTCTCAAGAACACACTAAGCATGTCGGACGACGACATCGCCGACCTCATCGTAGAAGGGGTGCTGCAATAGCCAAGAGGATGCTCCCTGCCCTCACGGCCTCACACTTCGTTTCGGACCCGCATTGCGCTTCAGGTAAGGCTGTGCGGCCCTGACGAACTTGCAGATGATCGGCCGCGTGTCCCGAGGGTCGATCATGTCGATCACGTCTCCTGTCTCTGCCGCGCGGAACGGGGACCGCAGGCCCACAAGCTTTTCTTCCAGCTCCCTTCGCCGTGCCTCGGGGTTGGGCGCGGAGGCTATCTGTCTGCGATACGCCGCGGCGACGCCTCCCTCGATGGGGATGGCTCCCCACTCCCCGCTGGGCCAGCCGAATCGCAGGTTGAGAAGGGTGGTGGTTCCCCCTACGCTGGAGAAGGCGTCTCCCCCCATACCGTACGATTTGCGCACGTTGATCTGAACCTTGGGGACGCTCGCCTCCTGGGCCGCCATGACCGCGGCCATGCCGAAACGCATGGTGGCCCCCCGCTCCGCTTCGGAGCCGATCATGAAACCCGGAACATCGGGGAGCAGAACCAGCGGAATACTGAAAAGGTTGCACAGGTCGATGAAACGGGCCATCTTCTGGGCCCCCTTTCCGTCCACGGCCCCCGCATTGACCATGGGATTGCTGGCAAGGACGCCCACCACATACCCGTCCATACGGGCGAACGCCGTTATGAGGGCCCTTCCGAAGTGCCGGCGCATCTCGAAGTACTCGCCCCTATCCACAATGAGCTCTATGATCCGGTGCATGTTGTAGGGTCGTTTGCGTTGGGTCGGAATGATGTGCAACAGCTCCTCTTCCCTTCGGTTCGGATCATCGCCGCTTTCTTTCCGGCCGGGTACCTCGTACACATTGTCCGGCATGTAACTGAGGAACCTCCTGGTGAGCGCGAAGCAGTGGGCCTCGTCGTCTGCCTCCTCGTCCACCACCCCCGATTCCCGCACGTGCATCCGGGTCCCCCCCAAATCGTCCTTGCCGGTGTCCTCGTTCAGGGCCCTGGCAACCACCGGCGGACCCGCGGGGAATATCTGCCCAGTTCCCTTGACCATGATGGAGTAATGGGAGAGCATGGCCCGTCCGGCCACGTGCCCCGCGCAGGAGCCGAGTATGGCCGACACAACGGGGACCCTGTGCAGCACCTGCACGTCCAATTGCCAGTACTGATGACCTGAAGGAAGCATCATCCGATTGGCCTCTTCGTAGCCCGCGGCGCTGGCGCCGGCACCGTCGTTGAGCTGGATGCAGGGTATCCCGTACTGAATGGACATGGGCTTCATGAAGATGGTCGAATCCTTGTGCAGGCCGGCGGGGCTCCCGCCGCTCAGGGTGAAATCCTCGCCGCCGACCGTCACAAGCCGTCCGTCTATTTCGGCCAGGCCGTTGGGAAAGGCACCCGGCGTGAAGGCCACCAGGTCGCCGTTGGCATCATATTCGCCTTTTCCCATGAGGGATCCCACCTCGAAAAAGGTCCCCGGATCCACCAGTTTCTCTATACGTTCGTAAACGGTCAGCTTCCCGTCACGATGGTGGCGTTCGATGCGCTCTCTGCCGCCCATCTGCCTGGCCAGCTCTCTTCTGCGCCCCATTTCCTCGATGGCGACATCCCAGTCCATGCCCGGCTTGTGCGTGATGATTTTCTCGAAAGGATCTCCGTAGTTCATGGATCTTCACCTCCCTGCTGCATTGTGCGCTTCCCGAAGCCCCTGCACTTATCACATCGAGGGGGCCTCCAACCGAAGACGATTCACGGGGAACCGGTCGGAAACCCCGGTATCCGATCCGGGGCCTTGATCTTCGTTCGGGCCACGTTGTTTTCCCCTCACCCTGACCCTCTCCCACGACCGGAGAGGGAGTATAAGGAAATGGCAGCAACAATGATCAGGTCCCGGTCCGGCAGCCCGGACTGCCATCGAACCCGCACCTCTCGGATATGCTCCGAGACTCTATAGCATGGAACGGATAGACCGCCCAACCCCGCCACGTGCGTGAAAAAGACTTTCGACCGCTCAGAAGAGGACAGGCGGCTTTCTTGCAGGGTGAACACGAGAACCTACAAACGGCCGACCCCAGCAGACAAACCCCGTAGCGTCTTTCATGGACCCACCCCATGGAATCCCCTATCGGATGTGAGAACACGACAACCGTCCCTCCGGGACTGATTGCGACGACGACAAGGATCACGAACGGGAATGACCGAGAACATATCCAACAGCCCGCTTTTTCATGGAATTGCTGTGAGGACCCATTTACCCTGTCCGACGGGGGGGAACCCCATTGCCCTCTCCCCTCATTTCGCATATACTGACAGCAGCTCGCGTATCCCCTTTCCTTAAGAAAGGGGCTGCCGGGCGCTCGAGGAAGACCCGTTGCAGGTTCACGCCCAGGGAGGACAACGTGCCATGAAAAAGCTTGTGACCCTCCTCGTCGTCGCCGGTTTTCTCATCACAACGGCGCCCATGGCCCATGCCGGCGGTTTCCACAGGTTCCACCACCACGGACGCGGCGCCTACGGAAATTATGGAGCCTTCTGGCTAGGGCTGAGCGCCGTGGTCTTGACCGGTGCACTCATCACCAGCCTCTCCTATCAGCCTCCGCCACGGACGGTGGTCTATTACGACCCGCCACCGTTGGTGGTCCACACCGCCCCGTACGCGACATCCCCGACACCCCGCCACATGCCGCACGTGCCGGGGCGGGTAACGGTAAACGTGGAGCTGCTCAACGTGCGCAGCGGACCCGGGCTGGATCGAGCCGTGGGCACCCGCGTGCACCGGGGCGAGACGCTTGAAGTGATCGGTACGGCGCCGGGCTGGCTCTACGTGCGGACACCCGCCGGGCACTACGGATGGGTCATGGCCCAATACACCAGCGGCGCTTGGCCCAAGGGCTGATCAGGCCAGCTTCCCTTCTTTTCCCAGTGTTTCCGCCACATCCGACAGGCCAAGCCCTGCAAGGGTTTCCGCCTTCTGCAGGCCGTTGCGGGGATCCCAACCCCGCAGCGTGTAAAACTCCTCGCGCATCTGTTCAAACCTGGCACGGTCCAAGACCTGTCCCCGAACACTGACCGGCTCTTCCGTGGGCCCCGGAACGATCAACTGGGGATTGAGCCGGTCGCTCACGACGGGCTCAGTGAAATTCCACCGGGCAGGAACATCGTCTTCCTTTGCCCGCCACCCCTCCCGAAGCACGATGGCCCTTTGTTGGTTGAATATCCTTTCGCCGTATCGGAGCAGACCGGCCTCGTCGGTTTCGATTCCGGTCACGGCGGAGAAGATCTTGCTTTCCAGGGCCGGGTCGCCCGTGTGGTCCGGCGTGTTGAACGAATCGATGATGGGCCAGGCGGCATCGCACAGGACGAGGCTGTCCTTGACATAGTTGCGGTCCTGTATGACCGTGGTCACCAGTGCCTTGCCCTCGTAGGTGGTCAGGTCCCATGCCTTTTCGTGCTTCCAAAATTTGGTCGTGGCCTCGCGAAACACCTGGGAACTGGTGGGCGACAACTCGGGGCGGATCCGATGCAGAAGCCACCGGGCTATCATGTAGCTCACCTCGTGGAGCATGGCGATGGGCTGCCGGGGTTCCAGGGCATACAAGAGGGCGTTGGTGATATACTCGCGTGGAGCGTAGCTGTTCCCGGTTCCCACGGCATTGACCCGTTCGGTGAAAAGCGCCTCATATTCCTTGCCCAGCTTCTTGCCCGCCCTGAGCAGCCCTTCTGCCAGGATGTCGCCGAAACCCTCCCGGCGAGCGATCATGGTGGCGAGCTTCTCCAAGAACTCCCGCGTGCCTATTTGCGACATCTGCAGGCCCGTATCCCTGTCGGTGAGCAACCCGTGTCGGTAACAGGCCTCGAGCCAGGTCATGATGTTTTCCATTTCCATGCTGCAAAAGGACAGATCGTTGCAGATCGCGGTGGCATCCACCGCGGTGTCCATGGTCTGGTCGGGTTTCATTCCCACCCAGGGCATGTAGAAAACCAGTGACTGGCACTTGCGCACCGCCTCCTTGCCGGACGCGGTGCGGAACCGGCCGCGGATGCAATCCAGGCCGCACTGGTAACAGGGGGCCTTCCCTAGAAGCTGTATCTGTTTCTTCGGCACGGGAATCCGGAGGGTGCCCCGGTGGCTGAGCCGCATGGTGCGTCGATTGAGCTGCGTGAGCTCGGCGGGCCTTGCAACGGGAACCTTTCCGGCGCCGTTGACGGCGATGGCCTTCAGGTTTTTGGATCCCATCACCGCGCCGAATCCGCCCGTTGCGCTTCCCTCGTTATCCGTTATGACCGTTGCGTTTCGGCACTTGTTTTCGCCCGCGGGACCCGTTGCCAGAAACCTTGTTTTCTCACCATGCATGCTCCGCAGCATGTCGCGCGTTTGATAGACGCCTTTCCCCCATAGGGAGGAGGCGTCACGGATCTGGGCCTTGCCGTCTTCCACGAGCACATAGCTCGGCTTTTCGGCACGACCCGTAACCACCACACCGTCGTACCCCGCCTTTTTCATGATGGGAGCGAAAAAACCGCCCAGGTTGCCGTAACAAAAGCCCTCTCGAAGCAGCATGGGGGATTTGCCCACCACCTCGAACCTGGAAGCCCCCTGGGCGCCCGTTGCGGCCAGGGGGCCGCTCATCACGATCAGGCAGTTTTCGGGCGCGAAGGCGCTCGCTTCCGGTGGGACCTCCTGCCAATAGATACGGGTGGCTATCCCCCTGCCCCCGAGGAAACGGGGGGCATAATCCATGGTCTCCAGGTCGGTGACCCTGGAGTCACTCAGATCCACCTTGAGAATCCTGCCGGTCCATCCAAAGACACCCTTTTCCATCTTCCCTCCAACGGTACACTCTCCGAAGAGAATTCGATCTGTAGGGTTCAGTCTGTCTTGCACGTGTTTCGCCCCGGTGTCGGTGGACCGGCCTTGGGAGCGGTCCGACATCTGACACCTGTGTGTGGGGGGGGGCAAGTCCACATGTACGCGACCACACACTCGCGGCGAGACTCCCGCTTCATTCCTTGCGCAGGGCCATTCGTTTCACACCTCGACTATCTCGTTGTCCTTCACCCTGAAAACAAGCGTTGCGTTTTTCATGCGCTGGATTCTGAGGGCACGCGATCGCAAGGCCTCAAGGTTGGTCACTATATCCTGGTATTGCTGATACCTGTCTTCGGGGTCCCTGGCCATCATCCTTTCGATGATCCTCGACAAAGGGGTGGGTACCTTCGGGTTCTTGACCTTTGGCGGCGTCAGCTCCCCTTTCATGTGTTTGAGCAGGACCTCTTCGGCGTTGTCGCCCGTGTAGGGTGGTGACCCGGTAAGGACATGGTAGAAGGTGGCGCCCAGCGAGTATATGTCGCTGCGCTGATCCAGGGGACGACCTTCGATGCAGTCGGGAGACATGTAGAGGGGGGACCCTACAATACCTTCCTGGGAAGCTTCCTTTGCATTGACGTCAACCAATTTCGCGACACCGAAATCAACTATTTTCAGTATCCCTTTGTCATTGATCATTATATTGGCCGGTTTGATATCCCGATGAATGATGTTTTGCTTTGTAACAAAATCGAGAGTTTCGCAGATCTTTATGAGAAGCTCCAAGCCGCGTAGTGTATTGAGGTTCTGCCCTTTCTTTATGAGATCGAGAAGTGTTTCTCCATTTATATATTCCATTGCATAATATAGTATGTCATTCGTATTACCAATATTATAAATATGTGCTATATTTGGATGATCTAGCTTCGAAACGAAACGAGCCTCCTTTATAAACATATCTCTGAATTTCTCTTTATTCGATAAATCATGGGAAATAATCTTGAGGGCCACCAGACGCTCAAGGGAAACGTCCCACGCCTTAAAGACGCCTCCCATGTTTCCAGACCCTATAAATGACATGGCCTTGTAGCTATCCAGTTGTTTTCCAACCATACTGTGGTAAAATCTTGTATTCAATGATGGCTCTTTGGGTCTATCCTGACCCAAGAGCTGGGTGGCCGTCTTCTCGATGGAGCTCGCCTGCGCCAGGAGGGCCTTCATCCTTGCAGAGGGCCCTTGCCCGGATTCCGAGGCACCCTCGTCTGTCGGGACATGGGACTTGGCGATGTCCATGACCGAGTTGAGGTACTCAAAAACACCTGCCCATTCCCCGAGGTCATCGACTTCCACACCGATACCCGCTGACTGCAGCTCGTTTTCGAAGCTGACGTGTTTTATGTGTGCCTCGATCACCTGGGGGCCTTGGGGCATATGGAGCCGGATGGCCAGCTTGGACCCTGGTTTTCCCAGCAAAGAGGTTTCCAGGAACATACCGGTGGGACTGAAGTTTCTCAGTCTGCACGGCATCCAGAGAATGCCGTCTCTCGAGACCTCGATGCGCAAGGGAGGAAGAGGGTGGATTCTCTTGCTCTTGCGCCTTTCAACGGCAACCTGACCCGGCTCGGTACCCGCGACATCCCCCCCGGCATCGACCGCGGGCGGCACCGTTGGCTCACCGCTGACATCCGGTGTCCGGGGCAGTATCTCCCTGATGCGGGCAATGAGGGCCGCTTCCTCCAAGGGGTAAACGAGAAAGTCCGTGGCGCCGAGCTGGAATGCCTTGAATGCCCGTCCCTGGTCGTTGACGGGAACGAGAAAGACGAAGGGGATGGAATCCCTCAGGGGATCACACTTGAGGTAGTGCAGGAAGTCGTATCCGCTCACATCGGCGAGCGTGTTGTCACAAATGATAAGACCAACCCCTTGGCCTGCAATGGCCGAGAGAGCACCGCGCATGTCCATCGCCGTCAGCACCGAATAGCCCGAGCCACGGACAGACCTGCATGTGGCTTCAAGGAAATCCCTGTCGCGATTGATCAGCAAGATGGCCGATGGATCGTCCATTGGACCTCCGGTACCCTTTCACCCGCTGTCGATGGCCGAAACGGAAAGCCCCCCCCTTTCCCGGTGGCGGCTTGCTCGGTTCTACGCCCTTCCATCTCGAAGCCCTCTGAAAAACGCGCAACACAATGGGGTATGAACATTGCCATTGGAAACACCACATGCCGTTTGCGGCATCAGCTTCTTGGTTTTATGCACACCTGGAGTGCGAAAGAGCCCTCTTCTGCATCAAAAATCAGAACCGCTATTGTGGAGTTTCCTGGGTGACCTATTTGATGGCCAGAACCAACCACAACAGAAGGTAATGATATCTCAAAATGATATTTTGTATTTACAAAATCCTTCTTTGTAGATCCACTAATCATATTGATTATTTCAGCAACACCGTCGTGTATTAGTTCTGCATTTATATTATTGATTTGAACGTTCATCATCTGTGCTATTATTTTTTGTGCAAGCTTCCAGTAAAAGGTTATTACAAGCGTTCCTTCTGCCTTTCCGAAGAGTCCTATTATTCCTGAAATATCTCCAAATATCCTCAAATCCTCGCAGAAGTACACTTCCTTGAATTGAACCTTCATACCCGCCATGGTTTTGAGCACGTTACAGGTGTTCTTTATGAACATCTCAAGGTACTCCATCTCCTCCTTGACCGGATCCCTGTCGGGGATCAAATACCCCTGCAGAATCTGGCGGCACGCTGCGGGCGGATCGTTCAGCGACAGCAGTTCAGTCGCGCCTGCAGAAAGAAAGGGCTCCATGGGCCGATGATCCCCATGTGTGTGTATGAGAATTATGGGGAGATTCCTGAAATTGCAGGAATACCGTATGGTTCGGGTTCTTTTCAAGTCCTGCTCGAGGTCCGTTCCTGTTTCCAGGACTACCATGGCATAATTCTCGTGTATTCTTCCTTCTTCATAAGGTGCCGATGATAACACGACCCTGTCACCCAGTAATTTCTGTAATACATGAATTACTTTGTCGCTGCAGTTTATAGTCAATACTTTGTGCATTGATGACTCCATGTAGTTATTAAGTGCAACTCAAATCTATTTACAGAATCAATGCCTGGCATTAGCATATGTCCGCCATGCCTTCTGCCACTTCACTTGCTCATCTTCTTTATGACACCACTTATTGCTTGGTGGAGCTCTTCAGCCGTGAAAGGCTTCGGCAAGTAACCCTTTGCTCCTGCGTCGATGGCCTCGGAGATCCTCGCCCTTTCTGATTCCGTCGAAATCATGAGTACAGGAATGTCTTTGTATTCGGCAGTTTCGTGCATCTTCTTTAGAGCATCAATGCCGCTCATGACAGGCATATTCCAGTCCAGGAGTACCAGGGAAACATTGTTTCTGTTCCGCGCAAGGATATCAAGAAGCTCCTGGCCGTTCGCTGCATGGAGGGTTTCCAAATTCATTGCGGTTATGGCCCTGTCGATTATGGTCCTGATCACTTTGGAATCGTCGGCTATGATTACCTTCATATTATAGACCTCCAGGTGCTCTTGCCGTTAAACGCTTCTATAATAAGCTGAGAAAATGGGAAGATGCCAAAAGAAGCATTTTGTGTCAAGCCAAAAGCCATTCGTGGAAAAGTGTTGCCGGATACGAATCAGAGCACCGGCACAGGCAGTTTTGGGCCGCTCTCTCGCACGGGCGGTCCCCACCACAGTCCTCGATCTGCAATCGTCTAATTTCGCCCTTTCGCAAAGCGGCGATCGACCCTGGCTGTATGGGCCGCAGGGTGGGCAGCCCAAAGCCACCAACGCCGATGCCCCCAGGCAGTGGGCAGACAGCCCCGCCTCACGGCAGTCCGGGACCGGGTCCCCAACCACCGCCCGGACGCGGACAAAACCCGCTTCCAGAAAACGTCGGTCTGTGCTACACGGGGCGGAATGGAGCTTGACCCCGTGCCGTCCCGCGGATGGGAGGCTTTCTGCGCCACGTCCGCATCATGACCAAATGGGGGCATTCATGTGGGAGTACTTACCGATGTGGGTGGAAGTGGATTTCCAACCTTTGGGCCGTCGTGTGCGTGTGACGCCTGGAACCACTGTTCTGGTTGCGGCCCAAGAGGCCGGAGTGGGGCTGTCCGCGGTCTGCGGAGGATCGGGTACCTGCGGCAGTTGCCGGGTACGTCTGGCTCCTGGGGCCGTGGTGAGCCCCGTGACTTTGATGGAGAAGACATCCCTGGGCGAGGCAGAGCTCCGGGACGGCATGCGGCTGGCCTGTCAGGTGCAGGTCCTTGGCAAGACGCGCATCGACGTGCCTCGGGAGTCTCTGACGGCTCCCCAGAGGACCCAATTGGAGGGGGAAGACATCCCCGTGGAATTGTCGCCGCCTCTGGAAGTATATGATCTAAGCCTTGCCCCCGCCTCTCAGACGGACCCCCGCGCCGACTGGGAACGATTCGTGCAGGCCCTGGCCGGGGCCGGGGCCCCGGAACAGGTCTCCGGAGCCCTGGACATCGTGAGAAGGCTTCCAGGGCTTCTGCGTGACAATGACTGGAGCGCCCGGGTGGTGTTGCGGGAAAAGAAAGTCGTCAGTGTGGCCACCCCACGCTCCGCGGTGTGGGGTCTGGCGTTGGATGTGGGAACGACCAAGGTGGCAGGGTACCTGGTGGACCTTCTCACAGGCAAGACGCTGGCCATGGGGGGTATCATGAATCCCCAGATAGCCTACGGCGAGGATGTGATGGCCCGGATCGCTTACACCATGCAGCACGAGGATGGCTTGTCGGTGCTCCAGAAGGCGATCCTCGGGGCTCTCAACGACCTGGCCCGGGACCTGTGTGCCGATGCGGACCGCCTGAGTCCCGGGTTCGAGGGCACAAACGCGCAGCGGATCGTCGAATGCGTGGTGGTTGGCAACACCGCCATGCACCACATCCTTCTCGGACTTCCGGTGAGACAACTGGGTGTGTCGCCCTTCGTGGCGGCCGCCTCCTCCGCAATGGATGTCCGGGCGGACGAGGTGGGCCTTTTGCTTGCGCCCGGAGCCATTGTGCACTTTCTGCCGAACATCGCGGGCTTCGTGGGTGCCGACCACGTTGCCATGCTGCTGGCAACGCGCACCCACCGCACAGGGGGGGTCGTGGTCAGTGTGGATATCGGCACCAATACGGAAGCCACCCTTGACGTGGGTGGCCGCATGATGGCCTGCTCCACCGCGTCCGGACCGGCTTTTGAAGGGGCCCACGTGGGGGACGGCATGCGGGCGGCCGAGGGAGCCATCGAACGGGTCCGGATCGCGGACCACAGGGTGGAATACCAGACCATTGGAGGGGGAAGGCCTGTGGGGGTTTGCGGATCAGGCATCCTGGACGCCATCTCCCAGCTCAAGGGCGCGGGGGTTATCCTGCCCCGCGGCACCTTCAACAGGGAGAGTGGCCTCGTGCGCATGGGCCGCAACGGGCCGGAGGTCGTCCTGGCGCATGGAGAGGCCACACGGCATGGGAAGGATATCGTTCTCACCCGCAAAGACGTCAGCGAGATCCAACTGGCCAAGGGTGCCATCCGCGCGGGTATCGAAATCCTGCTCAAGGAGGCGGCCCTAAGCGTGGAGGCCATCGACCGTTTCATCATCGCAGGGGCCTTCGGAACATATATTGACGTGGAGAGCGCCGTCCACATAGGGATGTTCCCCCCGCTGCCCCTGGATCGGTTCCGGCAGGTGGGCAACGCCGCCGGGATGGGAGCCAAACTGGCACTCCTGTCGTCTGCCCTGCGGGCCGAGGCCCAGCAGACAGCCCGGTCGGTGGACTATTTGGAGCTGAGCACCTCTTCGCGCTTTCAGGAAGAGTTCGCTGCGGCCCTGCAGCTCTGAGAGGCGGCCGAGACGAATCCTCAGTCGGACGACGTCTCCTTGTAGAAGCAACCACTGGTCGGACAGGCGAGGTGGGTCCCCCCCTTCTTGGAGGTTTTTTCCACCAGAAACGGTGAGGAACACCGGGGGCAGGGGCGGGGGACCGGCCGGTCCCAGATGGCGTAAGTGCAAGCGGGATACCGGTTGCAGCCGTAGAAGATCTTTCCCCGTTTCGACTTCTTTTCCACCAGTTCCCCAGAGCACCCCCCTTCAGGGCAGGAGACGCCTGTCGATGAACTCGGGCGCCCGTTTTCCAGGGACCGCGTGTTCTTGCACGCCGGATAGGCGGAACAGGCCAGGAAGCTCCCGTATCGGCCCTGTTTCAGCACCATGGGCTGTCCGCACTTGTCGCAAACCTGGTCGGTCGCTTCCTGGCGTGCGGGAGCCTCCATGACGATGTTTCCCTTTTCGTCCCTGGTGTAGTTTCGCGTGAATCTGCATTCCGGGTACCCCGAGCAGGCGAGAAATGCCCCGTTTTTCCCCATCTTTATGTGGAGCTGCCTTCCGCAAGCAGGACAGTCCAGCCCAACGGAAACGCCCACCCCCTTTATATTGACCATCTTCTCGTTGGCCACGGCCAGGTCTTTCTTGAATGCACCGTAAAAATTGGTGAGCACGTCGATGGGCTTGTCCTGGGCCGTTTCGATCTTGTCGAGGGCGTCTTCCATCCGGGCGGTGAAGGCCGGGTCGAAGACGTCTGAAAAGCTTCCCACCAGAAGATCGTTGACGATAAAACCCAGTTCGCTGGGCCGGAAATATCCTTTTACCAGATCCACATACCCCTTGTCCCGAATGGTGGACAGGATGGTGGCGTAGGTGCTGGGGCGTCCGATGCCCTTTTCCTCCAGCTCCTTGACAAGGGAAGCCTCCGAGAACCGAGGAGGCGGCTGGGTGAAGTGCTGCTTGGGTTCCAGGCGCTTGCAATCGAGCCCTGTACCCTCTTTGAGCGGAGGCATTTTCGCCTCTTCTTCCTTCCGCCCCTCCTCTTCCTCGCTCTGGTACAGCGCCATGAAACCGGGAAAGCGCACGACGGAGCCCGTTGCCTGGAAGAGGTATCCATTTGCGGCAATGGAGACGGTTGTCTGATCGACCAGGGCGCTTTGCATCTGTGAGGCCACGAACCTTTCCCAGATGAGCCGGTACAGGGCCAGTTGATCAGGGGTCAGGAAGGAGGCCACCTGGTCCGGGGTTCTGAAAACCGATGTGGGCCGCACGGCCTCGTGGGCGTCCTGGACTTTCTTCTTGTTCCTGAACTGCCGTGGCGCCGCGGGTCGGTACGCTTCCCCGAATCTCTCGACGATGAGCTTTCTTACCTCTTGCACGGCCTCCTGGGAGACGCGGGTGGAGTCGGTGCGCATGTAAGTGATCAGCCCGACGGGCTCTCCCGGCCCGAGATCGATTCCCTCGTAAAGCTGCTGGGCCAGCAGCATGGTTTTTTTTGCGGAAAAATGGAGTTTCCTTATGGACTCCTGCTGCAGCTTGCTCGTGGTGAAAGCAGGAAGGGGGTTCTTCCGGATCTCCTTTTTAACCACCTTCTCCACAATGAACGGACGACCGTCGAGCTCCGCCAGGGCCTTGCGGGCTGCCTCCTCGTTGGGGATGGTGATCTTGGCGCCGTCTTTTTTCACCAGCTTTGCCTGGAACGGCGGCGGGTCCGGAGCCTCGAGCAAGGCCGTAATGGTCCAGAATTCCTCGGATTCAAAGGCCTGTATGGCCCTTTCGCGCTCGCAGATGATTCTCACCGCCACCGACTGCACCCGGCCCGCGCTCAGCCCGCCTTGCACCTTTCGCCACAGGATGGGAGAGACCTCATAACCCACGAGTCGGTCCAGGACCCTGCGGGTCTGCTGGGCCTCGTACTTGCTCCTGTCCAGCTTCTCGGGAGATGCCATGGCCTTGAGTATGGCATTTTGGGTCAGCTCGTGAAAGAGAACGCGATGGAATCTGCGGCCTTTCATGTTCAGGACCTCCGAAGTGTGCCAGGCTATGGCCTCTCCTTCCCGGTCCGGGTCCGGGGCCAGGTAAACGTCCACTGCCTCCCCCGCGGCGCGCCGGAGGGACTGGATGACCTTCTGTTTCCCCGGGATGGTCTTGTACTGGGGCGTGAAACCGTTTTCGATGTCTATGCCCATCTCGTTGGAGGGCAAATCCTTGAAGTGACCCACCGTTGCGGCCACATTGTAATCCGATCCGAGATATTTCTTCAGGGTCCTCACCTTGGTGGGGGACTCCACAACCACCAGTGGCCTAGTCACGATTCGTCATCACCTCTCATGAAGAATTTCCCCGGAGTTTGACGCACCAACCCCTTCAGTTCAAGCTGGAGCAGGTGGCCGGCCACGGCTCCGGGTTCCATGGCCAGCTCCCGGCACAACGTGTCTATGTGCACGGGATAGGGTCCCAGGGCACCGTAAAGGGCCGCCTGGCTCTGCGAAAGGCCCAGATCCTGCTTCGGGTCCGGCCCGGGATCTTCTGCGGGTTCGGGGAAGCAGCTCCCGGGCCAGAACCCGGAAAGCTCTTCGAGAATGTCACGAGCATTTTCCACCAGACGGGCCCCCTCTTTGATGAGACGATGGGTTCCCATGCTCTTGAAAGAGGCGACGCTGCCCGGAACGGCGAAAACCTCCCTTCCCTGCTCCGCGGCAAGGTGCGCCGTTATGAGGGAACCGCTGTTCCTGGTGGCCTCCACCACGACCGTGCCGGCACACATGCCGCTGATGATGCGGTTGCGCACGGGGAAATGATGCGGATCCGGCTTGGCCTTGAAAGGAAACTCGGATATCACGGCCCCCCTTTCGGCGATCCGGTGAAACAGCCGCTCGTTCTGCGCCGGATAGATCGTTCCCAGCCCGCAGCCAAGGACCGCCACCGTAGCCCCCCTGCCGCTCAAGGCCCCCTCGTGGGCGGCCGTGTCGATCCCACGGGCCATTCCGCTCACAACGGTCAGCCCATGGGAGGCCAGGTCCCTGCACAGACGCAGCGTCGCAGCGATCCCGTAATGGGTGGCATTTCTGGAGCCCACCACGGCGATGTTGCGACTGTCCGGATCGAGACTGCCGTAAAGATAAAGCAGTGGGGGAGGGTCCGCTATATGCCGCAACAGGCAAGGGTAGACGGCATCGCGGAAGGAGATGATGCGGTACCCGTTCTTCTGAACGAGGGCGAGGTCCTCATGGACGGCAGCAGGCATCTTGTGCCTTCGGAGGGCCCCCACCAGGCGGGGAGTCATTCCTTCCACACCGTAAAGGTCCGCTTCGCCCGCCCCGAGTATCCCGGCCGGGGTCTCAAAACGGTCCAGAAGCCGCCGGAACAGGTGATTCCCGATTCCGGGAACCGTCTTGACAAAGAACCATGGAATAAGGTCTTCCATAAGGAAAGGTCAGGACCGCTTCTTCTTTCGCCGATTTTTCCCCGGGGACTCTTCGTGCCAGGCCAGCAGGATCGGGCTCGCCACGTAGATCGACGAGTAGGTTCCCACCGCGATGCCCACCAGCAACGCGAAGGCGAAATCGTGAATGATGCCTCCGCCGAAAATAAAGAGCGCCAGCACCACGATCAGGGTGGTGCCGGAGGTGAGAATGGTCCTGCTGAGGGTTTCGTTGATGCTCCGGTTCACGATCGTTTCCATGGCCTGACGGTTATACTTCCTCGTGTTTTCACGTATCCTGTCGAAGACGATGATCGTGTCGTTGAGCGAGTAGCCGATGACCGTCAGAAGGGCCGCGATGATGGGAAGGGTGAATTCCTTCCCGAAGATGGAGAAGATCCCCACCGTGATCATCACGTCGTGGATCAGGGCCACAATGGCTCCCATGGCGTACTTGAGTCTGAGGAACCAGAAACATGCGATGGAGGCCATCAGCGCCACGGCGATGAGAACGGGTATGCTCACCTGGAAACGGGAAGCAAGCAGAACCGCGCCGATGAGGGCCCCGGCCACCAGGGCGCTGAGGGTCCATTTGAATTCGAAGCGGCCCGAAATGTAAATGTTGATGAAAAGAAGGGCGAAGAACATGGCGAAAAGGGCCTTTGCCCGCAGGTCCTTGCCCACCTGTGGGCCCACCACCTCCACCCGGCGCACCTCCACCTCCTTGCCGGTGGCCCCTCTCAGGGCGGCCTCCACTTCCTGGGCAATCCCCTCCGTGGGCGTGCCTCCGATGTCCGCGCGCAGCAGGTATTCGTTGTCTTCGGCCTCACCGAAACGCTGGACCATGACGGACGCTAGCCCCACGGGGCTCAAGGCTGTCTTGATCGCTCCGGCAGTGGTGGCCTCGGGGAACTTGATCTGGATCACGATTCCACCGGCAAAATCGATACCGTACCTCGGTCCCCCGTGTGCGATCAGGGACACGATGCTCAGGGCAATGAGCGCCGCTGAGAGAAGATAGGCGGTCTTTCTCCTGCCGACGAAATCCACGTTGATGTCCGGTTTGATGAATTCCATGGGGGCATCCTCATATGCTCAGTTTCTTGATGTGTCGCTGAAAGAGCATGTAGTCAAAGACGATCCGTGTCACGATGATGGCCGTGAAAAGACTGGCCACGATCCCGAGGCACAGGGTGACGGCGAAACCCTTCACCGGGCCCGTGCCGAACTGAAAAAGGACCAGCGCGGCGATGAGCGTGGTCACGTTGGCGTCGAGAATGGTGAGGGTTGCCTTGGCGTACCCCGCTTCCACCGCAGCACGCGGGGTCTTTCCCAGCCGCGACTCCTCGCGGGTGCGCTCGAAAATGAGCACATTGGCATCCACGGCCATGCCTATGGTCAGTATGATGCCGGCGATGCCCGGAAGGGTGAGGGTGGCCTGGAAACCCGCCAGGCCCGCGGCGATCAGGACGATATTCAGCACCAGGGCCAGATTGGCGATCAGCCCGGCCCCCTTGTAGTAGACCGCCATGAAGAGCACCACGATGACTCCGCCTACCAGCACGGACATGAGTCCGCTTCGGATCGAATCGCGGCCCAGGGAGGGCCCCACGGTCCTTTCTTCCAATATTTTCACCGGGGCCGGCAGGGCCCCGGCCCGCAGCACGATGGCCAGGTCCCGCGCCTCGGCGTCGGTGAAACTGCCGGTGATGCGCGCCGATCCTCCGGAAATCCTCTCCTGGATCACCGGGGCCGAGTGGACGTTGCCGTCCAGCACGATGGCGAGGCGCTTTTTGACGTTTTCTTCGGTGATCTTCTCGAAGATACGGGCACCGTTCTTGTCGAATTCGAGGCTGACATAAGGCTCGCGGTAGCTGGAATCGATTTCGACCCGGGCATCCTTGAGATATTCGCCTGTCAGAAGGGTTCTTTTCCTGATCAGCAAAGGGGTCCGGGTCACGCGTCCCGTTGAGGGGTCGGTCTTTTGCTCATAGAGCACTTCACTGCCTTTGGGGACCTTGCCCTTGAGCGCCTCATCCAGGTCTCCGGTCTCATCCACGAGCTTGAATTCCAGCAGGGCCGTTTTTCCCATGAGCGCCTTGGCCCTCTGGGTGTCCTTGACACCCGGCAACTGGATCAGTATGCGCCGCTCCCCCTGCATGCGGATGTCCGGTTCGCTCACCCCGAACTGGTCGATCCGGTTGCGCATGGTTTCCAGCGCCTGGGCCACCGCAAGTTCTTCGATGTGTTCGCGCTCTTTGGGCGGAAGGTCCATCACCACGATCTGGTCCTGACCGTCGGCCGTGCGCGAGAGGATGCGCAGGTTGGCAAACTCCTTGTCCAGGACCGCGTCAAACTCCTTGGGGGCCTTGTCCCCCAGGAGCCGCACCTTGATCTTGTTGCCTTCCACACGTTCCAGGTCGGCATAGGGAATCTTCGATTTCCTGAGCTCTTCCTGCATCTCGTGGGAGAGACGCTCCACGGAGCTCTCCACGGCCTTTTCTGCCTCGACTTCCAGGATGAGGTGCATGCCCCCCTGCAAATCCAAACCCAGGTTGATTTTCCTGTGGGGCCACCATTGCGGATTGATGGTAGGCAAGAGGAAAACGACCGCCGCTGCCAGGACGGCCCCGACAAGCGCCAGACGCCATGAGAGGTTTTTCAACTTTCCGTTCCTTTCCCTGGTATACGACCCCGGTATGGGGCGGCCCACCGCCGGGAGCCGGACCACGCGTAAGGCGACCGACGCCCGGAGTCCCTGGGCGCCGCCTTCCCCCTTTGGGAGAAGGTCCTTTCGGGATTTTCGCACAAAAAGGGCCCTTCCGGCGCCGCGTCCCGAGCTTCTCGGACCATGGGTCGGCCCTTCCCTTTTACTCGCACAAGGGGGATCGAGCCCCTCCGGTGGTGAGCCCTTCTACTTCTTCTCGCCTTTCGAGCCTTTTCCGTTGTCCCCGCTGTTGGAGGACGGGGGCTGGGGCGACGATTGGAGCAAGCTCGAGACACTGCCCCGCGATACCTTGACCCGAACTTTTTCGGCGATCTCCACGGTGAGGGTTGTATCGTCCATTCCCGTGATGCGGCCGTGCAAGCCTCCGCTGGTGACGATCTTGTCCCCCTTTTTGAGGGTCTCGATCATCACCCGGTGATCTTTGGCCTTCTTTTGCTGCGGCCGTATGAGCAGGAAATAGAAGATGACAAACATCAGGATCAACGGGACAAGAGCACCCAATCCCCCTCCCTGTCCCTGTGCTCCGCCGGTCCCCATAGCGTATGCTAGATCGATCAAATCCCTTACCTCCTTAAACCCTCAAGGGCTCTCGGCTAAAATGTTAAGGTTGCTCGTGACCCAGCCGCGCGTCCGGACACGACCCCATCGCCGGCGCCCATCCCATGGGTCCTTGCCACCGGCCCCCCGACGCCCCGGGCGACCCCGTGCTAAGTGCTCCACACCATCTCGGCGGTCCCCAGCACACCGGTTACCACCAGCTTGATACCCCCGTCGCCGAAGACGAGACCTTCCTGGCCCCCTCCGGAAGGGGCGGGGGGAAAGCGCACGGCGTAGACTCTCTTCCAGGGATTGCAGTACGGATAGAAGTGCCGGATCGTACCTTCTTTTCTGGGGTACGCCCGGACCTCCAGCGGCGCAGTCCTTTGGCCCGTCTCGGAGACGAGGTAGATTCTCCACACGGACTTCTTTTTTTCAAGATCGTTCCACTTTTCTTCCGGCACAAAAACCGCCACCACGAAATCGCGGAATTCCCCGGCCGCCTTTTCCTGATCCCGAAAGAGCCTGGCGCGCTCCTGCCCATCGAGCCGATACGCTCTGGCGTATTCCTCGGCGTAGGCCAGGCGAAACGGAGCGCAGCGGTAGGTGGCGGTCACCAGGATTCCCGTCTCGAGGCCCCGGTACACACGGCTCTGCCGGGTCCATTTCTTCAGGATTTCCGTGTAGGCGTCCGACAGATTGCCCGTACCCGTCGGGGTCCCCATGGGGGCACAGGCCCAAAGGCACGCGAAGGCCCCCGCACAGAGGCAGCAGGACACAAACCGCCATCCATGCCGCCCCGCGGTCCGAAGGGCCCCGTGACCACCGGGCTGTCTCACCTCAACCTCCCGTTGCCCAAACCGTTCGTTTCCCCCGCGCTACGCCCCCGGCCCGGTTCTCTCCCGAAGACGCGCTGAAAAATGGTGTCGACGAATTGCAAATGATGCCTCGGATCGAATATTTTCTCGACGGTCTCGGCACCGAGGCGCGAACGGACCTCAGGATCGCCCAGGAGAAGGTCCTTGAATGGGCCGGCGCCCTTCCAGGCTTCCATGGCGTGCTTCTGGACCAGGCAATAGGCTGCTTCACGACTCATCCCCGTCTCGGCCAGGGCCAGAAGGACACCCTGGGAAAAAATCAAGCCCCTGCTCTCGTTCAGGTTCTCTTGCATGCGCTCGGGATAGACCACCAGCCTGCTTATGAGACCGGTCATCCTGTGCAGCATATAGTCCACCAGGATCGTGCTGTCCGGTGCGATCACACGCTCCACCGAGGAATGGCTGATGTCCCTCTCGTGCCACAGGGCAACGTTTTCCATGGCGGCGAAGGCGTTGCCCCGCACCACACGGGCAAGGCCGCAAAGGTTTTCGGAGCCTATGGGATTGCGCTTGTGGGGCATGGCGGAAGACCCTTTTTGGCCGGGCGCGAAGTATTCTTCGGCCTCCCGAACCTCGGTTCTTTGAAGGTGGCGTATCTCCAGGGCCATTTTCTCGATGGACGAAGCAAGGATGGCCAGCACCGAGAAAAATTCGGCATACCTGTCTCGCTGAATGATCTGGGTGGACGCGGGTGCGGGCGTGAGGCCCAGCTTTTCGCACACGTAGGCTTCCACCTGGGGGGACACCTCGGCGAAGGTACCCACGGCCCCTGAGATCTTCCCCACGCCCACCGTCTCGAGGGCCCCGGCGAGCCGCTTCTTGTTGCGCCGCATCTCATCGTACCAGACGGCCATCTTGAGGCCGAAGGTGATCGGTTCCGCATGGATGCCGTGGGATCTTCCCACCATGACCGTGTGCCTGTGCTCGAATGCCTTCTGACGAATGGCCTCCATCAGACGCTCGCAGTCCTCTTCGAGGATGGCCCCCGCCTCCTTGAGAAGAACCGCAAAGGCCGTGTCCAGCACATCGGAAGAGGTCATGCCCAGGTGCAGGAAACGTGCGTCCGGTCCCACGGTTTCGGAGACATTGGTCAGGAAGGCGATGACGTCGTGCCTGGTTTCCTGTTCGATGGCCTCCACGCGCTGGACCGAAAAACCGGCCCTTTGGGCTATGTTTTCCGCGGCGGACGCGGGGATCCTTCCCATCTTGGCCATGGCCTCGCACGCCAGCACTTCCACCCGGAGCCATGTCCTGTATTTGTTTTCGTCGGTCCAGATCCTGCCCATGTTCTCTCTGGTGTAACGTGCGATCATGGCTGCCCCGGCATCTCCTTTTTCCTGTCCTGTTCCCGTGGGTCCCCCGGGAGCCCGCTGCCCGAGAGTCCGTTCGGTTCCCGGGCGGGAAGCCACAGGTTCTCCCCGTCGAACTGGATGCGGTCCACACGGTCGTGGTCGATGGCATCGAGGAGGTCGAACACCTCGGACATGCGGTAGACGACGATCTTGCTCAACGGATGGATCATATCTATGTCCGTGGACAGCCTCTGCAAGAGCACGTTGTAGATGTACGCCATCTTCTCGGAGAACTTGAGTATTCTGCCCACTCCCGAGCTTCGCCCGTCGGTGCCCGGCTCGTCGGCCAAAGGAGAGAGCACAACGCCTTTGCCCTCAAAGTACTCCTTCAGGAAGCGGAAATGGATGTTCCAGAGATTGTCCCCCTCCTTGACCACGTACACCCCGATGTCCGACGGACCGTCGGACCTCGAGGCCCCTGCCCCAAGCTCTCTCCTGAGGACATCGGCCAGTCTCTTTCGTACCCTGACGATCAGCTCTTCGGTCATTTTTCGGGTGACCGCATCGGTCTGCCCTTTGTAGGCCTCGGTTTGCATGCGTCCGATCCGGGCCGCGATGCCGAACCGCTCTTTCCCAATACTCTCCTGCCGGTCCCCGACGGCCTCGATCACGTCCCCCGGGGGCGCCTGGGGGTCACCGGCAAGCTGGTCCTGGACCAATCGGTCCTGCCTGTCACGAAGGCCCTCGAGGATCTTGCGGGGCAGCTCCCGCCAAGCGGTCCGGACCTCTTCCTCGAGTGCTCTCTCCTGCTGCTCTTGGATCCTGTGGACCACGCCGCTGCCCGCAAGCTCCGGTGAACTCTCGAGCTCCTCGCGGAGCACTTGAGCCAGGAGGGGGCCCACTCTTCCCACCGCCTGCTCGGGACTCTGACCGGGGTCCACACGCAGTGTCTGTTCCAGGATCTCCGACTGCCTTTGCCCGATACTCTCGATCCGCCGCCTTGCGCTTCCGGAGGCATCCTCGCCGAGATCTTCCTCGAGCAGCTCTCCTTTCCTGAGCCGGATCTTTTCAACAACGTCCTTCATGGAAACCACGACCCCGCCGATCTTGACGTTTTCCTCGGACGTGACGACCATGTCAACGCTGTCCTTCAGGCCGTAATTGGCCTTGCGCTCCTGCATGCGGGCCATGAGCTTCTCGTCCCGACCCTCGCGCAGGCTATCGTAGTCCACGGTTTCCTTGGAGGTGGCGGGAAGACGCTGCTGGAAGGACGAAGGAGGCGTCTCGGGAACAGGCCTCAAGAGCAAATAGTAAACCACGGCCGCAGCAAGGGCCACCAGCAACGCCATGACAAGGCTCCGCATTCCCACTGCCAGCCCCTGGCTGCCGAACGAACCGTCGGGCCTTCTCGGCGGGTGATCGAGAGCCCATGGACCCTTGGAGACCCCGTCGGACCACCCGTTGCGTTTCATGCCCTCCCCCGGCCTCGGGTCATTTGGCTTCCGCTTCTTTTTTTGCGCCGCTGCGCTTTTCTATGCCGGTGAAAATGCGCCCCGTCACCTGAACGGCCACCTGAAGAACGAAAAGCACCACAAAGATGCCCACAAACCGGATCAGGAGGGTGGAAAGGGCATAACCCCAGAATCCCTCGTCGCCCCGTTCCAGATCTTTTTTCTCCTTGGCCGGGGAAGCCGATACCTGGCCGGTCGAGGAGCCGCTGCCCGCATCGGAGCCGCACACGCCGAACCCCGACAGGCAGAGTTGGGTCCCCGCCAGGAAGATCACCATGAAGACCGCGAGCCGTGCTGCGCATGGGATATTTGCAAAAATCAACCTGTTGCGTAGGGCGGTCATTGGAACTCCTTCCTTGTGCTGCGGTTGCAGTTTACGTTGCCCCCTTCCTTGACGGCATGCATCCTCCTCGCCCCCCCACTTTTTTTCCGGAAAAGGCGGGAGGACCTGGGTGTTTCGAACTTATTTGAACATGGCGATGAACATCCCTGCCGCGGCGGCGCTGCCGATCACCCCCGCCAGGTTGGGACCGATGGCATGCATGAGCAAGAAGTTGTGCCGATCGGTCTTCTGCCCGACCACCTGGGCCACCCGCGCGGCCATGGGGACGGCGGACACCCCTGCGATCCCTATGATCGGGTTGATCTTCTCCTTCAGGAAGACGTTCATGATTTTCACCGTGAGAATGCCGCCGATGGTGCATATGACGAAATCGATCAGACCGAAGGTGAAAATCAGGAGGGGCTTTACGGTGAGGAATTTGTCCGCGTGCATGGTGGCCCCGATCGACACCCCGAGAAAGATCGTCACGATGTTCATCAGGGCCCCCTGGGCCGTGTTCGTCAAACGTTCCACCACGCCGCTTTCCCGCATGAAATTACCCAGCATGAACATCCCCATCAAGGGAGTGACGGCCGGCACCAGCAGGGCGATGACCATGAAGACGACGAGGGGGTATATGGTCTTCTCCAATTTGGAGACGGGCCGGAGCTGCTTCATCCGAATGAGCCGCTCTTGCCTCGTTGTCATGAAGCGGGCCACGGGCGGCTGGATGAGAGGCACCATGGCCATGTACGAGTAGGCCGCCAGAGCGTTGGCGCCGAGAAGGTGGGGGGCCAGGATCGCCGTGAGATAGATGGTGGTGGGCCCGTCTGCCCCGCCTATGATCCCCACCGACGCGGCCTCCCGGAGATTGAATCCGAAGAAAAGCACCCCGATGAACGTTACGAAGACGCCGAGCTGAGCTCCGGCGCCGATGACCATGGTCTTGGGATTGGCGATCAGGGGCCCGAAATCGGTCATGGCCCCCAGACCCAGAAAAATCACGCAGGGAATGACTTCCCATTCGACCCCGTAATGATAGAAGATCTCCAACAGGTGGCGTTTGCCCTCGGCGTTGAAACCCATGAGGGGAACCAGGGGGAAATTCACGGCCAGGATCCCGAAGCCTATGGGAAGCAGCAACAGGGGTTCATATTTTTTGGCCACCGCGAGATAGATGAAGAAAAGCCCGATGGCCCACATGACCACGAGCTTCGCCTCCATGTTGAAGATTCCCGTCTGGGTGTGCAGAATCTCCGAAAGTACGCCCAAGAAATAGTCCCACGTCATGCTGGCCCCCTTTGGACGGTTTGTAATGAAACCCGATTGGTGGAAAGCCACACAGTGGACAAACACCGTCCCCTTGTGCCCGTCTCATCACCCAAAGCGCGGTTTTGTAAAGAAAAAGCCGGGAAAGGTCAAGACCTATTTTGGCCTTGACCCTCGTTCCGGCCACATCCGACCGAGTGCGGAAGGATCTTGTTTGGTGGACAGTGCCCACCCTACGAAAACCTCAATTGCGGCGCGGAGCCAAGCATGTGGGAACGGCGTCTCCCAACGTGAGGCTGGCCAAAAACGAGACCCGCCCGGTCGGAACGGCGATCAAGGCCCCTATTTTTCGCACACGGTCTTGCTCTCCCAGGGCATCAGGCTGCTGTCGCTGCGAATGACCACGCTGAGGTCCCTCCGGGTCTCCAGGTCGAGGATTTCCTTTTTCTTCCTGTTGAGAAGGTAATCCGCAACGTTGGGGGGAACGGTCCCCTCCACCCTGGAAATCTCCCCCTTGAGGGTTTCGAGCCGTAGTTTTCTCAGAAAACCCAGTGCCAGGGTCTCCGTGGAGGGAATGAGGCCCTTTCCCCTGCAGTGGGGGCACTCCAGGTAGCTTCCGTATTCGATGGAGGGGCTCAGTCGCTGGCGGGACATCTCCAGCAGTCCGAACTTGGAGATCCTGCCGAACTTGATGCGGGCCTTGTCGAGCTTGGCGTGGTCGCGCAGGGCCTTTTCCACCGCGGCCCTGTGCTTGTTTTCTTTCATGTCTATGAAATCAATGACGATAAGGCCCCCCAAGTCCCTGAGGCGGAGCTGGCGTGCCACCTCCTCGGCCGCCTCCAGATTGGTCTGAAAAGCCGTTTGCTCTACCGAGGCTTCCCGGGTGGCCTTGCCCGAATTCACGTCGATGGCCACCAAAGCCTCGGTGGGGTGGATGAGAATGGACCCCCCCGATTTCAAAGGCACCCTTATTTCGAAGATCGTGGCAATCTGCTTTTCCAGCTCGTGCTTTGTGAAAAGAGGCATGGGGTCCTTGTGCAGCTTCACGATCTTGGCCTGCTTCGGCGAAATGATCTCCATGAATTCTTTGAGCTCTTGATGGACGGCCGGGTCATCCACCAAAACGCTGGTCACTTCGGGAGTGAAGTGATCGCGGATGGAACGTATGGCCAGGCTCCTGTCCTTGTAAAGGAGAACGGGTGCCTTGCTGTCCATCGCCGTTTTCTTTATGTTCTTCCAGACACGCATGAGGTTGCGAAGGTCTCTGGTGAGGACGTTCTTGGTGCCCGCCTTGCCAGCGGTGCGCACAATCACTCCGAAGTCCTCGGGCAGCTTGAGGGATTCAACGACTTCCTTGAGACGGTGCCGCTCTTCTTCTTCCTCGATTTTCCGGGATATGCCGCGGCTTCTGCTGCCGGGCATGAGGACAAGATACCTTCCGGGCAGGGAGATGTAGGTTGTGAGCATGGCGCCCTTTTTCATCACCGGGTCCTTGGTGATCTGCACCAGGACCTCCTGCCCCGATTTCACCACGTTCTTGATGGATGAATCCCCCGAAGGGTTGTCCATGTAATAATCGCTGTGTATTTCGTGTTTCTGCAAGAACCCGTGGCGCTCTGCGCCGTAATCGACAAAAGCGGCCTGAAGACTCGGTTCCACCCTGGCAACGATCGCTTTATAGATGTTCCCGCGGGTAATTTCCCTTGCCGTGGTCTCGATATGAAAGCCTTCCAAGTGGCTGTCCTTGACGATGGCAATACGGCATTCCTCAGGGTCCACGGCGTTGATCAGAATTTTGGTAGCCATAAGTTGCGCACTCTTCCGGCAGAGCAGGCCGCCTTCCCAGGGCGGCGGGCCGTCGGTTCACGATTTGCTGCGCGGCCATGCCGCCATGGTGTGAATGGAAAAAGACCGTGGGCAAAGGGGGGGGCCAGGACAACCTCACCTTCCCTTCGCGCACAAGATCGGCCCGACGCCGGGACAGGGGCCGCCCTGCTTGCTTGTGATTTTCATTTAAAGAAAAAGGGTCGATGGGCGGAGAATCGCTGCACCGGCACCCGATGCAGGGACGACCGGTGGCTGACCTCGCGTACTGTGATGCCGGAAAAGGGGGTATGGGCGCCTCGACTCTGTGAAAACGTGCAGCTATCCTTTCGTGAACCCTTACCGCCAAGGCCACGGTAGAGAGGCACAGTGATGGTCCTCCCGCATGGGTGCCTCCAGGAGCCCCGGGGGAGAACTGTCCTGGGATGGGTGGTGCTTGCGGCGCGTTCCCTTTCGAGTGCAAGGGCCATCTGCGCGGTTTCCCCGCTCCGTCGCCTGATTTCTATGGGCAACAGGGAAGCCTGTTCCAAACGGATTTTCCAAAGAACCGCAGGAACAAATAGTGGCAAAGGCACTGTAAGTCAAATGAATTTTCCTCCCCGCCGCACCGTGGGCTCGCCCTGGGCCCTTTTCAATCCGCCTTGCCATTTGCAGGTGATTGTGGCATGAGGTGGCAGCTTATTTCCCCATTTGAAACCGAAGAGGTGCAGGTTTTATGGAAGACAGGTACAACCCTTGGGCAATCGAGGAAAAGTGGCAGAGATTCTGGGAGGCGCAACGTTTGTTCGAGGCCCCCGAAGACCCCGGTCTGCAAAAATACTATGTAATGGAGATGTTTCCTTACCCGTCCGGAAACATCCACATGGGCCATGTGCGCAACTACACCATAGGCGACGTGGTGGCCCGATACAAGAGGATGCGGGGATTCAATGTTCTGCACCCCATGGGATGGGATGCTTTCGGCATGCCGGCTGAGAATGCAGCCATAGCCAACAACACCCACCCTGCGAAGTGGACGTACAATAATATCCACGTCATGCGCACCCAGCTCAAACGCATGGGTTTCTCTTACGACTGGAAGCGGGAGGTGACCACCTGCAAGCCCGAGTACTATCGATGGGAGCAATGGCTTTTCCTGAAAATGTACGAAAGGGGCATGGTTTACCGCAGGGAAGCGGATGTCAACTGGTGTGAAGCATGCAAGACCGTTCTGGCCAACGAGCAGGTGGAGGCGGGCCTGTGCTGGAGATGCGGCAAGGAGGTGACCGCGAAGAAGCTCAAGCAGTGGTTCTTCAGGATAACGGATTACGCCGAAGATCTGCTCGCCTATTGCGAGAAGTTGCCGGGGTGGCCCGAAAAGGTTGTCGTGATGCAGCAAAACTGGATCGGGAAGAGCCACGGTGCGAACATCCATTTCCCCGTTGAGGGCCATGGGCAGAAGATCACCGTGTTCACCACACGTCAGGACACGGTTTACGGGGCCACCTTCATGTGCCTGGCGCCGGAACATCCCTTGGTGCCCCTGCTGAGCCGCGGCACGCCCCGGGAGGCGGAGGTAGTCCGGTTCGTGGAGCGGATGGCCGCACAGGACAAGAAGAAGAGAACGAGCGAAGACTACGAGAAGGAGGGGGTCTTTCTAGGTGCCTATTGCCGCAATCCCCTGAGTGGCGGCAGGATGCCGATCTTCACGGCAAACTTCGCGCTCATGGAATACGGCACGGGCGCTGTGATGGGCGTTCCCACCCACGACCAGCGGGACTTCGAATTTGCCAGGAAATACGGGCTGGACCTGGTGGTGGTCATCGAGCCGGAAGACCGGAAACTGGACCCGCACTCCATGGCGGAGGCGCACACGGGAGACGGCGTCCTCGTCCATTCGGGACCCTTCAATGGAATGGACAATCGCACGGCCCTTGAGGCCATCGTACGGCATTTGGAAGCGCACGGGTTGGGCAGCAGGGCCGTGCAGTACCGCTTGCGCGATTGGGGGATTTCCCGGCAGCGCTACTGGGGGACCCCCATACCCATGGTGCACTGTGCCACGTGCGGTGTGGTACCGGTCCGGGAAGAGGACCTTCCCATCGTGCTTCCCGAAGATGCCCAGATCTTGGAGGGAGGAAGATCTCCCCTTCCCACCCTGGAATCCTTCGCCCGTACCCCCTGCCCGCAGTGCGGCGCGCCCGATGCCCGCCGGGAAACCGATACCATGGACACCTTCGTGGAATCGTCGTGGTATTTCGAGCGGTACTGCAGCCCCGGCCACGAAAGAGGCATGTTCGACAAGGACGCCGTTTCCTACTGGATGCCGGTGGACCAGTACATAGGCGGGGTGGAGCATGCCATCCTGCACCTGTTGTACTCCAGGTACTTCACGCGCGTACTCAAGGAGCTGGGGCTTCTCACTTACAAAGAGCCGTTCACACGCTTGCTCACACAGGGCATGGTCTGCAAGGAAAGCCTCTCATGCCCAAGGCACGGCTACCTGTATCCCGGAGAAATCAACGGCACGGGCGAGGGGCGAACCTGTTCGAAATGCGGCGAGGCAGTGGTGGTGGGCCGTGTGGAGAAGATGTCCAAGTCGAAGAAAAACGTGGTGGACCCCAACGAACTGCTCGACCGATACGGGGCGGACACGGTCAGGCTCTTCTGTCTCTTTGCGGCGCCCCCGGAAAGGGACCTGGATTGGAGCGAACAGGGTGTGGAAGGAGCCTCCCGCTTTCTCAGCCGGGTCTGGCGCCTGGTGGCCGGCCATCTGCCGGAAATAAGGAGCTGCCCGGCCTTTGATGGGAGTCCTGAAGATCTCGAGGGCCCGGTGCGCGACATCTACAAGAAGACCCACCAGACGGTGCAGAAGGTGACGACGGATATCGAGGAGCGGTTCCACTTCAACACGGCCATCAGCGCCGTCATGGAGCTGGTCAACAGCCTGTATCTTGCCGATATTCCCAAAGAGTCATCTCATCGGGATGCCGTCCTGCGCTTGGCGGTGGAATCGATCGTTCTGCTGCTCTCCCCCATGGTCCCCCACGTGGCCGAGCAGTTGTGGGAATCGCTGGGAAATAAACCGAGCGTCCTCTCGGTCCCCTGGCCCACCTGGAGGGTGGAAGCTCTCGATGCGGATGACTTGCTCGTGGTGGTCCAGGTGAACGGGAAACTGCGCAGCCGGTTCACCATCCGGGCCGACACCGACGAGGAGACGATCAAGCACAAAGCCCTTGAGGACGAGCGCATCTGCAAGTTTATCCAGGACCGTCCCGTGAAGAAGGTCTTCGTGGTCCAAAAGAAGCTTGTGAACATCGTGGTGTGATGCTTCCGGTCTGGTGCGCGGTCGCGGGGACTTTTCATGGGAAGCCCCCCCCCCTCGACGGCGCCTGCCTGTGATGGAAACGCGGGAAGGCAAGTGGAAACGGTGAAAAGATCAAGAAAGGGGCTCGTCGGTGGGGGCATCGGCCTGATACTTTGTATGGCGGTCCACGGCTGCGGCTACCGGTTCCTGACCGCCGCCGGGGACAAGGGGGGACACGCAACGCCCCTCTTCGTTGCGGCTCTGACCAACCGGACGGGGGAGCCTGCCCTGGAAAGCACGCTCACAAGCGATCTCATACTCGAGCTGACCCAAGGCGGAGACTATGTGCTGGTGGCCGAGCGCCAGGCCCATGCGACCGTTTCAGGGGCCATAGTAGCGGTGACGGACGAAACCGTTTCTCGCAGAGCCGGCGGCCAGTCGGAGTGGCGAAAGGCCGCAATCGTGGTGCGCCTCAGGCTGCAGAGCAAAGACGGAACGGTCTTGTGGTCCGAGGACAGGATCACGGATCACGCAACTTACGGCGTGATCCAAGACAACAGGCAGGCAACGGACGCCCAGCGCCGGCGCGCCCTTTCGGACATCTCCCGCAGAGTCGCCAGAAAGGTGCGTGATTCTTTGGCGGCCCACTCCATCCTCCCCTAAAACGGCGCCGCGTGGACACGCACGGACTGGGTCACGGGGCTCCCGAGGGCCGGTCGGATACCGAAAGGGCGGCGACTCTTACTGAAAGGCGGGACACCTTCCTCCAAGCCTTGTTCTTGTGGATCGCTCCTTTTGCGGCAGCCCTGTGTATGACGGATTTGGCCTTGTTCAGAGCGGTTTCGGCGGCCTCGCGGTTCTTGCTATCCACGGCCGCCCGTACCTGCTTGGTCACGTTTTTTACACGGGTCCTCGCGGCCCTGTTGCGCATCTGCTTGTTAAGGCTCTGTTTCGCACGCTTGATTGCTGATTTGTGATTGGCCAACCCTCAAAAGCTCCTTTCTAAGTGCAAATTTCCCCGCCGCGATTTAGCCAGGCACCCCGACCCCGCATGTCCCAACCGGAAAACATAGGGCTTGTACCGTTGCGTTCATCGAGCCGGCGCTTCGCCCGGGTGTCCTGACGCCTCAAACCCCTGGGTGGAGTCCAACCGCCCAGATCAAGAATTTAAGACCGCAAGATACAGCAGGGCCGTGTCACGTGTCAACAACAGTTTGCCGGCCGCACGCGGCGGTGCGTTGCCCCGCGTGATATGCTCCACCTGCCGTGCGCCCTTCGGGCAGGAATCTCATGGTGCCACTGCTTGACGTGGGTTTCAAAATCAAGGTATCCTCCATGTTCACGGTCACGACCGGCTGGCCGAACCAGCCATCAAGGTCGCGGGCGAGAATCTGGAGGAGCTGAGGAACGCGTCTGAAGATTCCTTTCAGGCAGGCCGGAGCCGGTTGGAGCCGGGTGGCGAAAGGAGATGGAGTTTTCGGGTGCGCTCTGAGACAACGCGGGAAGTGGAAGCACCATGCTGGGAGAAGTACTGAGGAAGATCTTCGGCAGCAAAAACGAGCGTGAACTCAAAAGAATAGTTCCCTTTGTGGACCTTATCAACGCCCAGGAGCCCTTGGTGAAGGCGATGGGTGACGAGGAGCTGCGGTCCCAGACGGCGATCTTCAAGCAGCGCCTGGAACGAGGGGAACCCCTGGACGATCTTATTCCCGAAGCCTTTGCGGTGGTTCGGGAGGCGTCGGTGCGTACCCTGGGAATGCGTCATTTCGATGTCCAGCTCATCGGTGGAATCGTCTTGCACCACGGCAAGATAGCAGAGATGAAGACCGGTGAAGGAAAGACACTGGTCGCCACTTTGCCCGGCTACCTCAACGCCCTTGCCGGCAAAGGGGTTCACGTGGTCACGGTCAACGACTACCTGGCGAGGCGGGACACGGAATGGATGGGGCAGATCTACCGTATGCTCGGTCTGGAGGTCGGCACCATAGTGCACGGCCTCGACGATTCCGAGCGCCAGGCGGCGTATGGATCGGACATCACGTACGGGACGAACAACGAATTCGGCTTCGATTACCTGCGGGACAACATGAAGTACTCGCGCGATCAACTGGTGCAGCGCGACCCTTACTACGCCATAGTGGACGAGGTGGACAGCATTCTCATCGATGAGGCAAGGACCCCCCTTATCATATCCGGGCCTGCGGAAAAATCCACGGATCTCTATTACCAGGTGGACGGCATCGTGCCCCGGCTTGCCCGTGAACGGGATTACACGGTGGACGAGAAGGCCCGGGCAGTGGTCCTGACCGAGGAGGGGGTCGCCCGGTGCGAAAAGGCCTTGCACGTTGAGAATCTTTACGATCCCGCAAACATCGAGATACTGCACCACGTCAATCAGGCGCTGAAAGCCCATGTGCTTTTCAGAAGGGACGTGGACTATATCGTCAAGGACGATGAAGTGATCATTGTTGACGAATTCACCGGCAGACTGATGCCCGGAAGGCGATACAGCGAAGGGTTGCACCAGGCCCTGGAAGCCAAGGAGAAGGTCAAGATAGAAAGCGAGAACCAGACCCTTGCCTCCATCACTTTCCAGAACTACTTCAGGATGTACGAAAAACTCTCCGGTATGACGGGAACCGCGGACACGGAGGCCGTGGAATTCAAGAAGATCTACAACCTGGACGTGGTGGTGGTCCCCACCAACAAGCCCATGATCCGGACCGACTTTGCAGACGTGATTTACAAGACGAAGCGGGAGAAATTCAACGCGGTCCTGGACGAGATCAAAGGCCTCCACGACAGGGGGCAGCCCGTCCTGGTGGGCACCATAGCCATAGAACATTCCGAAAAAGTGAGCGAGGCACTCATAAAACGGGGCATACCCCACTCGGTTCTCAACGCCAAGAACCATGAAAAAGAGGCCGAGATCGTGGCCAAGGCGGGGCAGAAGGGCACGGTGACCATCTCCACCAACATGGCCGGCCGCGGAACCGACATCGTTCTGGGCAAGGGTGTGGTGGACCTGGGGGGCCTTCACATACTCGGCACCGAGCGCCATGAAAGCCGGAGGATCGACAACCAGCTCAGGGGACGGTCCGGACGCCAGGGAGATCCGGGTTCCTCCCGCTTCTACCTCTCACTGGAAGACGATCTTCTCCGGATTTTCGGCGGTGAGCGGATCACGGGAATGATGGACCGGCTGGGGATGGAGGAAGGCGAGCCCATCGAGCACTCCCTCATCAGCAAGGCCATAGAAAATGCCCAGCGCAAGGTGGAGGGGCACAACTTCGATATCCGCAAGCAACTGCTGGAATACGACGATGTCATGAACCAGCAGCGGGAAGTCATATACAAGCAGCGTCGGGAGACCCTTTCCGGGAAAAGCCTCAGGCCCTCCATCGAGCAGATGATCGGCGAAGTGGCCGACGGGATAGCCGCAACGTTCGCCGATGAGAAGAGTCTGCCGGAAGATTGGGACATCCAAGGGCTTAAGGACGCCGTCTTCAAGCAGTTCGGCTTTCGTCTGTCTCTGAACGGAAAACCTGACGAGGGCATGGACCGAGATTCCCTTTCCGACTTCATCTACCGTTCCGCCCTCAAGGTCTACGACGAGAAAGAACAGGCCATCGGCTCGGAACAGTTTCGCAGGCTTGAGCAGTTTGTCATGCTGCGCAACGTGGACCATCTGTGGAAGGACCACCTCCTGAGCATGGATCACCTGAAAGAGGGGATCGGTCTGAGGGGATATGCCCAGCAGAACCCGCTCGTCATGTACAAGAAAGAGGGGTTCGAGATGTTTCAGGAGATGATTTCCCGGATCGAGGAGCAAACCCTGAGCGACCTTTTCCTGATCCAGGTGGTGGAACCGCCGGCGGTGGAGGACATGGGGCAGACCGCGGACCGCAACGTCACCTATTCCCGTGGCCAGAACCCTTCGAAGAAGAAGCCGGTGCGAAGAAGCGCCCAGAAGGTGGGAAGAAACGAACCGTGCCCTTGTGGCAGCGGCAAGAAATACAAGAAGTGCTGTGGGCGGTAAGGAGCAGCGGAGGGGGAAGGGACATGGAGGAAATGGACGCTCGTCAATGCCCCGGTTTCGTGGCTGGGAGCGTGGCAGCGGGTTTGAAAAAAAACGGCGAGAAGGACCTGGGGGTGATCTTTTCCACCGCCCCCGCATCCGCTGCAGGCGTGTTCACCACCAACCTGGTGCAGGCTGCTCCCGTCACCCTGGACCGCGAGAGGATACGCTCGGGCGCATGCAGGGCGGTGGTGGCGAACAGCGGATGCGCCAATTGCTGCACGGGGGACCAGGGGATGCGAAATGCCGCGGCCACGGCCCGCCTGATGGCCGCCAGCCTCGACGTTCCGGAACAGGAGGTGCTGGTGGCTTCCACGGGCGTCATAGGGCGCCAGCTCGAGATGGACAAGATCGAACCGGCCCTGCCCCGGCTCGTCTCGGCCCTGTCGGCCGACGGGTTCGCCGATTTTGCGCGCTCCATCATGACCACGGACAAGGTGCCGAAGATCGCCTCTCAGAGGGCGCGCGCGTCGGGAAAGGACTTCACGGTCCTAGGGATGGCCAAGGGAGCGGGGATGATCCGACCGGACATGGCCACCATGCTCTGCTTCGTGTGCACGGACATGGGGGCTTCGGCCCCGGCGCTTCAGCAGACCCTCCAAAGGTCGGTGGACGGGTCGTTCAATCGGATCACGGTGGACGGGGACACGAGCACGAACGACACGGTCCTGGTCCTGGCCAACGGCCTCTCGGGGCTTTCTATTGAGCAGTGCGGACAAGCCTTTCAGGAAGCCCTCGACGCGGTATTGCTGTCACTTGCCAGAGCCATCGTCCGCGACGGAGAAGGGGCCACCAAGCTCGTGACGGTGCTCGTGAAGGGGGCCCGCACCGCAAAGGAGGCCCGCGCGGTCGCCGAAACCATCGCCCACTCGAACCTGGTCAAGACCGCCTTTTTCGGGGAGGATGCCAACTGGGGACGCGTCTTGGCGGCGGCCGGCCGGGCGGGGGTGCCCATGGACCCCGAAAAGGTGGACCTTTTTTTCGACCGGGTGTGTCTGGTGCGAAGCGGCACGTGGTGCGGAGATAAAGCCGAGGCCGAATCCACGGCAGTGCTCAAGAAACCGGAGTTCATCTTGGCCGTCGATCTGAAGGCGGGTAATGAAAGCTTTCGGGTGTACACGTGCGACTTGTCCGTGGACTACGTCCGGATCAACGCCCACTATCGGTCATGAATGCTGCCCATGAGGCTCCAGAAGTACCTGTCCGAAGCGGGTGTCTGCTCACGCCGGACGGCCGAAGCCTGCATTCGTCAAGGCCGTGTGCGCGTCAATGGGCAGGTGGTGACCCGGCTGGGCACCAAGGTGACCCCGGACACGGATCGTGTGGAAGTGGACGGACGCCCTGCCAGGATACAAGCCCGGCCCCTTTACATCGTCCTAAACAAGCCAAAGGGTTACGTGACGAGCTGCCGTCACGCAGGGCAGCCCATCGTGCTCGATCTTATCGACCTCCCGGACCGGGTGTTCCCCGTGGGGCGGCTGGACAAGGATTCCACAGGTCTTCTCCTCTTGACCAACGACGGGAGCCTTCATCTGCGGCTATCCCACCCTTCTTTCGAGCATGAAAAAGAATACGACGTGACCGTGGCCCATCCCATTTCGGACAGTGCCCTGGACAGGATGCGTCGTGGAATGCCCATGGACGAAACGGTGACAAAGGCGGCCCGGGTCCTGCGTCGTGGCCCCAGGCGTTTCCGGATCGTCCTGATGGAGGGTAAGAAGCGACAGATCCGAAGGATGGTCCAGATGGTGGGAAATCGGGTGACGCGCCTCCAACGGCTGCGCGTGGCCCACATCCGCCTGGGCAGCCTCAAAGAGGGACAGTGGCGGCACCTGACCGCCTCGGAGAAGAAGCTGCTTCTCAGGTACAGGGACGGGCCCCCTGATTCTCCGGTGAGCGCTGCCCGCAGAAACCTATGATGGAAGGGATCGGGAAGTACAGGTCATTTCACCGCTGCTCCTCTTCCCGGCCCATTGGGGGTCGGTGTGGGATTGTGGCCGAGGATCGACTACCCCCGGAATTCTCAACCCTGCGGGCTCTTCCTCCCACCTTGGGACCCGGATGTCCGTGAAGATCGTGTATCTGCCGACAGCGCTGCGCGGCCTTGATCGTCGTTGCGGCCGCGGGGGCCTCGTTTTCCGCCGGCCTCACGTCGGCAGACGCCGCTGCCACATGCTTGGCTCCGCGCCGGAATTGAGGTCTTCCCAGGGTGGGCACTGCCCACCAAGAAAGACTCTTCCTCGCTTCACCGGATGTGGCCGGAACGATGAGCAACGCCCGTTCCGCCTTCCGCATTTTTAGCTATACGGACGCTCTACGTGGGCCTGCCCATTACAAAGCTGTCGGTGGTGCGACAGTACATATCACTGCCGATTCCTCCTCCAAGCCGACCGATGGCCCTCAATTCCGACGGGTGTATCTCTTTGTTCATATACAGTTCGTCCTTTACATGGACTGTGAGTACTCGCCCTATAACAAAGTAACTGGTTCTCGGAACTTCGCCGAATTCCAGAATCTGGTGCAGTCGGCATTCAAAGTTCACCGGTGATTCGCCGACCATGGGTGCCCGTACCAGGTCTGCCGGGACCGCAGTGAGCCCGGCTTCCTTGAATTCATCGACCTCGGGAGGATAAGGTGCGGACGTTACATTCATGGCTTCAGCCAGGTTTTCGGTCACGACGTTGACAACGAAGTCCTTGGTTGCTTCAATATTCCTGAGAGTATCCTTCTTATGTCCATTCCTTGTCGGGGCAACACTGATGCCGACCATTGCCGGTATGATGCTTACCGTTGTATAAGCGCTGAAGGGAGCGAGGTTAAAAGTCCCTTCCTCGGAAACAGAAGAAACCCAGGCTATGGGTCGCGGTAAAACGGCACTCATCAATAGATGGTGTAGTTCTCGTGGATGCAGGTCTGCCAAGTCGATTCTCATTGCTCACTCCCCTTCTCTATCTTATATCACCCTATCTCTTGGCCGGTGTGGTTCTTGGGTGGCTTCAGGACAAAACCGTTGCACCGGCCTGCGGCAAGACCCGGGGCAGCGGAAAAATGGAGGCAGGGGCGGTCGGCCTCGGCGTGACGTGTCTTGGCTGCGTGCCCTTCCCCGAACCGAAATAACGCTAAGGTACTGCATACCTGGCGCCGTTGATGCGTGTCAAGCCGCAAGGTCCGGTGCAAATTGTTCTATACTCCAATCGACCGTGAATCGGGTCCATTTTGGAAGCAAACGACCCGAATATACCTCGCGCGTCCACAAACCGCGCTGTCAGCCTCACCCTGGACGACGCCCTCAGACACGCTTGGCTCCGCGCCGGATTTGAGGCCCTCGTAGGGTGGGCACTGCCCACCGAAAAGACCCTATTCCCCACTTGGTCGGATGTGCACGGAAGGATGATCCCTGCCTCCATATGGTTTTGCCAGTCTCGCCCCCCCTCACCTGGCCCGAACCTCTTCAAGGGTCACCTCCGTTCCTGCCGTACCGCCGACGGCAGATGCGATGGCCTCGGTGGAGGTGATGACGGCCCTCTTGCCCCCTGCTTTCAGGAAGTTCAGGGCCGCCTCGACCTTCGGGCCCATGGAGCCGGGGGGGAAATGACCCTGGGCGGCGTACCCGGCGGCCTGGTCCCATGTCATCTGCCGGAGGAAACGCTCCCCGGAGCCGCCGTAATCAAGGGCGACACCAGGGACGTCGGTGGCGATGATCAAGGTATCCACCCCCACTTCTTCGGCCAGCTTGGCGCTGACAAGGTCCTTGTCGATCACTGCGTGGACACCGCAAAAGCTGCGCCCCTCCCGCACCACGGGAATGCCGCCGCCGCCGCAACAGATGACGATGAAATCCATCTCGATGAGCCGCCGGATCTCGAATTTCTCGATGACCGTCACGGGCAGCGGGGAGGCCACCACCCGGCGGTATCCTTTGGGGGTCTTGCGGGTGGGAAACGGCAGGGATGCCGCCTTTTCCGCCGTGTACACGGGGCCGATGGGCTTGGAAGGATCCCGGAACGCGGGATCCTTTTCATCCACCACCACATAAGTGATGAGGCTCACCAGGTATTTCTGGGTATACATGCCCAGGCCCATGAGCTCGCTGTCCAGGGTCGATTCGATCATGTATCCTATCTGCCCCTGGGTTTGTGCCACCAGGATCTCGAGAGGCATCCGGGGCACCGCCTCGCAGCTTTCCTGCTGGAGCATGAGATGGCCCACCTGGGGTCCGTTTCCATGGGTGACGATGATCCGATAGCGGCGCGAAAGGCGTGCGATCTGCCCCATGGGGATCTTGAGGTTGCCGAACTGCTGTTCGATGGTCCCCTCTTCGCCCTTTCGCACGAGGGCGTTGCCTCCCAGGGCAACCAGCAGGATTTGCTTTCGGTCCGCACGTTCCATGCCTCCTCCCTTCCGACTCTGCGAGTCAGCCCTTCGGTGGGCCTGCCGGCAGGTTGTTGGCCTGACACCGGCTCACGGTAGATCAGAACCGCCGGGGCAAGCAAGGGCTAAGTGATGAAGAGCTGTGCCATTGCCTTGAAGGAAGGTTGGCACTATATTGCCTGTCAAATCGTGAGGTCGGGGGAGGTCCCCCGGATGGTCCTCGAGGGACGAAGGCATAAACATCGAGAGGAAGACAATGTACCGAGAATTCACCCACGCGGAACTCGACAAGTACGTGGAATCCATATCCGGCTATTACGTTCTGGACCGGGAGGAAACCATGGATTACGCTGACAAGAAGGTCCTCTATGTGCTCGGCAGGGCCACGGTGGACTCCTCGTGCTGCGGTGTGGGCGGCTGCGGATACGCCCTGGTGCCCGGCTATGTTCACACACTCCGTGCACGGCAAAACGATGAAGGACAATGGGTCTCGGAGGTGCAGCCCATAGAGGACGAAGAAACCCGCCGACAGATAGCCGGAATGCTCAAGGAAAAGGAGCTGGTGCAACAGGTTGTCTTTGTATGACCCGCCACGCCCCTCGGACCCGGTGACCGGAATTCCTGAGATGCGACTGCCTCCTAGTCGCCGCCCCGAGGTGCTGTTGATCGCGTGCAGAAGGCGGCCTCGGTCATCCTTCCGGCCACAGTGCCGCCCCTTCCCCCCCCACCTCTTCCACGACGGGAGGGGGAATATACTGCGCGCGGTCATGAAGTGATGGCGGCAATCGGGGGATGCTTTTCGTACAGGATGTTCTCGTATTGCTTCGTGCTCATGGATGTCCTCCTTTCACCCCTTAAGAGGGTCCAAAGGGCAAAAGCAAGAAAGGGTGTTATCGACGGGCGCCGGTGTGGTTCCTCCCGTGCCCGAGCAAGTCACCAGGCTGAACCCCTTTGCCAATAGCATCACCCATGCTTCTTGTCGAGGGGGCCGAAGTATGGAAAGGCGGAAACAACTTCGGGCCAAGAGGAAGCGGTCTGCTGATTTCATTTGAAGGCAACCCGCATTTGAAGTATGGAACAAGCAGCAACGACGAAAGCCTGCGCGTGAGCGTACAGGTTACCTGCGGGCAGGAGGGAACCAATCACCCCGTTATCGCGAGAGGTGCGGCATGGATATCGCTACGGTGCATCGGGAAAACACAAGTCACTCTTTGCGAGGAAAACGTCTCTTGGCGGCCTGGATCGCCTCCCTCACCCTGGTCTTTTGGGGGCTACCGGCACTCGCAGAGGCGGGAGATGGGGCGCCCGTGGCGCAGGGGACCTACTCCATCCACACGGGGGCCTTCAAAAACCTCGATCATGCGCTCCGTGAGGTCAACCGCCTGGAAAAGGCCGGATACCATGCCTTTCACACAGCCACTCCGGGGACCGGAAAAGGCCAGTTGTACGCTGTTTACGTGGGCGACTTCTCCACCCGGGAGGGTGCCGAAGAAAAGGCCCACACGCTCAAGGGTTACGGGCTCATAGGAAGCTACCTCATCCACCCTTCTCCTTCCCGGGGCACCGAGGGGGCTCCCGCGAACTCCCCGTCCTCGACCCGCGGATCTGGAGGCCGAACCGCGGCCATGGCAAAAAAGCGGCCCACGGCGCAACGCGCCTTGTCTTCCACCGTGCAGGACATCGTGCTCACGGCGGAAACGGAAACAGAGGAAGTCGTGGTCGTTCGGGCCGACTCGGCGTTGCATCCCAAGGTCTTCTCCCTCCAGGGAGCAAAGCCCCGGTTGGTCGTGGACATACCGGGCGCCTCGGGACCTGCGAGGGTCCCTCCGGGCGTGACTGCCGAAAGCCGGCTGGTCCAGGGAATCAGGACCCATTTCCACCGCGAGAAACAGACCCTGAGGATCGTCTTGGACCTTTCTCCCTCCAGGAACTTTGCCGTCACCCCGACCCTGCTGGACCAGGGTAAGAACCTGGTTCTGCAGGTCGATGCGGTTCAAGGGCAGGAGGGAAAAGGGCAAATCTTGCTTTCAAGGCTGGTGAGCGGTTCCCCCCCAATGGAAAGCGCCATGGAGGACAAGGGCGCAAAGCAGCTTGCCGCAAAGACGGCGACCGCCGCGCTGGCCTTCTCCAAGGGGTCCGGGGAAAGAGGGAAACCGATCCAGACAAGGCAAGAGCGCACCGAAAGCGCCGGCATGAGGGAAAACACGCCTCCCAGGGGTGAAGACGTCGGCTCCCGTGCCGGATATGCCCAAGCCCAGGGCACGGCCCCAACCGCGGGGATGGCCTGGGGCGGTCGCGGAAGGAATGCGGCCCCCAAGACCCTGACTCTCGGGCTGCGGCACCGGTTTCTCGACCTGGAAACCAAGCTGACGGGCCGGAAGGCTGTCGCCTCCGACGGGGCCACCAAGGCGTCTGCCCAGGTCCCCCTCCAGGACATCGACAGGCGCTCCTTTCCCACGTCCATGCATACGGACACCCTGCACGCCCGCTTCGGTCTGACCGATTATCTGGAAGCTTTTGCAGACCTGGGCGTCACCTACCACGACACCTCCGACCTGGACGTGAACCCCGTGTACGGGGCCGGACTGCGTCTGAACCTGCTGGAAGCGGGCATGCAAGAGGTGGGCACATTCTACGCCGCGCTGATCGGAGAGTATTTGGGAGGCAAGCTGCACTATGACTACACCTCCGACGCAGGTGTCAGGTTCCGGAAAGAGGCCGATTGGCGGAAGGCATCGGCCAGCACGGAATTCGGACTTGTCCGCTACCCCTTTGCAGGGTACCTGGGCGCAACGGGATTCATCTATCGGGAGGACACCGAAAGGGAGCAGCTCGATCTGCTTCCGGCCGGTTACGCTTCGTTTGTGTTCGAGGACGAGCTGGAGGAAAGGAACGGCTACAACCTGTACGGCGGCGTGCAGTGGCACATGACCCCGAAGGCGTCCTTGAACCTGGAGGGCCAGGTCCTCAACCACAATGGGCTTTCGGGGGCTTTTGCCTACGAGTTTTGAGCCTTTAGCGGATTCCCCGGGCTTCCAGGGCTCGGATTTCCGCCTCCCAGCTCTTTCTGTCCGCCTCGGTGACGTCGGGACGGGGCAAGAGACTGCGCCGGGTGCAGTGGACGAGGGCCTGGAGGGTCTGATACCGCCGGGTTTCGCCGATGGCCGGGTCCAGGTGGTCCCACACGATTTCCTTGGTCCGGTCCTCCGTGAGCCTGCCGTCGTGTATCCGTGCCTCGGCCAAAAGCTCCGAGCGCAACGATGCGTAGGCCGCGGCGCTGTAATGCTCGGTCATGGGAGCCAGGTCGGCGAGCAGTCGGGCGGTCGGTGCCCCGTTGCAGACCGGTTGTACGGCCCAAAGGATGAACTGTTCCCGGTCCGGCCCTTCGGGGTCGAGAACCGGTATGATCAGGTCGCCCACTCGGCCCGGCCGACGCAGGTCGGGTGACAGCAGGTGGATCCGTGCGGTCATGAGGAGCCATACGATCCGCCCGCGCAAGGCGGGATCGGACATCATGGCCAGGACCTTTCCCGTGAGGCGGCGCTCCGTGGGATGGACGTCCGGTCCGATACCCCCGAACTGGGTGTCGGCCTCGTCGACGAAGATGAGCACCTTGGCCAGGGCGTCGAGAACGCGGCGCAGGCGTTCGAACAGCACATCGGTCTGGCCGAACCACTGGCTCCGGATGTTCTTGAGCACGAGAACGACCATGTCCAGCTCACCGGCCAGTGCTTCGAACAGGAAGGTCTTGCCCACCCCTATCGGCCCGCAGACCGCGGCACCGGCAATGGAATCCGGGCCCGCAGACCGCAGCCGTGGAGCCAACTCCTCTTTCAGGAACCTTTTCAGATCCCCGAACCCCATCACGTCCTTTAAGGTGTGGGCGGGTTTCTTGAACTCCACCACCTCGTCTCCGAGCTGGGCCTGTATGTACTGCTCCACCTTTCCCACCACATCGGCGTGTGTCAGTGCCCGCCCCTCGTGACAGGCGCCCTTGAGAAGCTGCAAGAGGGCATGGATGGAAAGGCCGGCGGTGAGTCGGGAAAGGTCGCCGAGGCTTATCCGCAGCCGCAAAGGGCGGTCTTTGGGCCGTTGCTGACGGAACCACGCGATGCACTGTCTTCTCTCTCCGGCGTCGGGGGCATGGGTCCGCACCTCGAGCACGTGGGGAAGCTGGTGGACCCGCTCGTTGAGCATGCTGCGGCTCTCGGTCATGAGAACCACCGCATCCTGGTTGTTCAAGAAGCCGGGGTCCGAAAACCAGTCCCGGCAGATGCCGATCCGGTGGCGGTCCGCATCGGATAGGCGGCTGATTTCCCCGTGGGGGATGAGCATGTCCGCGGCTTCGATCAGGATGAGAAGATCTTCTTCCAGTATGGGCGCTTCGCCGAGCAGGCTTCGGGAACACAGGCACAGTTGCCGGAGCAGTTCCAGTGCCACCGTGGGGTTGCCGACGGCGCTTTGCAGGTGCGTCTCGAACGATCGACCCGCGGCTCCGGCTTCGGGGGGCAGCTTCGCCCAGGACCACCTCGCCTGGCCGGCCGTGGCCTGGGGTTCCCAACCCGTTCGCCACCGCATCCAGGCAGCGGCCAGTTTCTCCTTGTCGCCCGGCCGGACAAGACGGATGGGCCCGTTCAGCTCATAGACGAGCACGATCTTGCCGGTCACGTTCCAGACCGTGGAAAGAAGCCCGACCAGGGGAACGTACTCCACGTCATCCTCCCCGGGAAGCCGGAACAGGTCGTGAATGTTCCCGGTAAGAAGAAGGGTCCTGGCCTGACCCGAGTTGATGATCCTTGCTGCGGTCCGCAAAAAGGGATAGGTGGCCGCGGTCATGACAGGACCCCCCTTCCCTCCCCTGCCCGGACCTCTTCCCAGAATCGAACGAACGTTTCCCTGTCTTGCAGCACCTGGGGCTCGAAGGCCGCGTGGCGGATTTCCCTGCGCTGTTTGAGGAACGTTTCGTAGGAGCGTTCCTGGTCGGGCAGGTACACAGGTGCCTGACGGTCATAGACCACCGTGGCCCCGGGGCAAGCGTGGAAGCCTTCCTTGGCCCAGTCCCAGTACTGGGAAAGGCCCGCCACCCGGTCTCCCACATAGATGGCCTCGTTGAGCTCGTGGGTCACGATAAGGACCGTATAGGGAGGCGGCTCATTGCGCTGCCTGGCCCCGCAGTTCTCCAGATACAGGGTGAGCAGCATGCGCTGCAGCTCTTCCCGTGTGGCCTCGTCCAGGGCACCGAAGGGCTCGTCCAGGAGAACGATCTCCGGCTTCATGATCAACGTCTGGGCGATGGCCACCCGCTGGCGCATCCCGCCCGACATCTGGTGGGGGTAACGGTGCACGGCGTCGGCAAGCTTGAGCCGGCCCAAAAGGGCCTCGGCCTCTTCCAGGTGGATCTTGCGCATCTTGCGCCACAGGGGAAAACGCAGCAGCCGGAACGGCAGGTCCGTCTGGTCCAGCATGAGCCCCATGGCCACGTTTTCCCGTGCCGTGAGAAAGGGAAACAGGGAGTAGTTCTGGTAGACGATGCCCCGATCCCTCCCGGGGCCGGTGATGGGCCGTTCGCACCCTCCTTGGGCGGATTGCATGAGGACGCGGCCTTCACAGGGAGGGTGTGTTCCTACGATGGCGCGCAGCAAGGTGGACTTGCCACAGCCGCTCGGTCCCACAACGGCGACGATCTCTCCCCGGACCACCTTGAGGTTCACGTCGTGGAGCACCCTGTTCGCGCCGAACCAGTGACTGATGTTCCTGCACTCCAAAACGATGGGAAAGGGCATGGGTCATCCTTCTTTTTCCGCGTACCAGGGACAGGCTAGCCGCTGCACCTGCCGCAGAGCGTGATCCATCAGGTAGCCGAAGGCGGCCAGGATTCCGAGGTAGGGGTAGACGATGTTCATGTTGAGGAGCCTGGATTGCAGGCGTATGCGGTAGCCGAATCCCACGTCTCCCACCACCATCTCCGCGGCGATCAGGTACACCATGGCGGGCCCGATCTGGAGGCGGATCGCATCCAGGAGTGCAGGCAAGATGGTGCGCAGGATGACGTTCCAGATGAGCTCCACCTGGGAGGCGCCGAGGGTGCGGGCCTTGAAAAGCATCTCCGCGGGAACGTCGCGTACGGAAAAGTAGACGCTCTGGGCCAGTGTGGGAAGGACGCCGAAGGCGATCATGGCCACATACATCTCCCTGCCGGTCCCCACCAGGACGAAAAAGACCGCCAGCGCGGCAGTGGGAGGGACCTTTGCCAACAGGGAAAGGGGTGGGGCCAGAAGGGCCTCGATCCAGGCGAAGCACCCCATGAGAAGACCCAGCACGATGGCCCCGAAAACCCCGCAGACAAGACCAAGAAACAGCCGCAGGGCGGTGGCCCTAACATCCACGACGATCCATCGCTCCCCGGACCTGGCATTGGGCGACCACATCTTGGTCACCCCGTCCCCAAGCTGACGCCAAGTGGGGATGGTGGTGTCGTCGGGGTTGCGCCCGTGCTGCCAGTGGGAAAGGACCGTATAGGCAGTGAGCAGCACCACCACGGACAGCATCCCCAGGGGCAGTATCCAGCGGCTCTTGATGGGCTGACGGATCACGTCACGCCCCCTTTCGCTGGGGGGACATCGAGGGCAATAGCCGTGAATCCATCCTTCTTGGACCTGGGATGACTCTTTGAGACCGGGTCAATCGCCCCCTTCTCACTGCGCCTTCTCCATGTAAGCCTTGAGGAACGTGGGGTCGAATCGCAGATCCGCATCCGGCGCGACGGACTGCGCGCCATACCCCACCTTCGGTTCCCGGGGCACCATCTCGTGGCTCACACAGAAGGAGAGCACCTTGTTCATGATCTGCCTGGTATCGGAACCGGTGAGCACCTCGATCCCCTTTTCCGGGGTGCCGTAGAACTGGGTCTGCTTTACCACCTTGCGCATGGACTGCAGGTCGAGATTGGAGAACTTCTCCCCCAGGGCGATCAGCGTGTCGTCCCTGGTGGCCGGGTCCGCCATGCGCTGGTTCACCGCGAAGAAAGTGTCGATCATCGCGGCCGCAAACTGAGGGCCGCCGGGCTTTTGCAGGCAGGCCTGGGCCACCACGACCATGTCGATGATCTCACCGGCAATGGAGGTGGAATCGAACAGCACACGCGTGTCCTTGCGCTTGTTCAATGTCTCCAGAACAAAAGGGTTCCAGACGACGATGGCCTCGAACTCCTTGCGTCCCTGCTGCATGTTGAGGGCCGCGGCCGCCGGGTCCATGTTGGTGAAGGCGTAATCGGCCTCCTTTTCCCCCAGTATCTCCAGGTTTCGGACGAAGCAATACTCGGAGACGGTCTTGGCCAGGCCGTAGATCTTTTTTCCCCGCAGTTGCTTTATGTCCGTGATGGTCTGGGGCACGATGCAGGCGTCGGCCCCGTAGCTGGTGGAAGTGGGCAGGATGGCGGCAGAAGCCCGGGTCAGGCTGGGGTTGAGGGCGTCCATGTTGGTGATGCAGACCGCGTCGCAGTTGTTGGCGCCGTACATGACAAGGCAGGAATCGTAGTCGGCTTCTTTCAACTCGATATCCACGCCCCATTTTGTTTCAATGGGCCCCTGGGCACCCTTCCTTCCGTCGATGATCTTGAACTCGTGGGCCACCCCGAAGGTGCTCCACGACGGGTACTCGCTCCAGGCCAGGGAAAAGGTCGGCGGGTCCGCCTGCACCTCAGGGACCCCCAGGACCGTGCAGACGGCGACAAAGGCCAGAAGCGCAGGAGTGGAAAACAATCGCATTCTCTTCATGGCAAGGCTCCCCTTCGCGTGTGATGCGCCTCGAAAGGCGCGGTTTGAGATGGCAGGCGGTCATTCCGGAAGGTCGGCGCTTCGGCCCGTCTTGACCGGGATCTCCTTCTTGGCCCTGTCGGCGGTGTCCGTCTCCCCCGCAAGACCCACCAGGGCTTCGAACTCCTGGCTCGCAGAGGTCTTGCGGGCATACTCGAGAAACTCCGCTTCCTGAAGCCGCGCATCGGTGCCGGCCAGCTCCCCCGAGATGCGGGCCTCGGCCTTCATCTCCTGGCGGAGCTGGCGCATGCGCTGCAGCTCCTCGGCGGTGCCGTCCACGGCGATGCCCGCCAGGGTGTCGGCGATCTCCTTTTCCTCCCGGGAGGTGATCACGTCGGCCACGGTGTCCGCGGCCTCAGCCCGAAGCTTTTCTATCTCCCGCATGAGCTGCTGGAGCTGGACCTTGTGCTCGGCGATCTTGTCCCCGTATTCGCGCACGTCTCCTTCCAGCTCCGTGATCCGGGCCTGCTTCTCCTCCAGGGTGGAAGAAAAATCGTTATAGGCGGAGAGGCACCTGAGGTAATCCTCGTCCTTTTGTATCTGCTCCTTGGTCACCGCCCCTGCGCTTTGCAGCTGGGAAACCCGCTGCTTGGCCTTGGCAAGGGCCCCGGCCTTGAGATCTTCCAGCTTCCGGCTCTCCTCGGTCAGTGACCGGACCTTGGCGATCTTGTTCTCCTGCTGGGCGATAAGGCCCGCAACAGCCTGCTTATACTGCTGAATGCGGCTCGTCTTCTCCCCGATGATCTCGTCGAACTTCGCCCGGATCACATGCGGGTTTGTGTCCAGAGTGCGCCGGGCCGCGTCCATCCGCCCGGTGAGCAGGTACCCCAGTGCCTTTATCCACCTGACCAAAGCCCCAAACATGTGGACAGCCCTCCTCATCCTGCGCGCGGTCACAAATTGCGATTTCCTGAGTCCCCCTCGCCCTCTGGGAGAGGATCGGGGGAGGGTATGAGAAGCTCAGTTTGTGGCCGCGCAAGGTGTACATTCCCCTGGCGTCTCTCCCTTCGCGCCTCCGGCCGCGCGCACCAAATTTTCTGTGCGGGCACTGTACCAGACATGAGTGGTCTTCTCAAGGGGCCGGCGAAGAGACGGCGCAAGCGGTGGCACTGACCTGCCCGGTTGTCCGTGATCACCCCTCTCTCCCCCCCTGCTCCAAGCCCCCCTTCTTCCTCTGCCCCACAGCGGCCCTGCGCCATGTTCCGGCCGGTCAGCCCTCTTCCGCGCTCTGGGAGCGTGGGCGTCTCTGCGGCCCTCCGGCGAGGGTGCGGGTAAGATGTTCTCGCTCCGTGCGCCTACGAGCAATTTTCGATAGGGTGGGCACCGCCCACCAAAACCGCAGTCGAACGTGGCCGGAACGATGATAAAGGCCTCGTGGCCGAAGTTGTCATCAAACCCGGTTTTGCCCTATATCCTCGATCAGGCCTATGTGCTGGCGCTGCCTGGGAGCAATAAATTCACCTTTTGGCCGCCGTGGGTAAAGGGATACAATGGCGAGGTCGAGGTAGGGTATATGGGTTCCTGCATGAACTACCCGAAGTTCCTCTGGGCCGACCCAGACCTGAAGGAGAAAATGACGGGGAGAAAGCAACACGTCGGCAGGTTGTCCTGGGGAACCATCGGGCCGCCAGTAAATGTCGAATCCTTGGAGGTTGAGTTACTGGTTTGCCCATGATAGAGACATCTTCCCCTTTTGGCGCGCCTCACCACCCCGCGTTTCACGCGATAGGGTGGAAATGTGAACGGGTAGGTAGGAAAGCAGAGTGCTTACATCGGGTTGCGCATCGGATTGACGGTCGTCTTGTCACTTGACGAAGAAGGGTGTGGCGACAGGCAATTGCCGGATTGTGGAAGTTGGTTGCGCTGATGAGTGGCGGGTGGTCGTGCGCAACCCACTGAGTCAGAATCATCAGGAAGAACAATACCCTCGAGTTGCCCGACTTGCCCTGTGCGGCCGTAGGGCCACACCAAGCATCGGAACCGAGGAACTCGAGTACGGCTTGTTGGCAGTGTGAGAGGCCGTATTGAGGAACGCGTTGAAGCAAGCGTGCCGTTCAAGGCGATCCAAGGTCTACGGCATCGACTCGCTGAGCCGTTTGAGGCAGTAGATGCCATCCAGCCTTCGGGAAGCTCTGGGCTGGTTTTCCAGTTTGCAAGACAAGGGTCTTTGAACCTTTTGCAGAGGCGGCGGACAAAAGCCTTGGTGCCGATGATGCCACTGCCCGTCAAATACCGGGTCCGGTAAGGGACCCAGCCGGCCGCCATTTCAAGCCCCTTTTCTCCTATCCCTGGATGAAAGGTTACATAAGGAGAATCGCATCTCGGTGGTCAAGGGGTGAATATGCAGTATCCCAACTACCTATCGGCGTAGAAGATCTGAAAGCCAAATTAGGCCAGTAACAGAGGAGCAATTCACGTTTACGAGAGGGGGAGACGCAGTTGGATTCAAAACCCGCGTCGCCCTCCCTTTCATTGGTTCAAGAGCGCTGAATGGAAATGGTCTTGGAGGACATCAAGGTTGTGGACCTGACACAGTACGTCGCGGGTCCCTATTGTACCAAGCTCCTAGCGGATTATGGAGCGGAAGTGATCAAGGTGGAGAAGCCGGGGCAGGGAGACGGGGCAAGAACGATGGAGCCTTACTTTCACGGAGATCCCCACCCGGAAAAGAGCGGGCTTTTCTTGCATTTGAATACAAATAAGAAGTCGGTCACATTGAACTTGAAGAACAAGGACGGGCTAAAGATACTCAAGCAACTAGTCCGGGATGCGGATATCCTCGTGGAGAATTTCTCTCCCCGAGTCATGTCCGCCATGAATCTGTCCTACGAAACGCTGGCCGGGATAAATCCGGCTTTGGTCATGACATCCATTTCCAACTTCGGTCAAACCGGTCCTTATCGGGATTACAAGGCAACTGAACTGGTGATTTTCGGAATGAGTCCGCACATGATCACCGAGGGCACTCCAGGGCGGGAGCCTCTGCAATTCCCTGGATACAAAGCGCAATATCTGGCGGGGACCTATGCCGCTGCAGCCACGATGGCAGCTTATTGGGGTCGGGAACACACAGGTGTCGGGCGACACGTGGACATTTCCATCATGGAGTGTCTTTGCAGCCCTCCCGAAGGTGCGGGCAGGCTCATGAATTACGCATTCTGCGGAGATGACCTCGAGCGAGCCGGGTACAGAAGGGAAGGGGTGTATCCATTCGGTTATTACCAGTGCAAAGACGGGGTGGTTTTGATTTACGGAATCGTACCCGCCTTTTGGCCGCGGATAGTACAATGGATGGGGATGCCGGAGCTTCTGGAGGACCCAAGATTCCAGGATCCAGAGTTGCGACCCTTGCACCATGGTGATTTTGATGCGCTCCTGATGCCCTGGCTCTTGGAGCGTAGCAGGGAGGAAGTGGTTCGAAGCGCTCAAGAACTAAGAATCCCTGTCACAATGGTCTACACCTTGGACGAAGTGATCAAAGACCCTCACTTTAATGCCAGGCAATGCTTTGTGGACATCGATCATCCGGTTACAGGCAAGAACACCTATCCCGCAATACCTTTCCGATTGCCCAACGCTCCTTCCCGGTCGCAAAGGCCGGCGCCGTTACTGGGGCAACACAATCTGGAGATCTATTGCGACCACCTTGGTTACACAAAGGAACAACTGTGCATTCTCAGGCAGACGGGAACCATATGAACCTGCAGGCAACCCCTGCAAAGGGGTTTTTCCAGCCCATTTGGAACGGCATGGTTGTAGACGGGACGATGGAGTGAAACCCCATCTCGGCGGTGGGCGAGACTGGGCGTCCAAAGCCGCCATCGAGTATTGCCCGGTTTTTGAGCCTCCGAATTTCTGGTTTCGTGGCCGCAAGGCCTGGCCATAAGGGAGTCGTCACAGGGATAGTGTGTACTCCCCTGACACCGCCTCTTGGGGCCGATGCGGGGGTTCTCAGCTCTTCGACATCGTCGACCTGGCGGCGCCAAGTCCTTGGTTTATTAGGCCGTGCGCCCGTGGCCTGATACGCTTTACATTCGTAGACGCAGACCAGCTAATCTGGAATCCACAGGAGGAAGACGTGGCGGGACTACCACTGGAAGGAGTAAAGGTCCTTGATCATGGCATCGTCTATACCGGAACCGCGGCCACGACTTTGCTCGCCGACATGGGGGCCGAGGTAATCAGGATAGAGTCCATACAGGTTCTGCAACCTTTTACCAGAGGGATGGTGACAAGGCCTCCTAGACGGGAAGAACCGACTCCGGGATACGTGAACGGCGACCCGGGCGAACGACCCTGGGAACGTTGGTTTCAGCTTCACGCGATTCAAAGAAACAAATACGGAATAACCCTCGATCTGACCCGGACGGAAGGTGTCGAAATTTACAAGAGGCTGGTGAAACGCAGCGATGTGGTTTTGGAGAATTTCGCTCCAGGGGTGATGGACAGACTGGGATTGGGTTACGAGACGTTGAAGGAAGTGAAAGGGGATATAATCATGATCTCGGCCTCCGGATTGGGGGCAGCAGGTCACTATGCCGGCTTCAGTGCCGTAGGAACCAGTTTGGACGGAATGACGGGCATGGCTTCATTGAGAGGTTATCCTGGCGACGATCTGCTCATGAGAACCCCTCTGCCTGTGTGGAGCGACAATGTGGCGGCTGGAACCGCCGTGTTCGCGGCGCTGGCAGCACTCCACTTCCGGCGAAAGACAGGGAAAGGCCAATTCATAGATCTATCCCAGGCCGAAACTTTCCTACCCCACATGGGCGAATCCATAATGGAATACACCATGAACAAGAAGGTCCGGAAAGCCGTCGGAAACCAGGCCCCAGGCATGGCGCCTTACGGGTGCTACCGTTGCAGCGGCGAGGACAAGTGGGCGACCATCGCTGTCTGCACGGAAAAGCAATGGGAAGCTTTATGCAGGGTCCTGGGAAATCCCTCTTGGGCCGATGATCCCCGATTCGCTACGGCATTGAGCCGCTGGGAGAACCGAGAACAATTGGACGGATTCATAGAACAATCGACGCTCCAGCGCAATCCCTATGAGGTGATGCATGCGCTTCAGGAACAAGATGTTCCGGCTGGAGTGGTGGCCCGTCCTTCGGAGCTGTATGCGGATCCCCATCTTCGCGAGCGTGGGTTCTTCCATGAAGTAACACACAGCGAAGCCGGGACGCATCTTTATCCGGGAATGTGCTTCCGGTTTTCAGGGACCCCGGTGGGATTCAGGATGCCTCCCAATCTGTTGGGGGAACACAACGATTACGTCTACGGAGAAGTGCTGGGCCTGACGGAAGAGGAGATCGCGCTTCTCAAGCAAAAAGCAGTCATCGGAGATACATTCCTACCCGAGATATAGCGTTGACTGTAGTATTCAAGTGGCCCCCTGCCTTAATCTGCTATCGCGTTGCCGCACGAGTCCGCGTGTGCACTCTTTTGAAGGAGACCCTGCGATCGGGACTATTACTCGACCACCCCGGACGCCACCCCCACCATCATGGTAGATCGGCTCATGCAGTGGATGGATAGGCACCCTTTTGCAATTCGCCACTTCCATGGAATAGCTCGCGCAGCCGAGCTGAATGTCCGAGGGCGGGCACTGATCCGCAATTTTGCACCGTGCAATCCGGCAACGATCAAGAGGCACAATGGGTTTGCAGCCCCAGCGGAAAGGCTTAAACAATCGCGCTATCACCCCAACTGGCTGCACAACCTTCTAATATCGGCTTCCCTGGGGGATACAGGTGTGGTCCCCTGAATCCGTCATGATCAGGGAAGAAACTCATTCCAAGTGAAACACCCTATCGACAAGCAACTCCCTTGAGCCAGAACGGCATCCAATACCCTGCTTGCTGAAAGATAAGACACCATCTTTTGGCTTCTGGTCTCCTCAAGGCTATCATGTTCGTCTCCTCAAATGGGTTGCCCTGGTTTTGCTGATCAGCCCAAAGGGAGCGTATAATTCACAGTTTGTCACAGCACGCCGCGTCTGCGTGCCCGGCTCTTGGGCCTCCGGCGTCACACGTGATTCAAAGGGGAATCGAGATTGGCAAGACAGTCACGAGGCCCGCAAGTCGTGGTCCCATTGAGGCTGTGGCGAACAGCCGGCGAAGGCCAGCCTAGTGTGTCTGACATATGCCATGCTCTGCCTCGGATGCCGAATCACCATGTTCGGTTGGCGTAGGGGGGCGCCACGTGGTCGGCCTCCCGATCACTCTGTTCGGCCTTCATTGATGTTGTATGGCAGATCCCATACACTCTGCTCAGGAGCTTTCTTTTCAACTTCTGCATACCAGGGTGGCAGATGTGCAGGAATACGGATCAGACATCGGTCCGCCGCGGCGTTTCACATTGTCAGCTTCATTGCCTGCTGCTAAGCCCTTTTCGGGCCGTGGCATGCCGCACCCAACCCCGCATGTCGAGGGTTTCGCGAGTGGTCCAAGCGCGGCTTCGTGACACGCTCGCTGTGAAAAGAAGTGGAAAATACCCGGATGGTCGTGGTTCATCCGTCTGCGGGATCGTCACATCCGGTGAAAGTGGGCGCGCGAAATGACTGAGCACAGCATGGGACAAGCTCGTGGCCGGGATAAGGGAGCAGCACCATCCGAAGAAGAGGTTCATGATCGGCTTTGAGGAAATAGCCTCCCCGTCCGACAGGCACAAGCGCCCAGATCCGACTTTCATGGAGCGTGCCAAGCACAAGTGGCCAAAGGAGGGCAAACGATGAGTCGAATCCCGTGACGACAGCCTCGCTGTCCCCTACGCCTTGCCCCCCTCTCCTGTGGGTCTTGACGGCGGTGCGAATGGCCCTCCCCATTTCCTGAAGAGTATTTCCGACCTCGATCATCGTTCCGGCCACACCGTTTCCCCCTCACCCCGGCTCTCTCCCAGAGGGCTGGTCATTATACACACCTGACACCGGCGGTTTAGGGGCCTGACTCGAGGGGGTGAGGAGGTTCTTCTTGGGTGA
>ENA-OSEO01000831-OSEO01000831.1-sediment-metagenome-genome-assembly--contig:-NODE-831-length-68717-cov-6.119755_pt1 | contig 68717 bp, 55 predicted proteins | sample MGYA00237883_ERZ534232 | MGnify/ENA metagenome assembly ERZ534232
CCTTGGGCTTTATGAAGAAGATAACAGACTGCTTTGTCAGATCAGGACAATGCACCTTAACTTTGTTTATAGGTCCGCGCTTCATCACAAAACAGGAAAAGTAAGATTCAACCTTTTCACTCGTCTGACAATATAAGCAATGCGCGGTCGCGGCCTCTGTCGTATTTCCGGCGTAAAACAGGAGAACCCGGCGGGACAAGCCCGAACAATACTGCTGTCATTGGAAAAAATACAAACGCGTTATTTTTCCGCTGTTATTTTTGAAAAAATAGCGGTAATAAATATCACTCTCTCAAGCATTACATTCTTTTCATTATACAAATTAACGGGCAGAGCACTGTCGCCGTCAGGGCGCGGACAGGCGACAGATCACTATACTCAGTTGTAATTATTACTCATTTGGCGCGCATCCGCTTTTTGTTCAGAGGCGTCTCGAAAGGTGACAAGGCCTATGTTGAATGACAATGATTTCAGAGAACCGGCGAAAGACGCTTTTACCGTTATGCTGGAAGTTGACACGCTCGACCGTGGCGGATTGGAGAACGTGGTCTATGACCTGGCCACACAGCTCGACCAAAGTCTTTTCAAGCGCGTGGTTGTCTGCGTCAATGGAGGCGGGCATATAGCCGAGAAACTGGAAAAGGAAGGGGTACGCGTTGAAATTCTTCCCCAAGAGGACAAAGAAAAAGCGTTCCTCACGCTCCTGAACAGATACGATGTCGATCTGTTGATGCCTCACCATTCGTTTGTGGGAGCGCCGCTGGCTCATAGAATGAATGTGCCGGTTTTGGCCGTTTTGCATAATATGTACGTCTGGTTTGATAAAACCATAAACTCGGAGCTTCGTGAGCAAGACCCTTTCGTGAAAAAATATGCGGCCGTTTCAAAAAAGGTGCGGGACTACATTGTCGAACGCTATAAAATACCTTCGGAGAAAATAGAAACAATTCCCAACGGCATAGATACCCGAAAACTCGAAGACTATGTCTCCGCCGGCTCCGCCGCGCCCTCGCGGCGTGACTGGGGGTTTGGCGAGGACGACCTGATTCTGCTCAATGTGGCCGCGACCAGCCCGGTAAAGAATCAAAATCTCATCGTGGAGGCGCTCAGGGCGGTGAGGGATGGGGAGCCCGGCGTAAAGGTCGTATGCGTGGGCAAGGCGTTGAACGGCTCCTATCGCCAATTCATCAAGGAGAAGGTCCAAACGTATGGTCTGGAAAAACAGATAACCTTTATCGATTTCACGGACCGGATTTATGACTTATACCGTATCGCGGACGTTTTTCTGCTGCCGTCCTTCATCGAAGGGTGGAGTCTGGCCGCCATGGAGGCTTACTGTTTCGGGCTGCCCATGATCCTGTCCGATGTGGGGAGCGCTCAGGACCTGTCCGCCGCCGGCGCCGCCGTTATTCCCGTCAACCTGTATCCCGAGGGCATGCAAGATCTGGATAACGACGCCATATACCGCCGCGCCCATGAAGCCCCCGCCTCCGATATCGACGCGTTGGCCGAAGCCATCCGCCACGCCGTTCGCGAACGGCGGAATCGGCGGGTAACCCGCGATATCGATCTCTCCCGAGCCCGCGCCTTCTCGCTTGAGGGCATGGTCCGTTCCTATGAGCGGCTTATGCTGCGAATCATCGCCCAGGCGGGAAAAACGGCGCGAAAGCAAAACGGCGACGATCTTCGCGACCGCCTTGAACATTTGTTTCGCGAACTCTATGACCAAAAGAAGACCGTTATCGAATCGGGCCGGAGCATGTCAATTTTCAATGAACAGTTCCTGCCCCACTTTCAGCGCAACATGGCTGAACAGGACTCAATGTCGGTTCAGATGAGTAACGACCATCACGGCATGCAATCTCAATTGTTTGACCTTGACGAGCGTATGGGGCGGCTGGAGGAGCGGCTGTCCACGCTGGCTCCGGAGAATGTTTCGCAGTTGGAACAAAGAACCGCGGACATACAGTATATCCTGAACGACATTCTGGACCGATTAAGTTTTCGCAACCGCCTTGAGTCTCTCAAAAATCGTTTTCGCCCCAAAAGATTAGCATCCCGGATTCTGCATCGACCGTCAATGATGTCACAAAACTACAAACAAGAAGAGGGAAACCCGGGCAAGGGGGGCGCCATTCCCGAACGCGGACTTTCCCTCTTGCAATCGTCGATGAAGAATGAAGACATCACACGTTTCCGCTACCGGAAACAACTCAAGGAAATTTCCCGCACGCTCGAAAAAGGGTACGAGGACCCCAAGGCTCAGCAATGTATGACGGAAATTCTCGCCAAAGCCAATCCGGAAAAGATTGTCATCTACCCTTCGGTCATCCAATGGAACCACTATCTTTTTCAGCGCCCTCATCAAATATTCCGCGAAATGGCCCGCCGCGGCGTGACCATTTTCTTTTGCACACCCGACGCTCGAACCGATCGGGTGAGAAGCGTTAGAATGGTAGAGCCAAACCTGTACATCGCTCAGTCACTCCATTGGGTGGCGCCGTTAAGACACACACCCTCGTGGATCTGGGTAGGGTGGACGGCCTCCGGCGCGGCCGCTTCTTTTTTCACGCAGGCCAAAGTAATTTACGAACTTATCGACGATCTCCAGCTTTTCCCGTTGCATTGCGATCTCATGGAACAGGATCACCGGACCTTGACGCAAACCGCGGACGTGGTTCTGGCAAGCGCCGACCGCCTGCTGTCGGGCGTACGAGAATACAGAGAGGACGCTTTACTGGTAACCAACGGCGTGGCTGTGGATGATTTTGCCCTTAACAAGCCCCTTGCGCCGCCCTGGGATATGAAACCCATCATGTCCAGGAACAAACCCGTCGTCGGCTACTACGGAGCGATCTCCCCCTGGCTCGACTATAAACTGATCGATGAATTAACCAAAGCCATGCCCCAGATCGAATTCGTTTTCATCGGCCCGGATTATGAGGGCGCCTCCTGCAAGCTGCCCAACAGCGGGAATGTCCATTGGCTGGGTCCCAAGAATTATTCCGAGCTCAAAAACTATCTGGCCTGTTTTAACGTAGCGACCATTCCATTTCGCAGCGATGAGGTGACTCACGCGGTTTCGCCCCTGAAATTGTTCGAATACATGGCGGGGGGCAAGCCGGTTGTGGCCCGACGGCTTCAGGAGATGGCAAAATATCCCGCCGTGCTGCTGGCGGACACCGTCGAGGAGTGGGCAATGAGCGTCAAGGAGGCTCTTGCCCTTGAAAAAAACCCGGAGGAGGTAAAACTATATCGGTCCATCGCCAGGGAAAATTCCTGGACCCAAAAAGTGGATATGGTTCAGCAAGCTATGGAAAAAGCCGACCGGGAACATTTGCGGACGCGCGCGCTGTGACCTGAGAACAGCGGCCCGGAGAAAAAACTCTTCTGGCCGATCAGACTATTTTCCGGGACATATTTCCGCCAATCAAAAACGACCCCTATCAGTTCAAGAGGCTCTTCCACTTTTTCACGTGGCGGAGCGCTCCGTTATCTTCCAATATTCAGTTCCCTGATGCGACTTCGAACGAAATTCGGTCTTTTTCCTGAGCCATCCTTGTTTTTTGTCAATCCACGAAGATGAAAATAGGTTGATTTTGTTTTATCTTCAGTCAAACTTCGGCAAATTTTACGCTGTTTTTTTGGCAAGAGCATTCAAACCAGTTGTTATTAATGGTATATGGATATAGTCTTCATCCGGTTAAACGTTTCTGAATAACAAACAGCGGCGTTTCGCGCGGACGGCCGCCAAGATACAGTGGAGAATTCGATGAAAGGCATCATCCTTGCGGGAGGGGCGGGTACCAGGCTCTACCCGATCACCCGAGTGGTAAGCAAACAGCTTTTGCCGGTTTATGACAAACCCATGATCTACTACCCGCTTTCAACGCTTATGCTGGCGGGCGTTCGGGACATACTCATTATTTCCACACCGGAAGATTTGCCTCGATTCGAACAGCTTTTGGGGAACGGCTCGCATTACGGGCTGTCGTTTTCCTACCGGGAGCAGCCGCGGCCGGAAGGGATCGCGCAAGCCTTCATCATCGGGGAGGAATTCATCGGCCATGACCCGGTGGCGCTGGTTTTGGGCGACAATATATTTTACGGTCACGGGCTGCAGGACATTTTAAAGCGCTGCGCGGGATTGCAGGAAGGCGGCGTCATCTTCGGCTATTGGGTTCGCGATCCCCAACGATACGGCGTGGTCGAGTTCGACGACCATGGTCTGGCCGTGGATATCCAGGAAAAGCCCGCCAAGCCGAAATCGAATTACGCGGTGACCGGACTGTACTTCTACGACAACCAGGTCGTGGAAATCGCTAAAAATCTAAAGCCCTCCGCCCGGGGAGAGCTGGAAATAACCGATGTCAATCTTGAGTATTTGCGGCGGCAGGCGTTGCGCGTTGAGGTGCTGGGAAGAGGTTTCGCATGGCTGGACACCGGCACGCATGAATCGTTGCAGCACGCGGCCAACTTTGTGGAGTCGATCCAGGAGCGGCAGGGGCTCAAGATCTCCTGCATTGAAGAGATAGCGTACAGAATGGGCTATATCGACTCGGACCAGGTTAAAAGACTCTCCAGGGAGATGGCGAAAAACGGTTACGGCGGATATCTTATCAACTTGCTGAAGGAAGAGGCGACGCGGAAATAATGGAATTCCACAAACAGAAAATCCCCGAAGTCATAACCATTACCATGGATCAGTATAAGGATGATCGCGGCTTTTTCCGTGAAATTTTTCAACAGGAACGATACACCGGAGGCGGAATCGACCGGCGGTTCGTGCAGGACAACCATTCACGTTCCAAACGCGGTGTCTTGCGAGGACTGCACTATCAGCTTCACCGGCCCCAGGCAAAATATCTGACGGCCATTAACGGCCGCATTTATGACGTGGCCGTGGACATACGTCGCGGATCTCCCACCTACGCCCACTATGTGGGGGTTGAGCTGTCTCCTGACGGACCGTTTCAGGCCATATTCATTCCTGAAGGTTTTGCCCATGGGTTTTGCGTGTTAAGCGAAACGGCGGATGTCATGTATAAATGCTCGGATTATTTCGATCCAAAGGACGATCGCGGAATTCTCTGGTCCGATCCATCCATTGATATCGATTGGCCTGTGAGCGCGCCGTCTCTGTCGTCCAAGGACGCGGGGCATCCACGGTTGGACGACGTGAAACCGGAACTGCTGCCCGTTTACAAATAGCCGCGATTCACGGTGGCGACGGTAGGCTGAGCGCCGCAATTGTCGCTCAAAACCTTGTCTCACCTAAAAATATAGTTCCTTCACACCTTTTTTGGTATGATAATCGTTTATGAAAAGACAGCCGCGCTCCCGCATACAAGCGTTTCGGCGGGGCCTTTCTTCGCTTGGAACTTTCGGAGCCGGCCCGAGAATAACATCATGAGAGGAAACCGGTGTTCATGAAAAATGATCTCACCGCCGAGACCGCGCCAAAAGCGCCTTTTACTATTATGTTCGAAACGGACACGCTCGATCGTGGCGGTCTGGAAAACGTTGTGTACGATTTGGTTACCGGTTTGGATCCCGTTCTGTTTCAAAGCGTGGTCGTGTGCGTCAACGGCGGCGGTCACGTCGCGGACATGCTGGAAAAAAAAGGCGCGATTGTGGAAATCCTGGGGCAGGATAAAGAAAAAGCGTTTCTCATGCTTCTGGACCGATACAATCCCGACCTGCTCCTGTCTCACCATTCATTTCTCGGAAAACCCCTTGCCCACCGGTTCGGAACGCTCATCGCCAGCGTGTTGCACAATATGTATCTGTGGTTCGACGCCGACGTTCTGTCCATTGTACGGGAACAGGACCCGTTCGTGGAGCGTTACATCGCGGTATCGGCCACGGTAAAGGACTTCAGCGTGGAACGTTTCCGCATACCGCGGGAAAAAGTCACGGTCATCCCTAACGGAATCGATCTAGCGCAACTGAACGCCTACGCGGCTTCAAAAGGCGGCACGGCGCGCGCGGATTGGGATCTGAAGGATGATGACATTCTGTTTCTGAACGTAGCCGCGGTGACCCAGGTAAAAAATCAGAATCTCATAGTCGAATCGGTCCGCGAACTGGTGAAGGATTGTCCGCACATCAAAGTGTTCATTCTGGGCAAAACCCTGACCGAAAAATACCGGACATTTCTCCAGGAAAAAATAGACCGATACGAGTTGAATTCACATATCCGCTTTATCGAGTATACCGACCGTATTTACGACCTGTACAGCCTCGCCGACGCCTTTTTGCTGCCCTCATTTATGGAAGGCTGGAGTCTGGCGGCCATGGAAGCGCACTGTTTCGGCCTGCCGCTTATACTAAGCCGGGTGGGCGGAGCGGAAGACCTCGCCGCCGCGGGCGCGGACGTGCGTTTCATCGATCTGTATCCCAAAGGGACAAAAGAAATTCACAATGAAACGATCTTCGAACTGGCTGAAAAAACCGACACGGATCAGGTCGCGGCGTTAGCCTCCATTTTGCGGGAGGTGGCTGAATCGGCGAAGGACGGGCATGAAAAACGAGGATTGGACCTCGAACTGGCTCAACGGTTTTCCAAGGAAAACATGATTCACGCCTATGAGAAAGAGCTGTTGCGGATTATCGCGGAATCGGCCAAACGGCGGAAATCGGAGAGCGGGGAAGACCTTCGAGTAAGGATGGAACATTTGTTCCGGGAAATGTACGACCAGCGGCAAGCCATAAAAACCTTTGAAAAGAATTTCATCGATCATAACGAACTGGCAATGCGCGGCGTGGCGGATAACCGCGCGCTGATTGAACTGCAGTTGGCCGAACACCGAGATGGCCAGCGGTTTGCCATGGAAGATCGGGCGGACTTGCGCAATCATCTCATAGGGATCGGCGGACGGGTGACCAACACCGAAGCCCAATTGGTCAAGCACGGAGTCCATCTGTCTGAAATTGCCCTCCAACTCAGTCATTTCTCCGCGTATTTTCAACTCGTTTTGGATCGGTTAAGCCTGAAAGAGCGGCTGCGTTCCGTAAAGAAGGCCATAGTCGGCAAGGCGCGGGCTCTGCGATTCCGGTCGTCCGCCGCAAAATTGACGGAACCGGCGCAGACCGCGGACTCCGATCTTCGGAATTACGCCATACTTTGTTTCCCCATAATCGATTGGGATTTCAGGTTTCAGCGGCCTCAACAGCTCCTGACACGGTTTGCCCAAAACGGGCATCCCGTTTATTACGCGACGGTAACGCTGGATGTCTCCGAAGCCCCCTATACGACGGCAAAAAAGAGCCCTAACGTCACGGAAGTGAAGTTTTCGGCGCCCAAGCCCGTAAATATTTATAAAGATTCCCTCGGCCCGGATGTCGTTTCGCATCTCACGAAATCTATCGGCGCATTGCTGGAGCAGGAAAAGCTTACCGAAGTCGTCCTGCTGGTCCAGTTTCCGTCCTGGTATCCGCTGGCCAAGGCCCTTTCGGACAAATACGGTTGGAAGATTGTGTATGATTGCATGGATGAACATTCCGGCTTCGACAATGTGGGAAAACAATTTGAGACGGAAGAACGGCTGCTGCTCAGCGAGAGCGATTTGGCGGTCGTGTCGAGCCAGAAACTCCTGCGGAAAGCCGAGCAGCGCAGTCAGAACGTAACCCTGATCCCCAACGCGGCCGAATTCGAGCATTTCTCGGACCCGCAACCCAATAATTCCATAAAAGCTCAGGGCCCCATGATTGGCTATTTCGGCGCTTTAGCCGAATGGTTTGACTACGAGGCCATTGTCAAGGCCGCCCAAAAACATACTGAATGGAACTTTTTCATTATCGGCGGCCATTTCTCCCCTGAAGTAAAAAAACTAGAGCGACTGCCCAACATTCAGACGCCCGGTGAAATTCCCTATCACGCCCTTCCGGGGTATCTTGCCCATTTCGACGTATGCCTTATCCCCATGCGCATAACTCCTCTCATAGAAGCCACCAACCCCGTGAAGTTTTTCGAATATCTCTGTACCGGCAAACCTATCGTCGCTTCCGAACTGCCGGAATTGCAGCCCTATTCGGAACTCTATTACAGCTATGCGACCGATGATGAATTCGTCGAGCAGGTTGAGCGGGCGCTGAAAGAAAATAATCCCGACTTGAAGCGGCGGCGGATCGATACGGCTCGCGCCAATCAGTGGAAGGAACGTTACGGTAAGCTGGCGGACAACATAAAAGCGCTGTACCCTTTGGTATCCATATTGATACCCAGCTACAACAACCCCAATTATGTAAAAATCTGCCTTGAAAGCATTAGAAAAAAATCCCTCTATCCAAATTTGGAAGTGATTGTGGTCGACAACGCCTCGAACCGCGAAACACAAGCAGCGCTGCAGGAGCAAGAAGCGAAATGGGACCGGCTGAGCGTCATTTTTAATAAGAAAAACGCAGGATTTGCCCGGGCCATAAACCAGGCTGCCGAAAAGGCGCAAGGTCAATATCTGGCTTTGCTCAATGATGATATCGTCGTAACTGATGGATGGGTATCCGCGTTATTGAAATACTTCCGAGACCCCTCGGTAGGGATGGTGGGGCCGGTTACCAATAGCTGCGGCAATGAAGCGCGCATAGAAGTTCCGTACATAGATCTCGATCAAATGGAATCCTTTGCGTACGACAACATGCGCAAAAACCGGAACCGTTTTTTCGAAATCAACGTTCTGGCTTTTTTCTGCACCATGATCCCACGCTCGGTATGGCGGGAAGTGGGGCCATTGGATGAACGGTTTGAAATAGGCATGTTCGAAGATGATGACTATGCTCTCCGGGTAAAAAAGGCCGGTTTGAAACTAATCTGCGTCAAGGATGTTTTTGTGCACCATTTCGGCAGAACCTCCTTTATTCGATTGGGAGATGAGGAATACATGAAGATATTTAACCGGAATAAAAAGCTCTTTGAGGAAAAATGGAATCAGGGCTGGGTTCCCCACCAGCGCGTTAATGAACACAAGTAAGGGAGTTCTGCGTTTTATGCGTTCAATGAGCCTGTTAGCCAGGATGATGAGACCGACAAATATCTATTACCGTCCGGTCCGCAAGCTTTACAAAACTTTTTTTCAAAACATTTTCCAGCGCCTGTTGAGTGTTTCGCAAGAGGAGGAATTGACCAGGCGTAATTATGACATATGGCGGGAAATATTTTCAGGGGCGGTGAAACAAGGGCTTGAAAACCCGGTCTACAAAGAGGAACTGGCAAAGGTACTGGACGAAAACAAGAATAGCCCCATACTTATTTATCCTTCGCTCATTCATTGGAATCATTACCTGTTTCAACGCCCGCATCACATCTTTACGCAAATGGCGCGAAAAGGGGTTACAGTCCTTTTTTGCACGCCCAAACCGCAGGATGATGGCGTTAAGGTTTTCAAGAAAGTCGCGCCGCATTTATATCTCTGCGAAAGCATGGCCTGCGTGGCGCCGCTTCAAAACCATCCGGTTTGGGTATGGATAGGCTGGACGCCGGCCATGGCCATTCTCCCTTATTTTAAGCAAGCTCGTGTAATTTACGAATATATTGACGAACTTGAGGTCTTTGCCTGTTATTGCGACCATATGGTACGAGACCATCTAAAGCTGCTTAAAAGAAGCGATATAGTGCTGGCCAGCGCTGACAATCTTTTTGATTCGGTATCCGCGCGGCGTAAGGACGCTTTGCTTGTGCCCAACGGCGTCGCTTTCGATGATTTTTCCGTGGCGGGCACACCGGAACTTCCAAATGATATGGCCCCGATTGTCCAAAAAAAGAAGCCTATCGTCGGATACTATGGGGCCATTGCGCGGTGGCTGGACTATGACCTGTTGAGAAAGCTTGTCGAGGCCATGCCGGAAATTGAATTTGTGTTCATCGGACCGGATCACGATGGCGGGTCAAAAGCGCTTCCCCGATCCGCCAACATGAGCTGGCTGGGGCCTAAGCGCTACCATGAGCTGAAAAACTACCTCAGTCTTTTCACTGCGGCCATCATCCCCTTCGCCAAAAACAGGGTCACGGAATCTGTTTCTCCGCTTAAACTGTTCGAATACATGGCCGGTGGAAAACCCGTTGTGGCCACCGATCTGCGGGAAATCAGAAAATATTCCCCGGTGCTGACCGCAAGCTCCGAGCGGGAGTGGGTCAACCAGATAACAAAAGCCTGCGAGCTGTCCAAAAACCGGAATTTTGTGGAGAAACTCAAAGCGACCGCGCAGGACAACTCCTGGTCGAACAGAACGGATTCTGTCATAGCCAGGATGAAAAAAATGGAAGCCGCTGAAAGGTCATTGCGGTCGTAATAACATCGGATCACCAGGAAACGCGTCTTCGGGGCGATTCCGTGACAAACGTCTGTTTAGCGCGCGAAAAAGAACGACTCAAGGTAACCTGCGTAAACGGTTGGTTGAGAAAACCAATGAGGCGCCAGAGCGCGTATTGATTCGATTTTCTTTTTCACCCTTGAAAGCGCTTTGATAGCAAGGCGCGACCTATGGCGGGTTTAGTATGTATTTGGATGAGGGCACATCTTATTGTGTTGAACTGGCTGATACGACAACGCTCTTTAACAGCAAAAGCATAGCGGAGTGGTTTTCCGGACCGGTGGGAGAATCCGCGTCGGCAGCGCCGGAAAAGAGAATTCAGCTCTACTTGAGACGCAATCCCATCGTCAGGTTGGTTAAGCGGATTTTAAAAAAACAAACCGCCAGCGCGGAAGACGGCCTCAGCGCCAAATTGGTTTCATGGAACAATATAACTCACGCCATACCCCATAGACTGGGTCTGGTAATGCCCGCCGGCTTGCGTATCGCGCTGCCGCCGGTCGAGATACCTTCTTCAGGCCGGGGCCTCGTGGTATGCGGTCCCGCGCTTCCCACTATAAGCCCGGACGGCCTGGACATACAGGTGCGATTCCGTCCGGAGGGGAAAACTAGAAGGAAATCTTCTGAGATCACCCTGGCCCGTCATCATTTTTCACAGTTCAGCCCTGAGGAGCCCTGGATCAAACTGCAATTTTCGCTGGAGGAGCTTCAAGGCGCTTCCGGTTCGCTGGTCGTGGAATGCGGCTCAGGACCGGGCGCCAACGCTCGCAACGATTTGCTGGCGCTTTATGAACTCGTCATAAGCTCTGAGGACACCTTGAAACTCAACCGGGCCAGAGCCTTTAATCAATACAGGACAAAGAACGAACTGCAATTTTTCGAATCGGTCTATCAGCACAAAATATACGAGATTGAGGATGACAAGGAACAGACGGCGGAGCCTGACGCGCCTGTGGAGATACCCGAAGCGACTGACGCGCCGCCCGACGGCCCCCCGCAACCCGTTGTTACCTCCAACGCCTATAGTCTGTCTTTCGAATTACTGGACAAAAAGTTAAACAGACCCTCCGTGGACTTCATCGGTCCTCTTACGGGAAATCCAAGCGCCGCAACGATTTCCCGCAGTTTGGATCCGGAAAAGAATTTGCGCCTGCTGTCAATTTGCGCCGGCGCGGCCAGAATTGAAACCGAATACCTGAAGCAATTCAAACGCTCGAAAGACATGGAACTGACACTGCTGGACATAAATTCGGTTTTGCTGGAGACGGCGAAGCGCCGTCTGTCAAAGTATTGTTCCGTAAAGGCAATGGTAAGCGATGTGAACCGCCTTGAGCTTCCGGAGGGCTATTTCGATATTATCCTGTGCGTTTCGGGACTTCACCATGTGGTCGAGTTGGAACACGTATTCGCCGAAATCGCCAAAGGCCTCAATGATGAAGGCGAATTCTGGTCGATTGGAGAGTATGTCGGACGAAACGGCAACAGGCTGTGGCCCGAAGCGTATGAAATAGCCAACTCCTTTTTCATGAATCTGCCTGACAAGTACCGTGTTTGCAGGAATCCGGGAAGCGAACCCGTGGTTCACCAGCGAATGCCTAATTATGATTGTTCCATCACCACCTTCGAGGGGATACGGAGCGAGGACATTCTTCCCTGCCTGGAGCGGGAATTTGAACCCGTTCACGTGGATACCAGATGCTGCTTCACCTGGAGGCTGTTCGATCTCGCGTATCTCGACAATTACGACACCAGTCTTCCCGAGGATGTGGCGATCGTCGAAAAAGCCGTGGAACTAGAATACGACCATTACCTCCATGGCGGCAAGCCCACCGTTTTAAACGGCATATACAAAAAGCGGTCAAGGTGAAAAAAAGCGGCCGGGTTTTTGTTCGGATAAACGGCCCTGATCGAGAGGTAGTACACGTCCGACTTATTCCGACTGGATTTAGATGCCTCCACTAATGAACATCCTGAATAAGCTGCGCTGGGAACTGCAAAGCCTTATGACCCAAAGAAGCATAAAAGGTCATGAATTCGGCGTCCTGCGTTTTTGCTGCAATATATGCGGTCGATCGAATGAAGCGCGCATGTCGAACCTTGAGCGTGAAAATCGGTCATGTCTCCACTGCGGATCAACGGTACGGTTCAGGTCTGTTATCAGCGCGCTGTCCAAAGAATTGTTCGGAAAAAGCCTGGCCTTGCCCGATTTTCCGGTCAACAAGGAGCTGACCGGCGCCGGTTTGAGCGACTGGTTTGGCTACGCGGCGCCGCTGGCCCAAAAATTAAATTATACCAATACGTTTTATCATAAAGAGCCCCGGCTCGACATTACCGACATAGACCCGGCCCTGGAAGGAACCCTCGATTTTCTCATCTCGTCGGATGTGTTCGAACACGTGGCGCCTCCGGTGTCGCGCATTTTTAAAAACGCCGCGGCGCTTCTAAAACCAGGGGGGGTGTTGGTTTTAACCGTGCCCTACCGCGCCTCCGGCCAAACGAGCGAGCATTTTCCCGAACTCCATGATTTTAAGATTGAACAACATGACAACCGGCGCGTTCTGCGGAATAAAACCCTGGATGGACGCGAGCAAGTCTTCGAGGATCTCGTGTTTCATGGCGGAGCCGGAATGACGCTTCAACTGCGCGAATTCTCCAAAGATTCACTGATCGAGTGTCTGGAGAAAGCGGGATTTCACTCCATTACCATTCACAATGAGCCGGACTTCGAACACGGGGTTCACTGGAAACACAACTGGTCTCTGCCTATCACCGCTCGAAAGTGACGCGGTAAGATCCCCACAAAACCTGCGTCATAATAACCAAAATATCCGGATGAAAATCACTCCATCCAATACGTTATCTTCCCTTTTTCCGGAGCGCGATAGCCAATTTGACTAATCCGGTCAGGCTGAAAACAAAAGCCGCGTCAAGCAGCAGGTTTGCAAGATACTGATGCTTCTCTATGTCGAAGGGTCCGTTCCCCAGGACGGAAATGAATATCTGAAGCAGGGCGGCGGGCAAAAAGCTTGCGGCCAGGATCAGGTGAAAAAGGGGCCATCCCGATACTTTTTGCGTCTTTACCAGGGCCCCCAAAAACCCCATGACCGCGAAAACCATGACGAAATAAAAGCTCCCATGAAAAAGGGAGCAATGCAGTCTCGACCACGCGTCCCACTTGAAAGGAGTCTTCGCCGTGGGCGAAACGCGCAGCGGCGGGTTGCAAAGGCACGGATAGAAACCCGCCTCCGAAAAGCTGAGACGAATCGATTGGAAAAAAGCCCCGGGGTGGTAAAAAGCCAATATCGCGATTGCCTTCGCCTGGAGTTGTGTCGTCAAAACCGGGCGCAACTTTTCCATTTGACTGTCGGCTTGGTAAGCGTCTTTTCCACTGAGGGCGATCAGCGAAGGGTCCAGCCCTAGTTCATGCAGGTAATTCCTGCCTTGCGCGGGATCGAGACGAGGGACCGCCGCGGCAAAAATGAAATGATAGCAGTTGGCTTGTCTCTCGTTACCGGGCGTGGAAATCATAGCCCGCGCGAGGAAGAAGGAAGCAAGAAACATCAGGGAAACCCCGATTATGGTAATGCGGCGTATTTGCGCGTCGCCGCCGCATAAGAAGAGGGTCCCGATCAGAATTGAAGGAACAGCGATCAGAACCGAGGGAATAAAAACCACTTTCGTCGCCGCCAGAATCAGAGCGAGAACCGTGACCACGGACAGGGAGATGAGGGTGCGGCGGACGTAAAAGACGTGCAGGGCAAAAACCAGTAGTAAAAAAGAAAAAAACGTCCCCGATTCCTGATAAAAGGAATTCAGGTAACCCGCGATATTCACGTCCGCCATCAGGATCGCGAATATTCCCAAGGATAAAGCCGCATAGAGATCATTCACCTTCTTCAGGCAGAAGTAGAGAAAAAGACCTGTAATGAGAACCACCAGAAAGGAGTTCCAGGCGAGATCGAACAAGCTTGAGTTCCATTCGAGCAGCCGGCCGGGCCAGAAGATGAGACAGCTGGAGGAAAAATGACCGAACCCCTTCTTCCCTCCATCGCGCCGCCAAAAGCGATGATAATACGTGTAAAACCTTTCATGATAGATTTTATTATCGGCTGGTGAAGGCCAGAACTCGTAATTGAGGGGGCCTGAAGAGAACGAAGCGAATATTCGAGTAAAATCTCCATTATCAGCCGGTCCTGTGGGAAAAGGAAAAAGGAGATTAAACCAGACAATTGCCATAAAGAGGACAGGAATCAGGAGATTGCGCATCCTGTTTGCAAGTCGGAAGGGTTCAATCATCTTATCCGACATAACCCGTGACCACGCGACGGTTGATTTTGTTTTTTATTATTTACATTTATTTTATTTATTATATTTGATTGCTTTTGCGCAATCCTTTCCATGGCGCGGATGACCGCGGAGCTGGAGCTGGAGCTGGAGCGGAATAGCTTTTATTGGGGCGGCTGGTACGCTGCGTGTGGATGGAAAAGTATGATAGAATCGCGCCTTCCGGTCTTCCAAAGGTACCCGTTTTCCCCTTGGATTCTGTGCGGCTCTTATGTAAATGGACGTGGCGCCTACTCTATTTCTTACATTTTTTTATTATTATTTTTAATTTTATTAATAGAATTTAAATTGTTTAATTAGATATATAATACTTAATTTATTCTATTATTAAATAATTATCGCCTTGTTTTTTTAATTTACTGCTATTTTTAAGAGAAATCGCTTTTACATGTGGCCGGAATCAACCTTTGCGTTTATTCGGGAAAGCCGTTGCGCCATGCCTGCGCGACCATGCGTGGTATATGTGGTTGACAGAAGAAAAACCGGGATGAAAGCGGGGGTTTACGGGAAATCAGGACTTTTCATCGCCGATCAACGGCGTGAAGTAACTAAAGGCAGGTTCTTCAATTATTTACGATCTTGGCGTACCCACTCTCCCCACAAAATCCAATCCGTGCGCCATATACCGTAATTCGCCGGCGTCGATCTGACGAAGGCGTTTTGTAACCCATCCATCGAGTTGTTGAGGGTCAAGCTCCGGGCTGTCCCGCAGCTCGTCCCGGATCATGGCCAGTATGCATTGCAGGAAATAGGCTTCGTCATGCGGATACGCGCCCTGGCGCGCGAACACGATACAGTCGGACGCGCCCGCCTCTATCACGTGAGCCTGGGCGGCGCTGATGGCTTCGAACAGCCGTCGACCGGTCTGGCTGTGACCGGATGGTTTTCCTTTGACCATGCGTCGATCCATGGATTGGTGATACAAGTCGAGTATTTTTTTATCCAGTTCGGGATCGATAACCGGATCGAGGACGGTTAAGCCGTCGAAATTGAGTGTAAAATAAAAGAGGCCGTCCGGTTCCAGGAGCGTGAAAATTTCCGGCAGCAAGGTCCGGATATCCACCAGATCGAGAAAGGCGTGAGCCACCAGCAGATCCCAGCGCCTTCGTCCCCGCTCCTGGGCGATGAAATCATGGACATCCGCCGTAATCAGTTTAACCGCCAGACGTTTCCCGTCGCCGAACAGTATGGATAAGCCGGACGATTTTTTTTCAACCGGAAGGCTGAGACGCTCCGCGTACCGTTTCAGCCCTTTATCGGCCTGCTCCATGAGCTCCGGTTCAGCGTCTACGGCCGTATAAACCGTGTCTATGATAGCCCCGCGAACGATGAGCCGTTCGATCATGGTACCGATCCCGGCGCCTATTTCCAGCACGCGCAAGGGTCTCCGGTAGTTGGCCGCAAAGAGTTCCCGCAACACTGCCGTGTACACGCCATGATTCAGAGCGCGGTCGTCGACGCTCTTTTTCGCGGCCAGGTATCGCGTAAAATCAAAGTCTGCCGGCGCCGTCATCATTGCCAGGTCAATCCTCGCAGAAAATCATGTATATTCGCCGCGCTCTCCTCCCAGGTGGGGCGCCTGCGAAAGGCGTCATACGCGGCCAGGCTCATAGCGCAAAGCAAATCCCTGTCGCGCGCGAGCGCGCCGATATATCCCGCCAGGGTTTCAGCGTCATCCGGAGAGGCCAGAAAGCCGTTCCTGCCGTGATCCACCACTTCCGCCGCCCCTCCCGCCACGCTCGCCAGCGCGGGCAGGCCGAAGCTCATTCCTTCCAGATAGACGACGCCAAACCCCTCGTAAGATGAGGGAACGGCCATTACATGGCTCCTGGCGAGCCGGGAAGCCAACGCGCGATCCGAAACCCGGCCCGTGAATTCAATCCGGTCGTTCAAGGCGCACGCCTTGATCCGCCTCCGGATTCTGCTGGTGTATTCCCGGTCCACGGCATCGTCTCCCACGATGGTAAGTCTCCACACCTCCTCGGTTACCGCGCTCAGGGCCTGCAAAAGCGTGTGCAGATTCTTGCGGCGAATTACGGACCCCACAAAAACCAATTCCAGGGGACCGTCCCGATAACAGCGTTCGCGGATGTCATCCTCGCCGATCCGGCCGTTTAAACGATCTCCGGCGGGGTGGGCCACCACGCACGGTTTCGCCGCTCCGACGGTCCGCTCTACGACCATCCGGGTGGCCCGGCTGTTGAAGATAAATCCGTCACAAGAATTCAGATAAGCCCGCTCGATCCGCCGGTACAGCCAATTCCACGCGGCCGGCCTCTGTTCCGAGGATCGCAGATGGTGTACAATGGAGACAACGCGGCGCCCGTTTTTCCTGTCCAACCTTCTATTGAGCAGGAAAAGCGAAGGATGCGCCAGCTCATCCTGAAGCAGTACGGTCCACGTTCCGCCGCGTAACCGCCGCCGAAGCGACCGAGAGAAATTGTCCGTAAACGACCACGCGTAGCCGCGCCACGGAATGGATATGATTTCAACCTCATCCCCATGGCTTCGGAGATAATCGGTCATCATGCGGTCATACAAAAAACCGCCGGTCATTATATCCAGGCTTCCACAGATAGCCAGCCCGTAACGCATCAGCGCTCCATGCGGAATGAAGCCCAGGCGATATCGCTCTCCCACAAAACCACGGTAATGGATTGTATGTTGGGAGCGTCAATGGACTCGGAGAACTGCTCGCAAAATATGCGGGAAAAGCGCTCGATACTCGGATTGAGCCCTTCAAACCGGTTCAGGTCGTTTAACGTCCGCCCGCGATAAAACTCCACCAGCCGGTCGAGCTTTTCCTCGATATCCACAATATCGACCAGATATCCATGCCGATCCAACTCCCGCCCTTCCAGTTGTACTTCCACCATGTAGTCATGGCCGTGGGGGTTGTTTTCAGGTCCCCAATCTCCCCCAATGAGATAATGATGGGCGGAAAAAGCTCTTTTTACCGCGACCTTGTACATCGGAATCCTTTCTGCGGGCTTGCGAGGAATAATCCTGCGACCGGCGCTGGAACCATAGCGCGCTCATCAATAGGTAAACACGACCTGCAGCGGTTCCTCATCGCCGGAATCGAGCAATTTGAAGGCCTCATCGGCCCGTTCCAGGGGAATCCGGTTGGTGATGAAACGCGACGGCCGTATTTCGGCGATTGCGGCGAGAGCCACAGCCAAACGCCGTTTTTTGTCCCATCTCCCGGTCAACTCGGGAGCTATGGAACTCACCTGGCTGCTTATCATGCGGATTCGGCTTCGATGAAACGATCCTCCCAGATTGAGCAAGACCCGCTTTGTTCCATACCAGGAGCCGACCACAATCCTGCCGCCAAAACCGGTCACGGCGACAGCCTGATCCAAAGCCCCGGGATCGCCCGACAGTTCGTAGGTAAGATCCGCCCCGTCGTCGCCGGATAGCGACTCCCTGACATCCTCCACGGCGTTCCGAGCGCCGGCCTGAATACAGTGGCGAGCGCCCAGGGTCCGGGAGAGATCCAGCCGCTTTCGCCGCTTATCGAGCGTAACAAGGGTCGTAAGAGGAACCCGCGCCAGCAGCGCCGTGGTCAACAGACCGACGACCCCCTGCCCGAATACAACGACCTGTTCCCCTATCATGGGGCGGCCGTCCATGAACAGCGTTACCGCAGTTTCCATGGAGGCCAGAAACAGCGCGTCCTCAGGCGCCATGTCCGGGGGGAGAAGAACGAGATCGCCGGACGCGCAAAGAAAGCGGCTTTCGTGAGGATGAAAGACGAACACCCTTGAGCCCGTCAGAGATTCAGGCGCCTCGCTTCCAACGGCTTCCACCTCGCCCACGACCGTGTAGCCATATTTGAGCGGAAAGGCCAAGGTTTCATTGGCCAGCGCGGAGATGGTGGCGTCCGCTTGCATATCCGCCGGGGCCTGGCCACGGTATACCAGCAGTTCCGTGCCGGCGCTCAGTCCGGACAGAATGGATCTCACCAGAACCTGTCCGGGGCCGGGGAGCGGAACCCGTTCCTCTCGAACTTCCACCCGATGAGGAGCGGTAAAGTAGAGACTTCTGCGATTCACGTTCAAGGCCGCTCGATATCGCCGCGCAGGATCAGATCGGCGCCCGCTTTGTGATACTCGATATTGTTCAAGCGGGGCGCCGAGGGTTTGAAATTCTCATAGGTTTCAAACGCGTTCAGACCGTCCACGAAAACCGGGGCGATGGTAATCACCATTTGATCCACCATGCCTGCTTCCAGAAAACTGCTTATAATACGCGCTCCGCCCTCCACCATGACGCTCCGGACGCCAAGTCTTCTGATTCGTTTGAGCAAAGGGCCGATCTTTATTCTACCGTTCACACCGGTCGGCAGAGTGATCAACCGGGCGCCCCGCCGTCTCAGGGATTCGGCTTTCGTTTTGTGCGCCGTTCCGCTGGTGGCGATCCACGGCGGCTTGTTTCCATTCATCAAAAGCTTGGCGTTCAAGGGAAATCGAAGCCTGCTGTCGATGACTATGGGTTGTGGGCTGTGTCCCTCCACCAGCCTCACCGTCAGTTGCGGGTTGTCTATCAGAATCGTGCCGATCCCGACTAAAATGGCGTCATGCGCGGCGCGCAAACCATGGGTCATGATCATGGAGTCGGCTCCGCTCAGGATAAGCTGTTCCCCCGGACGGGCGGCGATACTCCCGTTCAGGCTTTGAGCGAAGCTCAAGGTGACAAACGGCCGCTCCATACGCCGCGCGCGTGTTGAGAATTCCAGAGCGGCGTTGCGGCTCTTTTCGAGTATGGCCTGAATAGCCGATGAAGATTCGTCGGATTGTCCCCCTGCGCTGTCATAGGTGGCGGCTTTAATCGTTTTGCTGTTGCGCATGGCCAATGATTTCGTGAAAATAGTTATACGCGGTTTGACGGGTTAATGAACAGACGCGGTCTTACAAGTATTATTACACGAAGCGTCCGCGCGCGGTTAGATTTTTTTAATCGCGGCGGCGCGGGCCGAACTCTTGTGAACACTGCGGGTGTGTAGACGACGCGGGCGGGAAAGCGGGTATGAACGAACACATCAGTCAAGAAATGATGATGTCGAATAAAATTCAGGAGGAAACCCTTTTGACGCTGGGGGCGTGGACTACGGCCAACGCCTTCCTGACGCTCCTGGCGAGCCTCGCGTCGCTGTTCCTGGATCGAATTTTTCCTATCTCCGGCGCCGCTGCCGTTAGCTTTGTGACGTTTATTGCGCTGAACCGCTCCAGGTGGACCCCTTCCGGGCGTTTCGGCCACGCCAACGCCATTACCTGCGCCAGGCTCGTATTAATACTGGCCATGCCGTTTGCGGCCGGATTATGGGGAGCGTTCGCCGGGGTGGTCATCGGCTCCGTCTCGCTGGCGGCTGACGGCACCGACGGCTGGACGGCCCGCCATTACGGGGATGACTCCACGTTCGGCGCTCATTTTGACATGGAAACCGACGCGTTCTTCATCCTGACACTGAGTTTCATGGTAAGCGCGTTCGCCGGTGTGGGCGGATGGGCGCTCATCGCGGGATTGCTGAGATACGGCTATGTGTTGATTCCACGGCTTTCGGACATCCAACCAAAGAAACCGCCGCGTTCTTTTCGAGCGCGCGCGGTCTTTGCGCTTTCGGCTATCCTTCTGTTGACCGCCTTGGTTTCCGCGCCCGCCATCTCGAAACTTTGCGCTCTGTCAGCCGTGACCGCGCTCAGCCTGTCGTTTCTGCTCGATTATATCAAAGGGGGGCGCAGAGCCTAGATCCTTTCCTCGGGGTATCATTTTTCCCGCAGCAGCTCGAAGTGCAGCGTTACCGTCACATCCTTGCCAACCTGACCCAGCTTGTAATATTTGCCGTCGCCCACGTGATACTCCAGCCTGTCCACGGTAAACTCGGAATTAAACCCCGCGATAAGCTGCTTATCGTTGAACGGGTTGTCGACTATACCCAGGAAGGTAAAAGGCAGTTCGAATTCCCTGGACACGTCCTTTATGGTCAAAGTCCCCCTGGCTACATATTCGTTCCCCCCCTTATGCAGAATCTGGCTGCTTTTAAACGTGATTTGGGGGTATTTTTTGGCGTCGAAAAAATCCTTGGTAAGCAAATGCTGATCGCGCTTTTTTTCTCTCGTGTTGACGCTTTTGACTTCTATACTGACATCTATGGACCCGCCGGCCGGATCATCGGGGTCGAATTTAACGGTTCCTCCGTATTGTTCGAACTGTCCGCTCACGTAGGTCAGGATATGTTTTATTTTGAAATTGACTTCACCGTGCGGCGCGTCAAAATTCCACGCCGGGGCCGCCGCCGCGTTGGAAGCGAGCCATAGCAGCGGAATCATTACTGAAAGCAGTCTGAGAGCTCTTTTCGTATCCATCTTCCCTCTCCCCTTTTATTCAGCTCTACGCTTTGAGACTCATCCGGAATTATTACCGTAAACGTAATCACCTTGGAGTATTATTCAACGAGCCTCGATTTAAAGCCGCGGCGGATGGGGGGAGCCTTCTTCCAATTTTTTCAGGAGGACGGGCAGATTAAAATCGTCTGGCAACAGGCTTCCATACCGACGCAAGAGATCCACGGCTTTGCCGGCCAATCGGCGAGCGCTGCGCTCCGCGCCCCGCTCGAAATGGACATACGCGCCCGCGGCCTGTATCATCCCTTTATAGGCTTTTCTCCGCTCCCCGGAGGAGGAATGGAATACCGTTTCGAGCCGCTCGTGGGTTTCGAAGTAGAGCCCGAGGTTCCACATGACGCGCGCCTGCCGTGGAACGTCGGTCCCGGCGGCTTCGTCAAAAACTTTCTCGTACCGCTTCAAACGTTCCGTGATATAGGTTTCATAGGGCGCGGGAAGGGCGCGATCCAGGAACCTTCGAGCGGCGCGGCGCGCAATGTCGGGATTTTGCCGGTCCAGAGCCTGGATCAGCGCGACGGACAAGGCGTTGCGGATATCCCGCGCTAACCGGTCGTTGAAAGGATCGAATATATCATTCCGCGCCACAACCAGAGGCCTTTCCGCTCTCCGCGCCGGGATGGTATCCGGCCCCGGCCTTTGAAGCCGAATCAGGGAGCGGATAAAAAAATACACCCATACGGGCGGCATTTTTGTTCAGTTTGACCACAACAACTTTTTTACATATGATATCATAGCGTTAGAGGAAAATCATTTATCCGGAATGAGGCCCATGCCACCATACAGTACCATAACGTCGCGTTCGGAAGCTACGGACTTCCCGGTTCCGCCATGTTGAGCGTTGAAGAGAAGGCCGAACTCCTGGGCAGGACGGACCTGTTTGGGCCGCTCTCCAAACCCGAACTCGCTCTGGTCGCCGAAAAAGCCTATGAACAGGTTTTCAGCCGGGGTTCGGTTATTTTCCGGGAAAAAGAAGTCGGCGGATCGCTGTACGTCATCACCCAGGGTTCGGTTCTCATCACCCGAGGGGACGTCTTTATTCACAAAATCGGCGAGAATACGGTATTCGGCGAAATGGCGCTGCTTGACGGAGGTGAACGAAGCGCCACCGCCACCGCCGCCACGGATGTGACGGCGCTGACCATCGAACAGGGAGAGTTTCTCCGAGCCACGGAAAAGAACTGGAATATTACCCGCAGGATCTTTAAGACGCTGGGAGAATTCATACGGCGGCAATCCGATTTGTACATCGAGAAAGTCTTCCAACAGGAAGAAACCGCGCGCAAGATGCGCTACTCGATGGAAATCAATAAATACATGGAAATCGGCAAGGCGCTTTCCGCCAGCCTTAATGTCAGCGATATCCTCGCCACGCTTCTCAACCGGATCAATCAGATTATTCAGGCCAGGGGAGCGCTCGTGTTGGAGATCGATCCCTTGAAAAGCGCGCTGTTTATGCGGGATTTCAAGGGATTCGACGACGCGCCTCCTACCATGGCGCCTATCCCGCTGGAACCGTCCACCGGCCCCACCCTCTTTGTTGAGGGTAAGCCTTTGGTTGTCCCGGATATCGAACGTTTGGAAGCGCCTGACACGATTCCCGCCGGACTCCTGCGGCTCATCCGCAAGTCGGCTCTGTTTGTGCCCCTGAAAACCCGGGAAGAAGTGGTTGGTTTCCTGGGGGCGGTGGATGTCGAAGACGTCGAGCTGTATCTGGAGGAACGCGGCCCGTTCCTGGAGATCCTGACCGATTATATTTCCGTGGCTCTCGCCAACGCCACCAATTTCGAAACCATTGAACGTCTGTCGATAACCGACGATGTATCCGGTTTTTACAACACGCGCTTTCTGCACAGCTACCTGAACGAAATCCTCTCCTCCGCCAGATCGGAAAAAGAAAAGGTTTCCCTGGTTTTCTTTGACCTGGACAATTTCAAACGGACGGTTGACGCGCACGGTCATCTTCTTGGCAGCAAGGCGCTCAAGGAAGTGGCCGAGTTCGTTCGAGCCTATTTGGACGAAGAGGACAAAATCGTGCGCTATGGGGGAGACGAATATATTCTTATCCTGCCCTACCAGGACCGGGCGATCGCCCTTTCCAAAGTTGAAAAGATCAAGGAAGGTTTTGCGACGGCCCGGTTTTTGATGGATGAGAACATCTCGGAAAAGTTAAGCGCTTCCTTTGGCGTGGCTACCTTTCCCGAGGACGCCGCTGACAAGGCGTCCCTTCTTCGCGCAGCCGACCGCTACATGTATGAAAGCAAATACCGGGGAAAAAACCGGATTTCCACCAAAACGGAGTAGCGTTCCTCCGAATCCGGCCCGGTCCCCCGCCCCGCCGCGTCATCAGCCTGATGACGCTTTCCGGTCTTGTTCCGTCCCGGTTATGGCTCAAGTAAACCCAAACTTATGACGATGTAAGTCCTGAGTAACAAGAAGCATAGCCCGCGCGGGAGCGGCCGCGTAGAGTATTTTTCTTATACGGAGGGGTAGCATGAGGCGATCTTGGGGCTATTGCGCCGCGCTGGCGCTTTTCATGGCGTCAATTATCGGATGCGTACAGCAAAACACGGGAACCACCGCGTCATATCAGTACATCAAGACATTGGAGCCCGCGGCGCCACACCGTGTATATGGACAATATCCCGGCGTTCCCGACAACGCCGGTATTATTACGGTACGGGTTGTAGGAAAAGGCGTTCCGCCCGCGGAAGTGGAAAACCAGGCCCAGGCGCAATTGCTGGCGGAACGGGCGGCTGTTTTGGATGGCTACCGTCAACTTGCCGAAAAAATACGCGGGATCTATATAAACGCCTACGCCAACGCGGACAACTACTCGGTTGACTCAGATATCATCCGCGCCGAAACAAATACGTGGCTGCGGGGGGCCGAAGTCCTGGACACTCAATTTCTGCCCAGCGGTATCGCCCAAGCCAAGATGAGGGCGCTCGTACAACTGTCGCCCGACCGAATCGTGTATATCAACGAACAAGGCGCAAGGGTCGAACAGGTTAACCCGCCAAGCTCGACAACAAACTATCACGAAGCGCAGGACAAACCCTACTGAAAGCAACGACGCCCAAAAACACGCCCGCCGTGAGGCGGGTTTGCCGGAGGGCTTGCGTGACGCGCGGCGGCGGGCTATTTTTCCTCGCGCGGTTCGGATGACGATTCCCAGTGGGGGGCGCTTAATTCGTTCCTTCCCGCCAGTAATCTCTGGATGGCCGTTATATTCGCCGTAACCGCGACAGCCAGGAGCGAAACGGCAAAAAGAACGTCGCCTCGTGAAGAGAAAAGCAGGCAGAACGGCGCGTTTAAAATGGAACCGGTGATCAGCACTCCCAGACGTTCGGGGCGCTGGGCCCAGCCCACAGGGCAGTCGGCCCCCAGGGAGTGAGCGCGAGCCCTCACATAGCTCACCATTATGGACCCCATCAAGGCCAGAAAAACCACCACGAACATCCAATTGTAACGATAATGGAAGAGAATGCCGAGAAAAACGAAAAACTCGGCGTACCGGTCCAGCGTCGAATCGAACAATGCGCCGAATGGCGTGCTTTTTTTCTGCGCGCGCGCCGTCCAGCCGTCCAGGGTATCCATCAAACCGGAGATCATGAGAAACACACCGCCCAAAAAAATGGCGCCACCGCCATAACAAGCCGCTGAAATCGCCGAACCGACCAACCCGATGATCGTAATGTGGTTTGGAGACAGACCGCGCGCGATCAGAGGTTTGACCAGGAGTTCGGCGAGCCGCTTCCAGCCTCTGGCAATTCCGTTTCGTATCGTATCGATGATCATAGTTCTGATTTATATGCTCTTTTCTTATCCTGCGTAAGCTATATCAACTAAATTCCCAAATACCAAACAACATCCCCGGATTTGCGCGACATTAACACAGGAGCCCCTGCTATGCAATACGCCGGAACAACATCCGGGAGACTCATCCCTCACGTTTTAGAGCTCTTTTTTGATCGGCCGCGTCCATGCGGAGGCTTCCAATTTTCCCAAATATACGGCCAAAAACTTCACCACGGTTTTCCCTGACGCGGAGTCCTCAGGCCAAGCAGCCTTGTTTGATATTGGCTTACTTCTTGCTGTGAAAAAGTGCGTTTTTTTGGTTCCCGGCGCGTTGCAACTTTTTTCGCCGGTTCGTGGGGGGAGCGAATAGAACTTTCTGTCCGTGAGACAAAAAGTTACGCGTCAAAGAGCGTAGACTATAAACGGATATTGTTATGGGAGAAATATAAAAATCAAAATTGCAGAGCGTTTTTTCCCAATAATCTACACGATGTTGAATCTGAGTGGCTTCATTACGGTAAAAATACCGGATAGCTATTATAGACTGGCTGTCGAGAATTTGTGCATGCCGAATTATATTTGTTAGTGCTGCATGCCAACGACGGGAAAACAGGAGGAAAGACAAAGCGGAGGTTGCTCAGTTGTTCGTCTTGGAGATTATGGAATAGGGGGGGCTGAGCCTGTTTCCAAGACGAAAGCAGCACATCGGAAGCCGTTGGGGCGGCTCCCGGAACAACCAACGTAGGTGGAAGAAGAGTCGAGCCGGTCGCTGTTCGGATCAGGGGTGAATCCCGGACATCACTGCCGGCTCGGCGAGCAAGAAAGGGGTATGTATGTGGTCATCGTCCGCCGTCTCTGCGAGAGGCGGTCTCCAGTTTTCTGAGTCGAAAAGGACATATTTTAAGGCGTGTTTATTTTTACTAATTTTTTTAATCGGTTATGGAAGTGTTGAGGCCGCTGAGGTCACACTCGGATGGAATGCGGTGCAATACTCCGGACTCCAGGGGTATCGAATCTATTACGGGGCCAGCAGCGGGAATTATAGCCAAAGCGTCAGCGCCGGCAATAGCACCAGTTACACGCTTACAAACCTGCAGAGCGGGACAAAATACTACGCGGCCGTGACGGCGTACACGTCGACCGCGGAGAGCGGTTATTCCACGGAGGTGGTATTCACCACCAACACGACATCCACTTCAAAGCCCACGACGTCGACAAGGCCGGGTATTCCCGAGCTCATAGCGCCGTCGGGAACCATCTCGACATCCAGTCCCCAATTCAGTTGGACTTCAGTGAGTGATAGTGAATACTACATGTTGTGGATAAACGCGGGTAGCGATAACATCTACCAGAAATGGTTCCAGGCGTCCGAAGTCGCTTCGGGGTCCAACTGTTCGATCAATCCAGGATTAACCCTTGACCCGGCCACGTATTCGTGGTGGGTACGCAGCTGGAACGAATCCGGCGGTTACGGCATCTGGAGTTCGGCCATGACCTTCACCATAGCTCAGAGCTCCTCGGGTTCCGGGTCGGTGGGCATGACCACGCTTATCAGTCCCACGGGAACCATCTCAACCTCCAAACCCACGTATACATGGCGGGTTGTGTCCAATTCGACCTGGTATTATCTCTGGGTGAGGGACTCTCTCGGCAACGTCTATAAAGAATGGTATGAGGCTCGCAAAATAACCTCCGGATCAACATGCGCCGTAACGCCGTCATGGAATTTAAGTGACGGAGTGTACGAATGGTGGGTCTTGACCTATGATACGGCATGGGGAGAATGGAGCGACAAGGGGACTTTTTACGTCCAGACTAGCGGAGGCGGCGGCACAAGCGTTCCTGATTCCGACGGACTTGTGGCCTATTGGGCGTTTGACGAAAGCGGCGGTTCCCTGGCCAACGATGAAGTGGGAGGAAATGACGCTATCCTGGAAAACGGCGCGACGTTCACCAGCGCCGGCGTTTATGGAAATTCAGCTAAATTCGATGGGGTGGACGACTACGCGGACGCCGGTTTCCTCAACGTGTCGGGAAAGGCTCTTACCATCGCCCTCTGGTTCAAAGCCGATGACTTTGGTGTCAGCGACGCTCGTTTGATTTCCAAAGCGACCGACGTTGCGGAGCAGGCTCACTATTTCATGCTGAGCACCTTTAATAATACCTTGCGCTTCCGTCTTAAAACAGCGGATGGGAACACCGCCACCCTGATTGCCGGCTCCGGTAGTCTGAAAACGCAAACATGGTATCATGCGGCGGCTGTGTATAACGGAAGCAGCATGAAAATCTATCTGAACGGTCAGGAAATCGGCTCCATCAGCAAATCCGGGTCGCTCGCCACGAGCAACAACACGCCGGTATGGATCGGCAACAATCCTCTGTTCGCCGACCGGGCCTTTGATGGAAATATCGACGAGGTGCGGATATACAATCGGGCCTTATCCGCGTCGGAAATCCAGGATATCATGTAAAAGAGGCTGATTACAAACACGCGTAACATTGGTGACAACCCCGCGCGGCTTCGCGCGGGGTTGTTATTTTTTCATTTCCCGCCTTCGCCATACTCCCCCAAAAAACCTACGAATATACAATCATGGCGCACGATTTCCGCATTTTCCGAGGACCGGCGTCCCGAAGGATTTGAGCCGTTCTCTTGAACTTCACCTTTAAATGGCATAGATTCGATTTTACGGAAAACGTGAGATCGTTAAACCTTTTGCGACCTGAAATTTTTAAATAAGCAAAGATGCTGCGAGAGGGGCTTATGACCAGGCTGCGCCACCTTCGTTACGCTATGATAGGAGCGTTAACCGTCGTTCTTGTCGCGTTCGCCAGCGCCCCGGCGAATTGCCTTACCGTGGAGGAAGCCATAATCATGGCGGAAAAAACGCTCCCGCTCTATCAGGGAGATCAGCTCCGTCAAAGCTCGAGCAAAGCGCTTTTCGACGCTTCACTGGGCGCCTATCTGCCCACTCTGGACGCGTCGGCTTCGCAGGTACATGATTTTGAGAGCGTCGATGATTTTAATTCCAGAGCCTACGACGTCACGCTTTCCTATTTGTTGTACGATTTCGGCCGGCGCAAAGCCAATCGGTCCATAGCGCGTTATAACTGGGAGTCCACAAAAGAAAGCGTAAAAACCACCTACCTCGATCTGGCCTTCCAGGTGAAAGTGGCGTTCAACACGGTTATTGCGCGCGAAGAGGTCTTGAAACAGCGTCAAATTCAGGTTGACGACGCGACCAAGGATTATGAGGTCGCCCAGGGCAGATTTACTTCAGGAGTGGTCAAACGCTCGGATGTGCTTCAGGCCTCGGTGAGACTTGAGCAGGGCCGTTTCAACCTCATTCAGGCCGAAGGCGAATATCGCAAGGCGATAGCCGCGCTCAATTCGCTTATCGGGCAGAAACTCGACGCTGAATATAAAATTGAAGGGGCCCTGATTCAAGACGTGGAACTCCCCGATTGGAATAGATTATCGGAGTTGGTGACACAGCGGCCGGAGGTATTGCGAGCCCAATACGGCGTCGAAATAGCCAAAAATGACCGCCGCCTGGTCAACAGTGAATTTTTTCCCGATTTTTCGGTGGACGTCTCCTATGATCGTGTCCATTTCAACGAAATTCTGGGAGGTGTCAATGAGGGCGCCACAGCAGGGGTATTCGCTACCTGGAATGTGTTCGAATTGGGCAAATTTTTCCGCAGGAAATCCACCTCGTTCAATATCAAGGCCGCAGAAGCGGATGTAGATGAGCTGAAGCGGGTCTTTCTGCTGGATGTCCGTCAAACCTATGAAGATGTTATTACGGCGGACAGAAATATCATCGTGGCGAAAAGACAGCTGGAGGACGCCGAATTTAACTATTCGCAAGCGTTTGGAGAGTATAAAGTAGGGAAGGCGGATATTCTTTCCCTGGTCCAGGCCGAAAGCGCGCTCGCCGTTTCCCGTGTGCAGTTCATTGTCGCAAAACTTGACCTGGCTGTCTCAAAGGCGCTCTTGGAGCGTCAGGCTGGCGTTGATTCCATTGAAAAGGCGTTCACTTCGCCCGAGAGCTGAGCTTTAGCGCTCCATAAAGAGCCGCGCATGAAACAATTCATTATTATTTTTTTACTGCTGCTGGTGTGCGCCGCGGCGGCGTTTTACTTCTATCCGAAGCTTTTTCCCGAAGAGAAGATTGAAGTCCTGCAGACGGCGGTGGCTTCAAAAGGCGCCATCCGGGGAACGCTTGTCGAGACCGGGATTATCCAGCCCCAGGTGGGGGCGGAGGTCAAGATCGGGGCGCGGGCTACCGGAGAAATCATCGCCATGAACGTGCAGATCGGAGATGAGGTCAAAAAAGGACAGGTCATCGCTCTGATAGACGACCGCGAAATAGTGGCGAGCATAGCGGCGCAGAAAGCCGCGCTTAACGTCGCCCGCCATAACCTCGAACAGGTCAGGCTTACCCTTCCCAAGCAGATCGAGGAGGCGGAGGCGGATTACGCGTATCGAAAAATCACCTATAACCGGGAGCGGGAACTCATTAAAAAAGACTTTACGACTCAGGATGAGGTCGACCAGACCAAGAGTCTCGCCGACGCCGCGTCGGCCAAGGTGCAACGGCTCAAAGACGAGCTTATGACCGAAGTCAAAGTACTGGAATCGAGCATTGAGGAAATCAAAGCCAACATTCTGCAGCAGGAAATCCGGCTGACCTATACGCGAATAATCGCGCCCATAGATGGCGTGGTGAGCGATATCACCGCACAGAAAGGCGAAACTATCGTCTCCGGGCTCCAGGTGTCCAACCTGGTCACCGTTCTGGACCCCACCAGATTGGAATTGTGGATTTATGTGGACGAAACCGATGTGGGGCAGGTCAAAGCAGGCGCCGGCGTTGAGTATTATGTGGACACCTACCAGAATAAGGTATTTACCGGGACCGTGGAAAAGATAAACCCGCAGCCGGAAACAAAAGACAATATCGTTTATTACGTAGCCATCGTGAAGGTCAGGAAAGAGGACGCGCCGTTTCTGCGCCCGGAAATGACCGCCTATGTGAAGATCATCATCGAGGAGAAAAAGGACATTTTAACGATCCCCAACGCGGCGGTTAAATTTGAAAACGGCAAACATGTGGTGTACCGCGTCGACGAATCGGGCGGAGTCCAAAAACTGGAAGTGAAAATCGGTCTGCGCGGCGAAGATAAAACCGAACTGGTAAACGGGGCGCAGGACGGTGACGTATTGGCGACAAAAATAATCTTACCCGAGGCGAGCGGCGTTCCGGGCCAGCCTGCGCCGCGAGGCCGTTAAATGCCCGGTTTCTGTCGCATGGAAAAGGTGACCAAGTCCTTCTGGGTGGAAAGTCAGAAGGTCGAGGTTTTACGCGGCATATCCCTGGAGTTGAGGCCGGGCGATTTTGTGGCCATCGTCGGGGCTTCGGGGTCCGGAAAAACCACGCTGATGAACCTGATCGGCTGCCTGGATGTGCCGACGTCGGGCCGATACTATCTGGCGGAAAACGAAGTGTCCCGCATGACGGACGATCAGCTTTCAACGGTTCGGAACGAACACATCGGTTTCGTTTTTCAGAGTTTCTATCTGATCCCCTACGCCACGGCGCTGGAGAACGTCCTGCTGCCGGCCTTATACTCCCATGACCACAAAGACGACGCCATGAGCCGCGCCACGCGGCTCCTGGAGATGGTGGGCTTGAAGGAACGCGCGCATTTTAAACCCAACCGGCTTTCGGGCGGCGAGCAGCAGCGGGTGGCCATAGCGCGGGCTCTGATCAACCAGCCCGAAATCATATTGGCCGATGAACCCACGGGGCAACTGGATTCCAAAACAGCCGCCGAGATAATGAAAATAATGACCGGTCTCAACGAAGACGGCAAGACTATCGTGTTGGTTACGCACGATATGGACACGGCCTCCTACGCCCGCAGCAGAATCCGTATCAAGGACGGCCTGATCACGGAATCCGAGGAGCCATGAGACGTCTGTACCATTCGGCCAAACAGGCCGCGGAAGCGGTCTGGGCCTACAAACTGCGCACGCTTTTCTGTCTGTTGAGCGTGGCGCTCGGAGTGTCGTCCATTGCCATCATCGTGGCCGCCACCGAAGGCGCGTATCAGCGGGCGTACGAAATGGCCGCGAGATTCGGCCCTGATACGCTGGCGGTGTATGGCGGCAGCGATGAGTCCCGCGCCAGGGGACAGCGGGAACAAACCATAAAGCTGTCATATGTGGAAAAAGTGCGTGAAGCTTTTCCTACCGCTTACCTGCTCATCCCTTATTCCACAAAATGGGGAGTGAACGTCTCATTCAGAAACAAAAAATATCAAACACGCGTGGTCGGTTCATCGGCCAACTTCACTCAGGCGCACAATTGGCCGGTTATCCAAGGATCCGACTTGTCCGGCGAGGATGTCAATCAATCCAGAAATGTGGCGCTCATCGGGCAGGATTTGACCGCTGAACTGTTCGGTTCCGAAGAACCGATCGGTAAAAGCATATTGGTGAACAGAGTACCGGTACAAATAATAGGGGCTCTTGGAGCGCGTGGCGTCAGCGGTACAGGACACTCCCTGGACAACCGTCTCGTCATGCCCATAACCACCGTTATGAAGAAGGTCATCAACGAGCGGCAATACATCAGAGGTTTCAGAATAAAGTTTCTGGACCAGAGCAACCTAGACAGGCGCGTCAAGGAGTTGACCGCGTTTTTGCGCAACATCATGGACACGCCGGACGATCAACCCAATCAGTTCAGAATCATGTCCCCAACCCTTATCATCCAGTTTCTGGCCGGGATCACCGGCTCGCTTCTGATTTTCATCGGAACCGCGGGAATCGTGTGTCTCGTAGTGGCCGGGTTCGTGCTGGCCAATCTATTCTTGCTTTCGGTCAAGGAACGGACCAAGGAAATCGGCATACGGCGGGCGGTGGGCGCGCGGCGAAGGGATATTCGCCGCCAGTTCTTGAGTGAAGCGGTCATTGTAACCAGTTGCGGCGGGGCTCTCGGTTTTGTTATGGCTGTCGCCGGTTCGAAATTGCTGGTCTACGTGGCGGAATTTCCCATGGTCTTTTCCTGGCGGGCCTTTCTGGTGGGGATGACGCTTTCCTGGATCGTAGGGGTGACCTTTGGCTTGCAGCCGGCTTCCCAGGCCGCGAATATCGAGCCGATCGAGGCCATCAGAGGATGAAACGGATCGCGCTCAACCTGCGTATCGCCGTACGCGCCCTGCTCAGTTTTAAAGCGCGTTCCACCCTGGCCATACTGGGAGTGTTCCTGGGAACGCTCTCCCTCATTGTGGTGTACAATCTCACAGGTTCCCTGGCTCTCAAGGCCCAAAACGATCTCGACAAACTGGGCAAAAACATGCTCGTGGCCCGCAGCGGCCTCGTATTGTTACGATTCGGCCAGGGGGCGAGGTTTATGAGCGAGGATCCGAACCTGACCATGGCCGACATACGGGCCATCGATGGCGAAGCCGCCCATGTCACCGATCTGGCGCCCGCGGACAGCGCGTCCTTTCCCGTGCGCCATGGGGAAACCGTGGTTCCGGACACCCTGATCCTGGGGGTAACCCCCAACTACATCGCGGTTCGGGACTTCTCCCTCCTGCAGGGAGGCTTTATAACCGATCGCGACGACCAGGCAAGCGCGCGAGTGGCCGTGCTGGGCTATGAAGTGGCGGACAAGCTGTTCGGAACATCGGACCCCTTGGGCAAGTATATCCTCGTGCAAAGAATTCCCTGCCAGGTGATCGGCGTCATGCAAGAGCTTGGAGACGATCTGTCCGGAATAAATCAGGACAAACAGGTGTATGTGCCGTTACGGACATTTCTCCACCGCATTGTCAACCGGCGGTTCATGAGCATGCTGTATATCAAGGTTAAAAGCGCGAAGGCCTTGAAACCCGCCCAAAAGGAGATCCAGGATATTCTCCGGCGGACGCATCAAATCCGGCCCGATCAGCGCGACGATTTTACTGTTGTCGATTTGAAGGACGCCAACGCCCTGCAGACACAGACCATGGCTACTATCAACGCGCTCGGCAAGATATCCGCGCTTATTTCCTTTTTTATCGGCGGCCTGGGGATTCTCTCCATAATGACGCTCCTGGTCAATGAACGGAAACTGGAAATAGGCGTCAGGAGAGCGGTTGGGTCCAGAAACCGCGATATTGTCACGCAGTTTTTGCTGGAATCTTCATTTATTTCATTTACGGGAGCGGTGGCCGGGGTGGTCGTGGGATTTGTGGGCTGCGTGGTTATTTTCAGGTTTTTCAAGCTTCCCTTCAGTCTGTCGATTACCGGTTTCGTAATCTCCATCATCGCGTCGATCGCCGTGGGTCTTTTGGGTGGAGTCTATCCCGCCAAGAAAGCCACCGCGATCCAGCCGGTGAACATTCTTCGATCCTGACACCCGCCGCTTCAGAGGCTGTCGATTTTGAATTTGTGGGAGGGAACTTTTTGAAAATGTGGTTATGCCGTTAGCTCCGAAAGATAGCAAATGGATTCCTTCTCCCTTTGGGAGAAGGCCAGGATGAGGGTTGATAAGTAATGCGGGGGATTCACATCCCCCGCGCCCCCTATAGAGTTTTCTCGCTGCGCTCGAAATTGCAAGCGGCTGTTGAGGCGTATGGATGAGACAGCAGGCAACCGAAACCAGGTCGGATTGACCTTATCGCGCAAGCGGTTAATACTATTTCGGAGTAAAAGCAATAGCCACTTTTGAAAAAAGTTCCCTCCCACACCCACTCTAAAAACCTTAAGTTATTGAAAGTAGAAATATTTCAGGCAAGAGCTTTTGTCACTTCAAGCGTAACGAGAAATCTCACGCAGGGGGCGCGCCCCGCGAATAGCGGGATCTGCGAGGGGCGAGATCCTCGCGCGCGCCTTTTCCACGCTTTTATCGGCGCCCTCTTCAGGAGGGGATTGAGGTCAGCCTCGCATAACCTTCTTCTATGGCGGCGTAATCTAGGCGCATACTAGCCAGATCGTCCAGGCAGGCGCTTTTGTTAAGAACCGCCGAACGCGAAAAGGAGCCTTTCAGGTAGGCCCCGCGCGTTGCGCAGATTTCCGCCCACAGCTGCGGCAGACCGGGAACAGTGATCCGTTTTGCGGCCGCTTCAATTTGATCGCAGAACGGACAGAACAGCGCGTCCACGGCCCATTGTTGATCGCAGAGCGCGCAGCAGAGCGTCTTTTCCTTCGCCTCCGGTTCCATGTAGGCGAGGTGGGGACGCGAACCGCAAACCGGGCATGTTCCGCGCCGCCATGAGTCAAGACTGAGCCCGGCCGACGCGCTTCGCAACGCCGGCTGCAGACGCGCTTTGACCGCGGAGTGCGCCAGAAAAACGAGCAATCCCACATCCATCCTGCGCTCGGCCGAAAGCCGCTCGATTTTGGCAAAGTCGCCGCGCGAAACGTCCAGCAACAGCGCGGCGTCTTCAAAGTAGCGGTCATTGAAAAGCTTTAAAATCGCTTGAAGGTTATCCTGAAGGATGGGATGGTTCCCTGCGTTGAGGCTCAGGAACGTCTTGAGAGCGGACACGACGGCTTCCACATCTATGGTAAAGTCCGCCGGTCCAAACAGGGGAAGTGTCCCCGATCCCTTTTCCGGCGGCGCGGCGCCGGTTTCCAGCATGAGTTCATCGCGCGCCCGTAACACGTCCACATAAAATTCCATGACCGGCCGCGCTACCTTGGTCTGATCGACGATCTTCGCGATGAGCGCTCCCCAGTTTACGTTCTCGTTTCGCGTTGTTTTCATATGGCTCTCAATCACGGCTTTACGCGGACTCGCCGCGCTGTTGTGAAGATTAAAAAGCCCCTCCGGCGTAAGATACCTGGGGAGGGGCTAAAAAAACAACGGATTAGCCACGTTCAGCGGATGAATAAAACCCTGCATGTGGCCCGCCGGAACACCTTTTCTGCCGTGGCGCCGAATCTGAGTTGTTCGGCCAGTCGGCTGTGTCCTTTGACGCCCATGACGATGAGGTCCACTTTTTCCTTATCGGCCGTTTCCAGAATCTTTTCCCACGGAATACCGACCGTTATCAGTGACGAATGATCGACCTCGCTTGTCTCCATACCGGTGAGAATGGATTTAAGCTCCTCGACCCGTTCGTTCTCCATGTTATTGATGGCGTCTTCAACGATCTTCTCCACTTCGGGCTGAGCCAGCCGCCCCGCAAGCCGTTCCAGGTCCTCATAGCGGCTCTCGTCGATCACACTGACGATCAGAAGCGCGGCGCCCAGTTTTTCAGCCAGAAAGAAGGCTTCCTGCAGCGTTCTGGGGGAAGTCTTGGAGAAGTCTATGGCGCAGAGTATTTTGCGAATGACCGGATCGAAATTCATGCGGCGGCCCTCCTTAGCCTGCGGCGCTCCTCAATAGGCAGGGTAAGCGTGGGATCGCGCTTTATCCGCGCCTTTTGCATCAGATAGACCACCCCCCACAAGGCCATGCCAATGAAATCCGCAAAGTATTTGGCTTCCGACAGCCCCGTCACCGAGACAAGTAACGCGGGAAAGAAAAGAAGCGTGGTGGCGACCGCGAATATGAACCATTCCAGAATAGTTGTGGCGCAGAGCATATACCCCATGGTCAAACTGCCGAAGGCGATGGTACCCAGGGTAATGGTGATATAGGCCAGTATGATGTTATGCCAGTCACCCGAAAGCAAAAATCCCGGAGAATAAGCGAACAGAAACGGCCCGATATAGAGCATTTTTGCAAATTTAAAGGAGGTCCACCCTGTTTTCCACGGATCCGATCCCGCGATGGCGGCCCCCGCGTAGGCCGCCACACAGACCGGTGGCGTTATGTTGGAATCCTGACTGAACCAGTAGACGATCATATGCGACGAGATCAGGACCCAGGGGATAAAGACAAGCAGATCCTGCGTAATCTCCATCTCCGCGAAAGAAGCGACTCCGAACATGGTCACGGCGATCATGTCCCTGACCGCCTGTCCGGCCAGAACCACCGTAATGAGGTACGCCGCGGTCACCGGAACCCCCATTCCCAGGATCAACGACGCCAGGCCGATCAGCAGAATAGCCAGCGGCAGAATACCCACGGACAGGCTGATGATGATGTCGGAAAACCTCAAGCCTATGCCGGTGAGCGCGATAGTGCCTACGATTATACCGATAACGCCCACCGTGGCGCCGATGATGAGCGTATTGCGCGCCCCCTCCATCATGGCTTCCAGTATCTGGCGCGGCCCCATTCTATGATCCTTGGTGGTCCAACTGATGGCCACGCATGAAATGGTGGCCCAAAACGCAGAGTATCCGGGAGAATATCCCACCAGCATGAGAACCACGATGACGACCAGCGGAATGGACATCAACCATTGGGTTTTGAGGATCTGCCACGCCGTGGGCGCGTTGTCGTCGCGAATTCCTACCAGCCCATACCGTTTGGCCTCGAAATGCACCATGGTGAAAACCGAGAGAAAGTAGATCAACGCCGGGAACACGGCCATTTTCATGATCTGAACGTAAGGAATCTCGGTCAGCTCGGCCATGAGGAAGCCGCCGGCGCCCATGATGGGCGGCATGAACATGCCGCCGATGGATGCGGCCGGTTCGATGGCCCCCGCCACATGTGGCTTGAAACCGGCTTTTTTCATCAAGGGTATGGTAAACGCGCCGGTCGAAACCGTGTTGGCGATCGCCGAACCTGAAACCGAACCGAAAAAACCGGAAGCGATGACCGCGACTTTCGCCGGGCCGCCGACGGTGCGACCGGCGAGAGCCATGGGCAGATCCAGAAAGAACCGCGAGCATCCCGACGCCTTGAGAAAGGAGCCGAAAAATATGAACAGGATAACGTAGGTCACCAGGACGTCGGCCATGATGCCGAACACGCCTTCCTGTTTCAGGTACACATGGTTCAGGGCGCGTTTGAACGTAAATCCGTCATGGGCGAACATGTTCAGAATAGGAATATGTTCGAGCAGGTTTCCCCAGAACGCGTACGCCAGAAACGCCAGCCCCACGATGGTCATGGACCATCCCAGGACCCGGCGGGCCACCTCCAGGGAGAGCGCGATACCGATCACGCTGGCCAGGGTGTCCCATTGGTTTTCCGATCCCATGCGGTAGTTGAGGTTTTCAAATTCCACCATCCAGTAGCCGACCGCGCCGATGGCCAAAAGCGCCAGCACAATGTCAAAAATGGACGGGTGGGTCTGTGGGGACTTCCGCCATAAGGGATAGCAGAGAAAAACCAGAACGTAGGTCACGAGCACATAAATGCCACGATGGTACTGCGCCGCGACCGGCACAAAACCAGCGTTATAGAGATAGAAGAGCACCATGAAGACGCCCAAGGCGGAGGTCAGATAATACCAGAACCCCGTCATGGGACGACCGGTCTTGGAGTCTTTTCGGACTATTTCATCAAGCTTCCCCTTATCGGCGCCTTCAATTCGCAGCTCCTCCATAAACGCTCCTTTGCTCGTCTCAGGAAGTGAGAAGGGGAGGGTTAAATACCCTCCCCCCGGTATGGCATCTCAGTATAGGGTGTTAATCCACGGGCTTGAGGTTGTCCGGGATGTCGACGCTGTTTTCCTTCCAGAACTTGTACGCGCCTTTGTGGAGCGGCACGGAAGACCCGGAGAAATTATTTTGCAGGTTCATGGATTTGAAGGTTTTTTTGGCGGCGGTCATCGCCGTCATGCCGGCTTCCGACCACAGCTCTTTCATTACCTTATACACCAGCTCTTCAGGGACTTCCTTGCTGGTGGTCAGTATGGTGGAATCCTGGAATGTTTCGCACGCGGGCATATCCTTTCCATAGGTACCCGCCGGGATGGTGGTGGGGGAATAAGCGAATTCCTTATAAAATCCACTGGCTTCGGCGTCCTTATGCACGTCGATGAGCCGAATCTTTACTTGCACCGCCGCTTCGATGATCGAACGGTTCGGATAGCCTACCAATACCCAGAAAGCGTCGATCTTGCCGTCCTGAAAAGCGCTCGCCGCGGCCGAATAGCCGAGAAATTGGGGACTGAATTTGTCCCATACGCCCAGGTGACGGAAAAAACGCTCCGCGGACGCGGCCGCGCCGGAGCCGGCGTTACCCACCGCCACGCGCTTTCCTTCCAGGTCCTTGGCGCTCTTGAAGGGGCTGTCCTCGCGCACAACCAACTGGGCCGGCGCTCCGTACAGATACCCCATGGAACGTATTTTATCGTATTTGTTCGAATCCTTGGGCAGATTCCCCTTAAATCCCAGCGCCGAGTCCACCGCGTAGCACATACCGAAGGTCGACTCGCCGGAGTTTACCCGTTTCACGTTTTCGACCGATCCGCCGGATCCAACCGCGCTCGCTTTGATACTGGGATCTTGCTTGGGAATGAAGATGGCCATGGCGTTTGCGAACGTGTTGAATGTCCCTCCCGTAGGGCCGCCGCCGATTTTGACTTTGTACTCTTCGGCCGTGGCCGGGGCGGACGTTAGTCCCAAACACACAAACAGGGTAGCCAAAAGAATCGCAAATACAGCTTTCTTCATACGAGTCACTCCTTTGCCATTAACCTATGGGTTGAAAGCCTGCCGACCCACAAACCGGCCAGGACGCCGCCCGCCATCCACTCTTTTCATATACTGAACGAGCGTATGAAGTCATGGCCATGTCACAGATCGGAAATACTGCAATAATTAAGAAAAAATTTTCAATAAACCACGTTGGCATATAAAGAAAACGATGAAACCCGTAAATCCGAAAGGAACTGAAAGAAAGATGGCGCTTTCGTCTGCATACTGTGTACTATGCCCAAAAGGTTTTAGATAGTCAAGGTTTCATATAATGAAAAAAAGGAGCGTAACTTTTTTGCGTATTGAGCGTTGACGCTTGAGGGGCGCTCGAACAATCGTTGCGGCCCGCCATGACCTTCAGTCATGGGTGGTCCGGATGGTTTTTCTGCCTCACCGGGTACGCTATAACGCCCTATAAAACATGCGATGCTTATCGACCGGCGTAAAACTGCCCTGTTTCATGGGGAGGGCTTCGTGCGAGCCTATGACGAGATATCCTTCCCCGATCAACGCTTCGCGCAGGCGTTCCAGCAAAGCAATGATGATATGTTCCGAAAAGTAGGTAAACATATTGTTACGCGCTAATATGATAGCACAATCCGCGGGAAACGGGTCTTCTAAAAAGTCCTGTTCCACGAACAGGACGCTCCGGCGATGCGTTTCGTTAATGCGGAATAAACCCGGGCCGGCCTCTTCAAAATGTTTCCGAAGCAGGTCCCCCGGGACTTCTTTAAGGCTGCTGACTCCATACACGCCTTCCCGAGCCCGCGCCAGACACTCGGGCGAAATATCCGTGGCCACAAGCTCGATGCCCGTCCGTTCCGATTTTTGACTCCCCAGCTCGCTAAGCAGAATCGACAGACTGTAGGGCTCCTCGCCCCCGGCGCACCCGGCGCTCCATATTCTGAGTCCGGCTCCTCTCCTCTGCAGCAATTCGGGTAGTATGGAGTTCCCCAGACGCTCCCACAACATCCGGTCGCGAAAAAACCTGCTGATGGTGACCGCGGTCAGTTGGTTGAATTCTTTCCGCTTAACCGGATCGCCCAACATGAACGCGCAATAGTCTTCCGCGCGCTCGTATCCCAGGTCCCGCATGTGTCGGAAAAGCCGTTTCCGAACCCCCTTCCGCACCTTTCTATAACCTTTGCGGGACCGGCCCGAGCAGTCGAGGATTTGGCAAAAAAGCTCTTGCGGACGCATGGGCGCGGATCTCCCTTGGCCTAACGCGAGGCGTTTCCCCCCGCTCGCCAGGCGCTGAAACTTTTCATAGGTATGAGTATATAGCAGCCGCGGGAAAAGCCAAGGGAAACCGCGGACCTGGTAACGTCCGGATTCCCTGACGCGCTTTTTCCGCCGTGTGTGGACTTGAGGCGGGTGGTGGAGGAATTTTTCCGCGGAAAAATCCCTCCCCATACCTTGTGAGGATTTCCGATCAGTTGGATCAGGCTCTGACTAGCGCAATCCGTCTTCTTTCTTGGCGTCTTCCTTTTTCAGTCCGCCCACGCGGGGAAGCGGCCGGCCGGAATCGGTAACCACCAGCGCCACCACGATTTCATCGCCACGGGGAGCGTCCTGCACGCGGACCGGCACGGCGTCGAAATGGCTTCGGACAAAGGCCGCGTCTTTATAGTGAATGGGAACGTCGATTTCGGTTCCCGGCCCGCCCATTTTCTTGGCCGAGGGAATTATGGCCTTGCCTCCGGCCAGGGCGTCGCGAAAGGGTTTTCCCAGGCGCGGATGCAAAATGGCGGCCGCGTGTTCCAACTCGCCCATGGTCCCCACAATGGCCGCTTTACCGTAGCTTTCAGCCTGTTGAGGCTCGATCCCCAGGGCCTTGACCGCCATGTCGCCAAGGGTTCCGCCCAGCTCTTCTCCGGTGGCCATTAATTCTTCAAGGTCTTCCTGATATTTCCCGGCAAAGGGATTCTGGATAACCGCCACCGCGACCGCGCGTCTGGTGGGCGGGTTGACTTCCCGTCCCATCTCTCTGCGTGTTTCTTCCACGGTAGTGACAAATTTACGGACAATCATGACTTCTCTCCTTTATACCCGCTTTCCTCATGTGGCCTGGGAAACCGGTCGCAGTAACGCCTCCACAGCGGCGGTGGCGCGCATTCGGCCTTGCGCCGCGACGCAGGCGCCGAACACGGCGCCGCTATCCACTAATTTTTGCGCTTTGGCTATTCCCAGATCAAGCGCTCTTTCGATTTCTTCGTTCCGCAAACGGCCTACCCGCGCCGTCACCATAAGCCCTCCCAAATCGCTCCCGGTGTCCAGCTTATTGGCCGGAACCCGCTCGACCTCGGGACTTTCCACGTACGTGGCGTTGGCTATGGTCGTGGCCGCGGCGTCGGCCAGGGCCGCTGTTTTGGCCAGTACGGTGGCGGCGTCGGCCACTCCGCGGGTGAGACTTCGACCGCCCAGCCCGCTGGTGGCCGCGCCGCCGAGGTTCATGCCCGCTTCGACCGTGACCTTGGCCCCCACGTGGGTCTCTTCTATCTTTTCCCGAATTCCGATGGACAGGAGGCCGTCGCCTTTCAGGCGAAACGCGATGTCGCCGCCGTTATTGACGACCACCCTGGTCATACCGCGCCGCTCCAGATAATCCGCCGTGGCGTCGGCGATCGTCCCGGCGACCGCAGCCATGGGTGTGAGATCCTCCGAATCCATGGCCAGCGCGGCGCGCCACATGGTTTCCACAAGCGGATCGGCGCCGCTCAGATCGGTCTCAACGGCCGGGACTTTCAGGGCCGCCAGCCCCGCCGCTATCCGTTCCAGGAACGATATGGCCTCTTTCCCGGCCGCGCGGCTCAAATCCGGCTGTTTTACCATGCCCACCTGCGCTTCGATAAACATCCGCATCGGTCCGCACTGAACCAGAATCGAGCCGTCACGCAGGGGCAGAATTTCATGATCCCACACGAGCGATCGTCCTATCCCCGGAACCCGAAGGGCCTGATGGCCTCCAGATGGCCTCCCATTTCCCGGTAATCGTCCAGCGTCATGGTGTATTCAACCGGGCATACGGTGGCCGGAGTAGGCACCCAGGTAAAGGCGCCGGCCATGACCTTTTCCACATCCACCAGGAAATTTATTCCACCTCCCGGCAGGACGAACGTGGGCGCTCCACCGATGGTCAGCCGCGCCTTCATAGCGTGTACCGCCTTGGTCAGCTTGATGGGATAACGCGTTACCCCGGCCCGCGCGCTGCCGCCCGTTCCTCCCGCGTAGACCGCCGAGACACGGGACTCCTGGCAGGTGTCCGCCAGTTCTTTCACCACCGTCCCGGCGTCCTTGGGCATTTCGATGCGGCTCAGTTTCCCCGCGTCAGTCACGGTGAACATGGCCGCGTTCCGGCCGGTGGTTTCGGTAATCAGAATTTTCATACCCGGCCGCGCGATCTTCATGTCCATGCCCGCGATCACGCTTTCCGGCTCCACAATGGAGGTTCCGCCCCAGCCCTTGCCGTGGTCGCCGAAATGTCTCCCCGGCGTGCTGCGGGGAAACACCAAACGAACGCCACTTGGAACCGCGCCCACAAAGACGCCCGCCGCGTGCTCGCTCATGAGGCCCGTGAGATGGCTGTCTATAACCACGACCTCGTCGGCAACGTCCTTGAACAACTGCGAAAACAGCCCCAGGGTCGCGCTTCCGCAGCCCACCCGCATGACCGTGTCTTCCACGCCGTCGATAACCGGACGCTCTCCGACCTGCAATTCCAGGCGGCTGCCACCTTTGATCTTTACTTTCACCCGTTTGCGGTTGGCTATTTCGCAAATAAGCCGGGCCGCTTTGAGCCCGTCGGAGCCGGTAAGGATATTGACGCCGCCCAGGGAAAGTATCTTGGACCCGTATTCCTCGGTGGTAAGGTGTCCAATATACTTGTTGCGGTACAGAACCGGCGCGCCTTCCTCGCCGATGGTCATATCGGTGTCCAGTTTGACCTTGATTCCCGAATAACTCAACGGCGCCTCGGTAACCACGGTGACCACGTCGACTCCGTCCACTTTACTTTGGACAATGTGCGGCGCCGGTTTGCAGTCGGGATAGGTGGTCCCCGCGCCGATGGCGGTTATCAAAGGCCGCCTGATGGCCGGGTTCCAATCCGGACCGATCAGGTCCTTGACCTGTTCGTAGGTTTGCAGCGGTATGGTGCGCTCCAGCGCGCCGCCCTTGTTTATAAACCGCTGGCACGCGCCGGTGTAGCCTTCCCTGATACGGCAGCGGATAGGGCACGATTCGCAGGTGATAGACCCCGGAACTGGCGCGTCCTCGGAAAACAGCGCCTCCTCGGGACACACCTTCAGGCACGCGCCGCAATCGGCGCACGATTCGCCGATGCGGGCTTTCTTTTCAACAAGCTTGATGGCGCCGACCGGGCAGTCCAGGACACATTTGCCGCAGCCTTCGCATTTTTCCACAATGACTTGCATGGTTAGACGACCTTCGCCGCCCGAACCGCGGGCGGAGTGTTCCTGCTCTTTTTCACCACGATCTCGCCGTCGACCATAATCATGGAAACGCCGGGAACGTCACCGGCCTTGATGGCGGCCAGCGCGTCGGAGCCGACCGATCCCATGGGCGCGTCCATGGAAACGATGTCCGCGGCCAGACCGACTTTGATGAAACCCCGGTCCAGGTTATGCGCGCGAGCCGTGTTGCCGGTGGCCATGCAAATGGCCTGTTCCGGCTTGAGATCGGTAAACGGCACCGCCGTGGCCATAACCCGCAGAATTCCCAGAGGTACCACTCCCGTGCCCGAAGGCGCGTCATTGCCGATGATGAAGCGGCTCAAGGCCTTGTGTTCGATGCCCAGTTTGACCGCTTCGACCAGTATCTTCATGTTGCCGCAATGCGCCAGCTCCAGAAAATAAGTGGTTTCGGTTATGAGCCGCCGCACTTCCTCCAGCGAAACCGCCGTGGGTCCGCCGTTGATGTGGGATGCGATATCCGGGTCGGTGGCCATCACCTGGGCGGCGGAAACGGTGTCGCTTCCCGGAATGGATGTGCCGCCGGTGTGCATCATGACCTTCATGCCGTATTTCTTGGCCCAGGCCACCATTTCCCTGGAGTCTTCGGGAAATTTCACCGAACCCAGTCCGACTTCGCCCACGATTTTGACGCCCTCCCGGGCCATTTCCGCAAAATCGGACTCTTTCAGCCCTTTCTCCAGGATCACCGCGCCGCCTTCCACCTTGGCGCCGCCGGGCCGGAAGTTGGCGAAGGATTTGGCCGCCAGAATGGCCAGCGCCTTGGCGCCCGCCGGGTCCTTGGGGCGTCCGGGAAGATGGACCTCGCCCGCCGAAATAAAGGTGGTCACGCCGCCGTGCAGTTCGCTGTCCAAAAAGCCTATCTGCTGCTGGCGGGGCGTGTAATCGCCCAGGACCACGTGGCAGTGGGAGTCGATCAGTCCGGGTGTGATGGCGCTGCCGTTGGCGTCAACCACCACGTCCGCGCCCTTGGTTTCCAGCGCGGAACCGGAGCCGATTTCCGCTATTTTTCCGTCTTTTATCAGCAGAGCGTCCGCGTCCAGCAGCGGATTGTCGATGTCCCCGCTCACCAGCGCGCCGATGTTTTTGATCAATGTCACAGTCATAAGCCTCCCCTTTCTGTTTTCGCCCGCACGCTCAGACTGGCCTTGAGGGTTCGCTCAAGGTTGGCGGGCAGATCGTAAATCCTTACCCCCAGGGCGTTGGCGATGGCGTTCAGTATCGCCGGTGCGGTGGGGATGAGCGCCGGTTCTCCAACGCCCTTGGCGCCGTACGGTCCGCTCGGTTCGGGATCTTCTATGATAATCGAGGTGATTTTGGGCATATCGGCGGCGGTGGGAATGTGGTAATCCTGCATGGATTCGGTGGCGCCGGGAATGTATTCCTCCATTATAGCGTACCCCATACCCATGGCCACGCCGCTGTATATCTGCCCGTGCACGTTCCGCGGATTTATGGCCCTGCCCACATCATGCGCCGCCACCACGCTGAGCACCCTGACCTCACCGGTGTAGGTGTCCACTTCCACCTCCGCCACGTGCGTGGCGAACGCGTAGGTGGCGTACGGAGAGCCCTGCCCGTTGGCCCGATCCAGCGGGGTGGTCGGCGGGTCGAAGTATCCCTGCCATGACAGCGGCATGCCGGTGCGGTGGGCCCTTCGGGCGATGTGCGCGAAAGGCACCGAAACGTCCGGGTCATTCTTGGACCGGACCGCTCCGTCTTTGACCTCCAGATCGGCGCGGCTGACCCTGAGAATCAGGGCGGCTTCGGTGAGCAGCATGTCTTTCAGCTTGCCCGCCGCGTCCAGCACGGCGTTTCCCGATATATAAGTCTGCCTGCTGGCGGAAGTGGCCCCCGCTGACGTGGTGTAGCGGGTGTCCGCGACCACCATGCGTATTTCATCGGGTTTGACCTCCATCATTTCGGCGGCCATTTGCCGCAGCACCGTGGTGGAGCCCTGGCCGATATCGGCCGCCCCGGTAAACACGGTAATGGCCCCGTCCGGACTCATTTCCACACGCGCGGTGGAGGGGTTGGGCATGCCGGTGTTGCCGATGCCGTACATCATCGAGGCTATCCCGACTCCTCTTCTGAGGTGCGCCGCCGGAGCATCTCGCTTATTCCGCGCGCTTTCTTCATACGAAAGCGCGACCGCTTCGATGGTGGCGCCGACGCCCACGCTGGCCGAAAGCTCCTGGCCCGTCGCGGTCCGCGACCCTACCCGAAGCGCGTTGATCCGGCGGATTTCCACCGGGCTCATGCCCAGCTTTTCCGCCAGCAGATCCATTTGCGATTCATGCGCGAACGCGGCCTGAGGCACGCCGAACCCACGCATGGCCCCGCACATGGGGTTGTTGGTATAGACGAATTCAGTCTCCACATGGACATGCGGGACCTCATAAGGGCCGGTTATGTGAGCCGCCACCCTGCTGGTCACCGCCAGCCCGTAGGAAGCGTACGCCCCGGTGTCGCCCAGAATCCGGGCCTTGACGGCCTGAAGTTTTCCGTCCGCGGAAGCCCCGGTGGTCACCCGCATGGTTATGGGGTGCCGCTTGGCGGTGCACAGATAGGCTTCTTCGCGGGAATAGATCATCTTGGCGGGACGTTTCAGCTTGTACGCCACCAGGGCCACGAAACCCTGTACATTCATGTCCAGTTTGGACCCGAAGCCGCCGCCCGTGGCCACCTGGATGATCCGCGCCTGGCTTTCGTCAACGCCGAGTATCTCCGCCACATCCTTTTGATCGTAGTGCGGATTCTGAGTGGACGCGAACACGGTCACCGTTCCATCGGGTTCGATGTAGGCGAGACCGGCGTCAGGCTCCAGGTAGGTATGCTCGATAAAGGTGGTGGTGTAGGCTCTTTCGACCACAACCTCGGCGTTTTTCAGCGCCTCCTCCGCGTCTCCTTTTTCTATGAATCGGCGGCCGAGCACATTTCCTTTTTCGTGAATGGCGGGCGCGTCAGAGGCCAGCGCTTCCAGGGGATCGTGGATGGCGGGCAGATCCTCGTAGGACACGTAGATCTTCGAACGCGCCTCCTCGGCCGCCTCCCGGGTTTCTCCCACCACCAGAGCCACCGGATCGCCCACGTAGCGGACTTTGTCGTCCACCAGAAGACGCTGATCCTTGTTGATTATGCCCAGCCTGTTGACGCCCGGAATGTCGGCCGCGGTGAAGACGGCCAGGCAGCCGGGCGTTTCCAGGGCCTTTGAGCTGTCCACGCCCAGGAGACGCGCGTGGCTGCGGTCGCTGCGAAGCGCGACCACATGAACCATATTCTCCAGCCGCATATCGGCGGCAAAGGACGCGGAGCCCAGAAGGCGCTCCAACGCGCCGACCCTGGCCGCGTTCGTTCCTATACTGTCAAGCCGGCCGCTTTTCATTGTCCTAAACCATGGCCACGCCGAACGCCTGGCTCAACGCCTTGATAACCAGACCTTCCACCGCGGGTCGCTTATATTCGGTTGTGGACCGTATTCCGCTGATCCGGATCATTTCCTTGGACACCCTTTGAGACGCCTCCATAATCAATTTCGGGGAGGGTTTCTTTCCCAGCAACGCCTGTTCCGCGTCGGTCATCCGCCGGGGCGCGGGCATGACGGACCCCACCGACAAACGAAGGTCGGAGGTTTGGCCCTGGGAATCGGTTGCGGCGAGTACCGCCGCGCTCATGCGCGCCACGGACAGGGCCCGCCTGCGGGCTACCCGCTGCCAGGCGTATCGATAACCGGCCGGCATGGGCTCCAGCAGAAACGCGCTGATAAGCTCACCCGGCCGCAACGAGGTTTTTTTTACCCCGACGATCACCTCTTCCACCGGTAACGTCCTGGTTCCGTCGGCGCTCCTGATTTCGGCCAGGGCCTTATGCGCCACCAACGCGGGCACGCTGTCGCCCGCCGGATTGGCGTTGGCCACATTGCCGCCCACGGTCCCGGTATTTCTTATCTGAACGCTTCCCACGCATTGGGCCGCCATAACCAACACCGGCGCGTGTTTTCGAACCGCGTCGGAAGCGATAATTTCACTGTAGGTGGCCGTCGCGCCCAAGCGCAACACGCCGTCCTCCAAACGGATGGCTTTCAACTCCTCCAGCCGCGAAATATCGACCAGCGCCTCCGCGCGAGCCTTCCCCTCGCGGACTTCGATCAGCAGGTCGGTCCCGCCCGCCAGTATTCTCGCGGCCGGCCCGAACTCCTTCAGAGCCTGAAGGGCTTGGGCTGTCGAGTCCGGCCGGATATATCGGAATTTGGATCTCATGAGCCTTTTTTTCCGCTCCGGTCGCGCGCGACCTTTTCGATGGCGCTGACGATTTGTTCGTACCCGGTGCAGCGGCACAGATTCCCGGCGATTCCGTCGATAATCTCCTCACGGGTGGGGTGCGGATTCGCGTCCAAAAGCGCCTTTGCCGCCAGCAGCATGCCCGGCGTGCAGAACCCGCACTGGACCGCGCCTTCATCGAGGAACGCCTGTTGAAGCGGATGGAGTTTGTCTTTGGCGCCCAACCCTTCCACCGTGACAACGACACGCCCTTCAAGTTGGGGCGCCAGCATGAGGCAGGAGTTCACCGCTTTTCCGTCCACGATGATGGTGCACGCGCCGCACTCGCCGATGCCGCAGCCTTCCTTTGTCCCGGTAAGGTCCAGACGGTCGCGCAGCGCGGCCAGCGCGGTTTCTTCGGGCGGCGCCTTCACCATGACCGAGGCGCCGTTGAGGGTAAAGGAAATCTCGGTGAGCGCGGCGCCTCCGCCGGACCCTGACGCCGCGCTTTCTTTTTTGTGAATAGACCGTGGAGTGGTCATTGCATACCGTCCTACGCTTGGGGCCTGCGCGAAAACGGAATCACACCCAGCGGGCGGTGACCGTTTTTTCATCCATGAACAGTCTCATGGAAGCCATGCGCGACTTGGCGGTCCCCACGAAGGATTGCCTTCGGGAGCCCAGCGGGAAAAACGCGTACGGCTGCGCCACGCCCACATTGACGCCAACATTGCCGACGTTGACCTCACGGATAAACTGGCGCGCCGATTTGCCGCTGCTGGTCATGACGCAGGCGGAATGTCCCAGGTCGGTTTTGGTGTTGATCCATTCTATGGCTTCATCCATGCTTCCGCAGCGAATCAGGGCGGCGACCGGGCCAAAGGCTTCTTCCTTGGCCATGGCCATGTCCACATTGACGTCGCTCAGAATGGTGGGCCCCAGAAAATATCCGCCGGGGTAATCCTTGACCTGCGGTTTTCTGCCGTCGAGGATCAATTTCGCGCCTTCCTTGAGCGATTCATCGATCCAGGCGATAACCTTGTCTTTTCCCTCGGGCGTGCTCATGGGCCCCAATTCGGTGGATTCGTCGAGCCCGTATCCCAGTTTCATGCTCGCGCTGGCGTCGGTGAACGATTCCTTGACCTCGTCGTACTTGTCGCCGACCACCACCACATTGTCCACTCCCAGGCACCGCTGTCCGGCCATGCCGAAGCAGGACCGCAGCAGCCACTGGGTTCCGGAGCCCAGGTCCGCGTCGGGCATGATAACCAGATGGTTTTTCCCGTTGCCGTTGATGGACGACGTCTTGCCCAGCCTGCCGCACTGCGCGAACAGGTCGTGTCCCGCGCGGTTGGAGCCGATAAAGCCCACGCCCTTTATTTCCGGCTGTTCCAGGATGTACTTATTGATGGTCCGGCCGCCGTGAACCAGGTTTATCACGCCGGGAGGAATACCCGCTTCCTGCGCCACTCTGCAAATGGCCTCGGCGGCTATCGGGTCCTGCCTGCTGGGGCTGACCACCACCGTGCATCCCGCCGCCAGCGCGTAGGGCACGAACGACGACCAGGCGTGCATGGGTATGTTGCCGGGGGTGACGATCAGGAACGCCCCCAGCGGCTCCCAGAACAGATATTGATCGATGCCGTTGGCCAGTTGCAGCATGAGTTCGTTCTGTTTGGCCAGGCCATAGATCGCCGAACAGGCCGATTCTATGTTTTCGATTACCCTGCGGACCGATCCGATCGATTCGCCGATGGTCCGGCCGTGATCCTGGGTCAGTACGCGGGTTAGGTAATCGAAGCGCTCCTCGAATTTGCCCCGCATGTCGAACAGCATCTTGGCCCGTTCCCGCATGGGGAAGTCTTTCCATTCCTGGAAGGCGTTATGCGCCGCCTCGACCGCGGATCGGGCTTCCTCTTCGGTGGCCTGGGGAAATTCTGCGATCACTTCGCCGGTCGCGGGGTTTGTGGTCTGATTGATAACGCCTGACTTGGACTCGACCCATTCGCCGTTAATGAAAAGTTTTAATGTTCCGTAGTGTTTCTGCACTTCTGGTAGCAACGCCACGTGCGCCTCCTCTGTAAAATAATCGATACATACCTGTATTTGTTACCGTCCGGCCTTTTGCAGCCGCAACGGTAGCTTGCGTTTAACCGGGCGGCGCAGGGTTTTTCGAGCCCCTTGCCGCCGCCGTTCCCATTCTTGTGGACTGCGCGCTTGGCGCGCGTTTGTTACATGGCGAGATACGCCTTTTTCACGTGATCGTCAGCCATGAGATCCTTGCCGGCGCCTTCCATAACCACGCGCCCGTTCTCCAGAACGTAAGCGCGGTCGGTGATTTCCAGCGAAAAGTGAACGTTTTGTTCCACCAGCAACACCGTGAGTCCCATGGCGCTGATCTCGCGTATGGTGTCGAAAACCCGCGTCACCAGCAACGGCTGCAATCCCAGAGAAGGTTCGTCAAGCAGCAGGAGGATAGGATTGGACATGAGCGCGCGGCCTATGGCCAGCATCTGGCGTTCGCCGCCGCTCAGCGTACCGCCTTTCTGTTCCCGCCGTTCATACAAACGGGGGAAAAAATCAAAAATCATTTGCAGGTTTTTCTCTCGATCCACGCGCGCGGATTTGATAAACGAGCCCATTCTCAAATTATCCAGCACGCTCATTTCCGAAAAAACGCGCGCCCCTTCGGGCACGATGGTCAGCCCGCGCCGCACCACTTTTTCCGGCGGAAGCTGGCTGATCTCCGTTCCCTGGAAGGTAATGGCGCCTTTGCGGGGGTGCTGAAACCCCATGATGGAGTTCAGCAGCGTGCTTTTTCCCGCGCCGTTGGGGCCGATCACCGTCACGATCTCCCCTTTGCGCACTTCTATACTGGCGTTCCAGACAACCTGGACGTCCCGATAACATATGTCGATATTGTCGACTCGCAGCAGCGTTTCACTCATAACGTTTCGCTCATCATGGCCGAGACCCGCTCGCCAAGGTACGCCTGAATGACCTGTTCATTGTTCATGACTTCCCGGGGCGGACCCTCGGCGAGTTTCGCGCCGAAGTTGAGAACGACGATCCGATCCGATATGCCCATCACCGCGCGCATGATGTGTTCAACCACGATAATGGATACGCCGGCGTCTCTGATCTTGCGCAACAGGATCAGGGCTTCCTCGATTTCGTTGGGGTTCAGCCCGGCCATATTTTCATCCAGCAGCAGAACCTTGGCGTTGGTGGCCAGCGCGCGGGCCAGTTCCAGCCTTCTCCTGCCCGGCACGGTAATGGCGCCGGAGGGCTTATGCTTGTCACCGCCCAAACCCACGAAATCGATCACTTCGTCCGTTTTTCCGGCCGCCTCTTTCATGCGCATGCCGCCGCCATGCAGGGCCCCGACCAGCACATTTTCAAAGACCGTCATGGCGCGGAACGGCTCCACGATCTGCGCGGTCTTGACCACGCCCAGGCGGCAGATCCGATGCGGTTTCAGGCCGGTGATATCCTTCCCCTGGAAGAGGATTTTCCCGCGGGAGGGCTTATACACACCGATAATGTTATTGAACAGCGTTGTTTTCCCGGCGCCGTTGGGGCCGATCATGCCCAGAATCTCCCCCTGTTCCAGGTGGAAACTCACCGCTTCGACCGCCGCCAGAGCCCCGAAATTCTTGCTGACTTCCTTGCACTCCAATATAGCCGACATAGGTCACATTTCTTAAGGGTTCGCTGATAGACTCAGATAAACCGGATATTTTTCTTTTCCTTGATAGTCCCGACAATACCTTTGGGCATAATCAGGATAATGATAATGATGATCGCGCCCACCATGATCAAATAGTTCTCCACGAATTCGGTCCCCAGCACTTCGGACAGAATCGTGAGGAAGGACGCGCCGACCACCGGCCCGAAAAAAGTTCCCATGCCGCCCAAAAGGGTCATGATAACCATCTGAACGGTCTTGTGCACATTGAACACGTCCGACGGGGTGATGTAGGTGATCCAGTAGGCTTCGATGCCACCCAGTATTCCGATGAATATGGCGCTCATGATATAGGCGCGCAGCTTGATGGCCATGGTGTTCACGCCGGCGATCTCGGCCGAATCCTCCGCTTCATGGATGGCCTTCAACCCCAACCCGTATTTGGAATGCTCTATCCAGAAATGAATCATCATCACGGCAAAGGTTACAATCAAAATGCAGTAGTAGAAGAAGATGTTCTCAAACGAGCTGATGGGCAGAGTGATGCCATGGCTGCCTTCGAACAGGGAAACCCCGAAGGCCCGGTCGAATTCCAGGCAGATCTGCTTCATGCTTTCCGCAAAGGCGAAGGTGGCGATGGCGAAGTACGCGCCTCGCAAACGCAAGGCCACGGCGCCTATGGGCAGCGCCACGATACCGGCGATAATCCCGGCCAGCGGCGCGCAAAAGAAAAACGATCCGCCGAACTTGGTCATGCCGATTGCGGTTACATAGGAACCGATTCCGAAATACACCACCGGTCCGAAATCGATATAGCCGGTGTAGCCGGACATCAGGTTCCAGCAGCCGCTCATGCCTATCCAGAAAATGATAAGCGTGAAAACACGCAGCAGATATTGGTTTTCCGTGAACAACCAGGGCGCCGCGCACATGACCGCGAGCGCCAGGGCCAACCATGTCCACGCTTTTTTGGATATCGATATCATTGGCCCACCAATCCTTTACCGACGATGCCGGTGGGCCGAACCGCCAGCATGAAAAAGAGAATTACAAACGTTATGGCCACCGAAATTCCCGCGCTGAGATAGGTGGCGCTGAAGGACTGGGCCAGCCCCAGGATAAACCCGCCCCACAGGGCGCCCGGCATATATCCCATCCCGCCCAGAACGACCACGCAAAAGGCGATGATGGTGTATTCCAGGCCCATTTCCGGGTAGATGATGACAAAGGGGGCGATGGCCGAACCGGCCAACCCCGTAATCGCGGCGCCGATACCAAAGGTGACGGCGTATATCTCCCGGATATTGACTCCCATCAGCCGGGCCACTTCCTTATCCATGGCGGTGGCGCGGATTGCCCGGCCGGTTTCGGTCTTATTCATGAAAAACCACAGGAACGCGATGATGAGCAGCGCCAGGACAAAGGTTATCAGTCGCGCGTAGGGTATGTTCACCCCCAGAAACGCCGCGTTCATGCCGGAATAGGCCGTGGTTATGGTGCGGAAATCATGAGTCCAAAGCTTCAGGGCGATATTGGCGACCATCAAATGAATTCCGAACGTCAGAATGTAACTCATGATATGGGGCTGTTCGATAACCCGGTTGATTATGAATTTCTGGATCAGATAGCCGAATAGAAAAAGAAACGCCATCGAGAAGGGCAGCGTGAGATAGGGGTCCAGATGAAACAGATCGAACAGCCAGTAGGTGGTGTACGCGCCCAGCATAATCAACTCGCCGTGGGCCAGGTTCACCACTCCCATGACTCCGAAAATAAGAGAGAATCCGGCTGAATACGCGGCGTAGACTCCGCCGAGCAAAAGCCCGTTTATGATCGCCTGAAACATTACTTCCATGGTATGAGGCCAATCTTGATAAATGTTCAACGCTGTTCCCGGACGCGGAACGATCCGTAGTCCGGAGCGTCCGGCGCCCTCCAGGGGGACGAGGGGAGGACGCCGGACGTCAGGGCTTTGTTAACGTTCTTTCCAAGGCTTGAAAGGATACATAATATCGGCTTCCGCGTAATCCTTGGGGAACACATTGACCAGTTTGCCGTTTTGAATCTGGACCGCCACGGGCGGATGCGCCACGTTCGCTCCATCTTCGCCGAATTTAACCTCGCCGTAGAAGGTCTTGAAATCGCCCGCGTGCAGTTTTTCCATAACGGCCACGCGGTTTTCCTTCTTCAACGGGGGCTCCAGCTTCAACTCTTCCAGAACCAGCTGCTGGGCTACGGCGCCGCCGGCCGCGGCGGCTTCCACGTAGTCGGGATAGCGGTTGTATTTCTTGAAATAGGCCTCATTAAATTCCATAGCCTTGCCGAATACCGGCCCTTCATAGGGCAGGTTGGGGGTCCATTCCGAAGCCGCCATAACGTATTCGGCGTCACCCTTGAGTTCCTCGATATACTTGGGAACCGTGGGGCCGTAGCTGAACGCCACCGCCTTGGGGTTGAAGTCGATCTCTTTCATGGCCTTGGTCACGCGCATGGCCACGAGCAGGTGCGATCCCACGAACAGCAGATCGGGATTTTTCTCCTTGGCTTTGAGCAGCATGGAATTGTAGTCCTCAAGCTTCATGGGGAAGAGCTCGAAATGGACGACTTCAATTCCCTTTGCTTCACATTCCTTTTTAAAACCTTCGCACGCCAGAGAGGTGAACAGGATGTCGGCGCCCACGATGGCGGCGGTTTTGGGCTTGGGCTGCACGGTGTCAAGCGCTTCCACGCAGCCGCGCACTTCCTCGGTGGCCTTGCCCAGAGTCGCGAAATAGTATTTGAAACCGCGCTCGAACAGCTTGTTGGAGCTGGCGCCGCCGCTGATCAGGGGATATTTGTATTTTTCGGCCACGGCGCTGGCGGCGAAAACGAGGCTGCTTCCAAAACCGCCCAGAAGCAGGTCGACCTTGTCATTGATGATGAGTTTTTCGGTAAGCTTGGCGCTGGTGGGAGGATCGCTTTTGTCATCGTAAAAAACGAGTTCCACCGGATGGCCGTTGATACCGCCCTTGGCGTTGACCGTTTCGGCCCACAGCTGGTAGGCGTCTTTTACGAGATTACCGTCCTTACCAAAAATGCCGGTAAGCGGCGCCACAACCCCGATTTTAAACGGCTGGGCCGCATGGGAGGCGAAGGCGGCGCCAAAGACAAAGCAGAAAACGGCGATAAAGCTGAGAATTTTTGCGGTATGGCTTTTCATTGTTCACTCCTGCGTAAATAGTTAAAGGCCTGCGAAAAAAGGATTCACCTCCTTTCATCCATTCAGGCGACGCTCAGAATATTAGAAAGTGGGAGGGCTTATGACCCAAAGCACTACTGTCTCTTTATCGCTTGTATTGGTCCAACTGTGGGGTTCTGAAGAGTGATAATAGAAGCTTTCGTTTTCATGCACCTTGTAGATCGTCCCGCTCAACTCGATCTCCAATTCCCCTTTGAGCACAATGCCGAATTCCTCACCCACATGCTTGTAGAGCCCGTGAGATCCGCCTCCGGGCTGTATGGTCGTATAAAAGGGCTGCATTCTCTTGTTTCCGGAATTGAGAACGAGCGACTGTATCCTGGCGTTCCAACGATCCAAACTTAACGTTGTTCTTTGATCGGGCCGTAAAACAACGGGCTCCTCAACCGGCGTCTCCACAAAGAAATCGGTGATTCTGGACTGAAGCGCGTCCGCGATCTTTTTCAGGGTGGCTATGGACGGAGACACCTTGCCGTTTTCGATTTGCGATATATACGCGTCGCTGCAACCCGCCAGTTCAGCGAGCTGTTTCAGCGTGAGGCTGTTGCTTTGTCTGCGATCTTTTATGCGGTGACCGATTTCCAAATCCGCCACGTTTTCTCTCCCTTTTTCCGGCCCACGGTGTTCTGCGCTTCATCGACCCATACCGAAGTCGAAAAAGTTAAGTATTATTTAATAAGCGTAGTATAAGTTAATCTCAAAATGGTGTCAACCTGTAATCATACAAAAATGACGTTTCACAAAGTGGGCGCCATATTCCTGAGATTCCACGCTTCCGCTTTCGCCGCCGCGGACGCGTCCAAGACCCTTGACAGAGCCGGATTCATGCTGTTAGGTGAGCGTGAGGGAGCGATTTTAGAACTTATATGTCAAGGAAGGTAAAGACCTGTGCGATACCCCAAAGGACTTGTTCTGAAAGACGGAGTGGAAGCGGTGATCCGGCCGTTGGAAAAAGGCGACGAGGAGGCCCTGCGTCGCTTTTACGCCGATCTGCCCGATAAGGACCGCTGGTACATGCGATACGACACGCTTGAGCCCGAAGTCATCGGCAAATGGATTAAAAGAATCGACAAGGGAAACGTCTACTCCACCATTGCCCTGTCCTCGGACAAGATAATCGGCCACGCCAGCCTGCATACCCGCGGCTTTGGCGCCACCAAGCATGTGGGACGGCTCCGCATCATGGTGGCTCCGGACTTCAGACACAAGCGGTTGGGTACCTGGATGCTCCTCGATCTCATTCAGCTCGCCATGGACATGGGACTGGAAATGCTTCGGTCGGACTTTGTCATCGGCGTCGAGGACGCGGCCATCGAAGCCGCCTATAAACTCGACTTCTTCAAGGAAGCCGTGCTGAAGGATTATGTGAAGGACCAGCGGGGTTTTAAATACGACATGCAGATCATGGTGAAGAGGCTCCACAAGGACTGGGGAGACTTCTAGCCCTGGTTTTCTCGTGACTTATGAGTTCATTTCCTCAAGAAGAAATCCTTTGGCCCACCCCAAAAGGAGACGTTCGTATCCGCTCTTTCTGTTCGGCGGAAGAAATCCGTACGTATAACTTTGACAGCCAGTTCGGAACGCACGCGCATTATCGTTCTCTGTACACCAAACGGGAAAGCCTTGAGAAGGACGCCCTTCAGCCGGACTCCAATGTGGTTCTTGGTCTGTCGGATGATACGAATATCGTGGGGATCGGTGTCCTGGCCTATCCCGACCCCGAGGAACGATGGGTCAAGGTGGGCCCGCAAATCATGATGGAGGTCAAAGCGCTGGAGGTGGTGAGAAACTGGCGCGCCACCAGACTGAGCAAGGGCGTCATAAAGATGCTGCTCTCCCATCCCCTGATTGAGGACAAGATCATCTATTTCGTGGGGTATTCCTGGACCTGGGATCTGGATGGTTCCAAAAAGTCGGCCCAGGAATACCGGGCTATGCTCATCAAGCTGATGGAGCCTTACGGGTTTGTCGAATACCAGACCAATGAGCCCAACATATGTCTGAAACCGGAAAACATATTCATGGGCAGGGTCGGTAAAAACATAACGCCGGAGATCAGAAAAACCTTTAAATGGACCCGCTTCGGGGTGTATGAGCTATGATCCGATCCCGGCCGGCGCCGCCTCAGTACAGAAACATGGGCTTGCCCGTGATATGCTGCACTTTGGGGCGGTACTCGTCAATGTCGTACATCTCACGCACATCCACGCGTTTCTGCCCCGTTGAAAGTATGGAAAGCGGAACGTCGGTATAGACGCCGTTTCGCAGAGCGGCCATGCGGCCGGTGCTCTGTTTGAGCAACAAGTCCACCGCCATGTGACCGTAATTGACCGCGATCATGACGTCCAGCGAATCGGGGCTCCCGCTTCTCATCAGGTAGGAAAGCTGCTGAAATACGATTCCCTCGCCGGTGAGCTTCTTCAGGTCATCGCCGGTCTTTTTGCCGATGCCGCCCAGCTTCCGGTGGCCGTACGCGTCAACCGTTCCCGATTCCGTGATGATTTCTCCGCCCATCTCGCGCGCGCCTTCACTGATAACCACCATGGCGTAACTGCTGGGATTGTTTTTCTTGTCGATCATAACCAGCTCGGCCAGATGTTCCATGTTGAACGGCACTTCGGAGATGACGCAACGGTCCGCGTACGCCAGGTATCCCGAAACGAGCACGGTTTCACCGCAATAGCGGCCAAACAGCTCGATAACGCCGATCCGCTCGTGAGACCCCACCACGGTTCTCAGGTTATTGATGCAATCCACGCTACGGGTGACCGCCGTGGAAAACCCGATACAATAGTCCGTGCCGTATACGTCGTTGTCCATCGTTTTGGGGATGGCGTTGATCGGAAATCCCTGGTTATGCATGTGCTCGGCGAAGGAAAGGGTATCGTCCCCGCCGATGGGGACCATGGCGTCTATCCCCAGGGCCTCCAGATTCTTCAGGATGTGAGGCGTAAAATCGGTCGTTTCGCTGTTGGGATTGAGCTGATCCTTGAGAAAATCGGGGCAGGAGGACGGCTTCACCGCGCTGGGCTTGGTTCGCGATGTATGAAGAAACGTGCCCCCCTGACGATCGATGGTTCTGGTATTGCCTTTATCCAACTCGATGATATTATCTTTAAAGCTGTCGGGATCGTTGGGATTATAGGCCAGCAGTCCGCCCCAGCCTCTGCGAATTCCCAAAACCCGCCAACCTTCGTCAATTCCTCTGTAAGTCAGGGTTTTTATACACGGATTTAATCCGGGAACGTCCCCGCCGCCGGTAAGCACTCCGATAGTGAATTTTTTCTTTGCCATGATATGAATCTCCTAAGGCGTGAGGTTATACGTAAGTACGTGTAGGAAAACTCTAACATGCAAGCGCCGCGAGAAAAAAGCCTAAAACGATGTGGGGACGCAAAAATCCGGCGGCGCCCGGACCTCCCTTTAAAAGCGCTATTTACCAACCGGAACGCGCGACTATCGCCCCTCCGGCCGTGTTTGAAAACCAAGAAGGAATTGACCTGCGGGAATTGAAATCTTCGGCGCCTTTTGACTCCTGTGGCGCGCTTCGGCCCTCATGGCCTGCGAGCGCTCATCCCGGCGATTACCCCTGAGACTCCTTCAGCGCGACAACTTCCCGCGCTTGTTCAACAAAGGCGGTCGAAAGTCTCAAAACGCTTTCGTAATCCTCCAGGCGGAACAAGGAAATGGGAGAATGTATATATCGGCAGGGAATGGACAGAACGGCGGTCAGGATGCCTTCCCTGGACAAATGAATGGCCCCGGCGTCGGTTCCGCCAAAGGTTGGAGTTTTATATTGGTAGGCGATTTTCCGCTTTTCCGCCATATCCACCACATATTGAATGAGATATCTCGGCACGATAATGCGTTTGTCCGCCACGGTGATGGCCGCGCCCTTCCCCAGTCTGGCCGGCTGCTTACGATCCGGCAGCCCCGGGGTGTCGCCGACCGTGGCTTCCAGCACCAGGGCCGCGTCGGGCCGCACCGAATACGCCGCGGTGGTGGCGCCGCGCATGCCCACTTCTTCCGCCGATGAAAACACGGCCGTCAGCGTGAAATCCGGACGATTGCGGGAAAACCATTCCAGCAGTTCGATCAGAATCGCGCAGCCCAGACGGTCGTCGAGCGCTCTGGCCATTATGGCCCCGCCGCCCATTTCGGTAAACGGCGCAAAAAGAGTCCCGGGCGATCCCACTCCAATGTTCAGCTTCCGTATCTCCTCCGCGTTCGACGCCCCCACGTCGATAAAAAGATCTTCCGCGGGAATGGTTTGTTTCTGCTCCTCGGCGGAGAGGACATGAGGCGGCGCCATGCCTATGGCGCCCGTGACCTGTTCGCCGGAGCCGGTCTGGATAACCACAGCGTGAGCGGGCAGAACGCGGGGGTCCCAGCCTCCCAGCGTGGAGAACCTCAACAGACCCTGCGGCTCCACGTGGCTTATCAAAAAGCCGATCTCGTCCATGTGCGCTTCGACCATAAGCTTAAGATCGGCGCCGGGATTGATGACCGCCATGAGATTCCCCGTGGCGTCCGCGCTCATTTCATCAACCAGCGGTTCGACCCTGTTTCTAATCGTTTCCCGTATGTACTCTTCAAAACCGGAAACGCCGATCACGCCGCACAATTCGTGGATCAGCCCAATTCGATCCATGCCTTAGCCCTTTTAGTCTTCAATCAACTCTTTCATGAAAAGAAACAGATCGTGCAGATACAAAACGCCGACCGGCCGATTGCCCTCCACCACCGGCATAACCCGCACGCTGTCATCCATCAGTTTCTTCATGGCGTCCACCAGCGTGCTGTTCGGCGCTATCATGACATTTTCTTTTTTCATGATTTCCGACACTTTTTTCCCGGCGTCCATACGGCAGCGGTCGGAAAAAAGATTGAGAATATTCGGTCCGCCCGCATCGCACGAGTTGTCGAACAACCCCTTCAGATGACCCAGAATATCTTTGACGGTAACGATTCCTTTATAACGGTTTTCGGAATCCACGACGATCAACCCTTGCACATGCCGGCTCGTCCTGACTTTTTCGGCCAGAAGCCTCGCGGCCTCTCCGACGGTGGCGTCAGTTTGTATTGTGGTGAACTCGGATTCCATAACCTCCCACACGTGTTTTTGCAAAGGCACCGTTCTTCCTCCTTGTTGAGATGATCCAACAGATTACGATCCCCAGACTACCAGCCCCAGTGAGTACTTGTTGCCCATCAAAGTATGAAACGGCATAACACGCACCGTTACGCCAAGATTACCCGTATCCTTGTTCGCCAGGGTAGCCCGGTAGATATGACAACCCGAGCCGGCGTCAAACTCGACATGTTCCATGCTCAGGGTGTCCCGTTCCACAAATTCGCCGACCGAATCGAGCATGCCGTAGTAGAGGTCGGCGTTTATATCCTCGGGCGACAACTCTCCCAATCGAATGCGCGCGGTCACGGTGATGGGCGCCCCCGCCACCAGGGTCTTGGAGGTTTCCGACAGGATTTGCTCGACTCTGACCTCGTTCCAGCCTACCTGCACTTTGCGGCGCCAGGCGGCAAGCTCCTTGGCGCCGGCGTAATCATCCTTGGACAGTCCCGTATAGTGCTCGTGGCACGGCTGATAGCAGGTCCGCACATATTCTTCCACCATGCGGTTGGAATTATAAACCGGGCATATGGAATGCATGCAGGCCTTGACCTTGGCCACCCAGCGTCGGGGGATTCCATCCTCGCCGCGATCGTAGAACAGCGGCGCGACTTCCTTTTCCAGCAGATCGTATATGGCCCTGCTTTCCACATCGTCCTGATAGTTGGGGTCCGCGTATTCCTCACCCGATCCGATGGCCCAGCCGTTTTCCGGCATATACCCCTCGTCCCACCAGCCGTCCAGAACGGAGAGGTTCAGCCCGCCATTGGCCGACGCTTTCATGCCGCTGGTGCCGCAGGCTTCCAGCGGCCGCCGGGGATTGTTCAACCACACATCGGCGCCCTGCGCCAGGGCTTGCGTGACATTGTAGTCATAGTCCTCAATAAAAAGAATCTTGTTATAGAACGGATCGGTTTTGGCCGTCTGGACGATTTCCTTGATAAAGGCCTTCCCCTCCTGATCCTGAGGATGCGCCTTCCCCGCGAATATGAATTGAACCGGCCTTTGCGGGTTGTTCACAATCCGGGCCAGCCGTTGCTTGTCGTGGAAAATCAACACCGCGCGCTTATAGGTGGCGAAGCGGCGCGAAAATACGATCGTAAGATGCTCGGGGTTGAGCGCCTCGCTGGCTTCCTCGACTTCAATCCGGGACGCTCCCCGCTTTTCCACCTGCCTGCGGTGCTCATTGCGCGCGAAGGCCACCATTCGCTCCCTGAGGCGCTCGCGGGAGCGCCAAAGCTCCGAGTCCGGTATCCGGTTTACATTATCCCATATCTTGCTGCGATCCGGGTCTTCAATCCAACGGGGTCCCAGGTAGCGATCATACAGACCGGCGATCTCGTCCGATATCCAGGACGGTATGTGAATGCCGTTGGTAATTCCGGAAATAGGCACATCCTCCAGAGGAAAATTATGCCAGACCGATTGCCACATACGTCGAGAAACCTTGGAATGGAGCTTGCTGACCGCGTTGCTGTACGAAGAGAGCCGGAGCGCCAGAACAGTCATGCAGAACTGCTCGCCCTCGTCGCGGGGGTTCATCCTGCCCATGCCCAGGAGAACTTTGGCGTTTATACCCAGCTTTGGCGCGTAGTCCGAAAAGTAGGCCATCATGAGATCGGAGTCGAAATAGTCGTTGCCCGCCGGAACGGGCGTGTGCGTGGTGAAAACGCTGGTGGCGATAACGAACTCACGGGCCTCGTCAAAAGACAGCCCCTTCTCTTCTTTCAGTTGGCGTATGCGTTCCAGCGTGACAAAGGCGCAGTGCCCCTCGTTCATGTGAAATACCGTGGGCTCGATGTTCAGCGCTCTCAGCGCACGCACGCCTCCCACGCCCAGGAGGATTTCCTGGCGCACCCGCATCTCCCGGTTGCCACCGTAGAGCCGGGCCGTGGTTTCTCTGAATTCGGGCGGGTTTTCGTCGATGTTGGTGTCCAGCAGGTACAGGCTCACCCGGCCGATCACCACTTGCCAGATCTGAGCCTTTACCTCCACCCCCTTGAACTCCACTGAAATTTTCAGAGGAGCGCCCGACTCGTCGTGAACCAGCTTGAGCGGAAGCAGATTGAAATCGGAGCGCGGATAATACTCCTGCTGCCATCCCTCCACATTGAGATATTGATGGAAATATCCCTCCTGATAGAGCAGCCCCACGCCCGCCAGAGGCAGATTCAGGTCGCTGGCCGACTTCATATGATCTCCGGCCAGGATGCCCAGCCCCCCGGAATAGATGGGCAGGCAGTCACTAAGGCCGAATTCCATGGAAAAGTAGGCCACCCTGAATTTTTCAGGGCTTTCCTCGCAGCTCAATATCTCACAACGGGTCGCGGCGAGATATTCATCCAGCAGATCGGTGACTCGATCCATGCGGGCCAGGAAACTGTCATCCTGGGCGGCGTCCAATAAGGTTTTTTGATTTATTTTGTGCAGCATGTAGACGGGGTTGTGTCCGCTTTCCTCCCATAACTCACGATCCAGCCACATGAAGAGCCTGGCGATTTCAGGGTTCCATGCAAACCATAGATTATAGGCAAGGCGTTCGAGCGGTTTTAATTGCTCCGGTATATCCGGATAGACTCTAAATTCCAAAACTGGCTTCATAGCTCGCGTTCCCGAAAAAAATTGTGTATGTTCAAATTCTTGCGGAACCCCATGGAGAGACTGACGGGGATATCCGCCGTCTACTATATATATGCGATAGTGAATACACAAGAATTTTGTTAGCTTGCGGTTACCATGCGCATAGTTTATGAATTAAATTTCAGGAACCGGGACTAAAAGGAAAAAAACTCACATGGAATTGCGGGAATCGATAGGCCAGTTGTTCATGGTCGGCTTTCACGGGGTCGAACTCGCCGACCCGCATCGCGAGGTGTTGCGGAGCGTCCGGCCGGGCGGGATCATTCTTTTCAAACGCAACGCGCAAAATCCCGAACAGGTGGCGCGCCTCTGTCAGGAGGCGCAGGATATCGCCACCGAGCGCGGCGGACCGCCCCTGTTCGTGGCCATCGATCAGGAAGGAGGCGTTGTCACGCGCCTGGAGCCTCCTTTCACCCAATTCCCCTCGCAGGGAGACCTGGTCGACGCTCACTACGAGGAGGTGTTCCTTCGCGGCGAGTTAATGGCGCGGGAAATGAAGCTCGTGGGGCTCAACATGAATCTGGCCCCGGTCCTCGATGTGCGCAGGCCGGACGATGAGACCAAAAATTTCCATCGCAGCTTCTCGGAAGACCCCCATCGTGTGGCCACCCTGGGGACCGCCCTTATCAGAGGTCTGCAAACCAACGGGGTCATGGCGTGCGCCAAGCATTTTCCCGGACTGGGACAGGCGAAGGTCGATCCGCATGTGGATTTGCCCGTTGTCGACTCCGATCTTACCATCGAATTGATACCCTTTCTGGGGGCCATCGCCCAGGATGTGAGCGCGGTGATGATGTCCCACGCCATTTATCCCACGCTCGATCCCCACAGCCAGGCCAGCCTCTCTCCGGCGGCGATCGATGGGCTGCTGCGGAAAAAACTCGGCTATGGGGGACTGGTCATTACCGATGACCTGGAAATGGGCGCCATTACCAGGAGCTACACGCTGGATGAATGTTCCGTTACCGCCTTCCGCGGCGGCGCGGACATCCTGCTGATCTGCAGTAAGCTGGAAGCGATACCGGAATGCTTTGAGGGGGTCATGGGCGAGATTGAACGAAACGCCGACCTGGGGGCTCGGGCTCGGGAATCGGCCGCGCGGATCGCCAGGGCCAAAAAACAGTATCTGGAGCCCTATATGCGGCCCGACTTCGCCGAAATCGAACGCTACTTCTCTGAAAAGGACGATCAGACGCGGTAAATACCGCGCGCGCGAACGCCGGGCGCGTGATCGAATTCCATGGAAACCTGATTTTTTCCCTTGGTTTTGCTCTGGTACATGAGCTTGTCCGCCTGTTCCAGAGTGGATTCCATGGGCTCTCCCGGCGCGCCCATCGCGGCGCCGATGGAAATGGTCACCCGTATCGCCCCGATGCCGGCCGGCAGTTTGGAATGTTCGATCAGGGTCCTGTAACGGTTCGCCACCATCCATAACTCCGATGGAGTAACGTTCCACAGAATCGCCAAAAACTCTTCTCCGCCCCATCGTCCAACCACTTCGAACGATCTGGTGGCTCCGGCCAGGGTCTTGGCCACCATTTTGAGGACGGCGTCTCCCGTATCATGGCCGTACAGGTCGTTCACCTGTTTGAAATCGTCCACATCGATGAAAATAATTCCGTAAGCCCGTCCGTAACGGGTCATCTCGGAAAAACGGGCTTCCTGCAGGGACTCCAGATAGCGTCTGTTGGGCAACCCGGTAAGGTGATCGATCAGGGATTCCCGCTCCAGTTTCTCAATCCGCTGCAAGGCGGCTGTCTTGGCGGAGTTTTCGTTGAATGTTTCAACCGCGCCGATGATCTCGCCCGTGTGGTCCCTGATAGGCGCCACCTTCAGCCCCACGGACACACGGTAACCGTCCTTATGGCGCAGGGTGACATCATGCTCGCGAGTCAGCCCGTCCATAAGCGTATGGGCCAGCGGACATAGCGTTTCGCAAAGCGGCGCCCCTTCCTGATCCACGTGATCGAGCGACGTATCCTTGCAGCAACGCCCCAACATTTCCTCAGCTTCGAAACCGCTGATTCTTTCGGCCGCGTTATTCCAGTACGTGATAACTCTGTCAGTGTCCACGAAATAGACGCCTTCAAGCAGATTATCCAGAACAACTTTATAGAAGTTGGGCGGACGCCGCACGACAACGCTCCTTTGTTTCAAATGACCTTCATCACGCCGTATACGGCATGCAATATTCAGACCTAGCCTCTTTAATGATGAATCCCTGGCGCTTCAGGCAATTGCCAGCTTCTTTTAATTATCCATGACTAGAGGATCAAAAGCCATGGCAAATTTTCCAGGCAGTCAAATTCTCATCAAAATGTACCCCAGCGCGCGGCATGGAGCCGAAACGTTTGAACCAGGGCCGGGGTCGGCCCGACCCTCTTCGTGAAAACGCGGGCCGGACAGGAAGGCGCGGTCAACTTGGCGCCATCCTTGCCCTTTCTAGGGTGAAAACGACGCGCGAAAGGAAACGAATCGATCGACACGACGCGCTCAACGGCGCCGCTGAAGACGCTTCAGGCGCGGACGCGGCCCACATTCACAGCGTCCGGCGCGCGCCGCTGCAGCCAATCGCGCAAATGACATATTAACAATTATGAAGAAAAAAAGTGACAAAAAGGTAAGTTTTCTCTTGGTCAGGCGCCGGGGCGATCGTCGCCGGCAGGCGCTTGCCCGGAAAATTTGAAAACAGCATGGAAGAAATCATGAGACTGAGCGACAACCCGAATGTAACACTCGAAGATCAAACCCTGCGGGACGGCTTGCAGAACGTCCCCAGGATCATTCCTACCTCTGAAAAGGCCCGCTTGTTCGATCTGTTGGTCGAAGCGGGGATAAAGAGAATCCAGGTGGGCTCGTTTGTAAGCCCAAAGGCCGCGCCGCAAATGAGCGATACCGAAGAGCTGATCGCCATGATTCGTCCTCCGGCGGATGTGGCGCTAACCGCGCTGGCCCTGAACCGGCGCGGTCTGGAACGCGCGCTGGCCTGCGGACTGAAGCACGTGAGCCTGTCCGTGTCGGTGAGCGACACCCATTCCCGCAAAAATGTGAACCGCCCCGCCGGACAGGCGCTGCGCGAGGTATGCGGCCTGATAGAAGAAGCCCGCCGGGCGGGCGTGAGCGTGCGCGGAGGCGTGCAATGCGCGTTCGGCTGCCAGTACGAAGGCCCCGTGAAACCCAAAAGGGTGATCGAAACCGCCCAAGCTCTGGCTGGCGCGGGCGCGGACGAAATCAACCTGGCCGACACCGCCGGAATGGCCACTCCCCGGAAAACGTTGGAATTGACGCGCATGGCGCGGACCAACCTGCCGCTGGTGAACGTTTCCCTGCACCTGCATGACGGCGCCGGACAGGCGATGCGCAATCTGCTGGCCGGCTACGAAGGTGGCGCCCGGCTGTTCGATGTCTGCGTGGGCGGTATGGGAGGCTGCCCGGCCAACAGGTGGACCGGGGCCAATGTTTCCACGGAAGAGGCGGTGGTCGGCCTTGGTTTGTTAGGCGCCCAAACCGGCGTGGATCATAAGAAACTCAGGCGGGCGGCCGATCTGATAAAATGGTTGGCCCCCACGGAACTCTATGGCCGCGACGACCTGTTAGCCGGACACACGGCTTACTCAAGCGAGGCGTACCGTCAATGGTGAACGATACAAGCGAAAGCCGGCGCGCCGGTTTGCCTCTGGATGGAATCAGGGTCCTGGAATTGGGCCATACGGTTATGGGACCGGCCTGCGGTTTGATCCTCGCGGACATGGGCGCGGAGGTCATTAAGATCGAAAAGGCCCCGGACGGCGACGCCACCCGGCGGCTGACGGGTTCCGGTGCCGGTCTTTTCGGTTTTTTCAACCGCAACAAAAGCAGCCTGGTCGTGGATCTGAAACAGGAGAAGGGAAAGCGGCTCCTGCTGAAGCTGGCGGGAATATCCGACGTGTTGATTGAAAATTTCGCGCCGGGCGCCATGGACCGGCTGGGACTGGGCTACGACGCCCTGTCGGAGATCAACCCCGGTCTGGTGTACTGCTCCCTGAAAGGGTTCCTGGAAGGCCCCTATCAAAACCGTCCGGCCCTGGACGAAGTGGTTGAGATGATGGGCGGACTGGCCTATATGACCGGCCTCCCCGGCCGGCCCCTGCGTGTCGGAGCTTCCGTGGTGGATATCATGGGCGGTATGTTCGGGGTTATCGGCGCGCTGGTCGCCTTGATGGAACGGGAAAAAACCGGTAAAGGCCAGATGGTCAAAGCCTCCCTGTTCGAATCCGTGGCCTTTTTAATGGGTCAGCACATGGCCTACCACGTCATGACCGGGGAAACGGTTCCGCCCATGTCCCAGCGCAAGATCACCTGGGGCGTGTATGACATCTTCACGACCAGTGATCAGAAACAGATCTTTATCGGCGTCACCAGCGACGCGCACTGGCGCAAACTCTGCCAGGCTCTGAAACTCCAACGCCTGTCCCGGGACGGTAAACTCGATTCCAACGAAGGCCGCGCCGCCAACAGGGACACGGTCATCCCGGCGCTCAGCGACGTAATTCGCGCCATGCGCGCGGACGAGCTGGAGTCGACGCTCGAATCCATAAACATTCCCTTCGCTCCCGTGGCCGGGCCGGAAGATCTGTTTACCCATCCGCAGCTCACCCAAGGAGGCGGATTGCTGGAAACCACGCTGGCGGGCGACCGGAAAACGTTTCTGCCCAGACTGCCGCTCCGGGTCGCTTCTCACGACTTCGGGCTGCGAAACGACCCGCCGGCCCTGAATGAAGGGGCTCTGGAGCTGCTTCAAACGCTCGATCTGTCCGAAGAAGAAATCCGGGACCTGCGGCAAAGCGGAACGCTGACCGTGTAATCGGCGCTCGAAAGAAGCTCCGAAACAGGCCATTCGGTTCCTACAATTATGTGGCAAAACCTTTGCCGCATCCCCTGCGCCCAATCGCAAATAAATCCATAACATATTGTTTTTTCGACGTTAACAGCCATCGGTACGTTTTTTGCTGACCAAGGGTAGCGGACGTCCGTTTTTTTGCGGACAGCCGCGCCATTCCGGACCCGCGAGCGTTCAGAACTCCGCGGCGCTCCGGTATTCCCTGGTACGCGCCGGCGAAACGCCGGTCATGAAGTCTTACAGGAAATAGACGGAAGATGAAGTTTTGCCCATGAGAACAAAAATCGCCGAACTGGAGTTGAAAGTCCTTTATGATATCTGCGAGATCATCGGCCAGGCGCTGAACCTCGAGCAGTCCCTGGAGATGATTTTGGCGATTCTATCGGATTCGCTGTCCATGAAGCGCGCCACCGTCACGCTCAAGGACCCCGTGGCCGGAGCGCTGAGAATACGCGCGTCCCACGGCATGAGTGAAGAGGAAAAGCAGCGCGGGGTCTACCGTATCGATGAAGGGGTGACCGGCCTTATTTTCCGCACGGCCAAGCCGTTCGCCGTGCCGGACGTGAAAAAGGAGCCGCTGTTTCTGGATAAAACCGGCGCCAGACGGGTTGAAAAGGGCCAGGTGTCCTTTATCGGCGTTCCCATTATGCTGAACGGAAGTCCCATCGGAGTGCTGAGTGTGGACCGGTTATTCGGGTCGGAAGTGTCCGTGCAGGAGGATTTCCGGTTCCTGGCCATCGTCTCCCTGCTGGTGGCGCAGTTCGTGAGCCTTAACATGCAGGTGGAGGAGCGGGAAGAAATCCTCAGCCGCGAAATTGGGTCGCTCAAGGCCGAAATTTCCGAGAAATACAACCACTTCTTCATGGTGGGCAAAAGCCCGGTCATGCTCGAAGTGCAAAAGCTTGTGGAAAAGGTGGCCCCCTCGCGCGCCTCGGTTTTGCTGCTCGGAGAATCCGGAACCGGCAAAACGCTGGTGGCCAGGATTATTCATGAAATGAGCGATCGGGCCAGCGGGCCGTTTGTGAAAGTGAACTGCGCCTCGCTGCCGGAGAACCTGCTGGAATCCGAGCTGTTCGGCCACGAAAAGGGCGCCTTTACCGGCGCCACACAGTCCAAACCGGGCCGTCTGGAGGAAGCTGACGGGGGCACGCTGTTTCTGGACGAAGTGGGGGAACTCAGCATGGCTCTGCAGGCCAAGTTGTTGAGATTCTTACAGGATCGTGAATTCGAACGGTTGGGCAGCACCAAGACCCGAAAGGTGAATGTGCGTATTCTGGCCGCTACCAATGTGGACCTGGGCAAAGCCATGCAGGAGGGATTGTTTCGCGAGGACCTCTATTACCGGCTGAATGTATTTCCCATTCGGGCCCCCGCCCTGCGGGAGCGCAGAGAGGATATTCCCCACCTCATCGACTATTTCAGCGACCGGCTGTCCAAGGAATACGCCATGACGCTCCGGTTTACGCCTGAAGCCCTTAACATACTCTGCAACAGCGATTGGCCCGGTAATGTGCGGGAACTGGAAAATCTGCTGGAGCGGCTGGTCATTATCATGGGGGACTCCGAAATCGGGGTGCGCGACCTCTCCTTATACGGTCTGGCGCACGAGCGCAAGGTCGCCAACGAAGAGGAAACCGCCCCTCAGGCGCCGCTCTGGGAAATAGAAAAGCGTGAAGTTATCGGCGCGCTGGAGCGGAGCGGCTGGGTACAGTCCCGCGCCGCCAGGGAACTTGGTTTAACCCTGCGGCAGCTGGGCTACCGGGTGAAAAAGTTCGGATTGGAAAAACTCATCAAGGAGCGGCGGGGGAGGCGGATGTAACGGCCCTGTCCGTCGATTTGGGTAAAACAGGGGGCCACGCCCCCTTTTTTTCTTATGTGATTGTGTCGTTAGCTCCGAAAATGAGTAAACGGTTTCCTTCTCCCTTTGAGGCTGTCGATAAAAGCATGAAAAGGAATCGTGCGGGGGAATTTCTTCCCCCGCGCCCCCTG